>OFDC01000040.1_pt1 | contig 178448 bp, 161 predicted proteins | sample 1520941 | NCBI WGS metagenome assembly OFDC01 (sample SAMEA94258168, study PRJEB24077) | hot springs metagenome | biome: Aquatic biome; feature: Water | place: India | collected 2012-12-06 | depth 5 m
GAGCCGGATCGCCGAGGAGGCGGGCGTCGCCGTCAGCGAGACGCTTGCCGCGCTCCGCAAGTCTCTTGATGCGAAAATGACGTCGACCGCCTACCAGATCACGCCGCTCGACACTGGGGAACTGATCGCCGGTCGCACTGGCCGCTACTATGCAATCGAGCTCCGCAACCAGAAATCGGGCAACCGCTTCACCTTCGACGGCGGAAAATACACGTTCCAGACGACCCGCCCGCAATTCACGCAGTCATTCAAGAGCGTCGAGGCCGATGTCCTTCGCCAGCTCGACGGCCACGTGAATTATGACCTGTTCGTGCGCGGCAACGCCGACAGCCAGGCCTACAGCAAGGGCCAGCCGGAGCCGGGCCACGAATACCGCACCATCTCTTATCTTCCGAGCATTGGACACGGCAGATACCTCGGCAACCTCGCACGCATCGAGGTGCCGGCGCTCGTGAGCAACGCGGAGTTGCCGAACCTGCGCGGCGAATACCTGAAGCGCCTTCTGGCCGAGATTCACCCGACGAAGCCCGCCACGGTGCTCGAGGGGCAGATCGTCAAGAAGGAGGCGTCGAACGCCCGCTTCACGGAGATGATCCTATACGTTGCCTGGTAACCGCCCGCTAGGGCCGCTACTCGGTGGCGCGCCTGCCCGCAATGCTCACGCGATCCCGAATTCGCCGAGCGGAATGAACGGCACGAGATCGCCCTCCCTGACGTCGCCGTGATCCTCCGGGATATCGATGAGACCGCTCGCGGCCGTAAGCCCCGAGATGAGGCCTGAGCCGTCCCGCGCGAACTTGTCGACCGACAATCTCCCATCGCGCTCGACGAGGATGCCACGCCAGAACTCGCGCCTCCCGGTCTTGCGCCCTTCGAACGAGAACGCCGCCGGCAAATGGTATCGTCGCGGCTCACGCCACGTCGCGCCACCAAGTCCCCTGAGCATGGGATGAACGTACATCAGGAAGCAGACGAACACGGCCACGGGGTTGCCGGGGAGCCCGACGACGATCGTGTCCTTCGACGCGCCGGTGACCTGCCCGAACATCATCGGCCGGCCCGGCTTGATCGCAAGCTGCCACAGATGGCGGCTGCCGCTTTCAGCAAGCGCCGCCGCCATGTGATCTTCCTCGCCGAGACTGGCGCCGCCCGACGTCAGCAGCACGTCGAACCGCGCCGCGGCCTCCGCAAGGTTGCCGATCACAGTCTCCCGGCGATCGGGCCAGATGCCGAGATGCTCGCATTCGGCTCCGGCGAGCGCAGCAAGCGCCGAGAGCATCGGAGCATTTGCATCGTAAACCTGTCCCGGGGCCAGAGCACCACGCCCCGGCATGACGATTTCGTCGCCCGTCGATATGATGCCAATCTTCAGCCGGCCGTAGCAGCGGACCTCTCCGCACCCTATGGAGGCCAGGGCCGCCACATCCTGCGGCCTCAATACATGACCCGCCTCGAAAAGCACGCGCCCGGCCGCGACGTCCTCGCCGGCCTTGCGCACATTCGCCCCCGGCTTCAGCCCGCCCGGCACATGGATCAGGCTGGAAGCGGCACCATTGGCACCATCGCCGGTCGAGACGGCGGCGTCCTCCTGCATGACGACGGTGTCCGCACCCTCTGGCATAACCGCGCCAGTAAAAATTCGAACTGCGGCACTCGCGGGAATAGCCCCCTTGTACGGATGCCCAGCGGCCGCCCGGCCCACGACCGGGAATGATCCGCCGTTATCACGAACCTCGGGTGACGACAGAAAGGCGTAGCCATCGACGGCCGAATTCGTATGAGAGGGCACCGGAAACCCCGCGACGACATCCTCCGCGAGCGTCCGCCCCTGAGCCTCCCCAAGCCGCAGCACTTCCACCGCCGCAATCGGCCTGATTCTCGATCGCAAAACCTCCAGAGCCTCCGCATGCCGCAGCCGCGCCTGGCCGGGCCGGAAACAATCGTCTTGAAGCCGGCCACGATCACTCGCCGGCGTGGAGGGAGGATTTTTGGTCACCATGGGCTGTCGATGGCCGAGTTGGTTCCCAATGGCAAGAGTTGGAAGCCGCAGTCGGTTCACGGCCGAGTTGATCGGGACTGGCGGAGTGCGTTCAAACGGCGGGCCCGCAGTGGCAGCATCTCAGCGGAACACGCCAAGTAGGAACCGCTGACGCAATGCGAAATCGGCATTCGCCCATGGCTCAGGCGCGGCATCCAGGCCAGCCCAGTCTCGGGCGGTCGGCGGCGCTTAGAGGCCGTGCATCAAGACAAATAGACCGACGCCGATAGCCGGCCCCAATAGCGTCGCAACAAATAATAGTCCAAAGGACTTGGCAGCCAACATGACACCAGCACCCCGCGCGGCGAAAACACTAAAGGAGCAGCCCGAACGCCCATTCGGCCCGCACCCGAAAGCAAAACTCCTGACTGAAGCTTTCATAACTAATATACGTCCAAATTTTGGGCTTGACACGGACTTTCGATTCGAGGCCGCCCCACTCGGTTCGCAATTGCGAACCTGCCTCATCCACAGGCTATGGTTGAAAACCTCCGCGGACGTAAATTCCTGCCAGAGGATTGATATCAAATAATATTATTTTATTATTCGACATCGTGCGCAGGTGCGCATGCGATGCTGGCCGTCTGTGGAAAACTCACTCGCGCCAATGGTCGCCATGAAATCCGCGGCCATCTGTGACCAAAGCGCCACAATCAATACGTAGCGCTACTTGATGTCGAACAATCTGAGCTGCCGCTCATCCTGCCCCTTTGTCTCGTAGGCGAGCTGCTCGATCCGGTCGAAAGGCACCTGCTCAGCGTTGATGAGCGAACGGTGAGCCTTAATCGCTCGCACGAGGCCTTCTTGCACGAGGTGGAATTCGCCAACCGTCTGGTGGGGCAGAACCGCCGCTGGGTCGAGACCCGATTCAGACTGGAACGCCGCGCGCAACTTCTTGAGGGCCGTCTCCTCGCGAACGCGCCCGATGAACCAGCTCGTGATCTGGTCGCGTGACTTGTAGTCGAGGTCGCCCGGCGACTGCGTGGCGAGCATGATGCCAAGACCGGCCGAGCGCGCGCGCTTGAGCAGGCTCTGCAGCGGCTCGGCGGTGGCGGGCTTGGCGTTTGCCGGAATGTAGAGATCCGCCTCGTCGAGCATCATGACGGCCTGAAGCTCGTCGTTCGGGTTGCGTTGGCAGAACCGCAGGGCTTCCGAAAGGAACTGCGAAACCCAGAACAGGATATTTTCGTTGTCGCCGAGGAAGCCCGTGTAGACGATGGACAGCCGCGTGCGGCCCGGCCGTGCAAACGGTCCAAGCCCAAGAAGGCTCTCGATACTCATGCTCTCGCCGCCTGGAGCAAACAACGAGGCGTTGCGCAGTCGAAGACTGTCGAGCTGGGCGACGAGATCGCGCCGGAAGCGGCCCGACGGATCCATGCGCTGCGTCAAGTCGGTGAGATCGGCATCCTCGTTCTCGAGCAGGTCGATCAGGTCGGCGAGCGTGACCTCCGTCCGCGATCTCATCCCGAGGATGCGCAGCGCGACCGAAAGGGTGCCGGAAAGCTTCTGGTGGGTTGCCGAGTTCTTCAGGTGCAGCATGTCGCCGAGCGCGGCGGCCGACAGGTTCGCAAGAAGCTGCTGTTCGTGGTCGGGCAGCTCGTTGATGCCCCGCGGCAGCAACGTGATCGAGATCGGGCGACCCGAGGCCCGGCCGGGCGTATAGACCGCAACGTCGATGGCATCGCCGAGCTTCTCCCGCTCGCCACGGCGTTCGGTCAGCTCGTTGTCAGTGGCCCGCCAGACGTCCGGATTGGCATAGCTGGCGAGATCGCCCTTCCGGTCGATCAAGATTGCCGGGATGCCCTTGAGCAGCAGCTGCTCGATGATCGAAAGCGCGAGCGTCGTTTTGCCGGAGCCGGATCCGCCGAGAACGGCGGCATGCCGCTTCAGGACACTCATGTTTAACGTGACGGGCTTGTTGCTCTTGGCGATATCGCGACCGGCAAGAATGCTCGTACCGTCGCCTGCGTGCTCGTCGAGCAGCACCGACATCGGCAACTCGTCGTCGTTCGCCGCCGGTTCCAGGTTCACCGGCGATGAAGCGCCGACGTCGAAGGCGGCCGCCGCAGCGGTGCCGATTGCGGCGAGATCTTCCCCAACCATCCCCTCTCCCGTCTGGCCAGTAAATAGCCCGGGAAGAACGGCATTGAGCGCCCTCTGCGTCTGCGCAGGTAGCGGCGGCGGACGCAGCAGCGCATCGAGCCTCAATATCCGCGACACGGCTGGAAGCGCCGACATCAGCTTCGCGCTCTCGAACCATTGTGCGAACCCCTTCGAAAAGCGGTTCTGGTCGTGGAATTCACGCACCATCATCATGCGTTCCCACTCGGCGATGGGCATGATGATCGTCCGGCCGCCGGCGGAGCGGAATTTGGTCATCGCCTGGCCGGTCTGGTTTTTCGAGGGCGGCGGGAAGTCCGAGGCGCGCAACAGGATGCAGGTGCGGCCGCCCATCGATTGCAGCACACGGTCGAGCTGGCGCTTGAGGCCGCCGCCTTGGGTGGGTCGGTTGCAGAGGAATACGCGGGCCTCGCTCGCGATGCCGCTCTTGTGCTCGACGTTGAGATCGAACGCAGGAACCTGGTCGCCAAGCTCGAGCCGCTTGACCGTCAGCGTAACCGACGAGCCCCACTCGTTGCGGGCAAGCGCGAGCGCCGAGCACAAAATGTCGATAAGGTCGCTGTCGTTGGACGGGATCTCGGCCTCGGAACCCGCGATGAACCTCTCCCAACCATCCCGGTAGTCGAACGGGACCGGCTCCTCCTCGGCAACCGGCAGAGCCGGAAAACCGAGAGCGGTCGTAAGCGAGTTTCCGAGCTGGCTGATCCACGACGGCGCCTCATCGGCATCCCCGCTCGCCTCGTCGGCATCCTCGCCAGCCTTGGCACGCAGCCGCGTCTGCGCGTGCTCGAGCAAACGCCGCGTCGAAAGCCCGCCAAACTCTTCGAAGAACTGCGGACCGAAAAACTGGGCAGGATCGGCATAGCTCGCCCCGCCGGCTAGCGCGGCCTGATATTCGAGCCGCTTGCCGATGATCTGGCGCGCCTCTTCGGCCGTGCGGCTCTCGAGCAGAGCAACCGGACCGGCCTTCTCGATGCGGTCGATATACGACTGTGCGAGAACCCCGCGCACCTGACCGTAGAAATCTTCGAGGATCGAGATCAGCACAATCGACGTCGGAACGCGATTTGCAATCTGGATGAGATCGCGGATCGCACGCTGGAAACGCTCCTCGGCGTTGTCGAAGAACCTCAGGTCCTCGACCTGATCGATGCAGAACACGAGACTTGCGCGCTCCGCGGTCCACATCAGCTGACCGAGCGCGGCAATGATCTCGAACGAGCGATCCTCACCCGTGTTCGGATCCAGCGCCGCGACGGCCTCGAGCGCCAGCGGCGTGAGCTGCCGCCCATGGAGATACTGGCGGATACGCTGGTCGATGCGCGGATCGCGCCGCTCGAGATAGAGCAGCGCGCGCACGATGTTGATGTCGAGTTCCTGGTCCGCGTATCGCGGCGACGCGACGATGTCATCGGCCATCTGCAGCACGAGTCGCGCAAGCCCGGCGGGATCGAGCGGGGCGTCGCGAAGTTGCTCGAGGTGGTCCGGACTGAGCGCCGCCGAGTCGGAGACGAGCGCGTTCGTCAGCCGCTGGAGACCCGTCGCGCCCGGTTCGTCGGGATCGTATGGCTTCTCGAGCGAATGTACGAGGCGGCGAAGATAGTAGTCGGCGTAATTGCCGATATCCGGGGTCATCTGCGCGTAGCCGAAATAGGCCCGGCCATCGCGGTGGGCAGAGGTGCGCAGCGCGCGAACGAGGTGCGTCTTGCCCGCGCCCGACTGGCCGTGAAACAGCAGAATTCGCGCCTGATTGGGCGGCGAGCGCCCGTTACGGTCGGACGTGATCAAGTTCAGCAATTCGGTGAATTTCCGGCGTGCTTTGGCGTGCACGGCCGGCACATCGACGGGATCGGCCCGCCAGATGTCGTCCTCCCAGGTAATCGAATGCTCGAATGCCTGAGCGAGGTCCTCTCCACCCTGGCTGGCAAGGTGGGACGCCATATTTGCCGCGTTGCTCGAATTCAAGACACCGCCTCCCGGCCCTCAAGAACGGCCGAATGCTTGCAGATCACGCAGATGCTTACCGATGAGCGAACCTCGATGTGCCCGCAGTAACCACGACGATGCGAACAATGAGTATCTCCTCGCATGAAAATTTTATGCGACGAGTTCATTGCGCGTCCCTTGGCAGGGCGCTCCAGGTTTTGGCTGGGGCAGGACCTGCTCAAGGCTCTTCGACCCGGACGAAGTGCCAGACGGTGTTTTTGTACTGAATCGCCGACTTTTCAAACTCTTGAATGAAGCGCTTGTCCTTAAGATCCGCATTGGCGAGCACCAATCCACCCGTACGGTGAGCCTCCGCCAGCATACCTTTGAACTCGATCTCGGACAGTGCCCACTGAGGATGTGCCGCGCGCACTTCGTCCCAGACGTGGCAAATGAACGCCTTCCGGTTGCCCGGCCACCCATCCGCTCTCCGGTCGGCGGCTTTCCGGACCGCACCGACGAACCCCGGCAGATCGGGCCGCATCGCCGGCGCCGGAGTGCTATCGGAAACCGCGCCCCGGTCGTTGGCGGGCCTGAGCGGCGCGGCGGCAGCCACACGGTCGGCAAGTCCCTGGACCAACGCGGGAGAGGCCACAGCCTGCTGAGTTGGTCCACCTGCCGAAGGCCCGCCCTGGACCAGATCGAATGCGGCGGCCCAGCGCCGGACCGATGCCGCGCGGATCGTATCGGCCTCGCCGTTGGCGGCCCCCAGATGCTCGGCCGCGAGCGCCGCGATGAGCCGCCCATCGGAACCGTATTCTTTGGGGCTGCGAAGCAGTTGCCCCGCTAGAAGTCGGCTGGGTTTGGCCGCCAGGCCGCCGCCCGATCCAAGCGAGCTCTTGATCTGGTTGCCGAAGGCCCTCTCAAGGGCGCGCACCGCCATCATGGTGCGCAGCTTCCCGAGCGACAGCGGTTTTTCGACGGAAATACCGTAGGCGGATTGAACGACGAGGGCGCGCAGCGCGTCGGGGCTGACCACGGCTTTCGCAAGTTTGGGGTCGGACGCGTCGGCTCCGATCGCCGCCAGCGTGAGCGGGCCATCCCTCAAGACCGCCCAGCTTCGCAAACTGCGAACGAATTCCGTATCGACTCCGAGGCGGCGCGCGGCCAGTGCATGCCCGGCCTCCGTGGGCTCCATCCGCCCCACGGGCTTGGAGATCAGGCTTGCTTCAGCGAGCGCTGCGACCTCTTTCTCGAGCGCGGCTTTCAAAGCAGCGGACGACGGTCCCGTCGGCCCGAACGGCTTCAGGTCGCGGCTGAGGTCGGCCCTGGACGCTCCCCCGGCGGCCAGCCGCAGCAGGACGAGCGTACCCAAGCCACCGACATTCACCCCGGCGCTTTTCGATCGCGAGGTCATCGTCGTCTTGGCCGGTTCAACGGCGCGGCCAGGTAGTGCCATGTCGCGCTCCACGAGTTGCAACAGCGCCGCAAGACCGAATCACTCTGGCGCCTGTGTAAACCGTGCACGAAGCTTGTTCCCATTCCAAGATGGCCGCCAGCGTTTCGCCCCGATCGGAACAAACTGGCGACACCGTTTTTGAGCCTTGATGCGGCGTGACGGGTTGGAACCACCGTTGCCAGATCGTGAAAACACCTTTCCTCGGCGTTATCTTTAACGGCCGGTTAACGGATTTGGAGCGATCTTGCCGGAAGTCCCAGTCACCGCGCGTCGAGCGGGAGAGTAAACCGAATGTACCGAGTTGCGTTTTGCGCCAGCATGGCCTTATCGCTGGCGGCCTGCGCCGTGAATTCCGTCCCGCTGTCTTCGGGCTTTGCCGAAGCCCCGCCACCTCGATATGCGAAGGCGAAACCCGAGGTTTCGCTCGGCGGCGATACGAGCGTCCCGCGCGGCGCGAATTTGGGCACCGGCACCAGCACGAGCACCGCGAACGTGAAGGTCGCGAGCCTCGACGCCGACAAGGCCCCCAAGGGATCGTTTGAAAAGGCGCCCTCCGGCTCTCTGTCCGACCGCGACTATTCGAAGACCGCCCTCGACCCCAGTTTCGCTCGCGACATGATCAACCAGTACCGTTCCGAGCACGGACTGAAACCGTTGAAACTATCGGCTGAGCTGACCGCCGCCGCCAAGACCCACTCCCGCGACCTCGCCAAGTGGGACCGCATCTCGCACTATGGCTCGGACGGCTCGAACCCGTGGGACCGGGTCAAGCGCTCGGGTTTCAAGGCCCGCGTCGCCGCGGAGAACGTGGGTACCGGCCAGGTGGACTTCGCCGAGGTGATGCGCGGGTGGAAGGAAAGCCCGGGCCATAACAAGAACCTGCTACTGGCCGATGCCGACTACATGGGCATTGCCCTGGTGCAGGAGCCCAAGAGCGAATTCAAGTCGTTCTGGACGCTCGTGCTCGGAAGCCCGATGTGATGAGCGCTTCCGGCGCGCGCTCCGCGCCGGAAGCCACCATCGGCCGATCGTAGTCCGCATATCCAACGTTCCCACTGCACTGGACCCATTCGGGCACCGACTAGGCCCAAGCGAGGTTTCGCCAGATGGCGACCCGGAGGCCGAGCCGAGACATTGCGACCCGCCCGTTGAGCAGGCCGACCGTGCCCAGCGCTATGGCCGTTGCCGAAGCTGCACCGATGACACCGAACGGAGGAACCAGCAGCAGGTTGAGAACGAGCCCGATTATGGCGCCCGCCACCATCACGGTCGCACAGGCGCGTTGCTCGCCCATCATGTTGAGCAGGATCTCGGCGGGCCCCATGGCCGACCGCACGAGGAACCCGAACACCAGGATGGCCATCACCGGATAGCCGTCGGAGAACCCCGGCCCGAATAGCGACAGGAGAGGCCGACCTGCGACGAGGATCGCAGCCGCCACGGCCAGCGACGGCCAGAACGTCCACGATACGGCATCACGCACGGCCATTTGCAGGCCTGCATCGTCGCCGCGCTCTTTATAGCCCGCGAACCGGCTCGCCATCGCACTGCCGACAGCGTAGTGAACGAACATCATCAGGCTCATCGTCTTCGCCGCCGCGAAGTACATCGCAACCTCGGCCGGCGGCGCAAATCGAGACAACACCATCACGTCGGTATTCTGCAGGGCAAGTTCTGCACCCGCGATCGCCAGTAGCGGTAGTGACGAGGCGATCCACGCGCGCGGTTCGGACGTGCGCGGCCCCGCCCCTAGCAGCGCACTGAATTTGCGATTGAGCCAGATGGCCTGCACGAGCGCCGTCGCCGCAACCCCGACCACTGCAGCCATCGCGGCCGTCGCCGCCACCATCGGATATCCCGCCGCATTCGCCACAGTCATTGCGAGAAGCAGGATGAGGGGCCGCAATACGTATGGCGGCACGAGCGCCGTCATCATCCAGCCGTTTCCACGGCCCAGCCCGTCCTGAATGTCGGTCATCGCGTAGAGCGGCAGACACAGGATCGCGACCGCGGCGGCCGCCCGGTACCCCGGCGACATCGGAACGAGATCGATGACCGCGTATGACACGAGCGCGATGAGCGCCCCGAGCACGACAGCCAGAACCCGGCTGCCGACGACGAGCCCCCTGAGCCGGTCGAGATCGCCAGCCTCGCGATGCATCGGCACGAGCCGCATGACACCGATATTGAGCCCAAGGCTCGCTATCCCGCCAATGATCATGATGGCGGCCCAGACCGCAACGTATACGCCGTATTCCGCCGCTCCCATCCATCTGGCCAGCAATACCTGCGTCAGGTAGAGCAGCGCGGCCGACGTGCACCGGACCACGAACGCCACGATGGCGTCCCTCCGCGCACCGGACACCGCCGCTCCAATCGTCGACGAAGCCGAAAGACTGAGGCCGGACCCGGCAACCGCCGGCTCGGCGGTGGGTTGGGCCGTGGGCATCCTGCTTGTCTCTGATTTGAAAGCTATCAATTTAAAAAATCTGGTTTCGATACGTGTCAAAATGGATCGTAGTCGCCGAGCCGTTCCTGTTCGCGTAGCCGGACTTTCTCCGCCACGCCAGCCCATGCCCAGCTTCGCCCGGCATCGCCTCTGTCATCGTACCAAATGGAAAAGAATTCAGCCACTTCAGCAGCATGCGCCCCATGGCGTGATTCGAGCACCGCGGCCATGGCATCCACGTCGCGCGGAGTCGGTGTCGCATCTTGTTCCATGCGCCTGCTCATCTGCATGTGTCGTCCTCGTCGATAGTGAACTTTTCGTCTCGCGGCGACCAAAGCAAGATCAGCGCCAGCTTTGAGCAGGTGCTTAGAAGGGCGGCAGTTCCCCACAGAACCGGTTGGTTGCGGTAATTCTCGGCAGCGATGTTAAGGTAACCGCACGATGGAGCCGGGTCACCGGCGGTCCGCGCGAGGCGATCTTCGCGCAGGCAGGTACCAACGAACGGCCATTCGTTCATCTCGAGGAGCTCGAACGCCAATGGATCTGTCTCGTAGCGCCGGATTGAAGCGCGCACTGTGCGTGCCGGCTGCGCTCAGCGTGTTGACGGTCGCGACGATCGCCGCCGCTCAGGTAACTCCGCCACGGGCGCCGTCCGGTCCGCCCGCCGCCGACACCGCGCCCGGCAACAACCCACCGGGCATCTGGGTCGACCCGCCCCGGGCGCCTTCGGCGCGCGACCGCCGCCGGCACGACGGCCCAAATGCTCACGACGAAGATACCCCGTCGGGCCAGGGATGTCCGGTGAACGATCGCGAACTCGAGCTGATCGTTTGAAGGTTGGCCACCGACGGTGCGCCGCGACATGCCATGTTGAAAATTTTATGGTACGCGGCTTGGAACAGGACAGCCGTGGCCTGCGCCAGCGGGCGGCGCGGGTGAGAATGGGTTGTGTCGAGCGTTGGGGGGATGCGTCATGGCGGAAGCGCGTGGAACGGTATTGTCCGGCTGGGGCCGCATCGTCGACTACCTGTTCGGCCGCAACGCGCTGATCGCTATCGCTTCGATCATGCTTCTCATCATCTCCGGGTTCGCGACCTGGAGCGGGATGAACGACTTTATCGTCGGCGCCTCCCAGTCGAGCGCCAAGGGCACGCAGGTCACCGAAGGTTTCTCGGTCTCCCACCACTCTCTCGTGATCTTCATCACGATCGCTTTGACGTTCCTGATGTGGCTTTCTCTGCGCGAAGCGATCGGCGCGCAGCGGAGATTGATCGAGCGGCTCGTGACCTGGCCCCTCTACATATTCCTCGCGCTGTGGTCGATCGGCTTTGGCTACGGGTTCTGGTGGAGCCTGATCGCCGGCGAGGAAGCGACCCGCAATTCCATGAGCGCGCTGCAGGAGGATGCCCGAACGGCGACCGGCTCGATCTCCGCCCGCCTCGACGCAGTGAAGGCCCAGGTCGACAGTTTCGTCGCCTGGTCTGAGAGCCAGATGTCGCGCGAAGAGAACAGCGGCGGAAGCTGCGGCGTGGCGTCCGGCGCAGGTCGAGGCCCGCTTTACAATGCTCGCCGATCGACCCGCGACAGCGTCGCGTCCCTGCGCGACACCATTGCGAACTCCTGGCTGGGCCCCGTCAATGCCGAGCTCGATCTGCTGAAGAAGGCCGGATCGGCGATCGAGGGCGCGACGTCCGACGAGCGCCAGAAGAAGTTCGAGGCCGTCTCTGCGCAGGTCCGAGGTTCTGCCCGGGCGATCGCCTCGCGCTCGAATGAGCTCGGCAAATCGACGGCGGCCGAAATGCGCGCACTCGCCGACAGCGTATCCGTTCCGCCGGGCCAGCCCGGATTCTCCTGCTATGACCCGACGCTCGCCCAGCGACTGAGGCAGGCCGCCGAGCAGGCCGCTGTGCCCGCGACGATCACATTGAGGGAGGCGGCGTTCAACGAGGGACCGGCCGGCGTCGCCAACGCGGTCAAGAACCTGTGGTCGAACCTCGGCTCATATATGTATAGCGCGGCAACGTGGGTCTTCAGCGGCAAGACCAGCACGACGACGGCGGGCGAACCCATCACCGGCCGCGACGTGATTGCGCTGCTCGCCACAATCGGAATCGACCTCGGACTGTTTGTCCTGGCATTGCTCGACCCTCCGTCCGCCGCACCCGTGCGCCGAGACGCACTGGCCGAAACGCAAGCCCGGCTCCATCTCGCGACAGGCCCGGTGGTTCGCCAGATCGAGGCCGCAATCAAGACTGCGATAGCGCGATCACCTGATGCCGACATGGAATGGGTCAGGCAACACTTCATACATCACAACGGATCGAGTTACTTCGTGATCCCCAATCTCTACAGCGCCAAGAAAGAGGGGGAGGAAAGCCGCAAGGAGGAATTGCGCGCACTCGCCATGAACCAGCTCGCAGGCGTGTTCGACGACCTGAAGCTCGTCCGCGCACTCTCTGAGAGGGAGTTGCAGCAGTTCGGCCGCGAAGAGCAGCGCTACAGCTATTCGGACCTGTCGATCTATCAGTCCAAGGAAGCCCAGACGGCCGCGCCTCCGCGGGGCATGCTCGACCGCATTCTCAACCGCAGGATGAACGGCGGAACCGTCGCCTCCGATGAGGTTCCGATCACGGCCCAACCCGGCAAGCGCATCCGAAATCACGGGCTCTTGTCAAAAGCGCAGCGCGCGCTCGACATTGCCGGCTGGACGAAGGACGCGCAGGCCGACGTCGAGATCTTCCGCCTCGTCGACGAGGAAGGCCTCACGCCACTGCTCGCCGTCCTCAACGAGGCAACGCTTGCGAGCAGCTCCGCGCCGGCCGATCCGGTGGCCGCGAAGATGAGCGGTCAGGCGTAATCGGGGATGGGGCCCGGCCGCCCGCTGCGTCTGGCGGATCAGGCCATGTCCGCGGGTTACGCCCTCTCGTATCGGTATCTCGGGTCCTGCTGGCGGTAGAATGCCTCTTCCCGGATAGGCAGCTTCCGCCGCACGATCACCGGCGGCTTCAGGGTCACCCTGAAGCCGTGGGTTCCCATCGGGATGTCCTCGGGCTTCAAGTCTGGATTATCAACCAGAAGCAGGAGGATATCCGCGGCGGTCCGGCCGCCGACGCTATCGTCAACGCCCACGATTGCGCCGAAGAGGTTGATGTTCTCCATGGTGTAGGTCGAGGGCACGACCCAGGCGGAGCTTCGCGCGAGCGCAGCGTCCCCGCTATGGCTCAGGCGGCTCACGAGATCGTCGAGGTCATACCAGGCCATATAGACCTCGTTCTCGCCGGGATTGGCCGGATCGATCTCTTTCAGGTCCGCGATCGTCATGTTGCGCTTCAGCGGGCGGAGCTCGAACCGATCCTTTCCTCCATGCTCGCCCCGCAACTCGTCGTTGAGCTTTTCAATTTCCGCCGCGTATCCGCGGTCCTGATCATGCTCGGCATAATCGTTGTAGAGAAAGACAAGCTTCTGCGTCCTAGGGAACATCTCGTCGAACATCAGCGCATACTCGCGCCCGCCGGCGCCGTACTGGACCCCCGCGATCCCGGGCTGGTCGGTCAGACCCGACTTAGGCGGCGACGTCGTACCCATGTAGATCTGACCCTTGGCTCCAAGGGCACGGACAAGCCGGTGCTTCTTCACCATGGTCGAAGCGAACGTGGCGACCGAGACGACATAGTCAACAGTGCCGGGACCCACGGTCAGAGCCAGATGCTCGAACAGCGATTGCCAGCGAACTTCGCGTTCCTCCTGGGTCTCGGCCTCCTGCTTGACCGGTCCCACCTTCTCGCTCAGGATCTTCAAGGTCAGTCCGCGGGAGGGAAACGCTTCGGCGAGGCGCGCCTTCAAGCCCTCGATCAGTTCACGCTCGTAGGGCACCCCGGTGCTCATCACGATCACGATATTGAGGGGCCTACACTCGGCGGGTGCGGGCCGTGATGGCGCGGGTCGAAGCGGCATGACCGCCGGCGTCGATGAACCCGATGCCGCGGGGCCAGGGGCCGAGGCGAGGGGTGGAGCGATCGGGGGAGCGACCGGATCGGAGGTCCCACGCCGCGTGGGGGATCGCCTTGCGAAAAGCATCCAAGCCGACCTCCGCCAACTCCGGCGCCTCGCGCATCGAGCGTCGAGTGATCGCGTTATGATGTCGAGTTGCGTGTGGTATGTCGGACCAGTGCTTAATGGGAACCCGCTAGCCACGGTTAGCTTGGCAATGGAGGGGGGCAATTCCGTGCCTTTCGGCATCTCCACGCCATCCAGAAAGATCGGCACCAAGTCGATGCCGTGAGCGAGCGCCAATTCGATTTCGTAGCGGACCCAGTCCTCGGCGCCGGTCTTCGCACGATCCTTGAGCAACTTTAGCCATTCCGGCCCGATCAGCACCAACATAAAATCGGCAGCTATAATCTCGCCTGTGATCCTGACGACATAATCTGTAGCTCCATGGTCATGGGTATCCACGAACACGCTGTGCCGCTTTCCGGCGGTCAGATTTTCCAGCAAGCGGTCAGCGAAAACCCGTGCGAGCGAGTCCTGGCGGCGATAGGAAATGAAGAGTTTCAAATCTGTCTCCCCTCTGTATGCGCACCCCGTCACGGGCGCCCGAATGCACACACTTTGTGGAAACTGACTTTACGCGCGTATGACGATCATAGAAGTGGATCGCCGCTCAGGCCGCTTCCGCAATCTCGTCGCCGTCGTTGTTTCGAAATTTCTTGAGCTCCAGTAGGCCCCGGTTCAACTCGGCGCCAAGAATGATGATGACAGCCGTGACCTGGAAATAGATCATCGCGACCATCAATTGCGACAGGCCGGCATAGAACCGCGTGTAGTCGGAAAAATCGAGATAGCGCGAATAAAGGCCCGCGGACGCCAACCACAGGCAGATGGAAAGAATTACCCCCGGCCAGACGTCGGCCAGCGTGCGCCGTCCGGCTGAAAGCCACAAGTGGAACGCCGTCAACTGCGCACCGATCACCGCCGCGGCGACCAGATATCGGAAGCCGACCGTCAACCAGCTGCTGTCGAGGTAGGTTTTGACGAACCCCGCCACGAAGTCGGGAACGAATTCGGATTCGAACTTCGCTGTAAGGCCGGGACCGATGACCACCAGCCAGCTGATCAGCAGCATCGAGGCCGCAGAAACGAGCACGAGAAACATCGACAAGAACAGGCACACGACATAGGGCCGTGTCTCCCGCACACGGTACGCGCCGTTGAGAGCCGCACGAAGTGTCTCGATCGCGCTCGTCGCGAAGAAGAGCGTGACGAAGCCCGACAAGGTCAACAGGTCGATGCGGCTGCGGCCCATGATGTTGATGATTTCAGGCGCCAGCGCTTTTGCGACGTCCGGCGGCAGCACCTGGAACAGGAGATCCACGGCCTGCTTGGCGATGACCTCCCCCCCAAACACGGAGGCGAGGGCGCCGATGAAGATGCAGAACGGGAAGATCGAGATGACGAACGAAAACGCCACCGCGCCGGCGAGCACGAAGCCGCTGTGCTCGTATGTCCGGTACACGGCCTCGACGAACGTCCGGGCCCGCGCGAATATGCTCGATTGGTCAATCATGCGCGCACCTTACCGTCACGAAGTCAGGCTGGCCATAGCCTGCCCGCGTTCGTCCATTCGAGATGTGGCAAGGTTGCCAGACGGCCGGAGCGCGGCCGTGCCTACTTCGGCGCACGCTTCGCCAGTATGCGTTGAAGCGTGCGGCGATGCATGTTGAGGCGGCGCGCGGTTTCCGACACGTTCCGATTGCACAGCTCGTACACGCGCTGAATGTGCTCCCAACGCACGCGATCCGCGGACATCGGGTTTTCCGGCGGCGGCGCCTTGGCGTCGGATGGCGCCAGCAGGCTATCTGTGATGTCGTCGGCGTCGGCAGGCTTCGCGAGATAGTCGACAGCCCCGAGCTTCACGGCCGAAACGGCGGTGGCAATGTTGCCATAGCCAGTCAGCACGATCGCACGTGCATCGGGACGCACGCGGTTGAGCTCGGCGATCACGTCGAGCCCGTTGCCATCTTCGAGCCGCATGTCGACCACGGCGAACGCGGGCGCTTTGGCCCGGATCAGATCGATGCCCTCCGCGACCGAATGGGCGAACCGAACCTCGAAGCCGCGCGTCTCCATGGCCCGCACGAGCCGCTGCAGGAACGCGCGGTCATCGTCGACGCAAATCAGCGAGCGGTCTTCCGGCAGCTCGTCTTGCCGGAACGAGAGGTCTTCGGTGGTCACTTGGGTCTCCTTGGCGGATGCTCAGGCCTCGCAGCGCTCACGGGGTCCGGAACGCTTGGGGCGGGCGGGGATATGACGATAATGTGGCATGTTTGTCGGCCCGTGTCAGCCGGTCGCAGACGAACGGTTAACGCGACAGGACCGACATCCCGCCACGCCGGACAGAACATATCAGTATGCGGGGACCTTTAGTCCCGGAGGAGCGATAGGCGCAACAGCCTCGTCAGAGCAAATATTAATCTTGCTTCCGTGCGGCCTCCAACCTCTCAGGTATGCTCCGCGGCCCGGACTCCGCCCGGCAGGAACGTCCGCCCCTCGGCCGGCGCGTCGAAGGCCGAGCGCTGCCAGATGATCCGCACGATGGCGCCCCGCTTCGGAGGCTCCCGGTTGGCAAGTTGAACACTGGCCCCGGACCGCTCCAGCAGAGTGTTGGCGATGAAGAAGCCGAGCCCCATGCCGTGGGCGTCTCGATCTCCCATGCGCCCGCCGGCCGACCTGGTCGTCACGTAAGGCTCGCCGAGTGTATCGATGAGATCGGGCGGAAAGCCAGGACCGTCGTCCAGGATCGCGATCTCCACGTGCCGATCGGTCCAGGTCGCATGAACCTCGACGCGCTCGAGTGCGAAATCGACGGCATTCTCGATCAGATTGCCGAGCCCGTAGATCACGCCTGGGCGGCGCAAGCAGATCGGCTCCTCCGAGCCCGGTGCGCCGGGAGATTTCGGGTTGGCGTGGATCGTGATGATCGTACCGTGAGCGCGATAAGGCGCGGCCGCTTCCTCCAATATTTCGCGCACCGAAAGATGGCCGTGCAGCGGGTCCTGCTCCGAAGGCCGTCGCGTGAGTTTGGCAAGGATCTCCCGGCACCGCAGCGCCTGAGCGCGCAGCAGCTCGAGGTCTTCCTTCATGGCGGCTGGCGCATCTCTCTCGAGCTCTTTCGCTACCAGCACGATCGTCGACAATGGCGTACCGAGTTCGTGCGCGGCCGCCGCTGCGAGCCCATCGAGCGCGTGCAGCTTCTGTTCCCGCGCCAGCACCAGATCCGTCGCCGCAAGCGCCGCCGACATCTGCCGGCTTTCCCGCGCGAGACGCGAAGCATAAAGCGCCATGAACACCAGCGAAGCGCCAACCGCGGCCAGCAGGCCATTCTGATAGAGCTGCGGCAAGTCGAGACGCATTCCCGGGAACCAGGGTAGCGGCAGGTGCGTCACCCACAGGAGCCAGATCGAAGCGACCGTGAGCGCACCAAGCATCAATGTCTTCCGCGGCGGAAGCGATCCGGCCGAAACAGTGACCGGCACGATGATCAGCATCGCGAACGGATTCTCGATCCCTCCGGTCAGATAGAGCAGACCGGTCAGCTGGCACAGATCGTAGGCAAGCATCGCCGTGACGAAACGGCTGCTCGGCCGGTGACGAGCCGGGAAGCGCAGCGCGAGGAAAACGTTTAGCCACGCCGAAAGCGCGATGAACGCCAGACACATCCCGAGCGGCAGCGGGAATTCGAGCACCAGGGCGACGAAGGACACCGTCAGCAACTGGCCGAGGATCGCAATCCATCGCAGACGTACGATCGTCACGAGCCTGAGGCGATTATCGGATTTGCCCTCGCCCATAAGCTCGGCTGCCTGCGGCTTCACGTGCGTCACCCTCGGTAAAGAAAGTAGTTATCAAAGCACCATCCGCATCAGGTGTGCGAACGTTATCATTCGAGGCAATTGGCCATGAACGTCAAGCTGATAGCAGTCGCGATCGCGAGCGTCGCTCTAGGCGGCCTGGCAGCCGTCGCGGTTTTCGGTCCAGGATCGACGACGAGCGGCTCCACCAAGGGCCGGGTCGCGACCTCCGGCGAGGTCGTTTCGTCCGGCAAGGCCCTCATTGGCGGACCGTTCACACTCACCGATCACACCGGCAAGCGCGTCACCGACAAGGACTTCCTCGGCCACAATATGCTGGTGTTTTTCGGGTTCACATATTGCCCCGACATCTGCCCGTCGGGCCTCGCGGTCATCGCCGCTGCCTTGAACAACCTCGGCTCTGACGCCGACAAGATCACGCCGATCCTGATCACCATCGACCCCGAGCGCGACACGCCGCAAAAGCTTGGCGAATATGTGAAGAGCTTTCACCCCCGCCTCGTCGGCCTCACCGGATCGAAGGAAGAGATCGCAGCGGTGATCAAGGCGTATCGCGTGTACGCGAAGAAAGTCACCGACGAACGCGACCCCGCCTCGTATACGATGGATCACAGCTCGATCGCATACCTGATGGGCCCGGACGGGGCTTATCGCGCGTTCTTCCCTGAAATCAACAAGCCCGATCTTCTCACCGCGCAGATCAAGAAGGCGCTCTGATCGCCGCCTCGCCGGTCCATACCCGCGCTTTCCTGTTGCGAAATCCGCTCGCTTGGCAAACCATTGTCGTCGCCTTCGCCGCGTTCAGCGCGGCCGTCGGGGGAGGCTGATCAATTGGCAGGTACGCTCGACTTCTGGTTCGACTTCGCCTCGACCTACTCATACTTGAGCGCGATCCGTATCGACGCGCTCGCATCTGAACGTGGCGTCCATGTCCGATGGCGTCCATTCCTGCTCGGGCCCATCTTCAAAAGCCAAGGCTGGCAGACTTCGCCCTTCAACATATATCCCTCAAAGGGGCGATACATGGTTCGCGACATCGAGCGTATCGCCACTCGTCGCGGCATCCCTTTCCGCCTGCCCGAGCCCTTTCCCCAGCAGAGTTTGAAGGCGGCCCGTATAGCGCTTTCGATTTCCGACGAGCCGCGGCGACGGGCCTTCTGCAAAGCGATCTTCGAATTGGAGTTCCAGGACGGAGCGGACATTTCGACAGACGAAGTGATCGCCCGCTGCCTCAGCTTTGCCTCGGTCACGAACGATGAGGTTCACGGCGCCGGTATCGCCGACGAGGTCAAAGCTCGCCTCAGGTCGGAGACGGACGAGGCCATACGCCTCGGCATCTTCGGCGCCCCGTCGTTTGTCACAAGCGACGGTGAGCTTTTTTGGGGTGATGACAGATTGGAGCCGGCACTCGAGCACGCCTCGCGCGTGGCTGCAACCGCCTGAAGCCCCGATGCCACAGTGTGATTTGGAAGCGACCACATCGCCCCGTTGTCACTGGAGTTTTAGCCGGCGAAGCAGCTACGCAAGATGGTCTGGTGAGTGGTCTTAGTAGCCGACCGCCACCCTCGAGAGCATCGCCACTGCGAGCCGTCTGCTTGTCTTAAGGGGAGCGCGCAGCATGCTCCGTCATCGCGTCGCGCGAATTTGGAACCGGAAGTGAGAGGTCACGAGGGATGCGTAAGCGGCCAGAGCCAAAGCCTGTAGCGAAAGCCACGACCGCCATCGCCGGTCTGGATGCGCCGGTCGAGGTCCGCCGTCATCCCAAAGCGCGCCGGATGACGCTGCGCGTGTCACGCACGAAGCGCGCCGTGATCGTAACGGTCCCCCTGCGATGCAACGTCGAGGATGCGGGCAGCTTCGTGAATCGCCATCTCGATTGGGTCCGCGACCGCCTGGGAACATTGCCCGAGCCGGTTCCGTTTGCGGATGGCATGTCCATGCCGGTTCGCGGAGTATTCCACCGGTTGCGGTTCACAGGTCCAGCGGGCGGCGGCCCGATCGTCCGCGTCAACGCCGGACTTGATACCGATGAGATCTTGCTCGAGGTCCAGGGCAGCACGACCCGCGCGCCGCGGCACCTCTCACGGTGGCTGATCGATGAGGCACGATGCGACCTGGAGCGCCAGGTCGCGGTTCATGCGCAGCGCCTCGGGCTTCAGGCCAAGAAAATCGCGGTCCGAGACCAGACGAGCCGCTGGGGCTCGTGCTCGACGACAGGCGTGCTGTCGTTCTCCTGGCGGCTGATCCTCGCGCCGCCGCAGGTGCTCGACTACGTCGCCGCCCACGAGGTCGCTCACTTGGCCGAGATGAACCATGGACCCCGCTTCTGGGCGCTCGTCAGGCAGACGATGCCCGAAATGGATACAGCGATGAACTGGCTTTCGGCGTACGGCCCGGAGCTGCATCGCTATGGCCCGCCCCGACGTTAAAGGCGCGGGCCGCATCCGGCAAGGGGCCGGAGTGGCGGCGGCATCAGCTCACGAAACTGGTATATCCCGGACATCGGCCGGAACGTCGATCCCGCGTGCCATCCCAAATCCCATCGAGCGAAGCGCCGCGACCTGCGAAGTATCGACCGTGAAACCGACCGACACCGTCCGGCCCGCCATCCCATATGCCGGCACACTCGCCGAATTGCCGTTGATGGCCCACCCCGACAGGACCGGGCGAACCGTGAAATCGACATGGTCGATCTGGCTGATGCACGAGGCGATCTGGGCAACGCATGCCCGGTCGACGGTCAACTCAATTCGCTTTTTGATGCACGACTGCATCTAATCCTCCGCCTCCGTTCCAAAACGGAACGGGATTTACCGTCTGCACGACGGATCAGGTCTGAGGGTGCAAGAGGCATGCACAGTTAAAGACGCAGTCGGTCGCCCCGCAACGAGTGTTTCGGTACCGACATTTGCCTCCCCTTGGAGCGCGGTTCGGAGCAAATGCCGGGAAAAAAGGAACGCTGGCAACCTTATTATTCCAGTGCAAATTTTGCATCCGACGCTTGGTGGTGAGACCAGCCGCAAGCGGGAACCAAACGTCAGACGCGCGCCCCACGTCGAGGGCGCCCAGCCGAAATGGCCGCGGCTACGGGCACGAAATCAAAAAAATCGAAGCCTGCCATTTCCGCCGGTCAGGCGCGCAGGCGCTCCACGAGCTCACCGAGATCCTCGGCCCACTCTTCGCTCTCGCCTTCCTCGTCGGCGGCATCCTTGAGTTCGGAGTTCCGCAGAACCCGCTGGACCGACTTGCGCGCCGCCGCCGTGAGCTTGGCGGCGTTGATCGAATCCTCGTGTGACTCGAGTGCCCCGTGGATCGACTTCGGCAACCGCGAGAGATCACCGTCGCGCGCCGCCGCCACGAGCTCGGCCGCCACGAGCGCGAACGCGGCATCCGACGCCTCGATATAGTCTTCGGCCTCGAGCTCCGTGACGGCGGTGAGCGCGGCGTCGATCGCCGTCACGCCGTCCGTCTCGAATCCCACGAGCCAATCAGCCACGTCGTCATATTGAAATGCGGTCCCGACCATTCGTCTGCCCTCTGGAGCCTGTTGCGCCATCGTCCGCCGGAAACGGTGCGCAGTCTTCCCGTTTCCTGACCGAGCCCGAGCGGGAGGCGCAACTAGCCTTTGATGAAATTGCCGTCAACCGCCGAGAAACGGGGAAATGAAAATTTCCCCGCTCACTCCGACAAGGTCAGCCGAACCGGGCCTTCGACGCCTCGAGCACGTCCTCGAGCGTCCTGAGGCCGGTCGTCGGCGCGCTGACGAGCGCCGCCATGTTTCCGGGCTTGTGCAGGTTGCGCAGCATGGCCATGTGGGCCTTCGGAATTTGCGACCAAGTGTAGACTTCCGACATGCACGGATCGATGCGCCGCTCGACCACCAGCTTGTTAGCCTGCGTAGCCTGAAGAAGATTGGCGAAGTGCGACCCCTGCAGACGCTTCTGGTGCATCCAGAGATAACGGGCGTCGAGCGTGAGGTTGAAGCCGGTCGTACCGGCGCAGATGACGACCATGCCGCCGCGCTTCACGACGAATACGGAGACCGGGATCGTCGATTCGCCAGGATGCTCGAAGACGAAGTCGACGTTGTTGCCCTTACCCGTCGTCTCCCAGATAGCGGCGCCGAACTTACGCGCCTCCTTGAACCACTCGCCGTACTCGGTCGTCCCAACCTTGGGCATCTGGCCCCAGCAGTTGAATTTCTTACGGTTCAAGACACCCTTCGCGCCGAGCTGCTTCACGAAGTCGATCTTGTCGTCTTCGGAAACGACGCCGATCGCGTTTGCGCCCGACGTTGCGCATAGCTGAACCGCCATCGATCCAAGGCCCCCCGACGCACCCCAGACGAGTACGTTGTGACCCGGCCGCAGCACGTGAGGGCGGTGGCCGAACAGCATGCGGTATGCGGTGGCGAGTACCAGTGTGTAGCAGGCGCTTTCTTCCCAGGTCAGATGCCGGGGCCGCTCCATGAGCTGGCGATCCTGAACACGGCAGAACTGGGCAAACGAGCCATCCGGCGTCTCGTAGCCCCAGATGCGCTGAGACGGCGAAAACATCGGATCGCCGCCGTTGCATTCCTCGTCGTCGCCGTCGTCCTGGTTGCAGTGGATGACGACCTCGTCGCCGACTTTCCACCGCTTGACCTTCGAACCCACGGCCCACACGATACCCGAAGCATCCGAGCCCGCGACGTGGAACGGCGCCTTGTGCCCGTCGAACGGGCTGATGGGCTTGCCGAGCGCGGCCCAAATACCATTATAGTTGACGCCGGCCGCCATCACGAGAACCAGAACGTCATGGCTGTCGAGGGTCCATGTCGGAACGACCTCGATCTGCATCGCCGTATCGGGCTCGCCGTGCCGCTCTTTGCGTATCGCCCAAGCGTACATTTTGCTCGGCACATGTCCGAGAGGCGGGATCTCGCCGACCTCGTAGAGGTCTTTGGTTGCAGTCACAATTGCAGGCGCACCGAGCCGGTCGGCGTCATTGGTCTTGATTGCAGAAGGACTCGGCATACGAGGCGATCTCCAGGGCGCAGGGACGCGATTGGTGGGGGAGGTCGTTTGTCAGATCATATGACAGACCTATAACGACCTGATGCCGCCACGAAATCAGCACAAATGCAAGTGTCATTTTGCACTGCAAAGAAGCCGCACCCCGCAGCCGCGCGGGCGCTAAACGAAACAATATTAGCGGGATGTTAGGAATTTTCCCTCAATAGTGGGTACTGGCTCAGCGTCTGAACTGTTTGATGAGTGCTCCGCCAGGAGTTGCATAGTGTCCCAGTCGGTTGACGTTTTTCTCTACCTTCTTTGGCATGCGGACACCTTGGTGTGGTGCATCGCCTTCCTGCTGAGCCTGATCGCCGGGCTGATCCTGCACAACTATTCCGACGACTTCCTGCTCTCCGTTTTGACCGCAACGGCACTGTTCGTCTCGATAATGGCGGCAAACGTGGCCTTCACTCTTCTCGGCGTGATGTTCACGACGAGTAAGAATTCGAACGTCGTAGCCGCGGCCGGTGCCGCCGTTTGCTCGGTCACGGTCATCGCTCTGGTCACGTTGCGGTTGCTCGGCGCCATCGCCGAGTACTCCAACCGGCTGAAGGGCGAAGGTACGCTGGACCACGGCAACTGATGCTCGGTTCGCGGGCGGCGTCCTGGTCCGCCGTCAGACCCGTTCCGTGCAGGCCACCCCGCCGGCGCATCGAAATCCGCACTTCCGTGGCCCGCAAAGAACGTTTTGCATCGCAATAGTCCGCTCGCTACTGTAGTGGCGCTTGCCACGAATTCCGCGCGCCGTTCGAGCGCACGGGCGTCGTGCGAAGCATCCGGCGCCTTGATCTCGCATCAACTTGTCGAGGCGCCACGCCGCCACCGCCGACGACAGAACACCGGTCGGGGTCGACAATCCTGACCGCGACGACAAACAACAAGGCCGGACAGGAAGAAACACATGCAGCAAGATCCGAAATCGTCGTCCCCCGTTCGCGACAAACCTTGGATCTTCCGCACATATGCCGGCCATTCGACCGCCGCGAAGTCGAATGAGCTCTATCGCCGCAATCTTTCCAAGGGCCAGACCGGCCTTTCGATCGCCTTCGATCTGCCGACCCAGACCGGATACGACAGCGATCATGAACTGGCCCGTGGCGAGGTCGGCAAGGTCGGCGTGCCAATCTCCCATCTCGGCGATATGCGGACCCTGCTCGATGGCATACCGCTCGACCAGATGAACACCTCGATGACGATCAACGCGACTGCGGCCTGGCTGCTGTCGCTCTATATCGCGACGGCCGACGAAACTGGCGCGCCACGAACCAAGCTGACCGGCACGATTCAAAACGACATCATCAAGGAATATCTGTCGCGCGGCACCTACGTCTTCCCGCCCGGCCCCTCGCTGAAGCTCATTCAGGACACGATCGTCTATTCCTACCGCAACGTTCCGAAATGGAATCCGACGAACGTATGCTCCTACCACCTGCAGGAAGCAGGCGCGACGCCTGTCCAGGAACTCGCTTACGCACTCGCGACGGCGATCGCCGTGCTCGATCAGGTCAAGGCATCCAGCGAGGTCCCGGAAGCCGAGTTCGGCGTCGTCGTCGGCCGCGTTTCGTTCTTCGTCAACGCCGGCCTGCGCTTCGTCACCGAGATCTGCAAGATGCGGGCGTTCAACGAGTTGTGGGACGACATCGTGCAGAACCGCTACGGCGTCACCGACCCGAAGCATCGGCTCTTCCGCTACGGCGTCCAGGTTAATTCGCTTGGTCTCACGGAGCCCCAGCCGGAAAACAACGTCTACCGCATTCTGATCGAGATGCTCGCCGTCACGTTGTCGAAGAATGCCCGGGCGCGGGCCGTACAGCTTCCCGCCTGGAACGAAGCGCTCGGCCTTCCGCGCCCCTGGGACCAGCAGTGGTCGCTGCGCATGCAGCAGGTGCTGGCCTATGAAACTGACCTGCTCGAGTATGGCGACATCTTCGACGGTAGCCGCGAGATCGCCCGCAAGGTGGAAGCGCTGAAGGAGGAGGCCACTGCAGAGCTTGCGGCCATCGAAGCCCAGGGCGGCGCGGTCGCGGCCATCGACTACATGAAGCGGCGCCTCGTCGAGAGCAACACCGGACGCCTCTCCGCCATCGAGAACGGCAGCCAGATCGTGGTCGGTGTGAACGCCTTCCGCGAGACCGAGCCGTCGCCACTCTCGGCCGGCGAAGGCGCGATCATGGTGGTCGATCCGGCCGTCGAGAGTGACCAGATCGGTCGCCTCCAAGCATGGCGGGCAGCCCGTGACGCCAGGGCGGTTGCCGAGGCGTTGAAGGAGCTTGAGCGGGCGGCGAAGGAAGGCGCCAACGTCATGGAGCCGTCCATCGCCTGCGCCAAGGCGGGCGTGACCACTGGCGAGTGGGGCAGCGTTCTGCGCTCGATCTTTGGCGAGTATCGTGCCCCGACCGGCGTGTCGCAATCGGCGGTCGCGCGCGATGACGGAGCCCTCGAAAAAGTGCGCCACGACGCCGAGCGCGTCTCCGCGAAACTTGGCCGGCGCATCAAGTTCCTGGTCGGCAAGCCTGGCCTCGATGGTCACTCGAATGGCGCCGAGCAGATCGCAGTCCGTGCACGCGATTGCGGTATGGACGTCCTCTATGAGGGAATCCGCCTGACGCCGGCTCAGATTGTGAGGGCCGCGCTCGACGAGAGCGTGCACGTCGTGGGCCTCTCCATCCTCTCCGGATCGCACGTCCCGCTCGTTCGCGACGTGATGGACCGCATGCGGCAGGCAGGACTGACCGACATACCCGTCATCGTCGGCGGCATCATCCCGCCGGAGGACGAGAAGGTCCTGAAGTCGTTCGGCGTTTCCGCCGTTTATACGCCCAAGGACTTCCAGTTGAACGACATCATGGCCGACATCGTCCGGCTGGTCGACGGAAAGCGAGAAGCCGCGTGACGGTCGGCGTCTCCCACCGTCAAAGCCATGTCTCCGGCCACGGCGCGCGACGGCCATGAACCGCCGGCTGCGCGGCCGCAGCTGGTTTGGGATCGACCGCCGCCACTGGATAATGCTGTCCATTGGGGTCGCAGCCGTCACGGGGCTGGCCGTCGCAGCCGACGGCGTTATCGATCGCGTATCGTCCACGCGTGCCACCAGCCAGGGCCGCATCGTCCGTTGCGGACGCCCTGGCGGCTACGTCCACGACCTTGCCCGCAAACTCGCCGTTGCCCTCGATGACGGGCGGCATGTCACCGTTTCCCATCGCCAATCCGGCCGCTTCGTCTGCGGATCTCGCGTTACGGTCCACGAGCGCGTCACGCCCTGGGGCGCGACGTGGCTTGCCATCGCATCGCCACAAACGAGCAACCCCTGATCGAAGTCGCACGCCCTCTGGCACCTTTTACGGGACTTTCGTCCCCTCCTAGCGAAAGCCCCCAAGTGTGTCATGTTCGCATCACGTGAAGCACCAACTCGTGCCGTCCGAATGCCGCACACCCCCCAGATAACCCTTGGACTCGTGTGGAAAAATTGAGCCCCGAACAAGACTCGCCGCACCCCTGCCGACTCCGCCCGCGAGCCAAAAATCGACCCCTTCCGGCAAACCCCTCGACCTGTTGATTTCACACCCGAACCGCGACCCACGCTCGCGAAATTAAGCGAGGCAATTTAAAGACATAACCTGCCATCCATCGCCCTCTCGAGCCTGTGGATTTCAAGCCCGCAACCGACTCGGCCATGACGCATGAAGGAGGCTCTCACCACCTGTGCATGGCTTGCCTTCCATCCTGTTAACCACTAAGCCTTTCCCCGTGGACGACAGACCTGTGACAGGGAACTAGGTCGTTCATATTTGGAAGCCGGGGGGCGCACAAATGCACTCGGCAGAGTTTTGTGGCGTAGCGTTCAGCGTTGGGTTGAACGGCCAGTCCCGCTCGCGTGTTCTGAGCGGCGTTCCATCTTGAGTTGCATCAGAGGTGCCCGTTGGCGAACAGCTTACCGGTTGGGGACGTGTCATCGCGAGAGACCTTCGAACGTCTCGCGGCATCACCCGACACAGTTCTCATTGACGTTCGGACCCGTGCTGAATGGGCTTTTGTTGGACTGCCTGATTTGTCGGGTCTCGGCAAGCGGGTGGTTACGGTGGAATGGCAGACGTTTCCCGACAATGGCGTGGACCCGGCATTCACAGAGCGTCTGACTTCGGCTCTGTCGGAAATCGGCGCAGGCAAGACGACGGACTTGTATTTCATCTGCCGGTCGGGAGGTCGCAGCCGTATGGCGGCCGAAATGATGACCTCGGCAGGTTTCGAGAGGTGCCACAATGTAGCCGACGGGTTTGAAGGCCCGCTCGACGCACATCGCCACCGTGGCACGGTTGGGGGCTGGAAAGCCTCGGGTTTGCCTTGGGTTCAGGGCTAGCCGGTTAAGCCGCAACTGCGCGGCTAAGGTCGAACAAGTTTCGAAAACGGCGGTGCGGCTCGCTCAGCGAACCGCGCAGAGGGCCGTCGTTTTCGATCCGAGGGCAAAAGATCAAGTAATCCTAGGGGTACGAGCATGGCGACGATTTTGCCGAACGATCAACGCACAGCGCTTCCCGAGGCCGGCCCAGCCGTTGCCGCCTCGCCTGCCGCTGTCACACAGTCCGCAATCACGCTCGGCGTCGATGGCCGTGGCCACAAGGTGCGCGCACTCCTGCGCGCCCGCCTCGGCGAAGACATTTACACGAGCTGGTTCAACGCACTCGAGTTTGACCGCTTCGACGGTCGCGTCCTGGTGGCTTCGGTTCCCGTCAAGTTCCTGCGCAACTGGATACAATCGCACTACATCGACGCACTCTTGACGGCCGCCCGTGCCGAGTTCGAGGGCGTTGAAAAGATCGAGGTCGTCCTCCGCCAGCCGAACTCCAACAAGGAGCGGCCGCGCTCGGAGTCACAGACGGCAGCCGCCGATGCGGAGGTTCTGCCGGGAGCATTCGAGAGCGCCATGGCGGAGAGCGCGACGCGTCCCGTCCCTCGCCCGGTTCCAGCGGTGGTCGGCCGCACCCAGGCCGGTGGCTTCGAAGGCTCGCCGCTCGATCCCAGGTATACGTTCGACAGCTTCATCGTTGGCGCCTCGAACCGTATCGCCCATGCGGCCGCAACCCAGGTCTCGGAAGTTGCGCCCAATGGCGCGCCGGCATTCAATCCGCTCTACATCCACTCGTCGGTCGGCCTCGGAAAGACTCACCTCCTGCAGGCCATTGCCTGGGAAATCAAGCGCCGCAACCCGACGGCGCAGGTGCTCTACCTCACGGCAGAGCGCTTCAGGTATCAGTTTGTCGAGGCGATCCGCAGCCAGGACCCGGCCGCATTCAAGGAGCGCTTCCGCCAGATCGACGTACTGCTGATCGACGACCTCGAATTCATGCAAGGTGAGCGCACCGAGCAGGAATTCGACCACATCATCAACGCCCTGCTGGATGGTGGACGTCAGGTTGTCGTGGCATCGGCCCGCGCGCCGAACCACATCGAGCGCCTCAACGAGCGCATGCGTTCGCGGCTCCAGCGCGGCCTCGTCACCGAGATCGGTGGCCTGGACCACGACCTCCGCCTCAAGGTTCTAGAGCGCCGCGTCGGCGAGAAGCGCGGCTTTGACGCGTCATTCGATCTCGGCGCCGACGTTCTCGACCTTCTGGCTGACCGCCTGACCGAGAGCGGCCGCGAACTCGAAGGCGCCGTGACGCGCCTTTACGCCACGTGGCAGTATACGAGAACGCCGCTGTCCATCGACATCGCCGAGACCGTGATCCGCGACCTCGTCCAGGGCATCGAGCCGCGCCGCGTAAAAATCGAGGACATCCTTCGTGTCGTCTCCCGGCATTACGGCGTGTCGAAGGGCGATCTTCTGAGCCAGCGCCGCCACCGCTCGGTGGTTTGGCCCCGCCAGATTGGCATGTACCTCGCCAAGCAGATGACGGCGCGTTCGCTGCCTGAAATCGGACGGCGCTTCGGAAACCGTGACCATACAACGGTGATCCATGCCATCCGCAAGATCGAGGGCATCCTTGGCGACAATCCAAGGTTGCGCGACGAACTCGAAGAGCTGAAGAAGCTCCTGAACGCTTGATAGCCGGCCTCACAGAACGGCGCAGAACAGCAAAAGCGGTGCCGATTGGCGCCGCTTTTGCCATTTTTCCGCGACAAGCCGCCATTTACAGCGGTTTGCTGTGGAAGCAGAGCGCGATTCACGTGTAGATGGCGTCCCCGCGACCGCCACGGCCGGACCCGGCATGCCGATATGGCGTGTTGGAAGTCAGCCGTGCGCCGGTCGAATGTTTCTCGTCCGGGGCCACCTCGCAAGGATTGACCATGCGGCTCACAATCGAACGCGGCGAATTACTCAGAGCCTTGAGCCATGTGACGAGCGTCGTCGAGCGACGCACCACGATCCCGATCCTGTCGAACGTGATGCTGTCGGCTAGCGGTCGCTCGCTGCGTTTCAAGGCGACCGACCTCGAGCGGGAAGTCATCGAGACGGTGCCCGCGGGCGTGGCCGAGCCGGGCGCCCTGACCGTGCCCGCACACATGCTTCACGACATCGTCCGGAAGTTGCCCGATGGCGCCGAGGTCGAGATTGTCCGCGATGCGGAAAAAGGCCGCCTGACGCTGCGCGCGGGCTCCTCCCGCTTTGCGCTCCAGACGCTGCCGGCCGAAGACTTCCCCGACCTCGCGGTCGGCGAGATGACGCACGAATTCGAGGTCGCCGCGTCCGAAATCAAGCGGCTGATCGACAAAACGAAATTCGCAATCTCCACTGAGGAGACGCGCTACTACCTGAATGGCATATACCTCCACACGGCGGAAACCGCCGGCGCGCCGACCTTGCGCGCCGTTGCCACGGACGGTCACCGCCTGGCGCAGGTCGAGCTGCCCCGTCCCGATGGCGCGGCGGGAATGCCGGGTGTCATCATCCCGCGCAAGACGGTCCACGAACTCCACCGCCTGATCGAGGACCCGAATGCCATGGTCCGCATCGGCGTCAGCGCGGCCAAGGTTCGCTTCGAGATCGGCACCGTGATGCTGACCTCCAAACTCATCGACGGCTCGTTCCCGGATTATGGCCGCGTCATCCCCCAGGGCAACGACAAGGCGATGACCGTTTCGAACTCGGAGTTTATGAGCGCTGTCGACCGGGTATCGACCATCGCCAGCGAGCGAGGTCGGGCCGTGAAGCTCGCCATCGCGAACGACACGCTGACACTGTCGGTCAACAACCCCGAAGGCGGCAGCGCCACCGAGGAACTGGGCATCGGATACGGCTCCGCCCCGCTGGAGATCGGCTTCAACGCGCGCTATCTGCTCGATATCGCGGGTCAACTTGAGGGCAGCGAGGCGAAGTTCATGCTCGCCGATCCGGGCTCCCCGACGATGGTCAAGGACACCGCAGACGACAGCGCGCTCTACGTCTTGATGCCGATGCGAGTGTAGCGCGTGGCCTGCGCCACGAAGCTTCATGCCTCCTCGGACGGCCACGTCAACGGCCTCGCAGTCGAACGCCTGTCGCTGACCAACTTTCGCAACTACCGCTCGCTGACGCTCGATACTGGCCCATCGCCGGTCGTCCTGGCCGGCCCCAACGGCGCCGGCAAGACGAATATCTTGGAAGCCGTTTCCCTGCTGACCGCCGGTCAAGGTTTGCGCCGCGCCAATTTCGCCGACCTCGCGTGCACCAAGGGCGATGGCTCCTGGGCGGTTGCCGCGCGCGTCGACGCCCTCGGCGGCCCGGTCGACGTCGGCACCGGCATGGCCCCACCGCCCGCCGGCGCCGCACGCGCAACCTCTGCCCGCCTCGTCCGCATAAGCGGCGAGACACACGGTAGCTCCGGCATTCTCGCCGACCTTGTCGAGATCGTCTGGCTGACACCCGCCATGGACGGCCTGTTCACTGGCCCAGCGGGCGAGCGCCGCCGATTTCTCGACCGCCTGATCCTATGTTTCGACCCGGCCTACCGCCTGATCGCCGGCCGGTTTGAACGCGCGATGACGATCCGCAACAGGCTCCTGTCAGACGGCATCCGCGACAACGCACAGCTTGCAGGCCCCGAACGCATCATGGCCGAGGCTGGCGTCGCGATTGCCGCCGCCCGTTCTGAAGCCACCGCAGCCATGGCCTCTATCATCACCACGCGGCGCGAACGCAATCAGGACTCTCCCTTCCCGTGGGCGCGAATTGCGATCGAGGGCGAGCTTGAGGCGGCGCTCGAAACCAGGCCCGCGGTCGATGTGGAGGACGAATACCTCCACGCACTTGCCCGCGGCCGCGAGCGCGATCGGGGCGCCGGTCGGACGCTGCAGGGCCCCCACCGCTCTGACCTGAAGGTTGTTCACGGCCCGAAGGAGACCGAGGCCAGCCTGTGCTCGACTGGCGAACAGAAGTCCCTGTTGCTTGGTCTCGTTCTCGCCCACGCAGAGCTGACCGCTGAGCGGCAAGGTGGGCGCGCGCCGATACTTCTGCTCGACGAAATCACGGCCCACCTAGACGAGCACAGGCGCGCGGCCCTGTTCGGAGAGATCCTGAGGCTGAGGGCCCAGGCGTGGATGACAGGGACTGACCGATCGGCGTTCGAAGCGCTCGGCAACGATGCCCAGTTCTTCGCCGTGGACGAGGCGCGCGCGGTCAGGCGCATGTGATTAGGGCGCCTTCGACCGGCCCGCCGGCCGCAGTCGGATCGCGCGTCATGCGACCGTCACGGGAAGCTCCGGCACAAGCGATCCGGGACACAAACAACTCATTGAAAAATAACAATACTTTTTGGTGAATTCGATTGTCGCAGGCAGCCGTTTAACTGCCCCGGATACGGGCATTTCATGCTAAGCTGAAAAATCATTCAAAGCATAGTGACGAGATCGATCCATGAGCGCCGAAACCGCCCGCAAGATGGCTTCCGACGACTACAATGAGGATGCCATCAAGACGCTGAAAGGCCTTGAGGCCGTCCGCAAGCGTCCGGGCATGTACATTGGCGATACGGATGACGGCTCCGGCCTTCACCACATGGTCTACGAAGTGGTCGACAACGCCATTGACGAGGCACTCGCCGGCCACGCGAGCGCTGTCACGGTCAGGCTCAACGCCGATGGTTCGTGCACCGTCAACGACGACGGCCGCGGTATCCCGACCGGCATCAAGCAGGACGACGACCAGGAGCCCAAACGCTCGGCCGTCGAAATCGTGATGACGGAGTTGCACGCCGGCGGCAAGTTCAACAACAACGCCTACAAGGTTTCCGGCGGGCTCCACGGCGTCGGCGTATCCGTCGTCAACGCCCTGTCGAGCTACCTCCGGGTCACCGTCTGGCGTGGTGACGACGAGCACCAGATGGAATTCCGCGACGGCGTCCCCGTGGCCCCCCTGAAGATCGTTGGCCCGGCGAACGGCAAGCGCGGCACCGAGGTCACCTTCCTGCCGAGCACCGCCACGTTCACGAAGACCGAGTTCGACTTCGGCACGCTGGAGCACCGCCTGCGCGAGCTGGCCTTTTTGAATTCTGGCGTAAAGATACATCTGACCGACGCACGCCACGCCGACGTCAGGGAGCAGGATTTCGTCTACGAGGGCGGCGTTGCTGCCTTCGTCAAATATATCGACCGCTCCAAGCAGCCGTTGCACGGTTTTGACCAGCCAATCCTCATCCGAGCCGAGAAGGACGGCATCACCGCCGAAATCGCGTTGTGGTGGAACGACAGCTACCACGAGACGACGCTATGCTTCACAAACAACATCCCGCAGCGCGACGGCGGCACCCATCTGGCCGGTTTCCGTGCGGCGCTGACGCGCGTCATCAACAAGTATGCCGAGGGCAGCGGTGCCGCCAAGAGAGAAAAGGTCGAACTGTCGGGCGAGGACGCGCGCGAAGGCCTGACCTGCGTGCTTTCGGTCAAGGTTCCCGACCCGAAATTCTCGAGCCAGACCAAGGACAAGCTGGTTTCCTCCGAGGTCAAGCCGGTGGTCGAGTCGGTCGTGGCCGACCGGCTCACCCAGTTCTTCGAGGAGAACCCGGCAAAAGCCAAGGTCGTCATACAGAAAGTCGTCGAGAGCGCGCTCGCGCGCGAGGCAGCCCGCAAGGCCCGTGACCTGACGCGCCGCAAGGGCGTGCTGGATGGCTTGCGCCTCCCCGGCGGACTTGCGGAATGTTCAGATCGCGTCGCGGCCAACACCGAGATGTTCATCGTCGAGGGCGACAGCGCCGGCGGCTCGGCCAAACAGGCGCGCAAGCGCGAATACCAGGCCGTGCTTCCGATCCGCGGCAAGATCCTGAACGTCGAGCGCGCGCGCCGCGACAAGATGCTGTCCTCGGAGCAGGTAACGAACATCATCGCCGCGCTCGGCACCGGCCTCGGTGAGCCCGATGAAAAAGGCCAAGGCGGCTTTAACTTGCAGAAGCTCCGCTACCACAAGATCATCATCATGACCGATGCCGACGTCGACGGAGCCCATATCCGCACGTTGCTGCTGACGTTCTTCTACCGCCAGATGCCGGAGCTGGTGGAGAACGGACACCTCTACATAGCGCAGCCACCACTCTACAAAGTGATGAAGGGCAAGACTCATAGCTACCTGAAGGACCAGCGCGCCTTCGAGGACTACCTCATCGACGAAGGCTTGAACGAAGCGGTTCTGATCACTGGCGCGGGCGTCGAGAGAGGCGGCCGCGATCTGCGCGACGTCGTCGAGACCGCGCGCCAGATCGCCGGCGTGATGGAAAGTCTCCATTCACGCTACAATCGCGACATCGTCGAGCAGGCCGCGATCGCCGGCGCATTCGACGTGGCGATCCTCTCGCAGCCCGAGGTCGCCGACCAGGCCGCGGCCGAGATCGCTCGCCGGCTCGATGCCGTTTCCGAGGAGACCGAAACCGGATGGACCGGTTCGGCCAGCGCCGATGGGTTTGTCCTGAAGCGCGTCCTTCGAGGCGTCACCGAGGCCCATGCCCTCGACCGCAACCTGCTCGCCTCCGTCGAGGCCCGCCGACTGAACGACAGGAAAGCCCATCTGGCCGAGGTCTACGGCAAACCGGGCACATTGAAGCGCAAGGGCGATACGACGCCAATTTCGGGAGCGCGCGCGTTGCTGGCCGCCGTCTACGAGGCAGGCCGCAAGGGTATCACGCTGCAGCGCTACAAAGGCCTCGGCGAGATGAACCCGGAACAGTTGTGGGAAACGACGCTCGACCGCGAGGTCCGCACGCTCCTCCAAGTCAAGGTCGGCGACCTGACTGAAGCCGATGAAATCTTCTCCAAGCTCATGGGTGATGTCGTCGAGCCGCGGCGCGAGTTCATTCAGACCAACGCGCTCAACGTCGAGAACCTCGACGTCTGACGCGTCCGCATTGCTCTGGCCTGAGGTGTCCGCGCAGCCGGAGCCGAGTGGCCGACCGAGGCGTCCGGCTGGCCCGGGCAGGGCCCCGGGCCGCTATTGAGCCGAGGATGACTTCGATGGCGCCGGTGCGGTGGCCGATTTCGGCGCGGGGCTCGTCGCGGCAGGTTTCGCCGCTGGCGAACCGGCGTTTGCGGAATTAAGCCCAGGCGCCGCTTCCGCCTGGCCGGCCTTCGCCTTGGCCTTTGCTGCCGCCACCTTTTGCTTGATCGCCGCTACATCGCCGGGCTTCTTGACGCGAACCTTCTTCGGCCGATGCCCGCACGACCACGCCAGCACCGAGGCGCGCGCACTGACGAGCGGCCGCGTCTCGGGAGCGACGGGAAGCGTGTCGATGGTCGTGAAGCCAAGTAGGCCCTTCCATCCCTGCGTCGCGAACCCATGCTCGAGCAGCCCCGCCGCCCGGATCGCTCGCTGCTGCCCGTTGGGCTCGCCGAGAACCACCGCGACCAGCCGCCGATCGCCTCGCGTAGCGCTGGCGACGACGTTGAAGCCGGCGTCACACGTGAATCCAGTCTTGATGCCGTCCGCACCTTCAAAGGTCCTCAGCAGGGCATTGTGCGTCCTGAGGCGGATGGTGCCGAGCCGCATGTCGGGCATCGCCCAGTAATGCGAATGCTGCGGGAAGTCGCGAATAATGGCCCGCGAAAGCTTGGCGAGATCGCGCGCGCTCGTCATCTGGTCCGGTGCCGGCAATCCGTGCGGATTGACGAACGTCGTCCTCGTCATGCCAAGCCGCTTAGCCGTGTCGTTCATCAGCTGCACGAACGCGGGTTCGTTGCCCGCGATGGCCTCGGCGAGCATGATTGCGACGTCGTTCGCCGACTTTACGATCAGCGCCTGCAGCGCAATCTCGACGGGCAGTTCACCGCCGACCGGCAGGCCGACTTTGCTCGGAGACTGCGCGTTTGCAAGCTCACTGACCGGGATCTTTTGTTCGAGCGTCAGCTTCCCGTTCTTCAACGCCTCGAAGGTAAGATAGGCCGTCATGATCTTGGTGAGCGAAGCCGGATACCAAGCGTCGTCGGCGTCCTCGGCGTAAAGCACCTGACCGTTGTAAGCATCAAACAGCAGCGTGGGACCGGCGTGAGCTGACGAAGCGGCGGCGACCGAAAGCGCGGAAGCGAGCAATAGCGGAACGGCGGCGGCTGCTCGCATGACGGGCTCCGGCTAGATTGGACGTTCTTTGGCAGCTACCATGACCTGAACTTCATGGGCAATGTTGGGCACGACCACAGCGGTCGAATTTCCAACCCTTCAAGCATGGTCATCCGGCGCGAGCGCCACCCATGCGGAGGCGCAGCTAGGCGCATGAGTTGGATAGAGTGCAGGTTCGAGGATTGTCCTCGAACCGTAACCCGCGCGATCGGTCGGCGGGTGGCATCGCGTAGTCGAAGAATGGTGCCCCTGGAGGGACTCGAACCCCCACGCCCGAAGGCAATCGATTTTGAGTCGATCGCGTCTACCGTTCCGCCACAAGGGCACACCTGGTGCGGGCATAAAGCGCGTCCGCCAAGGTGTGAAGCAGTTTTCCGATTGTCCCGGCAAGGACGGCCGCTCAATGTGGACGGTACGCGCTATCGGTACCCTCTACGAGCGGCAGGGCCATGATGCCGGCAAGCGGCTTAGGCCGTGGCGCTTGCGCCCATCGCCTTGACCCGGGCCGTAAGGCGCGAAACCTTGCGGCTGGCGGTACGGGCGTGGATCATGCCCTTCTGCGCCGTCCGCACGAGGATCGGCTCCGCGGCCTTGAGCGCGGCGAGCGCCTTGGCCTGGTCACCCGAGGCGATGGCTTCCTCAACGCTGCGCACGTGGGTCTTCATGCGGGTCACACGCGCCTTGTTGATGGCGGTGCGGCGGACCATCTTCCGGGCGGCTTTCTTGGCCGACTTCGTATTCGCCATGGGTGCTTTCGTCCTCAACGCTTATGTTCGATGCACCGCCACCCCATTGCGGGGCCATGAAGTCGGTGCGAAATCTGGATGACGTCGCCGGACCGAATCTGCCTGCGTGAACGCCCTGGCAACGGCCAGAGTCAATTCGGCAACAGCAGACGGTCCAAATGAAAGTACCGCCCGGAACAGGATTCCGCGCGGCATCCGCGTTTCTATATACGGTTCCGCGAGACGGTCAATATCCAGGCGGCTCTCCATGCCGACCGACCGGATACTGGTAGGTGCGATTGTCGCAGGCCGCCGCCAACGGCGCAGTGGAGCACGGCCCGGGAAGGTGTTTAATAAAATGCGCCACCTGTCCGCTTAACGGTTTTGGTAGCAATTCGGGCGAATTTGCTGGTCGGTGGCGCACCAGCAGCCCCTCAACGGGGCGGAGCCCGAGATTGCGACGACGAGTTCGAAGGGGATGAAATGGCGGTCATTGTCACAACGCTCCTTCTGGCCCTCGGCCTCGCTGGCCTCGTCGTGTCAGCGGCCGACCGGCAACCCACCGCATTTGCAGCCATAACCGCCCTGAGCTGCCTCGCGATATCAGCCCTCGGCGCGTGGGAGCAACGCCGCCTCGACGCGGCAGGTGCGGCACGCGCGAAATTGGCCTCGTCCGCCGCCCGCCATGCAGCATACATCTGGATTTTTGGCGCGCTGTCGCTGCTGCTCGTCTACGGGTTCATCCTCGTATGGCGCGAATGGCTCGTCTTCTCCGTAGGCATGCTGGTCGTCGGTGGCCTCTGCTACGCCCTGTCGATGCTGTTCGCTTCCGATGCCGAACGTGGGCGCCATGACGTCCAGATGCTGAGCCTCGGCCGCATGTTGAACATTGCGCAGGTCGCCGGAATGGTGATTGCCATGGTTGGCTTGCTCGTCGACGGAAAAATGAAGGTCGCATTCCTGGCCAACCGGTCGGACTGGGCGGCCAACAGCACGTTCTTCTTCGGCGCGTTCGCAATTGCCATCCTCGGGGCTTGGGCTCTGGTGACCGATGGCCGGGCAGCCGCACGCGATGTTTCGGCCACCAACGCAGGCGGTGCCGAGTGATGGAGCGGGACCCGACTGGACGCGCGCGCATGCGGTCGCCACTTTTGCTCGCGCTCCTGACCGTCCTGGTGGCGAGCGCGGCCGGCCAGGCTGCCGGTGCCGCTCACGGGTCCGTCGAGTTGTCGATCTTCGCCGCCACGGCATTCGTCGGCGCGATGCTCCGAGTCGCGTGGCAGGCGAACCACCCCTGGTGGCACTGCGCTGATGCTCACGACATCGGCCCCGCCCCCGACAGGGCACAGCCGATGCTAGCCGCGCGCAACGCGGTCCTTCTGGCGATCGGTTACGCCTGGGGCGCCGCCAGCCTCGCCGCCGTCTATCTCGGTACGCCGCTCCGTTGGCAGCATGGATGGCAGTACGCCTCCGGCATGGCGCTGATTGCATTGCTCATCGCACTTGCATCTCGGCGCATCGAGCCGAATTGGAGTGGCGATCTGCGCCGCCGCCTGGTCTGGGTGAGCCTGCTGCACGGATGGGCCGCGACCGGCGGATTGGTGTGGCTCATCGGTAGCGGAAAGATCTTCGCCCCCAAGCCCGACTGGGCGGCCAACATCGTCTTCGCCGGCGGAGCTGTTATCGTCGCGTGCGTCGGCGCCATGTGGCTCCGAACCAATCGCCTGCTCTCGGAGCGCACCACCCAATGCGCCCCCGGCGAACAGGCCTGAACGTCACTAGTGTGGCTATTCCAAACCACACTAGAATCATAGACTTGGCTAGTGTCGTGACCGCGAAATCCGTCTCATTCTTCAGCAATTGTTGAACGAATTTCGCGGTCACGACACTAGCGCTGGCAACGGTCGCAATAGAATGTCGACCGCTGAGCTTGAACGATGCGCCGGACCACGCCGCCGCATCCCGGCCTCGGGCACTCCCGCCCCTCCCTGTCATAGACTGAGAAAGCGTTCTGAAACTGGCCGGCTGTGCCGTCGGTATGCCGATAATCCTTGAGGCTTGCTCCACCAGCGGCAATGGCGGCCTCGAGCACGGCCTTGATTTGAGGCACGAGCCGATCCGCCCTCTCGCTGGGCTGCCCCCCGCTCCGAGCCAGTGCGGATGCGGCCCGCCGTGGAGAAAGACCGGCGCGAAACAGAGCTTCCGAAACGTAGATGTTTCCGAGACCGGCGATTATGCGCTGGTCGAGTAGAAATGATTTGAGGTCGGCACGCCGCCCGACTGCGCAGGCGGCAAGATATTGGGCCGTCAGGTCACCCGATAGTGGTTCGACGCCAAGACGATCGAAAACAGGATGGTCCCACAGCAACTCGGTCTTCGAAAGCAGCATGAAGCCAAACCGTCGTGGGTCGTTGTAGACGACACGCGCCCCGTCGCTAAGCGTCAGTACGACGTGGTCGTGCTGAGGCAATGCGCCCGTATCGTAAACATATTCGCCGAACGTCAGTGCGGTGCCCGCAGCGCTAGCCGGCACCACGCTGAGCCGACCGCTCATCCCGAGATGGACGATCAGGGTCTCGCGGCCCGAGAGAGAGAGCAGCAGATACTTCGCGCGTCGCGATACGTCTTCGACCGTCCGCCCCTCGATACGACGGGCAAAATCGGCAGGAAATGGATAGCGCAGGTCGGGGCGGCGAACGTCGGCGGACGCGATCCGCTTGCCTGTCAGCACCGGGCTGAGCCCCCGCTTCACAATTTCGACTTCAGGCAACTCGGGCATGAGGCTCCATTCTCGTTCGGCGTCACACTAGGGCCGGCGTTTGGCCGGACGATCTCGGCTGCGTTGCCAACTGCCTCGCGCCACGCCTATGATCACGGACCATGAATCCAACGTCCCAACATATGTACGAAGCGCTCACCGGTGCGATCCGTGTCCGCGTAGCTCCAGTCTACGTCGAGGAACGCTCGGCCCCGGACGACAGCTATTTCTTCTGGGCCTACACGGTCGAGATCACCAACGAGGGCAGCGAGCCGATGCAGCTCCGTTCGCGTTACTGGCGAATTACGGACGCCGGCGGACGGACGGAAGAAGTACGTGGTCCCGGCGTCGTCGGCCAGACGCCGGTCATACCGCCTGGTGCGAGCTTTAGCTATACATCGGGCTGTCCGCTGAAGACGCCCTCTGGCATTATGTCGGGCAGCTACCAGATGACTTCGAGCGACGGGGCTTTGCACGATATCGAGATACCAGCGTTTTCCCTCGACAGTCCCTACGTCGTGCGTCTCGTGAACTGACCGGCGACTGCCGAGGCGATTGCGCAGTCGCCACCCGCGGCAGAGCCTTTCCGGCCCGCATTTGGCCGACACGGATATCCCATGAAGCCACCTGTCTACTCGCCACTGGAACTGCTCGACCGTTTGGTCGCCTTCGATACGACCAGCCACAAATCCAACTTGGCGCTCGTTCGCTTCGTGGAGGACTTCCTCGCTCAGAACAAGATCGCGAGCCGCCTCGTGACATCGCCGGATGGCACCAAGGCGAACCTGTTCGCCACCATTGGCCCTGCCGGTGTGCCCGGCATTGCCCTCTCGGGCCACACGGACGTCGTCCCGGTGGACGGCCAGACCTGGGCCACGGACCCGTTCCGGCTGACCGACCTCGGCGACCGTGTCGCTGGCCGCGGCACGACCGACATGAAGGCCTTTCTCGCCTGCTCGCTGGCGCTCGTCCCCGACATCAACCGGCGTAAGCTGAAGACACCCATCCACCTCGCATTTTCCTATGACGAAGAGGTCGGCTGCATCGGCGTCCGGCCGATGATCGCCGAATTCGGTACGAGCCTTCCAAAACCGCGAATGGTCATCGTTGGCGAGCCGACCTCGATGATGGTCGTCGACGCTCACAAGGGCCCCGTGCGCTGGCACGTCGAGTTGAAGGGCCGTCCCGTTCACTCGAGCATGGCCAACCTTGGCGTCAATGCGATCACCTACGCTGGCCGCATGCTCGCCGAACTGGAACGGATCGAAGCCCGTCTGCGTTCGGAGTGCGACGAGCGCTTCGACCCGCCTTACGCCACGCTACAGGTGACCAGGATGGAAGGCGGCACGGCGTCGAACATAGTTCCCGTTACGGCATGGCTGGGCTTTGAGGTTCGCGCGCTGCCGACGACCGACATCGCCCGCATCGAACGAGAGTTGCGCCAGTTCACAGAGCTGAAGTGCCTTCCTGAAATGCGTGGCGTCGCGCCGGAGGCCTCGATCTCGATCACCCAGACCAACAAGGTCGCCCCCTTCGTCGCCGACAAGGACAGCGAGCTCGCAAGCCTTGTCCTCAAGTTGGCGGGCCAGAATGAGACGTTCGCCGTCTCCTACGCCACCGAAGCCGGCTTTTTCCAGGAGTCAGGAAGCGCTGCAATCATATGTGGCCCCGGCGACATCGCCCAGGCTCACACGGCCAATGAGTGGATTGCGAAGTCCGAAATCGAAAAGTGCAGCGCGTTCCTCGGCAAGCTCGCGGACTGGTGCGAAACATGAAACCCGCATGACGATGACCTCGGCGCAAACTGCCGGCCTCCACATACTCAAACCCGCCGGCTGCGCTCCACAAGCTGCATGATCATGGGGGTCAGGATGAGTTGCATGGCAAGGTCGAGCTTGCCGCCGGGAATGACGATCGAGTTCGCTCGCGACATGAAGCTCCCGTCGATCATCGTCAGCAGGTAACTGAAATCGATCCCCTGCGGCCGCCGAAAGCGGATGACGACCATGGATTCGTCGGGTGTCGGTATCCAGCGCGCGATAAACGGGTTCGACGTGTCGACCGTCGGAATGCGCTGGAAATTGATGTCGGTCTCGGTGAACTGCGGACAAATATAGCGCACATAGTCGGGCATGCGCCGCAAGATCGTCTCCGTCACGGCGTCCGTTGAGTAACCCCGCTCGTCCTTGTCCCGGTGAATTTTCTGGATCCACTCGAGATTGATGACCGGCACCACACCAATCCTGAGATCCGCGTATCGGGCGAGGTTGTATTTCCCCGTTACCAGCGCGCCGTGGAGCCCTTCGTAGAAGAGTAGATCGGTCCCCGGCTCGATCTCCTCCCACGGAGTGAACGTGCCCGATGGATGTCCCTCGGCCATCGACTGACGGTCGTCGTGAATATAACGCCTGGTAAGGCCGGTCCCGGTTTCGCCGTAAGACTTGAGCGTCGCTTCGAGTTCATCGAGCAGATTGGCCTCGAGCCCGAAGTGGCTGAATGTTTCGTTGCCCTCCGCGATCGCCTTCGCCACGGCCTTCTGCATGCCGGCGCGATCGTAGCGATGAAAGGCATCGCCTTCGATGAACGCCGCTTTTACCCTCTCCCGCCGGAAGATCTGCTCGAACGTCATCTTGACCGACGTGGTACCGGCGCCCGAGGAGCCCGTAACCGAAATGATAGGGTGCTTGATCGACATGGGCTTTGAGGTGCGCTCTTTTCTCGACGGTGAACTCTAGGCCGCCTCAGACCCGGAAGAGGCCGCGGCGGTTGAACAGCGGCGAGCGTTCGCCGAGTGGGAAGGGGTCGCTATGCAGCCGGTCGACGGCCTCGACCTCGTGGCGTGATCCGACGATGACGGGTGTTCGCTGGTGCCACGCTGTGACGGGCACGTCGAGGATGCGCTGATGGCCGGTCGAGGCCGCCCCGCCCGCCTGCTCGACGATAAAGGCCACCGGGCAAGCCTCGTAAGCAAGGCGCAGGCGGCCGTTGCGATACGCCGGCCTGGCGTCGCCCGGATAGAGATAGACCCCGCCCCGCACCAGTATCCGGTAGACCTCTGCGACGAACGACCCGGTCCAGCGCATGTTGTGGCTGGCTGCCCGAGGTCCGTCGGCGCCCTTGAGGCACCCGTCGACATAGCTTCTGATCGGTTCGTCCCAATGGAAGTGGTTCGCCGCGTTGATCGCGAATTCGGCGGCATCCACCGGTATCGTCACATGCGCGGCGGTCAGTACGAACTCACCCCGTCTTGGATCGAGTGTAAAGACGTGGGTCCCCGCGCCGAGCGTCAAGACGAGCACTGTCTGCGGACCATAGACCGCAAAGCCGGCCGCGAGTTGGTGCCCCCCTGACAGGATCGGCTCTCCCGGGTGCCTATCCGGCATGAGGAACACGGAAAAGATCGTGCCGATTGCGGCGTTGGTGTCAGCGTTGGAAGCCCCGTCGAGCGGATCGACGGCAACCGCGAGCACGCCCTTGCCCGGAAGCATCGCCGGCTCATCGAGTTCCTCCGAAACGAGCATCGCAACCGGAGCCGCCGCAAGCGCGTCGAGCACCCGGGTGTTGGCCAAGACATCGAGTTCTCGCTGCGGATCGACGGCGCTCCACCGGCCGGTTGCCGCCCCGAATGGACCCGCAAGTGCCCCGAGAGAGAGAAGGTCGGCGATCTCCGATACGGCAACGGCCATGGCCGAGACTGTGTCAGCTGCGTCGCGGCGCAGCTCCGGACCCGGCAAGAGGATGTTTTTGGCGGTGCCGTTCGTGACTATCGTCGCCCCTTCGGAACAACACGGGTCCGCGCCACGGCGCTCCCCACCGTGGGACACCCACGCGTCGAGATGCGCGGACAGCGTTTGCCGCAATTGTGAGTCCGAGGTCATGCTCATGCCGGTATTGATTCCCAGGTGATGTTAGACTCTAGTCTAAGATCGTGAGAAATCGAGGGGGTTCCACGCGGCAGCGTGAACGGCGCCGTGTCGCGGGCCTACAAGGCCACATCCGGAGCGCGCCGTTCCGGTGACGGCGGCTGATTCCTCATGTACCAAGTGCAGCAGCACTGAGCGAGAAACGGAAAACGGAGAGCGACGATGCATGACGACAACGGCTGGCCGCGAGTGCTCTCCTACGGCGGCGAAGGCGCGAAACCAGAACCGAAAAAGCCGAAGCCGGCCGACGAGCCCGCCCCGAAGCCCGAAGAAGCACCGAAGGACAAGCCCTCCGGCTCCGCGTGATGCCGGTGCAGCCCAAGCGGACCTGGTCGTATTCCGCCAATTTGAGTTTCCTGTTCCCCGAAGTTCCATTCCTCGAACGCTTTGCTGCCGCCAGGACGGCAGGGTTCGAGGCCGTGGAATACGTGTGCATGTTCGACCACCCGCCGGACGAGCTGGCGGATGCGGCGCGTTCCGCCGGTGTTGAAACGATACTCATCAACATCCCCCACGGCCGATGGGCGCAGGGAGAGCGCGGCATCGCGATCTTCCCGGACCGGCAGGACGAGTTCCGCGCGAGCCTCGCCGACACCATCCGCTATTGCGAGGCGCTCGGCTGTCGCCGGGTGAACTGCCTCGCCGGTCTAGCCCCGCCATCTGCCGATCGCGCGGCGTTGAGGTCTACACTGGTCGCCAATCTCCGGTATGCTTCGTCCGCACTCGCCGATGCGGGGATCAGCCTCGTGATCGAGCCGATCAATGCGACCGACATGCCGGGCTTCTTTCTCAACACGGCCGACGATGCGGCATCCGTGCTGCGGGAGGCGGGTTCAGGCAATCTCGCTATCCAGTTCGACGTCTACCACGAGCAGGCCATGACCGGCGCAGCGATCGAGGCGCTTGAGCGCCACTTCGCCGATATTGGCCATGTTCAGATAGCCGACGCGCCTGGCCGCAACGAGCCCGGAACGGGAAACATCGACTTCGCGAACCTCTTCGCGACATTGGACCGCCTCGGCTATCGCGGACATGTCGGTCTGGAATACCGCCCAAAGGCGGGAACCGTCGAGGGTCTCTCTTGGATGGGTACGCTGGGCGTTGCTTGATCGCATGCACAAGGGCTGGCGCCCGGCAATGTGTCACCACCGCCAGACGATGGCCCCGCCCGACAGGCCGGCGCCGGCCGCGGCCATCAACACCACGTCGCCGCTCGCATAGCGCCGCTCGCCGGCGCGCAGCGAAAGCGTGAACGGAATGGTAGCCGCCGAGCTGTTTCCGAAGTTCGCAACCGACATCAGGGTCCGCCCCGGCGCAATCGCAAGCCCCGCGCGCAATGTCTCGATCATGCGCGCATTGGCCTGATGAGGAACGAAATGGGCGACGTCCGAGGCCCCGACCCCCGCCTTCTCGAGCGCCGCCCGCGCGGTGGTGGACATCATCATGACCGCCTTCTGGTAGACCGCCTGCCCGTCGGAGAGAACCATTCGCGTTTCCATCACGGGCACGTCGGCCGCAAACGGTCGGCGGCTGCCGCCCGCGGGGATATGGATCAGTCCGTAGTCGGCGCCGCTCGCCGCGAGTTTGACGCCCATCGCCCCCGAGTCGACCCGTGTCGAGGGCCGCAGCACGACCGCGCCGGCGGCATCGGCAAACAACACGGCGCTGCCCCGTTCGGCCGGGTTGATCCGGCGCGAAAGGATGTTTGCCGCCACCACCGTCACCGGGACACGGTGCGTGCGAACGAATCCGTCCGCCAAAGCCAGCGCATAAAGGAAGCCCGAGCATGCCCCGGCGAGATCGATGCCACCCGCACCGGTGAGCCCGAGGCGATGGGCGAGCAGCGGGGCCGAGGGCGGCAGCAGATGATCGGGCGTCGATGTTGCCAGGAGCAGAAGGCCGACCTCCTCCCGCGGGACTTGTGTACTGGCGAGTGCCATGTCGGCCGCTCTTTGGGCGATGTCGGTCAGCGCTTCCCCGTCGGCCGCATAGCGCCTTTCGACTATACCGGTCCGCCTCCAGATCCAGCCCGGATCGAGCCCCATTTCAGCTTCGAGTTGTGCGCTCGTGACGATGCGTTCGGGAGCATAGTGTCCAACCCCCGCGATCTCGACGCCGACCGTCATGATTTGCCTCTGAAGTGCGAGGCCGCCTCGTCGATGACATCGTACACGCCTGACAGCTCCTGTGGCGTGATGCAGTAGGGCGGCATGACGTAAATTGTGTTCCCGAGCGGCCTCAGCAGGACTCCACGTTCGAGAAAGAAGTCCATGAGCTTTGGCGCCACGCTCGACATGTACCCATCCGCCCCGACATCGAGATCGAGCGCCGTGATCGTTCCGCAGCGACGCGCACGCTTGAAACGATGGTCCTTCGCGAACCGAGACAGCTCCCTACCCTGCAAGCGGCACAAGTCCTCAATCCGCGCCGCGACCGGCTCGCTTCGCCAGACGCCGATGTTGGCGACGCCGGCCGCGCAGGCGATCGGGTTCGCCGTGTAGCTGCTGGAATGAAAGAACATTCGCGACCGGTCCGTCGAGAGGTGACTCTCGAAAATCTCGGAACTTGCCGCCGTGACCGCAAGTGGCAGCGCCCCGCCGGTCAGCCCTTTGCCCGTGCAAAGTATGTCCGGCGCCACCCGCGCCTGCTCGCACGCCCATACCGTACCGGTCCGCCCCCAGCCCGTCATGACTTCGTCGGCGATGACCAGCACACCGTGGCTCCGGCAGATGCCCGCCATGTCGCTGAGCACTTCCGGCGAATACGTCAGCATGCCACCCGCGCCGAGCACCAGCGGCTCGACGACCAGCGCCGCGACGTCGCCAGACCGGCACTCGCGATCGAGTGCGTCGAGCGCATCTTGATGACGATCCTGATCAGGAAAGGGAATGCGCCCGACATCGAACAGCAGCGGCTCGTAGGCGGCAGTAAAGACGCCACGCGCACCGGCCGACATCGTCCCGACGGTATCGCCGTGGTAGGAATGCTCGATCGCCAGGATCCGCGTGCGAGGCCGGCCCCTATGCAGCCAATGGCCGAGCGCCATCTTGATGCCGACCTCGACGGCGGTCGACCCGCTGTCGGAATAGAACACATGCGCCAGTCCGGCTGGCATCATCTCGATCAGCTCGCGCGCCAGCCGCTCGGCCGGCTCATGCGTGAAGCCGGCGAAGATCACCTGGTCGAGCCGCTCCGTAGCGTCTCGGATGGCGGCCATGATCCGGGGTTGCCGGTGGCCATGTGTCGTCACCCACCACGACGAGATGCCGTCGAGAATGCGGCGGCCGTCCGCGCCTGTGAGCCAGGCGCCTTCGGTCTCGCGGATCTCGATGATCGGTTGACCAAGGCCGTGCTGCGTGAAGGGGTGCCATACTGGCGATTTGGTGACAGGCGTCGTCGTCATGCCGCCCCCCGGAATTCAGACAGATCGAATCCGGAATGAAACGCCTCGGCGAGGGCCTCGCGGCACAGGGTAGGCAGGCGCGGCAAACGGCCAAGACGGCGGACGCCGCCGCGCGCCTCGATGAAAGTCTCCGTCCGCTCGTTTTCCGCGCCGACGAACGCCACTCCCGCGATTGGAATATCGCGAGCGCGCATGGCCTCGATCGAGAGGAGCGTGTGATTGATTGTACCAAGCTCCGTGCTTGCGACCAGCACGACCGGCACGCCCCATCGCGCGAAGAGATCGGCCATGAAGAAGGTCTGCGACAACGGAACCATCAGCCCTCCCGCCCCCTCGATCACGAGCGGGCGCGCACTCGCGGGCACCGCGAGGCGATCCACCTCGATGGTAACGTCCTCGAGCATCGCGGAATGATAGGGAGCGAGCGGCTGCACGAGCTTGTAGGCTTCCCTGTGAAAGCGTTCGGGCGGCAACCCCGTCAACGCCCGCACGGTGTCCGTGTCGCTTGGCCCGTCCAGGCCGGATTGAACGGGCTTCCAATATTCCCCGTCGAGCGCCGCCACCAGTCCTGCCGCGAATATGGTCTTCCCGATCCCTGTTCCAGTTCCCGTGACCACGTATCGGGGCGGGGCATTGGCGGGCACGAAGAGATCGGATGGCTTCGACACGGGCGCTCCCGCCACCGAATTCTTCGACGCGTCTCCCTCGACGAGCACCCGGCCAAGTGTCTCGAACATGGCGACGGTGTCGTCGTCACTGGCGTTGAGCGTCAGCGCGATCCTGACGCGCGCGCTACCTTCCGGCACCGTTGGTGGCCGTATGGCTCGAATGTCGTATCCTGCCGCCTGAAGCGTTGATGCCAGCGCCACGGCCTTGGCGTCGGCCCCCACGATCACAGGTTGGATATGTGTCCCGGTCGGGACGATGCCGCACACCGCACGCATCCGCTCTCCCGCAAGCGTGACGCGCGCCGCAAGCGCTTCTCTCCGCCACGGCTGGCTGGCGACGAGTTCCAGCGACCGGCGCACGACAGCCGCCATCAGCGGCGAGGGTGCGGTCGCATAGATGAACGAGCGCGCCCGGTTGACGAGAAAATCGCGAATGACTGCCGGTCCGGTAACGAGCGCGCCGGACACGCCGAGCGCCTTTCCACAGGTGTGCAGGCATATGAGGTTCTCTCGCCCTTCGTAGGCCGCGGCGAGGCCACGTCCGCCCTCCCCGAGCACGCCCGTCGCGTGGGCTTCGTCGACCACCAGCATACCGTCGTGGCGGTCGGCGACAGCCAGGAGATCAGCCAGCGGGGCCAGATCGCCATCCATCGAGTAGACGCTCTCGACGGCGATCCACGGCCGCCCGGTCCCGCCTGAGGCCCGCCACGAGCGAATGGCGCCCTCGAAGGCCTCCGGTTCGTTGTGCCTTGCCGGGGTAAAATCGGCCTTGGTCAGCCCCAGCCCCTCGAAAGCGCTGGCGTGGACGAGACTGTCGTGCACGACGAGATCGCCGCGCGCCGGAAGCGTCGAGAACAACGCCGCATTCGCGATGAAGCCGCCGCCGAAATATAGCGCCGTCTCGGAACCGAAAAACTGCGCTGCCTCGGCCTCGAGTGCCTCGTGCTCGGGGTGATTGCCCCGCAGGAGGCGCGATCCACCGGCCCCGATCGGAACACCGCGCTCGACAGCCTCGACCGCCGCCGACGCGAGTTCCCGCGCCGAAGCCAGTCCAAGAAAGTCGTTCGATGAGAAGTCGATACCGGTGCGTGGCGCCAGCCGCCTCAATCGCCCGCGGCGTGCGAGCGCATCGAGCGCCCGCAAATGGTACGAACCAGACCCGATGTCAGTGCCTCGCGCCATTGACGGCCACGCGGTTTTCGCAACCGGCACGGGCCGCCACGCCTTCCTCGGTCGCAGTGGTGCCTGAGCCTGTCTTGGTGCTGATGTGCTGATCGCGCGTCATGGCGACAAGGCCGAGCTTGGAGAAGAGCGCGTCGTCCGCGTCTTCGCCTGGATTGTCGGTGGTCAGCAGACGGTCCCCGGCGAACACAGAGTTCGCACCGGCAAAGAAGCATAGCGACTGCGTCTCGACGCTCATCTCCGTTCGGCCAGCCGAGAGACGGACATAGGACTTCGGCATCAGAACGCGGGCCGTCGCGATGGTGCGAACGAAGTCGATCGGGTCGATGGGCGCCGCTCCGGCGAGCGGCGTGCCGGGAATGGCGATCAGCATATTGACCGGCACGCTTTCGGGATGCTCCGGCAAGTTCGCGAGCGTCACGAGCATGTCGGCACGATCATCGGCAGTTTCGCCCATGCCCAGGATACCGCCGGAGCAAACGTTGATGCCCGCCTCTCTCACGCGCTCGAGAGTGTCAAGCCGATCGGCGTAGGTGCGCGTCGTGATGACCTTGCCATAGTGCGCTTCGGACGTGTCGACGTTATGATTGTAATAGTCGAGCCCGGCTTGCTTGAGCGCCACGACCTGCTTGTCGTCGAGCATCCCGAGCGTCATGCACGTTTCCATGCCAAGCGCCTTGACGCCCTCCACCATGGCGAGAATCGCCGGCATGTCGCGCTCTTTCGGCGAGCGCCAGGCGGCACCCATGCAGAAGCGCGTCGATCCCGCCGCCTTCGCCTTGCGCGCTTCGCCCAGCACACGCTCGACCTCCATCAGCTTGGAGGCGGAAAGTCCGGTCTCATGATGCGCCGACTGGCTGCAGTAGCCGCAGTCCTCGGCGCAGCCGCCGGTCTTGATGCTCAGCAGCTGGCTCTTTTGAACAGTATTTGCCGAAAAGTTCGCTCGGTGGATCGCATGCGCGACGAACAGCAGATCGTTGAAGGGTTGCGAATAGATCGTGCGCGCCTCCTCATTCGTCCAGTCATGACGAAGTGCGGCACTCCCGGAAGCGGTTCCGGCGGCCAGGGCGGCGGCAAGCGTCGGCGCGAACGTCAAGGGTCGTCTCCTGAGCAAAATCAGGCCGAACTGTTCGCACCTGCGCGTGATTGTGACAAGTGGCGGGGTGGCGCGGGGTTAAATCCCTCCGACAGTTTGGCGACGATGGCGTTGAGCACGAACCGGCCGTCTCGGCTTGCCCGTATGCGACCCGCCGACAGTCGCTCGATCATACCGATCTCGATCAGGCCATCGACGGCCTCATCGGTGGGCACGACCCCCGAAATCGCACCGAGCCGGTCGATATTGAGCCCTTCGACAAGCCGAAGCCCCATGAGCAGCATCTCATCGGCCAGTTCGGAGCGCCTGAGGGGCGTCAGTTCGACGAGGCCATGTCCCTCCGTTCCGACGAGCCCACGCCAACCCTCGGGACTTCGCTCCGCAACGGTTGCATGGCGCACCCCCTCGACCACGATCCGCCCGTGTGCCCCCGCGCCGACGCCCGCGTATTCGCCATATCGCCAGTAGATGAGGTTGTGCCGGCTCTCTTCGCCGGGAGCTGCGTGGTTCGATATCTCGTAGCTCGGCAGCCCGCACGCCGCAGTCATCTCCTGCGTGGTCTCGTAGAGGGCAAGCGCCGCGTCCGGGTCCGGCACGACGAGCTTGCCCACCGCATGAAGCGCCGCGAACGGTGTCTCGGGCTCGATCGAGAGCTGGTAGAGCGAAAGATGCGAGCCCGCGATTGAAAGCGCATCGCAGAGCTCGCTCCGCCATTCCGCCACCGTCTGCCCTGGGCGCGCGTAGATCAGGTCGAACGTATAGCGCTCGAACGTACGCCGCGCGATGTCGAGGGCTGCTTTCGCCTCCGACGCCGTGTGCATCCGGCCCAGCGCCTTCAACTGGTCGTCGCGCAGCGATTGCACGCCAAGCGACACGCGATTGACACCGGCCGTCCGGTAACCGGCGAAACGCGAGGCCTCGACGCTAGTGGGATTGGCTTCGAGTGTAATCTCGGCGCCGTCCGCCAACTCGTAGACGTTGCCGATATGATCAATGATACGGGCGACGGCCTGCGGCGACATCAGTGACGGAGTACCGCCACCGAAGAAGATGCTCGAAACGCGCCGCGGTCCGGTGAGACGGGCGGCGTGGCTGATCTCTGCGAGGTAGGCGGCGAGAAACGACGCCTCGTCGATGCCCCCGAAGCGCACATGGCTGTTGAAGTCGCAGTACGGGCATTTGGCGGCGCAGAACGGCCAATGGACGTAAACGCCGAAACCTGGGTCGGAAGTGTTCATTGGAAAGATATGGCCGGAAGCCATCACCGGCGCCAGTCGCACCGGTCACCCAATGCAAACCAGGGACGCGCCGCCTCGTCGCATGCGACCGTCCCGCCTTGCCGCGTCAATCGCCTTTGTCCTTCAGGGCTACCCCCAGATCGTAGACGCGGGATTTCGGCGCCTCGAGTGCGTCGGCGACGGATTTGGCCGCATCCCTGAGGCTCATGGTCTCGAGCGCGAGTGCAAGAGCGGATCGGATCTCGTCATCGCTCGCTTCGCGTGTCGCGGCCGGCCCGATAAGAATGACGAACTCCCCCTTCTGCTCGCCTTCGGCTGCGAAGTCAGCCGCAAGGATGTCGAGGTTTCCTCGCCGGATGGTCTCGAAACGCTTCGTCAGCTCCCGTGCGACGGCGGCCGGTCTGGCGCCTAGAACGGCCGCCAGATCGGCAAGGCTGTCTGCGACCCGCGACGGCGCCTCATAGAAGATCAGCGTCGCCGAAACCCTCGCAAGCTCTGTCGCCCGAGCGCGCCGCCCGGCGCTCTTTGCGGGCAGGAACCCGGCAAACAGGAAAGCGTCCGAGGGCAGCCCCGAAGAGGTGAGCGCAACGAGCGCCGCCGATGCACCAGGCAGGCTCTCTACATGGTGACCGGCGTCGATTGCTTCACGCACGAGCTTATATCCCGGATCGGAGATCAGCGGCGTACCGGCATCCGAGATCAGCGCCACCCGTTGCCCAGCGGCGAGCCGAGCCAGGATACGGGGGCGTTCGCGAGCACCGTTGTGCTCATGATAGGCCTCGAGGCGCGCCTTGATGCCGTAGTGCGACAGCAGCGTCCTGCTGTGCCGGGTATCCTCGCAATAGATGACGTCCGCCCGCGACAACACGGCGACCGCGCGCAGCGTGATGTCGGCGAGGTTCCCGATGGGCGTAGCGACGAGATAGAGGCCAGGCGGCAGCGGGGCGGCCAGGTGCCGGGCAATTTCGTCCCCAACGCGCCGGATGGTCATACATTCGGCTGCTGCTGACGGCGCATCGGCGATCGTTTCAGGGTCTTCGGTCATTCTTCCTTGGGATTACGCTCGCGGATCGGAATTCAACCGGGAAACAGTTTTGCTTGAAAATGCTGTTTAAGGCGAGGCGTTTGCACAACTACTACGGGCTCGATGCGCCCGTCTCACTTGCCCATCCCGATATCGTAATCTATCGACGGTTGAGAACGATTGGAAAATGGTGCCGTTCCGCTCGCGCGATTGCGGTTTGGTTCAGGTGCTGTTGGTGTTTGCGTCGAGTTGGGCCTGAAATGAGCGATCCGGCAACCAAGGCCGCAGTGCCGGCGAGGCAACCCCAACGAAATGGAATGCAGCCGATGATACCTGACAACCTCGGCCGTGCATCGGTGAAACGCGCCATTCGGTGGGCCGCCGCGTTGCTGACGGCCTCCCTGTTGGCAGGCTGCGCGACTGAAGAGATTTCGGGCGGCGCCGGAAGCACGAGTGCGCCGGCATCCACCGCTTCGATAACACCTGTCGATCGCTCTCCGCTCGGCAACGCCCGGAGCGGCGAAACGTCGGCCACCGAGACAGCCGGTCGCGAGACGGATCGCACGGAAGCATCGGCAAGAGACCTGCCCCCCCGCGCAACAGGCCGGGGCCTGAAGGTTGCACTGCTTCTTCCCACCGGCGGGTTCGACCAAACGGCCGCCATCGCCAAGGGCATGAAACAAGCGACCGAGATGGCGTTGTTCGACGCCGAAAGGTCCGACATCCAATTGATCGTAAAGGACGACAAGGGCACGGCGGAAGGAGCCCAGGCCGCCGCGGAGGAAGCCCTGAAAGAAGGCGCCGAGATTATTCTCGGCCCCCTGTTGTCCCGCGCAGTCCCTGGAGCGGCCGCGGCAGCCCGCGCCGCGAACGTTCCCGTGCTCGCATTTTCGAACGACCGTATGGTCGCAGGCACGGGCGTCTACCTGATGGGATTTAGCCCGGAGCAGGACGCCGAACGCGTCGTCGAGTACGCGTCGCGCCAGGGCAAGCAACGATTCGCCGCCCTGGTCCCGGACGACGCGTACGGCAAAGTCATTGGCGACGCTTTCAAGTCAGCGGTCGCGAAGTCCGGCGGCACCGTTGCCGCCTTCGAAACCTATCCCGCCGGCGCCAATGCCATGATCGGCCCGTCGCGCCGCATCGTCGAGGCCGCCCGCGCCGCCGAGGGTGCGAGCACCCCGATCGACGCCGTATTTCTCCCCGGTGGACAGGACGTCCTCCCACAATTGGGTCCACTCCTGACCTACTCCGGGTTCGACAGCGGCAAGATCAAGCTGCTCGGCTCGGGTGCGTGGGAATTCGCAACGATCGGTGCCAACGAAGCTTTCGTCGGCGGCTGGTATGCTGGACCAGACCCGCATGGCTGGCGCGCATTCCAGGCCAAGTTCTCAAAGGCATTTGGCTCGGCCCCGCCGCGCATAGCTAGTGTGGCCTATGACGCCATGGCGCTGGCCATTTCGCTCTCGTCAGAACCAGTGGGCCAGCGCTTCACGTCCGCAAATCTGACCCGTCCGGGCGGCTTCCCGGGCGTCGACGGCACGCTCCGCTTCAACTCGAGCGGAATCGCCGAGCGTGGCTTGGCCGTCCTCGAGGTTCAGAAAATCGGCTCGCACGTCGTCGAGCCGGCCCCCGGCTCGCTCGATGGCGCCCGGCTTTCGGGAACGCCGGCCCGAGTGAACTGACGGAAAAAATAAGCGAAAGAAACCCCTGATCATGTTCGCGGTCTTGTCGGTTGTCTCCGCGGTATTCGGGATCATCGCAATCGGCTACGCCGCGGGCCGCCAAGGCTACCTTTCGGTGGACGCGAGCCGAGGCATCGCCGACTTCGCGTTCAAGATCGCGATTCCAGCGCTGCTGTTCCACACGGTTGTATCCGCCAAGTTCGATGGCGTCGCCCCGGCGGGCGTCATCGCGAGCTTCTTCGGCGCTGTAGGTATCATCTGGCTTGCCAGTATCGCCACGACCGTGCTGATCCTGGGTCGCGCGAAAACCGACCAGCCCTCGATCGCCATCACGGCCACGTTCGGCAACACCATCATGCTCGGCCTGCCGATTGGCGTCTCGACCTTCGGCGAGGCGGCCCTGGCCCCGATCTCGGCAATCATCGCCTGCCATTCTCCCATCCTGCTGCTCGCCGCCACGCTCCATGCCGCCGCGACGAGCGAAAAAGGTGGCAGTTCGGTTGGTGCCGCCCTGATGCGGGTCGCTCGCCAATTGGCCGCCCAGCCGATCGTCGTTGCAATCCTGGCCGCGCTCGTGTGCCGCATCGTCGGCGTGCCCCTGCCGAAGCCGGTGCTGGCCATGACTGAGATGCTGTCCCGGGCTGGCGTGCCCGCCGCGCTGGTTTCTCTCGGACTGTCATTGGCCGCCTTCAAGGTCGAGGGCGACATGAAGACCGTCGGGGTCATGCTGCTGCTCAAGCTGCTGCTGATGCCGGCCGTCGCGGCGCTATTGGCAGTCGCATTTCAATTGCCGCCTCTTTCGGCAAGCGTCGTAATCATGATGGCCGCCTTGCCCGCCGGCGCGAACGCCTACCTTTTTAGTTCTGGAAGCGGTCGAGTCGTGAATGCCGTGTCTGGCGCCGTGGCCCTCGGCACGGCACTTTCTGCGATCTCGCTGACCCTGATCCTATTGGCCCTGCAAGTGTTCGTAGGGCCCTGATCCGGCCGCCTCCAACTCCCCGCGAAGCGCGCCATCCCGATCAACGCTATCCGGTCAGGCTGAGACGGGTTGTAGACGTCAGCAATTAACCATTTGTTTTTTATGCAAATTTGTGTAGATTGATTTGACGGAAATCAGGAGCGGGTGGCCATGACCATCGACGCCGATCTCGTCATATTCGCACTCACGGTATTCGGCCTCGCCACGTTGACATACGTGGTGGCGGACAGATTCACCCGTGACCCAAGCGAACTGAAACCAGACGCCCGGCAGGGATATGCGGCGGCGCGCGCAGATCAGTACGCGCCCGCCATCGTGCAGGCTGCGCGCCGCATCAAGCCGCGCCTCATTGGCTCTCCCCGTAAGGCTTCGGTGCCTCCTCATTCGAATATCGAGGGTTCGCCTGCCGTCCCTGCCGCCGCCACCCCGGCGGACCAGCCGCATGCGCTCTCGCTCTCGCGCCAGATCGATCGGCTCCAAAAAATGGTGACCGCCGGAGCGGACCGGGCAGGCGACGTCGAGCGTCTCCATCGCGGCGCCGGTCAGCAGATCGATCTCGCAAGCTACGCCGTCCAGAACCTCCTCGATGAGCTGGCAGGCATCATCCCCTCGCTCAGCGCAACGCAATCATCGTCTGCCGAGACGGTATCGAGTCACGTCATCCCCGGTGCGTACGCCCTCGCGGCCTGAGCCGTACTGAGCTGGCTGCGACAGGCTCACCGCCTCCATCGCAGCAATCGGATGACCTCCACCGCCAGCCACACGACGAGCGTCCAAGCCAAGATGGGTATGGTCGCAATCATCACCCAGCCCGACACGCCTACGGCATACAGCGTCGGCCCGACGTCCTTGCCGTCGACAATGCAGGGGGTGGGGAAACCTTCGTGCACGGTGCAGCCATGGCTGCTCGCGTAGAAGGACATGATGAACAGCGCGATTACTGGCAGCAGGCAGATAAAGGCAATCAAGGCCACCAAGACGCGGAATATGCGCATGAGCATCTTACCTGCTTCCCCTGACGAATAGCCACCATAACGGCCGCAGCTACGATCCGTCGAGCGGCAGAATCTGTACCACCAGCCCCGGCACAAATTGATCAGCGGTATGGCAATGCTGAAATGGGCGCGGCGAGCCACGAGTAACCGCGGCCCGAGCTCGATCGGCACGGAGTTCTTTGACGCCCCGTGAATTGAAGTCGCGGACTGTCGTGTCCGCCGGCTCTCGATCCCAAGTGAATGGAATCAGCAAGCGTCCGCGGTGCTGTTGGCCAAACGGCCAGACGCGGCGAGGCAAGCTCGGGCGGCCACATGAGCGGGCCGCCGGAGATCATGACGAACCAATATCAAGTCGGAAAATGGATCCCGCTGGGCGGTCCATACAAATTCGACAACCGCTGGGCCGCCCGTCAGTCGTCCTTGCCGTGGCAGTGCTTGTACTTCTTGCCCGACCCGCACGGGCAAGGAGCGTTACGCGAGACCTTGCCCCACGTCGACGGATTTGCGGGATCGACCCCGGCCGCTGACCGGCGCGATTGCTGCGGAGCAGACTTCGCATCACCCGGCTCGGCTGCCAGCCCGCCCGCAATCGCCCTATCGATGAGCGCCAACTCATCGAGCATCCGCCGCCTGTCGGGAGCGGTTGCACCACCGTCCTCGAACTCGTCGCGCCCCGTCAACGGATCGACGTGATGCGCCGACATCGGCGGCAGTTCTTGAGGCTCGAGCAACTGGTGGTCCTCGGGCGAAGCGAGTTCCACGCTCATCAGTCGGTTCGTCGTAAGCTCTCGCAGCTTGATGAGCAGCGCCTCGAACAGCTGGAACGCCTCGGACTTGTACTCGTTGAGCGGATCGCGCTGACCGTAGGCGCGGAACCCGATCACCTGCCGCAGGTGCTCGAGGGTGACGAGATGCTCGCGCCACAGTTGATCGAGCGTCTGGAGCAACACCATCTTTTCGATCTGACGGTAGAGTTCCGGCCCGATCGAAGCCTCCTTGTCGGCAGCCTTCAAGTCGACAGCCCTGATCAGCCGCTCGGTAATTTCCTCGTCCGCGATCCCCTCTTCGGCCGCCCAATCGGGAACCGGCAGGTCGAGACCGAAGATCGTGTCGATGGCGTCCTTCAGCCCCTTCGTGTCCCACTGCTCGGCGTAGGCGTTCTCGGGAATGTGCTTCTTGACCAGTTCGCGAACCACCTCGTGGCGCAGGTCTTTGACGGTCTCGGAAACGTCCTCCTCGCTCATGATGTCGAGCCGCTGCTCGAACATCACCTTGCGCTGGTCGTTCATGACGTCATCGTACTTAAGGATCTGCTTGCGGATCTCGAAGTTGCGCGCCTCGACCTTCTTCTGGGCCATTTCCAGCGACTTGTTCATCCACTTATGGGTGATCGCCTCGCCTTCCTGCAGCCCGAGCGATTTCAAAAGGCCGTCCATCCGCTGGGAGCCGAAGATGCGCATGAGGTCGTCGTCGAGCGCGAGATAGAACTTTGACCGTCCGGGATCGCCCTGGCGGCCGGAGCGGCCGCGCAACTGGTTGTCGATGCGCCGGCTTTCGTGTCTCTCGGTGCCAAGCACATAGAGCCCGCCCGCCGCCAGTGCGGCCTCCTTCTTGGCCGCGACATCGGCCGCAATGACATCGCGTTGCTTGGCGATCTCCGCCTCGCTCGGCGTCTCGCCGCGCCCTTCGGCCTCCGTAAGCCAATCTCTGAGGCGAAACTCGACGTTGCCGCCGAGCTGAATGTCCGTGCCTCGGCCCGCCATGTTGGTCGCGATGGTAACGCTGCCCGGCTGCCCGGCCTGGGCCACGATCGAAGCTTCCTGCTCGTGGAACCGCGCGTTGAGAACCAGATGAGGAATGGGGTCGGAATTCGCCTTGCTGGGCTTGCCAAGCGAGACGAGATATTCCCCCATCTGCATCATGTCGGCCTTGAGGCCATCCAGCTTGCTGTCCTTGATCTTCTCCGCCTGCTCGATGAGCTTGCGGCCCGTCTCGGAAATATACCCGCGGTCCTTCAGCAGCGCGGAAAGCTGCTCGGACTTCTCGATCGACGTCGTGCCGACGAGGATCGGCTGTCCGCGGCGGTAGCAGTCCGCGATCGTCTGAACGATCGCGCCTAATTTTTCCCGCTGCGTCAGATAGATCTCGTCGTCTTCATCGACGCGGGAAATCGCGCGGTTGGTCGGAATCTCGTGAACGTCGAGCCCATAGATATCCATGAACTCGTTGGCCTCGGTGGCCGCCGTGCCGGTCATGCCGGCAAGCTTGTCGTAAAGGCGGAAGTAGTTCTGGAAGGTGATCGACGCGAGCGTCTGGTTCTCGGGCTTGATCTCGACCCGTTCCTTGGCTTCGAGCGCCTGGTGTAGCCCCTCGGAATAGCGCCGGCCGGGCATCATGCGGCCCGTGAACTCGTCGATGATGACCACCTCGCCCGCCTTGACGATATAGTCCTTGTCGCGGGCGAACAGCTTATGGGCCTTGAGCGCCTGATTGAGGTGGTGGACGATCGTGACGTTGTCGATGTCGTAGAGCGAGCCGCGCATCAGGCCCATCTCCAGCGCACGAGCCTCCATCCGCTCGTTGCCGCTTTCCGTGAACGAGATGCTGCGCTGCTTCTCATCAAGATCGTAGTCGCCATCCTGAAGCTCGGGCATCAGCGTATCGATGGCCTGATAGAGCTCCGCGCGATCTTCCAGCGGACCGGAAATGATCAGCGGCGTCCGCGCCTCGTCGATCAGGATCGAATCGACCTCGTCGACAATCGCGAATGCATGGCCCCGCTGGACCATCTCGTCGCGGCTCATCTTCATGTTGTCGCGAAGGTAGTCGAACCCGAGTTCGTTGTTCGTCGCATACGTCACATCGCACGCGTACTGGGCCTTCCGCTCCTCGTCGTCGAGATCATGCACGATGATGCCGACTGTGAGCCCGAGGAAGCGATAGACCTTGCCCATCCATTCCGCGTCGCGTCGGGCGAGGTAGTCGTTGACGGTAACGACATGAACGCCCTTGCCCGCCAGCGCGTTGAGATAGACCGGCAGCGTGGCGACGAGCGTCTTGCCTTCGCCGGTCTTCATCTCGGCGATACCGCCGCTGTTGAGCACCATGCCGCCGATCATCTGCACGTCGAAGTGTCGCTGACCCAGCGCGCGCTTGGCCGCCTCGCGGACGGTCGCGAACGCCGGCACCAGCAGGCTATCCACCGTCGCCTCGCCGTTGGCTATCTGGCGGCGAAACATCTCCGTGCGGGCCCGCAACTCATCATCGGAAAGCCGCTCTATTTCGCTCTCGAGAGCGTTTATCGCCTCCACCTTCGGCCGGAGCAGCTTGATCCGCCGCTCGTTCGATGAGCCGAAAATGCGTGTCGCGAGCGAGCCGAACGAAAGCATATGAAATCCTGAGAAGAGCCAACCTCTTTGTCCGCAGGCCGAACCGCTCTAGCGGCCAGATTGCGGGCAACTGCGCACCATACTTCCGCGGAACGGACGAGCACCGCGGGCAAATGCGCCATTGGCTCGAAGCGCACTATCTCGCTCCGAGCCGCAACTGCCGTTTCTGGCAGGTGACATAGGGACGCCGCCCGCGAATTGTCAACGAAGGCACCCGGTCGCGGCCCGTTGCGGGGTAGTCGAGGGCTCGGTGGGGCGGCGAAAGTGAACGACCGCCGCCGAAACTTTGAAAAAGCGTAACTTCACACCATCGCCATAGGCGGCTAGTACCGCTTGCCCGAAGCGACAGGAGCCCTTGGCCCCCGCTACGGTGTCAAAATGAAGTTATCGCCTCGGACGAGTTGTGCATCGAAGCTCGGACCAAGGCTGAAGTAATTGCTCGCCGCAAGATATGGCGATCCTCGCCGAGGATCGAAATCAGAGGAAAATCGTCGTGACCAACCGTTCGTTCACCGCCGCGCTGCTTTTGAGCCTCGCGATCGCCGCCACGGGCTCGGCCGCCCGAGCCGAGGACAAGGTCATGGCGACCGTCGACGGCAAGAATATCCTGGAATCCGAGTTGAAGCTCGCTGAGTTCGAGATCGGCGGCGACCTTGGCAATCTGCCGCCGGAGACCCGTCGCCGGGTACTCGTCGAATACATGATTGAGAACCAGCTTTTCGCCGACGCCGCGGAGCGCGACAAGCTGTCCTCCGGCAAATCCTATGAAGAGCGGCTTGCCTACTGGCGCCGCCGCGCGCTGCGCGACACCTATTTCGACAAGGCCGTGAAGGGCGAGGTAGGCGAAGGTCTCGCCAAGACCTTCTACGAGGATCAGGTCAAGGGCATGAAGCCCGAGGAAGAGGTCCAGGCCCGCCATATCCTCGTCGACAGCGAGGAGAAGGCGAAGGAGATTTCCGACAAGCTCGGCAAGGGAGGCGATTTCGCCGCCCTCGCGAAGGAGCATTCGAAGGACCCTGGCTCCAAGGATGATGGCGGGATGCTGGGCTTTTTCGGACGTGGCCAGATGGTTCCGACGTTCGAGGAAGCGGCTTTCAAGTTGAAGAAGGGTGAAGTGTCGCCGCCCGTGAAAAGCCAGTTTGGCTTCCACTTGATCAAGCTCGAGGATCGGCGCGAGAAGAAGCTGCCGACCTTCGACGAGGTGAAAGATCGGATCCTCAATTCCATGATCCAGCGCAAGGCCCAGGAAGTGGCGACCGCGCTGCGCACCAAGGCCAAGATCGAGTACGTCGACCCCGACATAAAGAAGCAGATCGAAGAGCAAGAGAAGACCGCCGACGCCCAGAAGAAGGCGATGGAAGGCCAGATCAAGGCTCAGATCGAAAAAATGGAAGCCGAGAAAAAACTTCAGGAACAGAAGAAATAGCGAACTCGGCGCCGACTGGTCCCCGGTCCATGGGAACCGAACGCGCCACGCCTGAAAACGCATTAGGGCCGCCCCTGTGGGCGGCCCTTCGATTATCCGGACCATCCCACTGCCGTCTGCGAAGGCCCCATGCTAGAGGACCGCGCATTGAACCGACACCGGGAACATGGACAGCACTCATGGGATCGATCACGAAACCATCGCCTTTCGCCCCGAAATCCCTGCCGCGGCTACCGCCGATTGACGGCGTCCGCTTTGCGACTGCCGAAGCTGGTATCCGCTACCAGGGGCGCACGGATCTGCTGCTCGGCATATTCGATGAAGGCACTGTCGCCGCCGGTGTACTGACCCGCTCCAAGACCTGCTCCGCCCCTGTCCTCCACTGCCGGGACAACCTGGCTCATTCCGTCCCGGCTCGCGCGCTGGTCGTAAACTCGGGTAATGCGAACGCATTTACCGGTCGCCGCGGGAGTGATGCCGTCGCGATGACCGTCGAATTCGCGGCTAAGGCGGTCGCTGCCCAATCCGGAAACGGCATCTATATCGCCTCGACGGGTGTCATCGGCGAACCGCTCGACGCCAATAAATTCGTCAGCCTCCTGGAGACCATGGCGAAGTCGGCCTCGGCCGACCGTTTTGAAGCCGCAGGCCGCGCGATATTGACGACCGACACCTACCCCAAACTCGCCACCCGGATGGTCGACATCGGCGGCGTCGCCGTCACCATCAACGGTATCTGCAAAGGCGCCGGCATGATCGCGCCCGACATGGCAACCATGCTGTGCTTCATGTTCACCGATGCCGCGATCTCCCAGAGCGTCCTGCAGCGCATGATTTCGCGTCACGTCGAGACGACGTTCAACTGCATGACCGTCGACGGAGACACATCGACCAGCGACACATGCCTGCTGTTTGCAACCGGTGCCGCGGTAAAACGTGGACAGCGGCCGATCGTCGACGCCGCGGATCTTGAGCTGGCGGCTTTCGAGGCCGCGTTGCACGATCTCATGCGCGACCTGGCGATACAGGTCGCCAAGGATGGAGAAGGCCTGACCAAGTTCGTGACGTTCGAAGTGTCGGGGGCCGAGAACGATCTGGCCGCCCGCCGTATCGCACTCGCCTGCGCCAACTCGCCGATTCTCAAGACCGCAATCGCGGGCGAGGACCCCAACTGGGGACGCGTCGTGATGGCGGTTGGGAAGTCGGGAGAAGCGGCCGACCGCGATCGCCTGTCGATCTGGTTCGGTCCACATTGCGTTGCCAGTCACGGCGAGCGGGCGGAAGGCTATGTGGAGAAGACCGTCGCCGCCTACATGAAAAACGCGGAGATCCGGATCGCCCTCGACGTTGGCATCGGTGCCGGAAAGGCCACCGTCTGGACGTGCGACCTCACGCACGACTACGTTTCGATCAACGCCGACTACCGGAGCTGATGGTGGACGAAACCGCATCTCCGACCGCAACCAGGATCGTGCTGGTTGCGGCCGCCGCGCTGGTCGACAGCGACAACCGGGTCCTGATCGCCCGCCGCCCGGCGGGAAAGTCCATGGCCGGCCTGTGGGAGTTCCCCGGCGGCAAGGTCGAGGCTGGTGAGACGCCCGAATTTGCCCTGCGGCGTGAGCTCTTCGAGGAACTCGAAATCGACGTCTGCGAGAGATGTCTGTCGCCATTGACGTTTGCGAGCCACGCCTACGAGACGTTTCATCTCCTGATGCCGCTTTATCTATGCCGCCAATGGGATGGCGTCGTAACGCCGCGCGAGGGTCAACAGCTGGCCTGGGTCCGCCCGTTGGCCTTGACGGACTATCCGATGCCGCCGGCCGACATCCCCCTCATCCCTATCCTCAGGGACTTGCTTTAGTGGCACGTTTGTTCTTTATATGATCCCAGTACGATCCATTTTGTGAGGCTTTTGACATGGCCCCCAGACAGCGCGACTGGCGATCCGAGAGGAAGTCGCGGTATCGGATCGGGCACGTGGCCGAATGGATCGCAGCATTCGCCCTATGGGCGAAGGGTTACCGCGTTCTTTCCAGGCGCTACAAAGTGCGGTCCGGCGAGATCGACCTCATCGCGGTTCGCCGAAATGTCGTGTCGTTTGTCGAGGTCAAGTTCCGCCGCACGCGAGAGGAGTCGGAATCGGCCCTTCGACCTCGCAGTGCCCGCCGACTGCGAAACGCCGCAGACCGCTGGCTGGCGCAACGCCCCCGCTATCATCAATTCGAGCATCGTTTCGACGCGATCCTGATCGTGCCATGGCATCTGCCAAGGCACCTCCCGGGCGCCTTGTAACAGCGCACGACAGGATTGTTCTCTTTTTGTTCTTGACGCGCCGGTCATCCATGATATTATTTTTATCTAATGATTTTAGAGGGATGCCGACCCATGTATGCTCAAATGTCAACGCTTGCATTCGTCGGCATCGAGGCCAGGCCAGTCGAGGTTCAGGTCCGCATCACGCCGGGCGGCAGCGCTTTCGCCATTGTCGGCCTTCCCGATAAAGCCGTAGCCGAAAGCCGCGAACGCGTGCGCAACGCGCTTCACGCGGTTGGCCTGGGGCTTCCCTACAAGCACATAACGGTCAACCTCGCGCCCGCCGACTTGCCCAAGGAGGGGAGCCAGTTCGATCTGCCGATTGTCTTGGCGCTCATGGCGGCCATGGGCGCGATAGCTCCCGACGCAATCGCTGGTTATGCTGCGATGGGTGAGTTGGCCCTCGACGGCTCCATTCGCAACGTCCCTGGTGCACTCCCGGCGGCCATCGGCGCCAACGCCCTTGGGAAAGGCTTGATCTGCCCGTCTGAGGGTGGAGCTGAGGCCGCCTGGGCAAGCGAGGACATGGAGATACTCGCAGCCCCCCACCTCCTGTCTCTGGTCAATCATTTCAAGGGAACTCAGACGCTGAGACGCCCGGAGCCAAACCTTGCACGCGACAATGCCGTCCGCCCCGATCTGAGGGACGTAAAGGGCCAGGAGAGCGCAAGGCGTGCGCTCGAAATCGCCGCGGCAGGCGGTCACAATTTGCTGATGATCGGCCCGCCCGGTTCAGGCAAGTCGATGCTGGCCGCACGCCTTCCGTCAATACTGCCGCCTCTGCAGCCCGAGGAGATCCTTGAGGTATCCATGGTTCACAGCCTGGCGGGAGAGCTGATGAGCGGCAAGTTGTGCCTGGAGCGGCCGTTTCGCGCTCCGCACCACTCCGCCAGCATGGCCGCACTCGTCGGCGGCGGTACGAGGCCTAAGCCCGGGGAAGTATCCCTCGCGCACCTCGGCGTGTTGTTCCTCGACGAATTGCCCGAGTTCAATCCGCAAGTGCTCGACAGCCTCCGCCAACCCCTGGAAACCGGCGACGTCGTGATCGCCCGAGCCAATCACCGCATAACATATCCAGCGCGGTTCCAGCTGATCGCGGCTATGAACCCCTGCCGTTGCGGAGGCGGTCAAGCCGGCCACGCATGCAAGCGAGGTCCCCGCTGCGAGTCCGATTATCAGGCAAGGATTTCCGGCCCGCTGCTGGACCGCTTCGACCTCCAGATCGAAGTGCCAGCCGTTTCAGCGGCCGATCTGGTACTGCCGCCGCCCGCTGAGGGTAGCGCTGAGGTTCTCTCACGCGTCGCAACCGCACGAAAACTCCAGCGCGAGAGGCTCGTCACACTGGGGGCAACCGGGTTCAAGGCACCGCGAACGAACGCTGACTGTGGGGGGCAGTTGCTCGACGAGATCGCCAAACCAGACGACGTGGGCCTTCAACTACTGCGCCAGGCGGCCGACACGCTGAAACTTTCCGCGCGCGGTTTCCATCGGGCCATGCGTGTCGCACGCACGATTGCCGACCTCGACGGCGAGGAACGAGTTGGCCGCCTGCATATCGCGGAGGCCTTGAGCTACCGCCGAGAAGCGATGCGGCGGGCAGAAGCTGCATGAAGACAGGTGAGCAAAGCGGTGGTCCGGTGCTCCACTCACCTGATGCCACGAAACCGTCAGACCTGGAATTCAGTCACGGGCAACCCATGCTGCATTTCGGCTGCTTCAACTGTGTTCTTCAACAGGCATGCGATCGTCATGGGGCCGACACCGCCTGGAACCGGCGTGATCGCGCCGGCAACCTTCGCGCATTCCTCGTAAGCGACGTCGCCCACGAGCCGACCCTTGCCATCGGCACCGACGATGCGATTGATGCCGACGTCGATCACAATCGCACCCGGCTTCACCCACGACGCCTTGACCATTTCCGGCCGGCCGACAGCCGCGATCAGGAGATCCGCCCGGCGGCAAACGCCTTCGAGATCACGCGTCTTGGAATGCGCAATCGTGACCGTGCAATCCTCGCGAATGAGAAGCTGCGCCATAGGTTTGCCGACAATATTCGAGCGGCCGATCACAACCGCGTCGAGGCCTTTGAGATCCTTCACGACGGTCTTGGCGAGGATCAAGGACCCGGTCGGCGTGCAGGGAACGAGCGCTCGCTCGCCAATTGACAGGCGGCCGACATTTACAGCGTGGAATCCGTCGACGTCCTTCATAGGATCGATCGCCTCGATCACCTTCAAGGAATCGATGTGCTTCGGCAGCGGCATCTGCACGAGAATGCCGTGGATCGTGTCGTCCTTATTCAGTTGCCGAACGAGGTCGAGCAAAACCGCTTCGCTGGTCTCCGCCGGCAGCTTGTGCTCGACCGACTTCATGCCGACCTCGAGGGTCTGCTGCGCCTTGTTCTTCACATAAACCTTGCTGGCCGGATCCTCGCCGACGAGGACAACGGCAAGCCCCGGCACGAATCCGTGATCGCGCTTCAGTCGAGCCACGTTCGTCTGAACTTCCGCGCGCACGCGCGCTGCAATGGCCTTTCCGTCGATGATGCGGGCGTCCGCCATGATCGATTTCTCCCAGAAGTTATGTTTTCGTTGTCTTGGAACCGCCCGCGTCGAGAGCGGCGAGGCGCGCTTCGATCAGCCCCAGCAGCGCCGGTCCGTCACCACTCACCGTCAGCACCTTGATGCGCGATTTACTGCCGGATGTCAGTGCGACACAACTTTTGGCTAATCCCAGCCAGTCTGCGACGAGCCGGCGCACCGCCTCGTTCGCCTCGCCCTCGCTCGGCACGGCCCGCACGCGTGCGGCAAAAGCCGGCCCCTCGGAGGTTTCGGTCATGCCCTCGACGCGGTCGCCAGAGGATTTCGGCGTGAGGCGCACCCTAAGTTCCAACCCACCCTCGACGAACCGCACAGCCCCCCGGCCTGCCGCGCGGGCGTTCATCAGAGCGCTTTGGCGATATTCGGAATGACGACCACCTGCACAAACTGGCAAGCGAGCAGAAGAACGATCGGCGAAATATCGATCGCGCCCATGTCGGGCAGAATGCGCCGTATGGGCCGCAACAGAGGCTCGGTAACGGCCTGCAACGCTTGGTGTATGGCCCGAACTGTCGGGTTGTAGGGGTTCACCACTCCAAACCCCATCAACCACGAAAGGATCACCGACGCAAAGATCACATAGACGTATAGCGTGATGAGATGGCTGATGAAGCCCAACAACTCGATCATGATGTTCAACTGCTCCAGTGGACCGGTGGCCGGTGTAGCCGCCGGACCGGCCCTCGGCAAGCGCACGTTGGCACTGGATACCGCCATGAAACATTGGCCCGCCTAGTCCCCTGCCGTTGACAATGTGGGGTGCGGAGACCTAGATGAACGGCTCTGTGGGGTCGTAGCTCAGTTGGGAGAGCGCGTCGTTCGCAATGACGAGGTCAGGGGTTCGATTCCCCTCGGCTCCACCAGATCGCAAATTTGAAAGCTGAGAACGACGCGATTGTCGTCGACCAGATGTAGCCTCTGCCCCTGTCGCCGCCGTTGGGTATCAGCGCAAGGCCATGCCTGCGACCATGGCGGTTGCTTCAATCCATCCAGTGATGCCCCGCCCAAAAAAACGGCGACCGGTTACCCGGCCGCCGCAAATCTCCATGGCCGAAGCCCGGAAATTAGATGAGGTCGATGTCGGCCGGGAGGTAGGCGGTGACTTCCATGCCAACGGCCTGCTCGCGAACCTGCGGCTTGTTCCAGATCTTCATGGCGTTTCTCCTTTTGGAGGTTTCTATTGCAGTTTACTGCACGCTTCTTTTGTCGCATGCGACCGATAAGAGCAAGTCAATTAATCTAATGCTCGTCGATCGCTTTTCTTATCATGCTGCGGACGCTGCATCACTCGCCAACAAGCAAGAAAAATCCAGTTATTACATATAATTGGCATTGCCAGCGAACGGACGGAACCTCAAACTCGGCCCACAGCCGTCCTGAACGAATTCGCGCCGCCCCTCACCGGATGCCTTCGGATTGATCCCGCCGGCAATCACCAAGGCCGCGGCCACCCTTGCGTCCATTCAGAGCATCCGAAACCACGCACTGGCGTCCACAGACGACCTGGTCCGAAAACGCATCTAGCCGCGTCAGGGATCGAACAAACGCGATTGATAAATCAGCTCGCGTCCTTCAGCCAATTCGCCCTCGCACCGGCGGATCGGAACGTTCAGCCCCAGCCACTCAATCGGGCCTGCGCAAGAACATCTGCGGCTTGGTCAGCGCCTCCGGCTGCATGATTTCGTCGAGCTGCGACTTTGTCACAAGCCCTCGTTCCAGAACGATCTCCGTGACGCCTCGACCACTGGCCAGCGCTTCCTGCGCGACCTCTGTCGCATGCACGTAGCCGATGATGGGATTGAGCGCGGTAATCATGCCGATCGACCGCTCAACGCCCATCTTGAGGTGCTCCCGGTTCGCGGTGATCCCCTTCACACACCGATCGGCGAGCGTGAGGCAACCGGCCCTCAAATGCATGACGCTCTTGAAAAGGCTGTGCGCAATGATCGGCTCGAAGGCGTTGAGCTGCAACTGCCCGCCCTCGGCCGCGAAGCTGATCGTCACGTCATTCCCGATTACCTCGAAGGCAATCTGGTTCACGACCTCTGGTATCACTGGATTGATCTTGCCCGGCATGATGCTCGAGCCGGCCTGAACCGGCGGCAGGTTGATCTCTCCAAGGCCGACACGTGGACCCGACGACAGCAGGCGCAGGTCATTGCAGATCTTCGAGAGCTTCACGGCCACACGCTTCAGGACGCCGGAGACCTGGACGAAACTTCCGCAGTCCTGGGTAGCCTCGATCAGGTTCACCGCCGTCACGACCGGAAGCCCAGTGATGTCCCGAAGATAGCGGCAGACGACCGAGGCGTAGTCGGGGTGCGCGTTGATCCCGGTGCCGATGGCTGTCGCACCCATGTTGATCTCGCAGAGCAGGGATACGGCTTCCCGGAGCCGCATCTCGTCCTCGCCGATCATGACGGCATAAGTCGAGAATTCCTGGCCGAGCGTCATCGGCACGGCATCCTGGAGCTGCGTGCGACCCATCTTGATGACGTCTGCGAACTCCGCCGACTTGGCTTCGAACGCCTCCCTCAGATACGCCATCGCGTCGACCAGACCGAGCACACCGGTATGGGCCGCGATCTTGAGGGCGGTCGGATAAACGTCGTTGGTGCTCTGGCTGAGATTGACATGCTCGTTTGGATGGAGCGCAGCATAGTTTCCCTTCGGCTGCCCGAGCAATTCCAATGCCCTGTTCGCGATAACCTCGTTGGCATTCATGTTGGTCGATGTGCCGGCGCCGCCCTGTATCACGTCGACGACGAACTGCTCTACGAGCGCACCGGATCGAATTTCCTCGCAGGCGGCCACAATCGCGCGCGCGCGTGTGGCGTCGAGAAGGCCAAGCTCCTGGTTGGCACGCGCCGCCGCCAGCTTGATCGACGCGAGCGCCCTGATGAGATCGGGATAGATCGAGATCGGCGTGCCGGAGATCGGAAAATTCTCCAGTGCCCTCAATGTATGAATTCCGTAATAGACGCCGCCCGGAACATCGCGGTCCCCGATCAGGTCGTGCTCACGCCGTCCGGTCATGAAGGTTCCCCGTAATCGATCCAGCCGCCGTGCCGGCTCTGTGCCATTGCCCCAGTACCAACCTGATACTACGAAACTCACCCGCCTAACGGCTCGAACGTAACGCCATCGTCGTGTCCAACGAGGCTCGCGCGTGCATTTTGCAGCCCTCAGGTCCCACAGAAGGTAGCCCTCACCACTTCATGGGGCTCAGGCGGCGCCATCAGTTCAACATGTTCCGGCTGATCCTCGAAAGGCCGCGACAACACAGCGACCAGCCGTTCGAAGGGTCCAAAGTCCTCATTCGATACGGCCGCCGCTATGGCTTCCTCCACGCGATGGTTTCGCGGAATGAAGGCGGGGTTGCGAACCCGCATGGTGGCCCGCAGGCTCCCCCGGTCGGACTTCCCCGAAGCAAGCCGCGTGCGCCAGCTCTCCAGCCAGCCCTCGATGCCTGATGCTTCACCAAACAGCGCCAGCAGCGCCATCTCGCCCGGTCCACCACCATCGATCGCATCCGCGAGGCAACGGAACGTCGCCGTGAAATCCGCCCGCCCGGCCGCCATCACGCTGAACAGGCCCATGACGAGTTTCTGGTCTTCCTCTCCTGCTTCCGGCAGGCCGATCTTCCTCGTCCAACCGCCCCAGTAAGCCTCCTCGAATATCGGCGAGAACCCGTCGACCGCGCCCTGCGCCTCGGCAATGGCCTCGTCCTCGTTGCTTCCAAGCAGAGGCAACATCGCCTCCGCGAGCCGCCCGAGGTTCCACTGCGCCAGTCTCGGCTGATTTGCGTAGGCATATCGCCCGCCATGATCGATCGAGCTGAAGACCGTCCCCGGATTGTAGGTATCCATGAACGCGCACGGTCCGTAGTCGATGGTCTCGCCCGCGATCGAGCAATTGTCGGTGTTCATGACGCCGTGGATGAAACCGATATGCATCCACATCGCCACGAGCCGCGCCTGCCTCGCAACGATCCCGTCGAGCAGGGCGCGGTAGGGATTTGGCATACCCCCTGCCTCGGGGTAGTGTCTGCTGATGACGTGGTCGGCCAGTGTCCGAAGCCCGTCGTTGTCCCCTCTCACCGCGAAATACTGGAACGTACCGACGCGGATATGGCTCTGCGCGACCCGGGTCAGCACGGCCCCCGGCAGAACGAAGTCACGGATGACCGGCTCACCCGTGGCAACGGCCGCCAGCGCGCGCGTCGTGGGTATACCGAGCGCCGCCATCGCCTCGCTGACGATGTACTCGCGCAGCACGGGCCCAAGCGCGGCCCTGCCGTCCCCGCGCCGGGAATACGGTGTCCGTCCTGACCCCTTGAGCTGAAGGTCGCGGCGCACGCCGTCGCGCCCAACGACCTCCCCGATAAGGATCGCGCGACCATCGCCGAGTTGAGGGACAAATGCACCGAACTGATGCCCCGCATAGGCAGTCGCGATCGGATCGGCGCCGGCCGGCACCCGATTTCCCGCGAGCACCGAAACTCCCTCCGGCGACGCGAGCCACCCGGCGTCGATTCCGAGCAGATCGGCAAGCTGGAGATTGACCTTGATGAGCCTTGGTTCCGCAACCGCCGTCGGCGAAAGGCGCGAGTAGAAGCGGTCAGGCAGGCGCGCATACGAGTTGTCGAAAACGAGACCACCTTCGGGCCGGCGATCCGAGATCGAGCCAATCTTTGACCCGGCAAGCCTTTGGCTCTCAGACATTCCCATCAGCACAAATCCAAGGCATGTAGCTTCAAATCGGAAAGCTCGACGTACCGCAGCGCCGCCATATGGGTCGCGCGTAGAACGACCTTGGGCGCGACCCCGGCAAGCAGCGCCTCCCGCCACCTCTCGGCACAAAGACACCACCGGTCTCCCGGGCTCAGTCCCTCGAATTGAAACTCGGGCCGTGGCGTCGAAAGATCGTTGCCGCGCCACTTGGAAAACGAGAGGAATTCGGCCGTCACCTGCACGCACACGACATGATGACCGCGATCCGTCGGACCCGTCTCGCAACACCCGTCCCGATAGAAGCCGGTGATCGGAGCAAACGAGCACGGCACCAGGGGTTCCCCGAGAACATTGAAGGTCGGCTCGCGAGCGTCGTCTGGATTGGCGTCGAGTGGCATAGCGGTCCCCAGATTGGTGGTTGGCGAGACGCCTGGCGAACGCCGCGCAATCAGCCCACGCTCCGATCGGGTATTTCGAGTGCAAACGCTGCACCCTCCGGCGTGTCGAGCAGCCTCAGCTTGCCGCCGTGGGCCACCGCGAGCTCTGCGGAGATGGAGAGACCCAGGCCCGTGCCGCCCTTGCGGTTCGACGACTGGAACGCGCGGAACAGTGTAGCCCTGGTCTTGTCGGGAATGCCAGGACCATTGTCGCGAACCTCGATTGTCGTCCGGCGGTTCTCGCGACGGGCGCTGACCGTGATGCGGCCCATCCTCCCGGCGCCACCGGCATCAGCCATCTGCTCGAGCGCCTGAACGGCGTTGCGAACGAGGTTCGACAAAATGCGGAAGAGATGATCGGGGTCCGCATCGACCCGCATTGTCGGTTCGAAATCGAGGACCCATTCGATTGAACCTTCGCGAGGCAGCCCCAGCCCGTCCCCAACCTCCTCGACGATCGGCGCCAGCGCCAGCAACTCCCGCCGTGGCGTCGTTTCCGTGCTTTTGCCGAAACGAAGCGTCTCGTTGCAGAACCCGATGGCCCGGTCGAGGGATGCGATCAGCTTGGGCGCGAACCGCTGCACGGTTGGATCGGGCAGTGCCGTCAGCCGGTCCGAGATGACCTGCGCCGAGGAAAGCATGTTGCGCAGGTCGTGGTTGATCTTGCTGACGGCCAGTCCGAGCTCGGCAAGACGCGCACGCTGCGCCAGCAGACCTGTCAACTCGTTCTGCATCAAGTTGAGCTCCCGCTCGGCCATCCCGATCTCGTCGGTGCGGCCGGATGGCGTAATGATGCGGCTGCGGTCTTCTGGATTGCTGCTGAAGGCCTGCATGTTGCGCGAAAGCCGCTCGATCGGACGAACGACGAGGCCGTAGATCGAAAGATAGACGAGCAGCGCGGACGCGAGCGAGATCAGCACCGAAACGCCGAGTATGGTCCAGGTCTGCTTCAAGAGCGCGGCCCTGAGAGGCGCCTCTGAAAGCACGATCTCGATAAGATCATCTGGCTCGTCGCCCACTCGCCCCAGAACGCGAATGGTGCGGTCCTTGGCGAACAGCGTCGCGATCGTGTCCCCGTAGAGCGACAGTGCGCCCAGCACCCGACCGGCAACACTTTCCGGCGATTGGCGCAGATCGAAATGAACATCGATCTTCATGTCGTCGTCGACCGGCAGCACCAGCCGGCGCAACCCGCCACTGCGGGACGCAACCGATTTGACGAGGGCGGTCCTCAAAAGTTCGGCCCGCACACCCGACGGAACTGCACCCCCGGGGTAACTATCCGCGGCGACGGCCGTCAACTGAGCCGCGGTCAGCCGCTCGTCCAACCAGTTCACCCGAAATGCGGAGAGTGTCGGCACAAAGATCAGCAACTCAGCGAGCATCACGAACGCCGCGGTCAACAGCAGCAGCCGCCCCTGCAGGCCCGTGAGAAACGGCGGCAACGAGAACAGCGGCAAGCGGCGGTAAAAGGGCGCCTGCGGCGTCACGCTGCCGGCGTCTCCGATTTTCGCGGAGGGAGCACCATGAGGCTCTACTGTCCCATCTCGCGCCACGTTGTTTCCGACTTTCTCCAACTGCGCCTTTGAACGTTCGATCCTATTGCAGCCTGGCCAGAACCCTGCCCCAGGCTCGCTGAGCGGCAAAGCGGGTCATTTCCGCATACCGGTGCACCGCCGCTTTTCGGTTGATCTCGCCGAGCGTGGGGTGCGGCGCGATCCACCCGGACATATCGTCGAGCGTCAACCCTTTAGAAATGGCGAGCGCCCACACCTGAATCAACTCTGCCGCCGATTTCGCAGCGATTCCTGCCCCTAGGATACGCCCACGGCGGTCCGTCGTTACCTTGACGTGTCCGAGTTGCGCACGCATCGACATCGCCCGCCCATTCTCCCGCATGGGAAACCGGTGCACCTCGACCCGCCCGAATGCCTTCCGCGATTGAGCCTCGGTGAGCCCGACCATCGCAAGCTCCGGATCGGTATAAAGCGCGATCGGAACGCCGTTCGCATTGAGCTTCCGCGGCTTGCCGAGCACCAGCGATGCCGACAGCAGCCGTGCATGGTATTCTGCGCGCTGCACCGACTGCGGATGCCCGGTCGCGTCACCAATGGCGTAGACACGGCGGTTCGTGGACCTCAGCCACCCGTCAGTCTTGATGCCCTCGGCGGTGACCGCCACTTTGGCGAGGTCGAGCCCGAGATCGGCGATGGCGGGCCTGCGTCCGCATGCGATTAGCACATGGCTGCCCTCGACCCGGGCGGGCTCGCCGTTGAACAACCCTTCGACAGCGATCCGCGAACCGACGCCGGCGACCGCATCGACCCTGGCGTTCTCGTAGATCACCACGCCCTCGGCCGTGAGTGCGATCCGCACGACGTCGGCGAGTTCATGGTCGAAACGGCCGAGCATCTGACTTTGATCGATCAGCGTCACGCGAGAGCCGAGGCGCCGGAAAGCCTGCGCGAGCTGGGTCCCCGACGCGCCCGCGCCGATGATGATGAGATGATCGACAGGCTCCCGGTTTTCAAAAATGGTATCGGTGGTGAAGACGGCGACGTCTTTGACCCCGCGAATATTGGGCAGTAGAGGCGACGAACCGGTCGCCACCACGTAGCGCCGCGCTTCCACGCGATGCTCGCCGGCCATTAGGGTCTTCTGATCGGCGAACCGGCCCGCCGCATGGATGACCCTCACCCCGAGGCCACCTAGTCGCTCGGCGGAAAAATTGGGAGCCATCCCCGCCACCGCATCGCGGATTCTTGCCCCAACGTGCGCCCACTCGACGGTCGGCTCCAGTGGCTTGATGCCATGTGCGCCTGACCCCCGGAACGCCGCCGCGGTTTCCCCCGCCGCGGCGAGCGCCATGGACGGAACGGTACCGTAGTTGAGCGAAGTCCCGCCCATGCGGTGCTTCTCGACCAGAACGACGGATTGCCCGCACGCGGCGGCATTTGCGGCAAGCGCAGTCCCGGCAGGGCCAGCACCAATGATGCAGAGATCCGCCTTGATGAGATCCCCGCTAGGATCTTTCGGCGCGTCGGTCTGCGGCGGACTCGCCGTCAACATGCTGCGTGCTCCCATGCTGTAAGGTCGCGGTCGGCGCGTCGCAATCGCGAGCGCCTCCTGCCGGATTGCCGTCCGCCCGCCTCCCCAAGGCCGGCATTCGCTCGATCAACGCAGGGACCAACGCGAGAAGCGCGAGTGCGACAAAGGCCGCCACCGTCTCCGGCGTCAAGAGGGAAGCGACGTTCAAGTCGTAGCGGCACGCACCCGAATTTGCGGGGGCGGCGGAAATGCAGGCGTTGTAGGCGGCGTTACGCGCGGAAAGTACCCCGGCAAGTCCCGCGCCTGCTGTGGACAATGCAATCCGCGATGGAACGAACCCGACGGCGGTTCCGATGACAAACGTGCTGAGCGGCACCCCCAAGGCAGCCGGAGCGGCGTTGACGAGGGCGAACGGCAGTCCTGGCGAAAGCCGAAGGAACAGCATGTAGCTGAGCCCATTGCGGCTGAACCCGTCCCGAAGCCGGCGAAGCGTCCGGCTATCGGATGGTATGAGGCGAAGCGCCAGCGCCCGCGCCGTCAGAAACGCAAGGGCGGCGACGGACACGGATGTCGCCCAGGACAAAGCTACCCCAACGCCAGCGCCGAACAATAACCCGCTCACAACCACCATGAGCGCGCTGCCGGGAAGAAAGCTGACGGCGAGCGAGGCATAGACGGCAACATAAAGTCCGATGGCCGTCGGATAGTTGGCGTGGACCCAATGACGAAGCGATTCGTAGTTGAGCCCGACGGTTTTGAACGAAAGCAGCGCCATGACGTCGTCGAGCAACAGGCTCGCCGCAACGGCGATGGCGACGGCGGCTACCGCCATGAAAGCCAGAATGACCGGCAGTAACGCCGCATATCGCCTGTATTTTTTTACCATGTGCAGCCGTTTACCACTCCGACTCGGACATCTGGGTGACGCCCGGGCTTCCCGAACCTAGAATAATGAGCGGACGATCCCGGCGCGCGGCTTCCAGCCGACGAGCAAATTGACTTTCCCTCACATTCCCCATATACGGCCCCCTTTCTCGCTCACTTTGGTTCAGTGACGGGCATTCGGCCGGAATGCGCGGGCTCGTACGGTATAGTGCGACTTGCCTTGATGCTTTCGATCGGGTTGAGCCGGCGACGCTGAGCCTCCCGAAACCGACCGCTCGACGCCGACCGCACGGAGACGACCATGAAGCGTACCTATCAGCCAAGCCGCCTCGTGCGCAAACGCCGCCACGGTTTTCGCAAGCGCATGCAGACACCGGGTGGCCTGCGCGTTCTGGCCCGCCGCCGCGCCAAGGGCCGCAAGCGGCTCTCGGCCTGACACCCGATCGGCCACCTCCGAAATCAGAACTTCCTCCTGCTGAGCCCGTCTCCGCGGGACGCGATTTGCCGCACGCGCGGCGTCGCGGCATTCAAACTCTCAAATTACGCGCTGAATTCCAGCGGATCCGAGGCGGTTCCCGCGCCCAGTCTGCAGCATTCGTGCTTGAGGGAAAGCCGCGGGTTGCAGCGCCCGCGGGCGCCCAGAAGGACGCGCAGCCGGCCATTACCGGCCCGAGATTTGGCTTCACGATCACTAAGAAGCTCGGCAACGCTGTGGTTCGCAATCGCATGCGGCGACGATTAAGGGCCGCCTTGTCCGACATTGTCCCGTTACACGCTCGCGCCGATATGGACTACGTCGTCGTCGCGAGGCAAAAGGCATTTGACCAGGAATTCGCCAGCCTCAAGGCCGACCTGACGGAAGCCTTGAAGCGCGTGAACACTGCCGCATCCAGGCCCCACAGGGTCGCCACGATTGGGAACGCCGAATCTGGGACGCCCGGAACCACCAACCCGCTTCACCCACCGCGATCAAAATCGTAATCGCCGTCGTTACCGCTGATAAATTTGCTGGAATTCTTCACCTGTGCCCGGCAGGTGTGACAGTTGAGTTCTCGCGAAGTGACGCGTGATCTGCGATCAAGCCGCCACTTTCATCGGACGAACTTCGTCCCCTTCGAGCCGAACCCCCATGAACCCGCGCAAAGACGACAACCAGACGAACATCATTATGGCGCTCATCCTCTCGATGGCCGTCATCATGGGCTGGCAGTACTTTATCGCCGAGCCGCAGATGCGCGAGCAGCGCGAGCGACAGAAGGCGGAGCAGCAAGCGAAACTGGACGCAGAGAAGGCAGCGGGTCAGGCGGTTGGCACCCAGGTTGGCACACCAGCCCCCGCCGGCAGCGGCGCGACGACGTCCCCGGCAGCCCAGCCCGCCACCACGCGCATAGTCCGCGCTTCCACCCGTGAGGCGGCGTTGGCGGTTGGCTCACGCGTCAAGATCGAGACCCCCTCGCTCGAAGGATCGATTGGCCTCCGGGGTGGCCGCATCGACGACTTGAAACTCGCGAAATTCCGCGAAAAGGTCGACCCGAAGAGCCCGACGATCGAGCTGTTCTCCCCCACCGAGGCACCGCAGGCCTACTTCGTCGATTATGGATGGATCGCCGAGCCCGGCACCACGGCAATCGTTCCCGGCCGCGAAACCGTCTGGACCAGCACTGGCGCCGCCACGTTGACGCCGTCAACGCCCGTCGAGCTGACCTGGGACAACGGCCAGGGCCTCGTATTCAAACGCACGATCTCAGTGGACGAGAACTATATGTTCACGGTCACGAACTCGGTCGTGAACAACACAGGCCAGGCGATAAGCCTGCGCCCCTACGGCCGCATCTTCCGTGACGGTCCGCTGGTCGACCATTCGACCTACGTGCTTCACGAAGGCCTGGTCGGCTATATCGGCGAGACCGGCCTTGTCGAGCGCACCTTTGCAAGCTTCGCCAAGAAGGACGAGAAGCGCGAGGGCTTCCACGAAGCGATGCGCGACCAGGTGGGCGGCTGGCTCGGCGTCACCGACAAGTATTGGGCCGCAGCCCTGATCCCGCCGCAGAAAGACAAGTTCTCGGCGACGTTCTCGGCAGCCCAGCGCCGCACGTCGACGGAGGCCGACCAGTTCGAAACGCGCTTCGAGACCGCACCGCTGGTAATCGCGCCCGGCGCCACGGCCGAAGCATCGAGCAAGCTCTATGCCGGCGCCAAGAACGTCACGTTGATCGACAAGTACGAGGACAAGCTCGGAATCTTGAAGTTCAACCTGATGATCGATTGGGGCTGGTTCTATTTCATCACCAAACCCCTTTTCTATCTCCTCGAGATCATCAACCGCTCTCTCGGAAACTTCGGCCTCGCCATCATCGCGGCGACGCTGATCGTGAAGCTGCTTTTCTTCCCGCTCGCCAACCAATCCTACGCGTCGATGGCGAAGATGAAGAAGGTGCAGCCCGAGATGGAGCGGCTGAAGGACCGCTACAAGGACGACAAGGAGCGCCAGGCCAAGGAGCTGATGTCGCTCTACCAGAAGGAGGGCATCAATCCGCTCGCCGGCTGCCTTCCAGTCCTGCTCCAGATCCCCGTGTTCTTCGCCCTCTACAAGGTGCTGAATGGCACGATCGACATGCGCCACGCCCCGTTCTACGGCTGGATCAGGGACTTGTCGGCGCCTGACCCGACGTCGCTGTTCAACTTGTTCGGCCTGCTCCCTTACGCCGTTCCCGACTATCTGGCGTTCGGCATCTGGCCGATCATCATGGGCATCACGATGTGGTTCCAGATGCAGCTTTCGCCTCCGCCGCCCGACCCGGTCCAGCAGCAGGTGTTCTCCTGGATGCCGTTGATGCTCACCGTGATGCTCGCGACCGCGCCGGCTGGCCTCGTCATCTACTGGGCCGTCAACAACGTGCTGTCGATCATCCAGCAGACCTACATCATGAAAAAGCTCGGCGTCGAAGTACCCTTCAGGGAGAACGTCGAGCGACAGTGGGCGGGCGTGAAGAGTACGTTCGCCAGCCTGCGCGGCAAAGGCGAGAAGGCTTGAACCGTAACAGCCACGCTAACCGTTGGAAGCGAGCGCGATGAACACGCAGATCATGGACGTGTTCTCGCCGGAGCTGATGGCGGCAGGCGAACGGCTGGCGGGGCGGCCCTGGTCGTTCATCAAGAGCGTTCCGGCCCTGGAGCATCTTCCGCCCGCGGGCCGCGTCGAGATTGCGTTTGCCGGCCGCTCGAACGTCGGCAAGTCGAGCCTCATCAACGCGACTCTGGCCAACGGCAAGCTCGCCCGCACGTCGAACACGCCCGGCCGCACCCAGGAACTCAACTTCTTCGCGCCCGAGAACCCGCCGGTCTATCTCGTCGATATGCCGGGCTACGGCTTCGCCAAGGCGCCCAAGGACAAGGTCGACGCCTGGACGGAGCTTGTGAAGGACTACCTGCGCGGCCGCGCCGGATTGGCCCGCGTATTCCTCTTGATCGATAGTCGACACGGCCTGAAAGCGATCGACCGGTCGATCATGGAGCTGCTCGACAACTCTGCGGTATCCTATCAGGTTGTGCTGACGAAGGGCGACAAGCTCAACCCGCACGTGCTCGAAAAGGTCCGCGCGGAAACGGAAGCGGCCGTGAAAACGCACCCCGCCGCCTATCCTCTCGTGCTCGCCACCTCGTCCGACACCGGAGCCGGTATCGACGGGCTTCGCGCCGAGATGGCACGCCTGCTGGCCGAGCGCGGCCAGACCGTCGACTAGTAGACGGCGTTATCTGAGCAGTTTCAGAATGTTGGCGATGATCGGTTCATAGAACCGGTCACCTACCTTTGCCAAAATTCCACCCAGAACTGCCACGGCGGTCCATGAGGCGACCTTGAAGATCGCCCGCCCGAAATTCACCGAAACCTGGATCTCAACGATTTGATCGGGAAGCGCGTTGTCGGCCGCAATTCCATCAGGACCCGCCGTCCGCGCCGAAATCATGAGCTGCAAGCGTTGGCGGCCGGCGCGCGTCGGCGTCACGCTCCATCGCCAGAAGGCGAAATCGCTGTCGATGAGATCCAACCGGTTTTCAATCCACTGCGTCTCGCGCGAGGCCGTGTCGATGATGAACCCGCCATCGGGCGCCCTGATCTTGACCGACATGGCAGGTGTGACCATGACTGCATGGCTGTGCGCCTCACCCGCGAGGCCATCCAGAAGCCGCTGGGCGTCGGCCCGCGCCAGTCGAACCTCTACGGCGGACGCCACGTGGGCCTTCATCCGTCGCGGAATGTTCTCGACGAGCTGTCCGGCCACCACCTTGTCGATCGGTATCCGACGCCGTTTCGCCCCATCTAACGACGACGTATCGCTAGCGGCAGAACGGGAATCGTGAGCGGCCTGCCCGGTCGCTCCCGGCGTCGAGGCGCTCGGAACCAACGGAGGCTGCGGTGGCAACTCCCCCTGAAACACAGGCTCTTGAGAAGCGGCGACTGCCGCCTCCGGGTATCGATCTGGGTAGGCATGTCCGAAATCGCCCTGTGGTTGAGGCGCATATCCCGGATCGAAAGTTGCCCCTGGATGGTGCCCATACCCGTCTCCGGCATGTACGCCCTCCGCGAACGGCGGCTCGAAGCCAGCGTTGAAACCTGGCCCCGTGTGCGGGGGCAATGGCGGCGGTCCGCTCATGCCCGGGTCGGGCCACGGCGCGCTGTGCGGGTAACCTTCGACTGGATACCCCTCGGGCCACGGAGCAGCCGCCGGCGCCGCGGTGGGTAGTGACCCCGACGACTGCACGGCGTCCGGGTACTCGGTGTAGCCAATGTGGCCGCCAACTTCGGGCGGCCAAGCAGCTTGGTCTTCGAATTGCCCATGCGATGCCGATCCCGCGCCAGGCGATGGGAATACTGGCGACGCGGGCAGTGGCGGCGGACTTGGCGGACTTGCGAGCAAGGCCCCACCCGCAGCATCCTGCTTCTCCCATGCCGGACCAACCGGCGCGGGCCAGCGCGAGCCTGGATCCGGCATTCTTCTGCGCGCAGGAAGGGCGGGCGCCTGATTTACCGCGCCGATTGATGGCGCCGGCTGTTGATGATGGGCCGGCGCTGGCGGCGGATGGTCGAAATCATTGAGCCCAGTAGGTAACGCGGACGGAAGCTCCGTTGGGTTGGGCGCAACCGGCGTCCACGAATCGGCTGTGGGCTCTTTGAACTCTGAAATTGGCTCGGGCCGCGCGTCACGGGGATCGGCCAAATGAGCAGTATCCTTCCGCTCGTCGAGCGCCGGCGGGACCATCGAGGTCGGCAACGCCGTCGCTGGCGCCTCCAACCGCTCAATGCTCCCGATTTCGGCGGAAACGGCTTCCCGGAAATCATCAACGCTGACCTGGTTTTTCGCCCGCGTGACAGGTTCGGGACGCGCAGAATCCTCTTTCGTTTTGGTGTCCGCCCCATCCTCGGCCGCAGCCGGAACTGAATCAGGCTCCGACGCCGTTTTCGGCAACTGAGGCTCGCTTGCTCCCCCCGCCTGTGCGTCATTGATCTCTGAAAGTGGTATGGCCGCCGGCTCCGCCTCCCGCTGCGCCCGAGCAGAGAATGGCGGCAAGCCAGGCATCGTGCGGTTCTGCACGCGCGCCCGGGCATTGGCCAGAATGTCCTCGGCATCAGCCGGCGCCTGTGGCGCAGCCATGGCGCGTTGTAGAGCCCGGATCGCTTCCTCGAAAGTCAGTCCCTGGGCGCGCAACATGTGCGCCGCTGACGATCTGCCGTCCCCCACGATCGCCGCAAGCACGATGGCGCCGTTGATCTCGCGGCGCCGGCCCTGGCTGGCCGCGGCTGCGGCAGCTTCCAGAATCCGCCGCAAATCTGGCGAGATCTTGAGCTTCTCGATCGGGGCGGAGTGCGCCACGCTGCTGAGCCCGCCAAGAAACTGCATGACGTCGGCCTTCAGCAGCGACAGATCGACGTGACTGGCCGCCAACACCTGCATCGCATCGGAATCCTCCGTCAGCGACAACAGGAGATGCTCGAGTGCCACCTCGGCGTGGTATTGTGCCTGCGCATACTCGGCGCTCCGGGCAAGTGTCGCGATGAGCCGCTGCGACATTGGAATTCGGCGAAGCTCATCTACGATTGCGACCATTCCTGCCCTCCATCGATGCGCGACCCCAACGACGCCCACTGAGGCGACATCGGGCCGCCCTTGGCCGGAGCGGCTCGGCACGCGAAAAAGTCCGTTGCCCCACGAATTGTGCCACAGCCGGGGAATAGCGTTGTGACAGCGGGCCCGAACGCTTAAACACACGCGGCCGATACAAACACGAGCTTCAATAGAAGCGCTCAACGGAGACCGCATGATGGCGCATGACGACCGGGGCACGCCGCAAGCCAAGGGGCTTACCGTCGCAGAGGCAGGCGAGCCGATCTCGGCCCACGTTCAGGCGCGAATCCTTGCCGAAGCGCTGCCACACCTCATTCGCTACGACGAACAGACCGTTGTTATCAAGTTCGGCGGCCACGCGATGGGGGATGACGCCCTTTCGGAGGCATTCGCCCAGGACGTCGTCTACCTCAAGCAGTCGGGCGTGAATCCGATCGTCGTTCATGGCGGCGGTCCGCAGATCGCAGCCATGCTGAAGAAGCTCGAGATCAAGTCCGATTTCGTGCAGGGGCTCCGCGTCACGGACAAGCCGACCGTCGAAGTGGTCGAGATGGTCCTCGCAGGAGCAATCAACAAGGACATCGTCTCCGCTATCAATCGCCAGGGCGGCAAGGCGGTCGGCATCTGTGGCAAAGATGCGAACCTAATGATCGCGAAGAAAATCACGCACCTTCCCGACCCCGATTCCAATCTCCTGCGTGCGATCGACATTGGCTACGTCGGCGACCCGCTCGAGGTAAATCCCCATATCGTTGACGTAATCTCGAAGTCCGACCTGATCCCCGTCATCGCCCCGGTCGCCATGAGCCGCGAGGGCGAGACACTGAACATCAACGCCGACACCTTCGCGAGCGCGCTGGCCGCCCGCATGAAGGCCAAGCGCCTGTTGCTACTGACCGACGTCCCCGGTGTCCTGGACAAGGACAAGCAGCTCATCCGTCGCCTGTCGATCGACGACGCACGAGGCATGATCAAGGACGGCACGATTTCGGGCGGAATGATCCCCAAGATCGAAGGCTGCATTGAGGTGGTCGAGGCGGGCGTCGAGGGTGTAGTAATCATCGACGGCCGCGTTCCCCACTGCGTCCTTCTCGAGCTCTTCACCGAGCACGGTGTCGGCACGCTCGTCGGCCAGCGGTCGCGCAACAAGAAGGCGCCATGAGCAACACAGGCGAGAGCGGCTCGGACGCCGGCGGCGACGACACCGGTCGTGGCCGCTCCGGACCGTCGGCGCCCGGTTCGGTCTTGGCCCAACCGGTCCCATCCGGTCCTCGGTTACCTCAGCCGTTCACTCATATCGACACCTGGGTCTTCGACCTCGACAACACCCTTTACCCGTCCGAATGCAACCTGTTCGCCCAGGTGGACGTGCGGATGGGCGAGTTCATCGCTGGCTATCTCGGCGTCCCCTACGACTACGCCCGCCACCTCCAGAAGAGCTACTATCGCCAGTTCGGCACCACGTTGAATGGCCTCATGAAGGTCCACGGGATCTCGCCCGGCTCCTTCCTCGACTACGTGCACGACATTGATATTTCAGTCGTGCAGGAAGCACCCGGACTGCGCTCCGCCATCGAGCGCCTTCCCGGGCGGAAACTGATCTTCACCAATGGAACCATCGCCCACGCGGAGCGCGTTGCGGCCAAGATCGGCGTTCTAGACCTGATGGACGGAATATCCGATATCGTCGCGACGGGATACCGCCCGAAGCCGGGCGCCGACGCATTCGACGCGTTCATAGACACCCACAGCGTTGAACCGGCGTCGGCCGCTATGTTCGAGGACATGCCGCACAACCTGGAGGTTCCCCACGCTCTCGGCATGACGACCGTCCTGATCCAGTCGACCTTCATCGACCACCCCGCCCAGGCGGCTGCGCGCAAGTGGCAGTCCCCTCCCGACCACATCCACCATATGACCCCGTGTCTGGAGCGCTTTCTGACGGAACTCGTCTCTGGTGGCCCCGAGCAAATTACGGATCGAGAGCCGCAGTCCGCATGAGTTGCGCGGCGCGGTCCTGAAGTCCCGGCGCCCCCGTGGCTCTTGCCTGCATTTCGGCCTGCTCGATCCCGATACGCCTCGCCTCTGCAATTGCCGTTTCGTGAGCCGTCTTCTCCGCATCGAACCGCGACTGAAGCCCCGCGAGCGCGAGCGCCGATCGATCCTCCACGGATCTAAGTTCGTTTTCGAGCGCCGCGATGCGTGCCGCCCTCTGAGCCATTGCACTGTTCAGCCGGTCGTACTCGGCTTGCAGCACGCGCAATGCTCGCTCGGCATCGATCGTCGCTTGCCGCGTGGGTTCGGCGCTCTCATGCGACGAACACTGAGAAACGCCGCTCCGCTCGGAGACACTGCGAGCCGACCCATGCCCGGCTCGAACCCCAAGCCCAAATCCAACGATACCCCCGATCGCAGCACCTGCAAGCAACGCCAAAGCCGAACCGGCTTCAAAATAATCAAAGAAATTCAGCAGCATCATGCGCCTTTGCTTCGGAGCGGAGCAGCAACGTATGCCGAACTTTCATGACAATCCGCCGCACGGCCTCAACCCATGGCGTGAGGACTTGCGCCCTCATTGCTCCGACGGCAACCACATGCTGCCAGACAACAGTTTCAGCGCACCGGGAGGGGCACCCCGGATATTCATCCTACCCCCGTCCGACATATGGCATCTTGGTGGCCATTATGGTCATGAACTGCACGTTTGCAGATAATGGAAGGTTTGCCATCTGCACGAGTGCCGCCGCCACATGTGCGACATCCATCCTGGCCTCTTGCTTGCGCGTGCCGTCCGCCTGCAGTGCGCCGGCACCGAACCCGGCAGTCATATCGGTCGCAGCATTGCCAATATCGATCTGGCCGCACGCAATGTCGAACTCTCGGCAGTCCAGCGAGATCGACTTGGTCAACCCCGTTATCGCGTGCTTCGTGGCGGAGTAAGCTGCCGAGTTTGGCCTCGGCACATGGGCCGAAATCGAACCGTTGTTGATGATGCGCCCCCCCATTGGGCGCTGGCGCTTCATGATCCGCACGGCCCCGCGTGCACACAGAAACGCACCATTGAGGTTGGCATCGACGGTGTTCCGCCATGCATCATATTCAACCTCGTCGACCGGTTTCGCGGGTCCGAACGTTCCGGCGTTGTTGAACAAAAGGTCGAGCCGACCGAAATCGCGCTCGATCGACGAAAAGAGAGCGATAACCGCCTGCTCGTCGCTAACGTCAGCCGGCACGATAATGAAATCGCCGCCATCGGGGGCCTCCGCCGCCGCGGTCTGTTCGAGAGCCTCTCGGCGCCGGCCCGTCAATACGACCGTCCATCCATCGGCCTGGAGCGCCTGCGCACAGGCCCTCCCGATCCCCGAACCGGCCCCTGTCACCAGTGCAATCCTTCCAGCCATCCAACAAACTCCCAATAGTTCGGATCAATTGAGCCTATTTATATCTCACTGGTTCGCCCAGAGCGACTTCGCATGCCGTCAAGCCGCGGCGTTATCGCCCTTGGAGGCGCGTTGAGCGTTTCGGGTTGTCTCGCACATCCCTGCTGCCTATCGTCGGCCGCTCTTGAAAGCCAACAAACCAACTCGCAGCGCAACCTGGTCGACAACCCCGTGTCCAATCGCAAGCCGACGAAATTCGCCGAAGCCCGCTTCACCGAACAGGAAGCGCTTCAGTTTCATGCCCATGGTAAGCCGGGTAAACTTGAGATCACGGCCACCAAGCCGCTCGCGACGCAGCGCGACCTGTCGCTCGCCTATTCGCCCGGCGTCGCGGTGCCCGTGCGGGCCATCGCCGCCGATCCGGCAACGGCCTACGATTATACGAATAAGGGCAACCTGGTTGCAGTCATCTCGAACGGCACGGCGATCCTCGGCCTCGGTAATCTCGGCGCACTGGCCTCGAAGCCGGTCATGGAGGGCAAGGGCGCCCTCTTCAAACGCTTCGCCGACATCGACGCGATGGACTTGCTGGTTTCGACCGAAGACCCCGAAGCCTTCATCGAATGCGTCCGCTATCTGGGCCCGTCGTTCGGCGGCATCAATCTCGAGGACATCCGTTCGCCCGACTGCTTCATCATCGAGGAAAGGCTGAAAGGCCTGCTCGACATCCCGGTGTTCCATGACGATCAGCACGGCACGGCCATCGTGGTCGCCGCCGGCATCCTCAACGCGCTGCGCGTGAGCGGAAAGGACATCCAGTCGGTAAAACTAGTATGCGCAGGCGCGGGAGCCGCCGCCCTCGCGTGCCTCAACCTGCTCGTATCCATCGGCCTCAAGCGCGAAAATATCACGATCGCCGACATCAAGGGCGTGGTCTACAAGGGCCGCAAGGAACTGATGGATCCTTGGAAGGAACCATTCGCCCGCAAGACGAATGCACGCACTTTGGCCGACATCGTTGCCGGCTCCGACATTTTCCTCGGCCTGTCGGCAGGCGGCATCGTCACCCGCGAAATGGTCGCGTCGATGGCCCCAAGGCCCATCATTTTCGCGATGGCCAATCCCGATCCGGAGATCACGCCCGAGGAGGTGTCGGCCGTCCGAGACGACGCGATCGTCGCCACCGGCCGGTCGGATTATCCCAACCAGATCAACAACGTCCTGTGTTTTCCGTTCATCTTCCGGGGCGCGCTCGACGTGCAGGCCTCGACCATCAATGAGGCCATGAAGATTGCCGCCGCAGAAGCGCTGGCCGACTTGGCGCGCCAGGAGGTTCCAGATTCGGTTGCTGCCGCCTTCCACGGCCGTCGTCCGAGCTTTGGCCCCGAATACATCATTCCGGCCCCCTTCGATCCGCGACTGCTGACCCATATTCCGCCCGCGGTCGCCCGCGCAGCGATGGATTCGGGCGTGGCCCGTAAGCCGCTCGTCGACATGGACGGCTACATCGCGCGCTTGAAGGGGCGTCTCGACCCGGTAGCGGGCTGGCTGCAATCAACCTACGAAAAGGTCCGTGCCGAGCCCAAGCGCGTGATCTTCGCCGAGGGAGAGGACCCAACGGTTCTGCGCGCGGCCCACACGTTCTTCACGGAGGGCTTCGGCCAGCCCCTGCTGGTCGGCACGCGTGACAAAGTCCGCGAGTCCTTTGAAACGTTGGGCATACCGATGCGGCCGGAATTCCAGTTGTTCGACACCCGCACGTCGCCCTACGTCGAGGAGTTCACCGACTATCTCTATGCCCGGCTTCAACGGCGCGGCTACCTGCGCCGTGACTGCCTCCGCCTTGTTATGAACGAGCGAAATATCTTTGCCGCGCTGATGGTCGCTCACGGCCACGCAGACGCGATGGTCTCGGGTAGCACCCGTAACTGGACGAGCGTCTACCAGGACGTCCGCCGTGTCATGGACGCAAAACCCGGCCATCACGTGATCGGCGTGTCGCTCGCCCTTTCGCGTGGCCGCGCCGTTCTGATCGCCGACACGTCGATTCACGACATGCCGAACTCAGAGCAGATCGCCAACATTGCAGAGGAAGCGGCCCGCGCTGCGCGCAAGCTCGGAATGGAGCCGCGTGTCGCCTTGCTCGCCTACTCGACATTTGGACAGCCGCGAGGCGAGCGGTCGGAAACCGTCCGCGAGGCTGTGCGATTGCTCGACGAGCGCGGTGTCGATTTCGAGTACGACGGCGACATGGCGGCAGATGTCGCACTCAATCGCGAGATGATGAAGCTTTATCCCTTCTGTCGACTGACGGACGCGGCCAACGTTCTGGTCATGCCGGCGTTCCATGCCGCCTCGATCTCGACCAAGATGCTCAAGGAACTGGGGTCCGGCGTAACGGTAATCGGTCCGATTCTGGTCGGCCTCGAGCATCCGGTCCAGATCTGCACACTCGGATCGAAGGATACAGACGTGGTCAACATGGCCGTGCTCGCCGCATATAACATCACGGGCTAGCGCACCGGGGCTCGCGCCAGGGTCACGCGGCCGACATTGCCTCGGTTGTGGCTTCCCCGGTCCGGGCCCCGCGACCCATCGCAAGCCAACCCTTGACGCAGGTCTCGAAATCGTCCGGCAGGAAAGGCTTGGCGAGAAAGTCGTCCATGCCGGACGCCAGACACTTTTCCCGGTCGCTAGCAAAGGCATTGGCCGTCAACGCAACAATGGGAACATCGCTCCCCGTCGCGGCTCCGGAGCGTGCCCGGATGGCGCCCGCGGCGGCATACCCGTCCATGACCGGCATCTGGCAATCCATCAAGACCAGATTGAACTTGCGAACCGACGTCATTGCGACGGCTTCCGCGCCATTGCATGCGAACGCGATCTCGCATCCAAGGTCACCGAGAAATTCGGCCGCCACTTCCCGATTGACCGCGCTGTCGTCGACGATCAGCACCCTACGCCGCGAACCGCTTGGCACGTCCGCACTTGCCTCAGCACCCGCTCCGGAACACTCGGCCCCAACTTCGCGCGCCACAAGTACCGCCACCGGCAACCGCAGCGACACCCGGAACGTCGAGCCGCGTCCCAATTCGCTTTTGACCTTGATGCTGCCGCCCATGCGCGTGGCGAGCAATTGACTGATCGAAAGTCCGAGCCCAGTGCCCTCGTACTTCCGGCTCATGGTGTTGTCAGCCTGACTGAACGTTTCGAACACGTCGTCAATCTTGTCGGGCGGTATGCCCACGCCGGTGTCGATAATGTCGATTCGAAGGTCGGCGTAGTCGCCCTCCCGCCGACCGGTCATGCGCAGCGTAACCGAACCCACCTCGGTAAACTTCACGGCATTACCCGCGAGATTCATGATGATTTGACGCAAGCGGCCGGCGTCGCCGACGTAACCGTCCGGCAACCCGGCATCGAGGTTCAGGTGGAATTCCAACCCCTTCCGGTGAGCCGCGTGTCGCAGGAGCTCGGCGACATCCGCCAGGCACCTTTTGAGCTCGAACGGCTTGTGCTCCAGCTCGAAGCGTCCCGATTCAACCTTCGAGAAGTCAAGAATATCGTTGATGATGGTCAGCAGTGCGCGGCCGCTTTGGGCAATCGTCTGCACCTGATGCCGCTGCCTCTCGTCGAGCGGTGTGCGCAGCAGTAACTCCGCCATCCCAAGTATACCATTCATCGGTGTGCGGATTTCATGGCTCATGTTGGCCAGAAACTGCGACTTGGCGTTGCTTGCCGCCGCCGATTTTTGCAGCGCCAGGTCGAGTTCCGCGGTCTTGATCCCAAGATCCGACTTGAGGCGCCGCAGCATGTGATTGGCCGTCTGCGCGTCGTCCCTCGCATCCGTAAGCTTCTGCATCTGAACCCGAAGCTCGGCTTCCCGGGCATCGACCTCCGCGAGCAGCAGATTGATGGCTGCCACGATGCCCGAATTTGCCGGGTCCCGGCTCTCGGGAAGTCGCACGCCATAGGCCCGCTTGGCCGCGATGTCCGCGATGGCTCGCTCTATTTCAGCCGCGTTCACGATGTGCGCTTTCTTTCGAACCTCGGTCTAGGCGGCGACGGCGGCGCCCCGCAGCGACGCTTCCTCAACCCGGCCGATCATCTCTTCAGGCTCGAATGGCTTCGACAGGAGCCCGAGCGCTCCCGCTTCCATCGCGCTCGCAACGAGCTGATCGTCGGCGTATCCCGACATGAGGATTACAGAGACTTCCCCGACCCGTCGCTTGATCTCGAGAAACGCTTCAACTCCGTTCATCCCCGGCATCCGGATATCGAACAGCCCGAGGTCGATCCCACCCGCGCAGTAGGCGGCAACCGCCGACTCCCCATCGTGGACCTGCACCACCTCGTAGCCGCACATCTCGAGTATATCGGTCACGCCCTGCGCGACCTCCACGTTGTCGTCGAGTACCAATATCTTGATGGCCTGGGTCATAGTCAGTTCCATTCGTCGTCAAGTTCCGTTTCCGGCGCCCGGTATGTCTCGGGCTTCTTCTTGAGCTGGTAGAGTTCGCTGCACAGGGCCTGCTCGACGTCGAAGCACTCAGGTCCGATACGGGTCATAACGTCTGCGATCGCATTTTCGTTCCCGCGAGCGGCAGACACCTCGATCTCCTGGCACATCTTGGACAGTCGCATCGCCCCGAGGTTGTAGCTCGTCGACTTGAGCGCATGCGCATTCATTCGGACAGCTTCGAGATCGCCTGCCTCCACGGCCTTTCGCAGAGCCTGGAAGGATTTCGGAGCTTCCTCGAGGTACGCATTGATGAGGCGTTCCAGCAGATTGCTCTTGCGCGACCTGTACTGGTCAAGAAGCGCAGTGTTCAAAATGCTCCCTTCGGCGGGCTGGCCCGGAAAATGCGAAGACTGCATGTGACTTGACTCCTGAAAGCAATTTTAACTGGGGCAACATCCCGGAAAAATGGAGCGTCGATCAACTCGCGAGAGCAACAGGAGAGGTCTGCTCGACGCGCTTTGACCGAGGGAAAACGAGCGCAGCGGTCGTTCCGCGGTTGGGAAGGCTGGAAATCTCGAGCTTGCCGCCCATCTGCCGGGCGAGCGCTGTCGCCATCGCAACGCCGAGTCCCGCAGCTTCGCCTGACTTGGCGGGCACTACGGACACGGCATCCAGTACGCGGTTGAGTTCCTCCATCTTGGAAGGCGCGATGCCGACGCCCGTGTCACGCACCTGAAGGCGAATTCCGCCATCGTCGTCGGTCGAAATTTCAAGCGCGACCAGTCCGCCCGGAGGCGTAAATCGAACTGCGTTGACGATAAGGCAGATCCAAGCGTAACGCAGCCGCGCCTCATCTGCGATGATGACGTCGCCGCTGCCATTATATTGAGTTTGAAGCCTCACGCGGGCGTTCTCGGCGATACCCTTCGCCTGTGCCGCAATTTGCGACACGAGCGCGGCGACATTGACCGGCGCTTGCTGGCATTCACCGGACGAAGCCATGGTGTGGGCGAAGCGCTTGAAATTCGCGATTGCTGTTGCGAGCGCCTGTGCGGTTCGGTCGAGATCGAGCAAGCGCGACGCGTCGAGTCTCCCGGGGCTCGCCACAGCCGCCTGCGTGCGGGCCGTCAGTGCAGCCGCGAGGCCCGATTGCCAGTTGAGTGAGCGTAGTGCAAGCGACCACGCGGCATCGCTGGAGGCAATGACGGGCTGCGCAGCAAGCGCTTCGCCCAGCTCGATGACCTTGGCGTTGAGCGCCTCGATCTCGGCGTCATCCTGCAGTCGCTTCGCATCAAAGGCCTCGCGCAGCGATCGAAGTTCGGAGTTCCGCAACTCCAGGGCTGCGCTATACACCTGCTCTCGCTCCGCCGCATCTGAATGCGCGGCCATGATCTCGGCTTTGAGTTCCTCAATCTCCGCGGCGTGCGTCTGCTGGACAGCCACGTGAGCCTGTTGCAAGGCGGTCTTGGCTACCCCGGCAAGGCGCTCGTTCTCGACGCGGAACCGCGCGAGCTCCGCCTCGTGCTCCACTTTCAGTCTATCGATCTCGCTTGCCAGATTGTGCGCAGAGTGCTCGGCTTGAAGTTCGGCGCTACGCATCAACTCGTCGATTCCTGGCAGGTCCGAAACACCGTCCGCACGCACGACGGCCGTATCGAGCCCATCTGGACGCGCCTCTACGAGTTGCAGAAGCTGCGAACGCTCCAGCGCCTTTCGAGTGACGTGCGCTACGCGATCGGCAAGAAAATTCCAGTCGACTGGCTTCGTAATGAAGTCGTCGGCACCGGCCTCGAGTCCCCTGGCGATGACATCGCCCTCGCGCGAGGCGGTAATGAGTATGACGGGCGTATGCGCTGTATTGGGATGCTGCTTTAGGCTCCGGCAGAGATCGAAGCCATCGATCGATGGCAGCATGACGTCGAGCAGAATGACATCGGGAGCGGTGGTCGTGGCCATCTTGAGGCCTCGCCGTCCATCGTCGGCCTGGCGAACGACGTGCCCCGCGTCCTCCAGGTATTCCTTCACCAGCATCCGTTGGGTGACTTCGTCGTCGATGACCAGAATTCGCAGCTTACGTTGGTCTGCCATTGCCTGCCGGCCCCCGAAACAATTCAATTCAATTCGATCGGGCCGAAACTACCGGTATGTATCTAAGTTAGCGTAAACCGAATGCGAGCAGATTTATCTAAAATGGCAGCCACATCGGTAAAACCCGTGTTCAAACATGGCCCTGCACCGGGTGCTATGCGGCGGCTGAGAGCGAACATCGCAAAAATTAGCGGAAATGGCGCAGCTTGGATAAATTTTCGATATCCGCGCTACACCAAGCGTTACCATTTGAAAGTAATGTGTCGGGGTCCATTTGCCAGAGTTTGATAATGACACTCACGAACGCCGCGATTTCAAGGCTGCATGGCGTCCTCGGCCGGACTGGGACAGCCAGGGACCGTATCGGCGAGCTCCGTGTCGGGCCGCAGGCGTTGGACAACGCTTGGGAGAGAATTGTCAACCACGCCTTTGCGCGCCACGACACTGACGCGGACGGCCGAATTGTATGGACCAACGATACTTTCTGCCGTCTGACAGGATACGATCACTCAGAACTCATCGGCCAGACCCATGCCCTGCTGCGGCCGGGTGCGACGAAGTCGTGGCTCGACCAGCACATCGCGACCGCTCCCGACCTGTGGGCAGGTGAAGCGCTGCTCCAACGCAAGGATGGCGGTGAAATCTGGCTGTCGAATACCATTGCCGCCGTCCGCGCGTCCGACGGCACCGTGATCGGTTACACGTGCGTCAGCTCAGACGTGACGGACGCCCGCCAGACGCGCGAAGAATTGCGCCGGCGCAGTAAGCTCATGCAGCTTGGGCAGTTGACCGCCACCGTGGCCCACGAGATCCGCAATCCCCTTGGTGCGATTAGAACCGCGAGCTTCGTGCTCGAGCGTAAGATCAAGGGCCAGATCGAGGGGGTCGCCCCTCAGCTCGAGCGGATCAACGCCGGCATCCAGCGCTGCGACAAGATAATTACAGAGCTCCTGGACGTCTCGCGCGTCAAGGCGCTGAAGCGCCAAAAACTCGCTGTCGACAGCTGGCTGATGACCACCATTGAGGAAGACTGTAAGGGGCTATCCGGAAGTCCGGAAGTCCGCTTATGCCTCAATCTCGGGTCACTCGAGGCGTCGTTTGATCCCGACCAGCTCCGTCAGGTTATCATAAACCTGCTGTCGAACGCCGCCGAGGCAACCGCTGAAAAATCGCGATCAACGGCGGGCTATTCGGCCCTGATCCAGGTCTCGACTCGGCTATCCGGTGACACAGTCGAGATCATCGTCTCCGACAACGGACCGGGCATAGAGCCGAAAAATCTGAAACGCATCCGTGAGCCCCTGTTCACCACCAAGTCCTTCGGCGTCGGCCTCGGAATCCCCGCCATCGAACGAATACTGGAAAGCCACGGCGGCTATCTCACGATCACGAGCGTCTACGGCAACGGCGCCACGGCGGTTGCAGGATTTGCCCGGACCGAATCCCAGACGTGACGCGGCGCGCCCTCCCAGGCGCAACGCTACGCTCGAAAGACACCCCGCAACTAACGAGAATTTAAGCAGTTTTATTGATTGTTGGAGATTGAGATCCAACGGTCTCTAGGTACTGCGACCAGGGAACACCGTCATGCCCAATTGGCTGCCGACGACCATCCGGGCACGAACCTTTGCCGCCGCGGCAGTCGCTTTGGGAGCCGTCGCGGGCGCCATCCTCTGCCTTCTACTGCAATCCGAAACGACCCGGCGCCTGATGGATTTGTCGGCAATTGGCCTGCTCACCGTGGCCGCCGCCAGCCTGACGACGCTCATCTACTATTTCCAGAAATCGGCATCGCCCGCACTGGCTCGCGTCACCGCGGGCTTCGAAGCGCTCGCCGCCGGTAGAACGGAAATGGAATTCCCGGACACTGATCGAACCGATGAAGCAGGATCGGCCGCTCGCTCCCTCGCGGCATGTGCAGCGGCGCTGAAACGTGCAAACGACGACCGACTCGCCCATCTCGCTCAGATCGCCCGCCAGGAGGCGGAGAGCATCGAGAAGAACAAGGAGGATCGCCGTTACGCCGACGCCCACAAGATATTCCTGGCGAATTTTACGGTTGCACTCCAGAATTTGTCCAATGGCGATCTGAAGAGCCGCCTCGATAGCCCCTTCTCCGACAGCTACGAGCCGCTGCGTCACGCATTCAACCGGACCGCCGACAAGCTTCAGGTTGCGGTTTTCAGCATCGGCGGACATGCAGGCGAGATCGGCAGCGCAACGGATCGAATACTCGTCGTTGCGGACGAATTGCTCCGCCACACCGAGGAACAGGCCTCTTCCCTGGAGGAGACATCCGCCTCGATGGAGCAGATGGCGGCCACCGTCCGCCAGAACGCCGGCAACGCTCGCGAGGCCAGCATCGCCGCCGCCGCTACGCGCGAACTTGCTTCCACCAGCGGCCAGGTCGCCCTGCGCGCCGTTACTGCGATGGAGAAGATTGAGAGATCCTCGCGTCAGGTCAGCGAAATCGTCGTCCTGATCGAGGAAATCGCATTCCAGACGAACATTCTCGCTTTGAACGCCGCGGTCGAAGCCGCGCGCGCCGGCGAAGCGGGCAAGGGGTTCGCTGTCGTCGCCAACGAGGTCCGAGCTCTTTCCCAGCGGTCGTCCGAAGCCCTGAAGGACATCAAGTCACTTATTGAGAGCTCGAATGCCAACGTCGGCGAAGGCTCGGAGTTGGTGCGACACGCGGGAAGGTCCCTGACCGAGATCTCAGGCTCCGTTAAGCGAGTGGCGGATCTCATAGAGGAGATCGCGTCGGCAAGTCAGGAGCAGGCGGCCGGCGTGGACCAGGTAAGCCGAGCCGTATCAAACATGGACGCGATGACCCAGCAGAATGCAGCGCTGGTCCAGGAAACAACCGTCGCGCTACACACGACACAAAGTCAGATCCGCGAACTGTGGGATTCGATCGGCAACTTCGATACCGGCCTCAACTACGTCGAACGCTCACCCGCCCCCCCATACGCTCCTGGCCACGCGTTGAACCGGGTACGCGCCCAGCATGCGATGCTCGACAGGCGCATGAAGCCCCCGGCCCCCGCACCCGCGAAACAAAGAGCCGCCGTGCAATCGAGGCTGACCGCTTCGGCCGCACTCGACAGCGAATGGAAGGAATTCTGATTCGATGCCGTCCCCCTCTGCCTCCGCCGACCTGACCCTTCCGGCCGTACTGGACATGCGTAAGGCCCGCGATCTGAAGCGGATTCTTGAAGCTGCGATCGATCGCGGCGAGACGCCGCTGATCGACGCCAGTCAGGTTGCGCGAATATCGACAGGGTGCGTCCAGATTGTCGTCTCGTTCGTGAGTACGATGCAGCAACTGGGTCGCCAGGTAACCATTCGTCACCCGTCTGACGCCATGGTCCACTGCTTCTCGGACCTCGGAGTTTCCGAGACCCTGGACGCCTGCAAATCGGAGTAGTGAGTATGCGCGTTTTGATCGTCGACGACAGCCCGACCATGCAGGACATCGTCTCGATGACCCTGAAATCGGCCGATTTCGATGTCCTTCAGGCCGAGCACGGACATGAAGCATTGAAGGTGCTCGAAACCAGCACGCCCGATCTGATCATTACCGACCTCAACATGTACCGCATGGACGGTTTCGAGTTCGTCAGTCGCGTGCGGCAGCAGGCAGAGCACGAGTTCACGCCGATCCTTTTCCTGACAACCGAAAGCTCCGAGGACATGAAGCAGATCGGTCGGGACCTCGGAGCCACGGGCTGGCTTTTGAAGCCGTTCGATCCAGTCGAGCTACTTCGTGTCGTGAAATCAATACTCCAATAGCCCGCTTCCCGGGACTAGGAGACACAGAGCGATGCCGACCGCCGTGCAAAGCCTCGAACAGTTCAAGTCGACCTATTTCCAGGAATGCGATGAGCTGCTCGGCAGCCTGGAAGCGCACTTGCTCGAGATTGCGCGCACCAGCAGTCCGGCCGAGCCGCTAAATGCTGCCTTCCGTGAAATTCACTCGCTCAAAGGCGGAGCGACGATGTTCGGCTTCGCGCGGCTCGTATCCTTCGCTCACACATTCGAGACTGCGCTCGATCTCGCACGAGCCGGCAAGATTCCATTGTCACGTGAGTTCGTCGACAAAGCGTTGGTCGCCACCGACATCCTCTCAGATCTCGCAATGGCTGCCCGTAGCGAAAAGGAGCCGCCCCACGATCACGAACGCGCCGCGGGCGAAGCCATCTCCGCGCTTTGTGGAGAGGCAGCATCGCAGCGCCGCGCGCCCTTAACCCCTCAAGCGGTGCCAATCGCAGGGGCCGAAAACGCGGTTGCAGACGATAGAAAAGGCGGGCTGCAGACGTATACAATCATATTCGTGCCTGCGCCCGAGCTGCTGCGCCGCGGCCTGGAGCCCCTGACGCTGATCCGGAACTTGAAGGCACTGGGCAAGGTCTCTGCAAAGGCGGACCTCGCGAGACTTCCCCAGCTCCGCGACCTTGACCCGACGTCGGCCTATATGTCGTGGAAGATAGAGATCGAAACGAGCGCCGGTCTGAAAGCGGTGCGGGAAGTCTTTGAGTTCGTTTCCGCCACCGCGCACATTGAAATTGCGACCGGCCCAACTGCTGTCGTCACGCAATCGAACGACGCCATCCAACAACCCTCTCTCGCGCTCGACCGGCGCGGTACGATGGCGGACCGGCGCACCAATTCGATCCGAGTTGATCTGCCGCGCGTCGAGCGCCTTGTAGATTTGGTTGGCGAAATCACGATTGCGCAGGCAATGGTCCTACAGCATCTGGATCAGGCGATGGTGCATTCGAACCCACAGCTCTATCGCGCGCTTAGCGGCCTTCTTCAGCTGTCTCGCAGCCTCCAGGATAGCGTTATGGCGATCCGTGCCCAGCCGATCGGCACGATATTCGCCCGCATCCCACGCGTGGTGCGCGACTGCGCGCTCCAGCTCGGCCGAGAGGTTGAACTGGAGATGCAGGGCGAAGAAACCGAAATCGACAAGACGATCGTCGAGCAACTTGCCGACCCCCTGATGCATATCGTCCGCAACGCCATCGATCACGGCATCGAACCTCCCCACGTTCGCAGGGCCAGTGGCAAGCCCGAAAAGGGCAGCGTTTTACTCCGCGCAACCCAGCGGGGCAGCCGCATCGTGGTCGAAGTATGCGATGACGGTCGCGGCATAGACCGTCCGGCCGTTCACCTTCGCGCCATGTCCATGGGCCTCGTCGGCCCCGACACCGAATTGTCCGACGAGGAGATCGACAATCTGATCTTTAGTCCTGGCCTCAGCACGGCGCGGGCCGTCTCGGGAATCTCCGGTCGTGGCGTAGGCATGGACGTCGTCTATCGCAACATTCAGCAGCTCGGCGGTCAGGTGAACGTGAGATCAGAGCCTGGCCGGGGAACGACGACCACGATATCGCTTCCGCTCACGCTTGCCGTTCTCGATGCGATGAAGATCAAGTGCGGCGGGGAAACCTACCTGATCCCCCTCGGGCACATCGTCGAGTGCCTCGTCGCGAAGCACTCGGACCTGAACATCATTCCCGGCGCCTGTGCCGTGATCAACGTGCGAGGCAAGCAGACTCGCGTCGTCGATATTGCTGGCCAGTTTGGGCTGACGCACCGAACGAAGGGAGATCGCATCCAGATCGTCCTCGTCGAGATCGACGATCACAGCGTCGTCGGCATCCGCGTCGACGAAATATGCGGCCACCATCAGATCGTCGTGAAGAGCATTCGCGACCACTTCAACAATCTACCTGGCATTGCAGGCGGCACCATCCTCGGCGACGGAAATGTCGCATTGATTCTCGACGTTAATCAGCTCGCGACCAGTCAGCGACTACCTGCGCCAAGGCTAGCGAACATAACCCGTAACAAATCGGATCTGGAGTCTTGCGGCGCATGAACGAGACCGATAGTCTGCCCACCGGGCTCACCGGCGGAGTAAAAACCACCCCCCCTGCCGCGGTTGATATCCGCCAGCAATACGTGGTGTTCTCCCTCGACAAGCAGAAGTATGGCGTTGACATCATGGCGGTCCGCGAGATCCGAATGATGCAGCAGATAACCCTACTGCCGGGTGCACCCGTGTATGTGTGCGGCGTCATCAATCTGCGCGGCAGCATCGTTCCGGTCTGCGATCTGAGATCGCGCTTCGCCAACGGACGCACCGAACCGGTCCCTGGAAATGCGATTGTAATCGTCACCATTGATCGCCGGCCGTATGGCCTGATCGTCGACGAAGTCAATGACATCGTCTCGATCCCCGCCGGCGACATTGCGCCGGTGCCCGAAGTCCAGAGCGGCCGCGCCAATCCGCTTTTCAAAGGCCTCATAACTATGGCCCAGGGAATGTTGATCGTTTTGGATCTGTCGCACCTACTATCGGCAGGCAGTGGAGACGAAGTACCACCGAACGGTGGGGCACCGCCGACGGGTCGCGCGAACTGATCGACAGTCACGACGTGGATGGGGAGCAGACAACCACGATGAGTGAGCAGATAGATGAGCGGGCATCGGCGCCGTTATGCATGTTCGCGCGGGACACGGAGGGATCGCGTCGAGCCCGAACGCGAACGGTCGACGCATTGCTCGATGGCACCCTGACCAATCACCTCGATGACGGTCAGTTCAACTACCTGCGAAAGCTGGCTCGTGAGCACGCGGGCATAGTCATCGCCGACTTCAAGCGCAGCATGCTCCTTCGGCGGATCACGAAAAGGTTGAAGGCACTCGATCTGGCGACCGTTGAGGAGTATTGCGCCCTGCTGCAGGGGCCGGCCGGACCTGCAGAGATCGAGCACCTGATCAATGTGCTCACCACGAACAAGACTGAGTTCTTCCGCGAGGCTCACCACTTCAACCACCTTCGCAATCAAGCACTCCCCGCGGCACTCGCCGCCAAGCAAGGAAATAGCTCGAAGAGGCTGCGGATATGGTCGGCCGGCTGTTCGACCGGCGAGGAAGCATGGTCACTTGGCATGACCATCCACAACGAACTCGCACCCCGCGGAGAAGGATTGTCGGGCCTGGACGTAAAGATACTCGCGACCGACATCGATACGGACGTCCTGACGCGCGCCTCGGTCGGCCGCTACAGGGCATCGCAGACGACCAACATCCCGCGACCCATGAGGTACAAGTATCTGCACGCCGTCGCCGAGAATTCCGATCTTCTCGAAATGACGCCGGACATTCGCAGCCTCATGACCTTCAAGCAACTCAATCTGCATGGCGCATGGCCGTTCCGGGGACCATTCGACATCATTTTCTGCCGCAACGTCGTCATCTATTTCGACAGGGTGGCGCAGCGGGCCCTGTTCAACCGGATGGCCGACATGATGACGACGGGCGGCTTCCTCTATTGCGGACACTCCGAGTCGCTCCATGGACTTAGCTCCCGCTTCCGCCCCATCGGCCGCAGCATCTACGAGAGGCTGGAATGAGCAACGTCCGGGTGCTTTGCGTCGACGATTCAGCCCTCATGCGCAGCTTCCTGCGCATTACCCTGTCAACCGATCCTTCGATCGAGGTCGTCGGAACGGCGAGTAACGCGTTCACAGCTCGCGAGATGATCAAGGATCTCTACCCCACGGTACTGACGCTCGACATCAACATGCCGCTGATGAACGGGCTCGTCTTCCTGGAGAAATTGATGCGCCTCCGGCCCATGCCGGTCGTCATGTTTTCGGCTATGACCGAACACGGATCCGATCTCGCGCTACAGGCGCTGACGTTGGGTGCCGTCGACGCCATTGCAAAGCCGAACCCAGGGTCGCCAGCGGCATGGAGCGCGGTAGGCTTGGAGCTAATTGAGAAAGTCAAGAATGCGTCCATGGCCCATGCCATGATCGCGGAGCCTTGCGAGGCGGTAATGACCGCGAGACGGCACCCTCATCCAACGGGCCGCATCGTGGCGATCGGTGCATCTACCGGTGGCGTCCAGGTCATACGGAGCGTCCTCCAGGAACTGCCGGCCGACTGCCCACCGATCATGATCGCTCAGCACATGCCGGCAATGTTTACGAGGTCTTTCGCCGAGCGGCTCAACGCGTCGTGCCGCATGGATGTCCGTGAAGCACGCGACGGACTGCCGATGCGCAACGGACTGGTGGTCATCGGTCCCGGAGACCGGCACCTTGAGCTGGAGCGATCGGGCCACGACATGATCTGCCGTCTCCGCCCTCGGTTCACCCGGCCGGGAATCGCGCCTTCGGCCGACCACCTTCTGGAGTCCGTCGCCGACGCCGCCGGCTCATCGGGAGTAGGCATCATACTGACGGGAATGGGAAAGGACGGCGCGCAGGGCCTCGCTCGCATGCGCAAGGCTGGCGCCATCACCGCAAGCCAGAGCGAGGCGACATGCCTCATCTATGGAATGCCGAGGGCGGCCGCGGAATGCGGAGCTGCAAAATACGAAATCGATATCCGCGATCTCGCCGCCTTCATCCTCGACGCGCCCTCAGGTGCACGCTTGCACCGATATACAGAGGAGTGCGGCATCTCGGTGCCGCGATGATCCATGGCAGCTCGCAAGAATATCACCGCGATCGAAACGCTCGATCCCGATCTCAAGGCAGACGGAGAATGTCATCGGCGCCGCTTCTTCGATCGGCGCTTGAACGCGATGGTCGTCTCGGTGTGCCAGGGCGATTTTTACGTTACCTCCCGTCCCAATGAGTTGCTGTCGACGGTGCTCGGATCATGTATCGCCGTATGTATGCGCGACCCGGTTGTGGGCTGCGGCGGCATGAACCATTTCCTCCTGCCGACCCAAAACGGTCTGGCCGACGAGCTCCCGAGCCCGGTTCTTCGTTACGGCAGCTACTCCATCGAGCGCATGACAAACGCCCTTTTGGCCTATGGAGCTTGCCGTTCGCGGCTCGAGATCAAAGTATTCGGAGGGGCCAATATCGTTGCGGGCATCCGCAATTTCGGCCACTCGAACGCAGACTTTGTCGAGAAATACTTCGCACGTGAAGGCCTGCGGATTGCAGCAAAAGACCTCCGCGGCGTCAAAACGCGGCGGTTGAAATATTTTCCCTTCAGCGGACGCGCGCTTGTCGGCCAGAGCCAAGGAAATCCGGACCGCTCGATTGCCCAGCACGAGGCCGAGATTGCGAAATACCTGGAGATCGAGCGAACCGAAAACCCCATTGTAATCTTCAAGAGCCCGCCCCAACGGCAAGGCAACTGAGACCGCGTCCATCCCAATCGCAATCCTTGTCATCGCCAGTGACAATTTCGATCAGCTGAAGTGAGCGGTTTCGTCGCTCGACGGTTTGCGCTTTCGCGATTGGAGAATTGATCAGGGTCAATCCACACGCGCGCTGACGACTGCAAACGTTTGCCCGTCGCGAGCGCCGGGGAGCCCGTGCGAATCTACGACACGGTATGCGCAGCAGAATGAAGCGCCAGGCTCAATTTTCGAGACACGCCGGTGCGTCACTTGAGGTTGACAGCACCGTCCCGTTTTCGCTGGATCGGTCGCCTGCAGGCCCAGGTCCGGATCGAGCCCAAAGGAGGCACGATTGAGCGACTTGAACGTAGAAAAGGTGCTCGGCGTCCACCATTGGACAGATGACCTTTTTTCCTTCACGACCACCCGGAACCCTGGGTTCCGGTTTCGCAATGGCCAATTCACGATGATTGGATTGCCGGTTGAGGGAAGACCGCTCTTGCGTGCCTACTCGATGGCGAGCGCCAACTACGAAGATCAGCTCGAGTTTTTCTCGATCAAGGTCCCCAACGGACCGCTGACATCGCGTCTGAAAAACATCGTGCCCGGCGACGAGATATTGGTCGGTCGCAAGCCTGTCGGCACGCTGGTGCTGGACCATCTACTCCCCGGCAAGCGTCTCTACCTTCTGAGCACCGGAACTGGGCTGGCTCCGTTCCTGAGTATCATTAAGGACCCCGAGACGTACGAGCGCTTTGAAAAAGTGATCCTCGTGCACGGATGCCGGACCGTGGCCGAGCTCGCGTACTCGGATCGCATCCAAAACGTGCTGCCCGATGACGAGTTCCTGGGCGAGAACATTCGCAAGAGCTTGATCTACTATCCAACGGTCACTCGCGAGACCTACTCGCACCGCGGCCGCATCACCGATCTCGTGTCGTCATGCCAGCTGGCGGGAGACCTTGGGCTGCCCCCGATAGCACCGACCGAAGATCGTGTCATGCTGTGCGGAAGCCCGCAGATGATCGCGGACATGCGAGCGATCCTTGCGGGCCGTGGCTACCAGGAAGGCAACACCGGAGTTGCGGGCCACTTTGTCGTCGAGAGAGCATTCGTGGAGCGCTGAGCCGCCAGAGATCCGACGCCATTGATGCACCCGCCGGCTTGAAAACGGGTCAGCGGACCCCGTCCGTCAGCGCGTCGGTATCGGCGTGTCGCCGCGATAATCGTAGAAGCCGCGCTGTGTCTTTCTGCCGAGCCAGCCGGCCTCGACGTACTTCACCAGCAACGGACAGGGACGGTACTTGCTATCCGAAAGCCCCTCGTAGAGCACCTGCATCACCGACAGACAGGTATCGAGACCTATAAAATCGGCGAGCTCCAGAGGCCCCATGGGATGGTGGGCGCCGAGCTTCATGGCTTTGTCGATGGCTTCGACGGTGCCGACACCCTCATAGAGCGTGTAGACCGCCTCGTTGATCATGGGCAGCAGGATACGATTGACGATGAAGGCCGGAAAATCCTCGCTGATGGAGGCCGACTTCCCGAGGCTCTCCACGAACTTACGCGCGATGACGAAGGTTTCTTCCTCAGTCGCGATCCCGCGGATGAGCTCGACGAGTTCCATCATCGGCACGGGATTCATGAAATGCATGCCGATGAAGCGTTCCGGCCGATCGGTCGTGGACGCCAGCCGGGTGATCGAGATCGAGGAGGTGTTGGACGCAACCATCGCCTGAGGCTTCAACTTCGGACATAGGTCCTGGAAGATCCGGCGCTTGATCGCCTCGTCTTCGGTCGCGGCCTCGATCACGATATCGCAGTTGGACATCGCCTCGTAGTTCGGCGCGAAATTGATCCGGGCAACCGCATTCGTCGCGTCGTCTTGCTTCAGGAGGCCCTTCTTGACCTGGCGGCCCATATTGCGCTCGATCAGACCAATGCTGTTCTCGAACGCTTCCTTTTTCAGGTCGGTAACGAGAACATCATAGCCCGCCAGCGCAACGACATGGGCGATACCCGTACCCATCTGTCCAGCGCCGATCACTCCAACGAGATGGATCGGAATACCCGCAACACCGGATTTGGCGGCCCGCACCTGAGGCTGAGGTTTCACTTTTACATCCATCTTTTTGCGATCCTGGAGGAGTTCGCGACCTGAAAAACGTCAAGCTTCAGCGTTTTAGTTCGGCATTGAGTTCCGGCAATGCCGTAAACAGATCGGCAACCAGCCCATAGTCGGCAACTTGGAAAATAGGGGCGTCGCCGTCCTTGTTGATGGCGACGATGACCTTGCTGTCCTTCATGCCGGCAAGATGCTGGATAGCACCCGAGATGCCGACCGCAATGTAGAGTTCCGGCGCGACGACCTTGCCGGTCTGGCCGACTTGCCAATCGTTCGGCGCAAATCCAGCATCGACGGCAGCACGCGATGCACCCATGGCTGCACCGAGTGTATCGGCGACCGGGGCGATGTACTTCTCGAAGTTCTCACCGTTTCCGATCCCGCGCCCGCCCGAAATAATGATGCGCGCCGACGTCAGCTCCGGCCGGTCGGACTTGCTGAGCTCAGCGCCTTCAAACTCGGAAAGCCCCTGGACCGTGGTAACCGCGACGGTTTCGATCGGTGCCGGTCCACCCGCACCCGCAGCCGAGAACGCCGCCGTCCTGACCGTGATCACCTTGCGGGCGTCCGAGGACTTGACTGTCTGTATCGCGTTGCCGGCATAAACCGGCCGCTCGAAAGTATCCGGCCCGAGCACGGCCGAGATTTCCGAGATCTGCATGACGTCGAGCAGGGCCGCGACGCGCGGCATGATGTTCTTGCCGGTCGTGGTGCCAGCGGCGACCACCGCGTCGTAGCTGCCCATCAGCGATACGACGAGCGGTGCGATCTCCTCGGCCAGCGCGTTGGCATAGTGCGGGGCGTCGGCAACCAGAACTTTGGTGACACCGGCCAGCGCGGCCGCCTGCGTCGCAGCTGACTGGCAACCATGTCCGGCGACGAGAACGTGAACCTCCGAGCCCAGGGCAACGGCAGCCGTCAGCGCCTTTGCCGTCGCGCTCTGCAGTGCAGAATTCGAATGATCGGCAAGCAGCAGAACAGCCATTAGAGCACCCCAGCGTCGGACTTGAGCTTCGAGACGAGTTCGGCAACGCTGCCGACCTTGATACCGGCCTTGCGCTGCGCCGGCTCGGCGGTCTTGAGCACCTGCAGCCGCGGCGTGACGTCGACGCCGAAGTCCTCGGGCTTCTTGACGTCGAGCGGCTTCTTCTTCGCCTTCATGATGTTCGGCAGCGACGGATAACGCGGTTCGTTCAGCCGCAGATCGGTCGTGACGATAGCCGGTAGATTGAGCTTCACGGTCTCGAGGCCACCATCCACTTCACGCGTGACGTGGGCAACCGATCCATCGAGCACCAGCTTGGACGCGAATGTCCCCTGTCCCCATCCGAGCAGCGCAGCAAGCATCTGGCCGGTCTGATTGCAGTCGTCGTCGATGGCCTGCTTGCCCATGATGACGATACCGGGCTGCTCGGCGGCGACGACGGCCTTGAGCAATTTGGCGACGGCCAGCGGCTCGACCACCGCCGTGTCCGGTGTCTCGATCAGAATGCCGCGATCGGCTCCGAACGCGAGCGCGCTCCGAAGTGTCTCTTGTGCCTTGGCCGGCCCGACCGAAACGACGATCACCTCGGCCACACCGCCCTTTTCCTTTAGGCGGACGGCTTCTTCCACCGCAATTTCGTCGAATGGATTGATCGACATCTTCACGTTGGCAAGCTCGATGCCGGAACCATCCGGCTTTACCCGGATTTTCACATTGTAGTCGACCACGCGTTTGACCGGCACGAGTATCTTCATGAGCACAACCTTCTATGGGGCCGTTCCGCTGTGGGAGGCGCCTGAAACCGTCGATCAATTGCCGGCACGACAACCGAGCCCCCGGAGACAGCGCCAGTTCGCATTTGCGAGAAGCGTAGAATCCGCGACCTCCCGCGTCAACGCTCCGAGAGCGCCGTCAACTTGACCATTACGTCACATGAGTACCCTGAGCCAAGCTGCGTTCGCCATCCTTCATTCGGCCGAGATGCCGGCAAAGGAGCCCACGGGCGGTCAGATTCTATCGGTTCTTGCCCGGGACCCAGAGAACATCCGTCTTGCCAAGGTCGTTGACGTAGCGGCTCGCAACGAAGAGATGGTCCGACAGGCGATTGACATACTTGAGGGCCGCATCGCTGACCGGTTCGCCGGGAAGCTGCGCCAGTTCCACCATGACGCGCTCGGCGCGGCGGCTGACGGTCCGGGAAACATGGAGTGCCGCGGCGGCGGGCGAGCCGCCCGGCAGGACGAACGAATTGAGCGGAGCAAGGCTCTCGTTCATCCAGTCGATTTCTGCTTCGAGGCGGGCGACCTGCTGGGCGGTCATCCGCAGCGGCTCGTAGTCCAGCTTTTGCCCGCGATCGGGAACACACAGGTCGGCGCCAAGATCGAAAAGGTCGTTCTGGATGGCGAGCAACATCTCGTCGATCCGGCCCAGGTCGGCGCCGCTGGTGCCCCTGGGCATCTGCGCCAAGTGGGTACGGGCGATCCCAAGGGTCGCATTTGTCTCGTCGATAGTGCCGTAGGCCTCGATCCGAAGCGACGTCTTGGGGACGCGCTCGCCGGTCCCGAGCGCCGTCGTGCCGTCGTCGCCGGTTCGTGTGTAAATTCGATTGAGAACGACCATTTCAGGCGACCCCGCGCGTCAGATATACGAACAGCATGATCACGATGATCGCGATGAACTGAAGGCCGATGCGCCAACGCATGAGCTTCTGGCTGAGGTTCGAATTGTTCCCGGCAAGCAGTGTCCTGAGGCCGAGGAACAGCACGAAGGCGACCGCCATGGTAGCGGCGATGGTCAGGTAATAGGTGATTAAGCTGGCACTCATGGGGCCTCGCAGGTTTGGAAGGGTAAGCCATCCTCGAACCGGCAACCGCCGATTTGCGACGGCGCCTGCTCGCGGCAAACGTTCATGACGAGACATTAACCGGACTCGGACCAGAACAGCGATATAAATGCCGTAATTCTACCTGAGACGAATCAGCGTCTAGCGGGCGATCGGCAGTTGCCCCAACGCCACGGATAGCTTCAAGGCCATGATCGGCAAGTGGAAACGGGAGCATGGCATTGAACGCGGGAGGTCGGCGAGCGGCCCGGCCGCCTGTTCCATGCTTGCCCTGGCCACGGCGGGTCACATAATACTGGCGTCGGCTTCGGTCAGCGCCACCGAGGCTGCAAAACCGGAGCAATTGGGTGCGTCAAACCCAAGTCTGACCGACGAAGCACGCCGCCGGCTCGATCAGCGACGCAACGAACTCGAAGCAGCCGAAAAACGCGCCAAATTCATTCAATCCGACGTCGCCGAACTCGCTCAGGAGCGTGAAAAGGTCAACGCCAAGCTCCAGGAGACGGCCGCACTCATTCAAAAAAGCGAGGGTCGCCTGACAGCGACCGAAGAAAAGCTCGCCGGTCTTGAGCGCCAGGAACTCGGCGTCCGCTCGACGCTCGAGAAGAATCGCGACCGGATCACGAAACTCATGGCCGCGCTCCAGCGCATGGGACGCAATCCGCCGCCGGTACTCTATACGCAGCGCAACGACGCACTCCAGATGGTGCGGAGCGCCATGCTGCTGGCATCCGCATTCCCCGAGTTGCGCAAGGATGCAACCGAATTGGCCCAGAAACTGGGCGACCTGATTGCCGTGAAGTCGGCGATCGAGTCGGAACGCGACCTGCTCAAATCGGAGACCCAGCGGCTTTCCGACGCGCGCACACGCCTCTCCGGACTGATGGAGACGAAGAAGCAGACGCTGGCCGAGCGTCAGAGCGAGTTGGAGCAGGTCCGCAAGGCCGCCGCCGATCTCTCCCGAGGCGTGGGCGACCTCAATGACCTGATTGGAAAGCTTGATCAGGCGGTCGCGGCAAACACCGGGCTCGGCGCATACGACGCCGAGGCAAGAAAGGCTCCCCAGTCTCCCTCAGACATTCCCGAACCGGGTAAAGGCAAGGTGCCGCCGGATAAACCGCGCGAGGTCGCGGTGCTGAATTCACCCGCGCCTGTGGTGAAACCGACCGTCGTGGAACTCGCGCCGGCGTCACTGGGCGCCGCAAGCGCCAATCGCCTTCAACCCGCCGTGCCGTTCCAACTGGCCAAGGCACGGCTTCCATTGCCGGCCCAAGGCAAGCGTGTGCTGTCTTTTGGCGACAAGACACAGTACGGCGGCCAGTCGAAGGGAATGGTAATCGAGACCCGCGCAGGAGCGCAGATCACTGCGCCGAACGATGGATGGGTCGTCTATGCAGGCGAATTCCGTAGTTACGGCCAACTCTTGATCATCAACGCCGGCAATGGTTATCATGTACTCTTAGCTGGAATGTCACAGATTGACGTGCAGCCAGGCCAATTCGTGCTGGCTGCAGAGCCGGTCGGTACTATGGCGGGCACGACCGGCAGATCCCAAAGCAAGTCGCAGGACGGCCAAGGCCAGGCAAGCGCCCCCGTTCTATACGTTGAATTCAGAAAAGACGGTCGTCCAATTGATCCGGACCCCTGGTGGGCGGTGGGTCAACGAAAGGTACAAGGATAATGCGCAAGACAGACATCGCGTTTTGGTCGTTCCTGTCGATGACCGCCCTGGCGGGAGCCACGACGGTGTTCAACCTGACCCGCGCGCACTCGGCGACCCCATCGCCCAACACCGAGCTGTATAAACAGCTCGACCTGTTCGGCGACGTCCTGGAACGCGTCCGCTCCGACTATGTCGAGAAGCCCGACGACAGCCAGCTCATCGAGTCGGCCATCAACGGCATGCTGACCGCCCTCGACCCTCACTCGTCATATCTTTCGGCGAAGAGCTTCCGCGACATGCAGGTGCAGACGCGCGGCGAGTTCGGCGGCCTCGGCATCGAGGTCACGATGGAGAACGGCGTCATCAAGGTCGTTTCCCCCATCGACGACACCCCGGCTTACAAGGCCGGCGTCATGGCGAATGACCTGATCACGCATCTCGACAACGAGTCGATCTCCGGTCTGACGCTGGAGCAGGCGGTCGAAAAGATGCGCGGCCCCGTCAACACCCCGATCAACCTGACTATCGTCCGCAAGGGCAAGGAAGACCCGTTTGATCTCAAGGTCGTGCGCGACGTCATCAAGATCAATCCGGTGAAAGCGCGCGTTGAAGGCGACGTCGCCTACGTGAAGGTCTCGACCTTCAACGAGCAGACGCACGCCAATCTCGTCAAAGCCGTCGACACGATGAAGAAGCAGATCGGCAAGGATCTGAAGGGCTACATCATCGACCTGCGCAACAATCCAGGCGGACTGCTCGATCAGGCCGTGGCCATGTCGGACGACTTCCTCGAGAAGGGGGCGATCGTTCTGACCAAGGGGCGCAACGGTGAGGAGACCCAGCGGGCCCAGGCTCAACCGGGTGACATCACCGAAGGCAAGCGCGTGATCGTACTGATCAACGGCGGCTCTGCCTCGGCCTCGGAGATCGTGGCGGGTGCACTGCAGGACCACAAGCGCGCGACCGTTATCGGCACACGCTCGTTCGGCAAGGGTTCGGTGCAGACGATCATTCCGTTGGGCCCCAACGGCGCCATCCGACTGACCACCGCTCGCTACTACACGCCATCCAACCGCTCGATCCAGGCCAAGGGCATCGATCCCGACATCGTTGTCGAGCCCGAGCTGCCCGAGGAGCTCAAGGCAAAGGTCGCCGCCTACGAGAAGGGCCGCGGCGAGGCCAGCCTGCCGCGTCACTTGAAGAACAAGGACGGCAAGGACAAAGAGGCCGCCAAAAAAGAAGAATCGGGTTCGTCGGCATACGTGCCGAAGGAGCCGGAAAAGGACACCCAGCTTCAGTACGCACTGGGCCTCCTGCGCGGCACGATCACCGAGGCAAAGGCACCCGAAGCCAAACCCGACAAGAGCGAGCCGACGGCGGACGCAAAGAAGCCCGTGCCGAACTGAAGCGTGACATCGCTCCCTGACCTGAAACGGGCATCCCACGAGGGTGCCCGTTTTCATTGTTGCACCGAACCGGAATTCACGAGCGCACCACCATGGCCCCAGACCTGATGAAACTTGGCTACCGCCCCTGTGTCGGCGCGATGATTCTCAATCCGGATGGCCAAGTCTGGATCGGCCGAAGATTTGATGCCCCCGGTGACGCGGAGGGCCGTGGCACGTGGTGGCAGATGCCTCAAGGCGGGGTCGACGATGGCGAGGACGCATCCGTCGCGGTCTTCCGCGAGGTAGCCGAGGAGACCGGAATTGCCTCCCTTGAGCTGCTGCGGGAAATTGGTGGACCCTACACATATGACTTGCCGGACGATCTGATCGGCAAGGTCTGGGGTGGTAAGTACCGAGGTCAGAAGCAGCGCTGGTTCGCGCTACGCTTCACGGGCGAAGCCAGCGAGATAGACCTCGCACCTTCCGGCCACAAGCCGGAATTCGACGCCTGGCGATGGGCGCCCGCGTCAGAACTGCTCGATCTGATCGTGCCGTTCAAGCGGGAGGTCTACCGCGCGGTGCTGGAGGACGCCCAGCGGCTCGGGCTGGTGACGAAATAGGCTCAATTGCCGGAATTGCGGAGTGATTTCCGCCTTCTGCAGTATCTCTGTCAAATCGCGTCAAACACACGTTGCAGGCCATCGCTGACCATCAGTATCCCCAGAGCATCAGCGGATTGACGTGGAGTACACCGACTGCAAGGGGGCTCAGCAGGTTCCTGTTGAACGGCGCTGTAATGAAGTGGACACCAGATTTGCTGCAATAGCGGTAGGGCGGCTCTGGGTTGTCATAAATTGCCGCCAGCTCTGTCGAAACCGCCGACGCCTCTTCGGCCGTATCGCAGTCGAAGAGCCACAGCTTTTCGAGTTGGCTCGTAGGAGCCATGAGCGCGGAATGCCACCGGCTGTCGAGGTTCCGGTAAAAGCCTTCGGTGTCGGGTTCGTAGTCGGCAGCGAGCTGCCGCTCTTTGAAAGCGCGGATCGCACGCGCCAGATCGCGCTGGCCGGCCGCTCCATAGATCCGCTCACCATCACGGGCCAAGTGGGCGAGCTCGCTCAGCGCTCGGTCAAAATTCTCGAGGGAATGCGTCGCGCGTCCAACGACCCGTTCGTCCGCGAGACCGTCCTTATGACGCCCTTTGAGAAACAGGACGCGGGTCCCCATCTGAAAGCGAACCGGATGACTGATGATCTGCATCCGGAAAAGGGCCTCAGCCCTTCTGGCGAACCGCCAGGATTGCCTTCATCTGCTCGATGGCCATGCCGAGATGACGACGGGCTTCGTCGTCGTCGGCGACGTCGAGCGCGGCCTGGGTCGCTTCGAGTTCCGCCTCGATCTGGCGTACATCGACCTCGTCCGTCGAGAAGGCCCGCTCGGCCATCACGACGAGACCCTCGGGACGAACGTCTGCGATACCACCGTTGACGAAAATCGCAGACTTGCCGTCCGCCGTCACCGAATGGATCGTGCCCGGCCGGAGCGTGGCAACGACCGGCGCGTGGCCAGCCAGAACCGTGAAGTCGCCGTCAGAGCCCGGCAACTCGACCTGCTGGGCCTCGACCGAAAGCAACACCCGCTCGGGGCTGACGAGTTCGAATGTGAACGTCTGCGACATCGCGGATGAACTTCCCTAGCATTCTGCCGCGAGGCGGCACCCAGCCACCCCGCCGCCATCCCAAATCAATTCGAGGATCAGACCCCGGCTTCCGCCTTGGCCTTCACCTCTTCCTCGGTCTGCACCTGCTCGCCGCAGAATGGGCAAAAGAACAACGGGTGCTCGACCATGCCCGGCTCTTCGTCCTCGAGGTCGATCAGACCCACGGAGAGGTAGAGAACGCCGTCTTCTCCAACGGCGATAAGCGGCTCGAACTCGTCTCCGGAGAGAGCATCCTTGAGCTCTGCGCAGCACTTGCCGAACTTGCCAAGATCGATGGGCTGCCCGTCCGAAGTTTCTGCATCAGCCATTTTGCTCTCCCTATGCCCTCGTTTACCGGAATTGATCCGGCGTCGTTATGCAGCTTCGGCGAGCTTCTCAGCTTTGGCAATCGCTTCTTCGATGGTGCCAACCATGTAGAATGCCGGCTCGGGAAGGTGATCGTAGTCGCCCTCGCAAAGGCCCTTGAAGGCCTTGATCGTATCGGCGAGCGCAACCTGCTTGCCCGGCGAGCCGGTGAACACTTCGGCCACCGAGAACGGCTGCGACATGAAGCGCTCGATCTTGCGAGCGCGAGCCACGGTCAGCTTGTCGTCCTCGGAAAGCTCGTCCATGCCTAGGATGGCGATGATGTCCTGCAGAGACTTGTACTTCTGCAGGATCGCCTGGACTTTACGGGCAACCGCATAGTGCTCCTCACCGACGATACGCGGATCGAGCATGCGCGAGGTCGAGTCGAGCGGGTCCACAGCCGGGTAGATGCCCTTTTCAGCGATCGAGCGCGAAAGCACGGTCGTCGCGTCCAAGTGGGCAAACGACGTCGCCGGTGCCGGGTCAGTCAAATCGTCAGCGGGCACGTAGATCGCCTGCACCGACGTGATCGAACCCTTCTGCGTGGTGGTGATGCGCTCCTGCAGCGCGCCCATATCCGTAGCAAGCGTTGGCTGGTAGCCCACGGCCGAAGGGATACGTCCGAGCAGTGCGGACACTTCCGAACCGGCCTGCGTGAAGCGGAAGATGTTGTCGACGAAGAACAGCACGTCCTGGCCCTTGTCGCGGAAGTCCTCGGCGACCGTGAGACCCGTCAGCGCGACGCGGGCACGCGCGCCCGGCGGCTCGTTCATCTGGCCGTAAACGAGGGCGCACTTGGAACCCTTCGCCGAACCGGCCTTCTTGGGATCGATGTTGACGTTCGACTCGATCATCTCGTGATAGAGGTCGTTGCCTTCGCGCGTACGCTCACCCACGCCAGCGAACACGGAATAACCGCCGTGAACCTTCGCGATGTTGTTGATGAGCTCCATGATCAACACGGTCTTGCCGACGCCGGCGCCGCCGAACAGACCGATCTTGCCGCCCTTGGCGTAAGGCGCGAGAAGATCGACGACCTTGATGCCCGTGACAAGGATCTGCGCTTCCGTCGCCTGCTCGGCGAAGGTCGGGGTCGGCTGGTGAATGGCGCGCGTCGCGGTGGTCGTGATCGGTCCGGCTTCATCGATCGGCTCGCCGATGACGTTCATGATGCGACCGAGGCACTCGTCTCCGACAGGAACCGAGATCGGCTTACCCGTGTCCAAGACCTCCTGGCCGCGAACGAGACCCTCTGTCGAGTCCATGGCGATCGTACGAACCGTGCTCTCGCCGAGATGCTGAGCGACCTCGAGAACGAGGCGGTTGCCGCCATTCTTTGTCTCGAGCGAGTTCAGAATCTGCGGAAGAGGTCCATCAAACTGGACGTCCACGACGGCGCCCATCACCTGGCGAATTTTACCGATTGAGTTTGCCACTGCCATTGCCGTTGTCCTCGTTCCAGTCGGTCAGCCGGTCTTTCGACCACATGTTCTGTCTTGTGTAAGGTCGTCTCAGAGCGCTTCCGCACCCGAGATGATCTCGATGAGCTCTTTGGTGATGTTCGCCTGTCGCTGGCGATTGTACTTCAGCGTCAGCTTGTTGATCATGTCGCCCGCGTTGCGGGTGGCGTTGTCCATGGCCGACATGCGCGCGCCCTGCTCGGACGCGGCATTCTCGAGCAGCCCGCGGAACAACTGCGTGCCGATGTTGCGGCGAAGCAGGTAGTGCAGAAGCTCGTCCTCGGACGGCTCGTACTCGATGGCGGCCTGGGTGCCAGCCTGAGCGGCGCCACCTTCCGGCAGCTTCGTTGGAATGAGCTGATGGGCGGTCGGCTTCTGGGAGATGACCGACTTAAACTCGGCGAAGTAGAGCGTGCAGACGTCGAACGCACCTTCGCCGAACATCGACAAGATTCTGTCCGCCACGTCGTTCGCGTGCGCGTAACCGATCTGCTTCACGCCCTTGAACTCGACGCGATCGATGATATTGCGGCCGAAATCGCGACGCAGGTTGTCCGCGCCCTTCTTGCCGACGCACATGATCTTGACGGTCTTGCCCTCGCGCTGCAGCCGCATCGCATCCGCACGCGCAAGCTTGGCGATATTGGTGTTGAAGCCGCCGCAAAGGCCGCGCTCGGCGGTCATCACGACGAGAAGGTGAACATCATCCTTGCCCGTTCCGACGAGCAGTGGAGAAGCATTCGACTTCGTCGCGTTCCGGTTCAGGTTCGCGAGAAGGCTGTCCATCTTCTCGGCATACGGGCGGGCCGCCTGAGCGGCCTCCTGCGCGCGCCGCAACTTAGCCGCGGCGACCATCTGCATGGCCTTGGTGATCTTGCGCGTCGCCTTGACCGAAGCGATGCGCGTTCTGAGGTCTTTTAAGCTCGGCATCGGGCTCCCCGGATCGCGTTACGCCCGCTGGCCGATTGTCCAGCGGGGCGCAGTCGTATCGGCTTCAATTAAGCAGTGAAGGACTTGGCGTAGGTGTCGAGAGCCGCGGTGAGGCGCTTTTCGCTGTCCGGCGAGAGCGCCTTCTCCTTGGCGATCGTGTCGAGCAGCGTCTTCTCGGTGCGCAGTGTCGAGAGCAGGCCCTGCTCGAACTTGCCAACGGCCGCCACCGGGATCGCGTCGAGATAGCCGCGCGTACCGGCAAAGATCACGGCAACCTGCTCTTCCATCTTCAGCGGCGAGAACTGAGGCTGCTTCAAAAGCTCGGTCAGACGGGCGCCGCGGGCCAGAAGTTTCTGCGTGGCGGCATCAAGATCCGAGCCGAACTGAGCGAACGCGGCCATCTCGCGGTACTGGGCGAGTTCGCCCTTGATCTTGCCGGCAACCGACTTCATCGCCTTGGTCTGGGCCGACGAGCCAACGCGCGACACCGACAGACCGACGTTCACGGCCGGACGGATGCCCTGGTAGAACAGGTCGGTCTCGAGGAAGATCTGACCGTCGGTGATCGAGATCACGTTGGTCGGGATGTAGGCCGACACGTCGTTGGCCTGTGTCTCGATGACCGGCAGCGCGGTCAGCGAGCCATTGCCGGCGGCGTCGCCCATCTTGGCGGCGCGCTCGAGCAGACGCGAGTGGAGATAGAACACGTCGCCCGGATAGGCTTCGCGGCCCGGCGGGCGGCGCAGCAAGAGCGACATCTGGCGGTAGGCGACGGCCTGCTTGGACAAGTCGTCATAAGCGATCACGGCGTGCATGCCGTTGTCGCGGAAGTATTCGCCCATCGTGCAGCCCGTGAACGGCGCGAGATACTGCATCGGCGCCGGGTCGGAAGCCGTCGCGGCGACGACGATCGAGTAAGGGAGGGCGCCGCGCTCTTCGAGAACCTTCACGAACTGAGCAACCGTCGAGCGCTTCTGACCGATCGCGACGTAAACGCAATAGAGCTTGGCGCTCTCGTCGTTGCCTTCGTTGAGCGGCTTCTGGTTGAGGAACGTATCGAGAATGACCGCGGTCTTGCCCGTCTGACGGTCGCCGATGACGAGCTCGCGCTGACCGCGACCGATCGGGATAAGCGCATCAATCGCCTTGAGGCCCGTCGCCATCGGCTCGTGCACCGACTTGCGCGGAAGAATGCCGGGGGCCTTCACGTCGACGCGCATACGAGTCGAGCTCTGGATCGGGCCCTTGCCGTCGATCGGATTGCCGAGGCCGTCGACCACGCGGCCGAGCAGGCCCTTACCGACCGGAACCTCCACGATGGCACCGGTACGCTTGACCGTGTCGCCTTCCTTGATCGAGCGGTCGTCACCGAAAATAACGACACCGACGTTGTCGGCCTCGAGGTTGAGCGCCATGCCACGGATGCCGCCCGGGAACTCGACCATTTCGCCAGCCTGAACGTTGTCGAGGCCGTAAACGCGGGCGATACCGTCACCCACCGAGAGCACCTGGCCGATTTCCGAGACCTGCGCCTCTTTCCCGAAGTTCTTGATCTGCTCTTTCAGGATCGAGGAGATCTCTGCGGCCCGGATGTCCATCGGCTACCCCTAATTGCTCGTGATCGTGTTGCGATCGTCTTGTTGTCGAATGTCGTGCGGTCGGCTTGGGTCTCAGTCGTGCAGCCTGGAGGCCGCCGAGTAGTTACAATTTCAGGCGTTAGCTCCAAGCTTCAAAGCGGAACCAAGGCTCGAAAGTTTGGTCTTGAGCGAACTGTCGATCATGCGGCTGCCCATCTTCACGACGAGCCCGCCGAGAATGGACGGGTCGACCTTGGCGGCCACGACCACATTCTTGCCGGCCATTGCCTTGAGCTCGGCGCGCAGAGCTTCGCTTTGTGCATCGCTGAGCGGGATGGCGGAGGTGACTTCAGCAGCAACCTCGCCGCGAGAACGTGCGGCCAGCGTGCGGAAAGTCTTGACCATGTCGCCAACGACGAAAAGGCGCCGATTCCGGGCGACGAGCTGAAGGAAGTTCGTGGTCACCCCCGTGATGCCCGCAGCCGCCAGGACGGCGCCGAGCGCCCGCACCTGATCGTCGGCCGACAGGATCGGGCTACGAACGAAAGCTTTGAGATCGTCGCTGGCGGACAGCATCGTGTCGAACTTCACGAGATCAGCCTCGACCGCGGCGATGGAGTTCTGCTCCTGAGCAAGGTCGAAGAGTGCGGACGCATAACGCCCTGCCACGCTCGCCGTCATGGTCTCGTCGTTAGCCACGGGTCGGATCTCTGGGTTCGCGGAGCCAATTGAAAACGACATGCAACGGAAAACCGCGCACATCGCTTGCCGGTACTTCAAGTCGATGACGACCATACGTTGTCAGCCTGAAAACAGGCGCCACACGTAGGTTTTGCGGTCGCATAACACGGGTATCCCGGGCATTCAACCCGAGCCCGATGGCTCAGCCGGTATGCCGCAGGCAGAGCAAGGCGGAATGCGCCACGGGTCGCCAATATCGAAATGCCACGCATCGTCGGCCCGTGCTCAGGGCCGGAAAATCGAGCCTCCGTGTGCCCGATGCAAAAATGCGGATACATGTTCTGTGGGGAGAAAACCTGCGGACCGGCGGCAAATTCCCGCCGCCCTTCTGCATGTACTTTAGTCGGCGCGGAATCCGCGATCGGTGCATCCTGCCGCCGCGTCGACCGCGACGGGACCTGGCGGGATCAATTTTGCGGGCGGCGATTGTAGAGGATGACCGGTCCGTCGTCGCGGGCGGCCCGCGCGATAGGGCGCTCGTATCCAGCCTGGAGCGCGGATATGCCGTGCATTTTCCACTGCTCATCCGTAGCAAGCCGAAGCCCGAGGCGCCCGTAATCAACCCCTAGGAGCCCGTTCGACAACGTCAGCACGGCGTCGCGGGTGTCGGGTCGCTCGGCGAGATCTTGCGCGACGAGCCCGACATGCACGCGGTCATCCCAGATGTACTTGAACGAGTAGATCTTAACGCCATTCGCCAGGTGCCCGACGACCTTGAGATCGGTTTTGATACGGCGGTCGGACGCAATTCCCGCGGCCGGCCCCGTGCCGGTGGCCTTGCGGGCTTGAATAGTAGCCTCGTCGTCGGTCTCCGCGCCCGCGACGACGCAGTCACGAGGCTCGGCGCACTCGTAACCAGCAGCGCTGGCGGCGTGCGCACAAAAAAGAGCGGACGCGGACACGACGAAGATCGATGCAATGCGGCTGAACATGGGACGGATCTCCCCAGGTATCGGCATGGTGGGTTGAAACGGGTACGCTCCGGCGACGGGTCTACCGGACGTGGAGATGTCAGGGATACGTGTGTTCGCGGAAAAAGCCTATGCGAACCAGCGCATTACGCATTACCGTGGCGACAAAGATTCATCCCCAATGTGCCGAAAGTATGTTTCTCGACGAGACACGTTCACCGGCCGCCCGAAAGGCATTTGCCTCAAAGGAACGAGTACGGATCGATGTCGAGGCTGACCCGCACATCGCTTGCCAGCTTGGGCAGATCGGCCGCCCAGGCACGAAGATAGCTTTGGATATCCAGCTCACGCGGCGCCTTGACCAGCAGCCGCCAACGATGCCTGCCACGAATAACCGATATGGGCGCTTCCGCCGGTCCCAGGACTTCGATCCGCTCCGACAGCGGCGCCCGGCGGGCGATGTCCCGAGCCGCACGTTCGGCCATTCCCTTGTCGCGCGCCGAAATGATGAGGGCCGCCAGCCGCCCATAGGGCGGCAACAATCCGATTTGCCGTATTCTTATCTCATGCTCGAGGAACGCCTCCCGGTCTCCTGAAAGGATAGCGGCCATCACGGGGTGACCTGGGCTATGGGTCTGAACCAGGCCACGCCCCCGGATCGAAGCCCGGCCAGCGCGGCCCGTGACCTGGTGCAGCAACTGGAAAGTCCGTTCACCCGCGCGCGGATCCGCCCCTTGCGCCAGCCCGAGATCGCCATCGACGATGCCCACCAGAGACAGATCGGGAAAGTTGTGGCCCTTGGCGACAATCTGCGTGCCGATGATGATGTTGGCCTCGCCCGCCTCGATCCGCCGGATCATGTCCCGCATCTCCGCGAGCCCCGGAACGAGATCCGACGAGAGGATCTCGATCTTGGCCCCAGGAAAGCGCTCCCGGACCTCCTCAGCGACCCTTTCGACGCCCGGGCCGCATGCGACGAGCGATCCCGGCGCCTCGCACTTTGGGCATTTCTCCGGGATCGGCAGCGAGAACCCGCAGTGGTGGCAGTCCAGTCGTTTGCGAAACCGGTGCTCGACGAGCCAGGCGGTACACTGCGGGCACTGAATGCGCTCCCCGCACTTGCGGCACAGCGTCAGTGGCGCATATCCGCGCCGGTTCAGGAACAGCAGCGTCTGTTGTCCCTTGGCCAGCGTTTCACCAACCGCCTCGACCAGCGGTGGAGCGAGCCACCGTCCTTGCTCGGGCGGGTTCGAGCGTAAGTCGATCGCCGAGACGTCGGGCATCTCGACCCCGGTGAACCGTCCGGGCAGCACGATATGGCGGTATCGACCGTTTCGAGCGTTGACGTGGCTCTCGATCGACGGCGTTGCCGATGCCAGAATGACCGGGTGCTTTCCGAGGCTTCCCCGAACGACCGCCATGTCGCGCGCCTGATAGTGAACGCGGTCATCCTGCTTGAATCCTGGGTCGTGTTCCTCGTCTACCACCACGAGCCCGAGATCGATGTACGGCAGAAACAGCGCCGACCTGGCCCCCACGACGACGCGCGCCTCACCGGTCGCGACGCCCTTCCAGATGCGGCCGCGGTCCGCTGGTGACAACGCCGAATGCCACTCGACGGGTGGCGAACCGAACCGCCGCTCGAAACGGCCCATGAACTGGCTCGTCAGCGCGATTTCAGGCAGCATGATGAGGACTTGCCGTCCAGCCTCGAGCGTGCGCGCCACAGCTTCGAAATAGACCTCGGTCTTTCCCGAACCCGTAACGCCATCGAGCAGCGTCACCGAGAATACGCCGCCATCGACCGCCTGCCTCAAGCCGTGAACCGCGATCTCCTGAGCATCGGTGAACGTCGTAACGGCATGCCCCGCCTCCGGTCGCGCCAATCGCTTTTCCGGGATGGCGACTTCGGCCAGCAGACCCGCCGCAACGAGGCCATTGACCACCCCGGCCGTGCACTGTGCGGCCTCTGCCAGGGCTGATTTCGATCGGATGGCGCCATCGCGAGCAACCTCCAGCGCCTTTGCCCGCTCCGGCGTCATCCGCGCCGGCATCGGCGCATCGGATACGAACGCCACCCCCATGCGCGGCTTGACCGGCTCGAAAGCAGCCGGAGCGCTCATCATCATGCGGGCAACCATCCCGAGGGGCGCGAGCGTGTAGCGGGCCACCCACTCGGCGAAAACCATCGAGAGTTGCGGCAACGGCGGCACGTCGAGCACCGCGTCGAGCGTCTTGATCTTTTCGGGATTTGCCGGCGGCCCGTCTCCCGCCGGACGGTGCCAGACGATGCCAATTCGGCTCTGCTTGCCGAACGGCACCATGACGAACGAACCAGCCGGCGGAGCCTCGCCCCCTTCCAGACAGCGATAGTCGTACGTCTGATCGAGCGCGACCGGCAGCAGAACCGGCACGACCGCACCCGGCGGTCGCTCAACGGCGCCGTCGGTTGCGTCGGTCAGGGAGAAAAGGCTATCCAAAGCGCGCCTTGTTTCTTGGGCTGGCATTCAATTTTCGTTTTTTTGGATGTCTACTCGATTTTTCAAGGCTTTCCGATGGCGCATCCGATCGCTGCGCCGAACTCGCAAAAGAGCCCGACCCCATGAAATTCTTCGTCGATACTGCCGATGTGGCCGAGATCAAGGACCTGGCCGCCACCGGGCTATTGGACGGCGTGACGACGAACCCATCGCTCATCGCCAAGACCGGTCGCGACTTCAAACAGACCATCGCTGAAATCTGCGCCGTGGTCCCGGGACCGGTCTCCGCCGAGGTCGCCGCGACAGACTACGACGGCATGATCCGCGAAGGTCGCATCCTCGCCAAGATCGCCGACAACGTCGCCGTGAAGGTGCCGCTGACCATGGATGGCCTCAAAGCCTGCCGCACGTTGACCTCCGAAGGCACGATGGTCAACGTCACCTTGTGCTTCTCCGCAAACCAGGCCCTTCTGGCCGCCAAGGCTGGCGCCACTTTCGTGTCTCCGTTCATCGGCCGTCTCGATGACATCGGGCTCGACGGCATGCAGGTCATCCGCGAGATTCGCGCGATCTACGACAACTACGACGACCTCGCGACCGACATCCTCGCCGCTTCAATTCGTACCGTGAACCACGTCAAGGAAGCGGCGCTGGCGGGCGCCGAGGTCGCGACGATCCCACCGTCGATCCTAAAGGCACTGGTCAAGCATCCGTTGACCGACGCCGGCCTCTCGACCTTCCTCGCCGACTGGCAGAAGACCGGCCAGTCGATCGCGTGATGCCACCCCGGCCAGCGCACGGACACCAGGCGCCGACCAGCGCAAGAAATGAGCATCGATGGAACTTGAACTGACGACGCTGCTGATGCTCGTCGGCGCCGCGTTCGTGGCAGGCTTCGTCGATTCCATCGCGGGCGGCGGCGGTCTCATTTCGCTGCCTGCCCTGCTGTTGGCGGGACTGCCGCCGGTCGAAGCGGTCGCCACCAACAAGCTCCAGGCGACGTTCGGGTCCACGACGGCAGCATATCGATACTGGAAGGCGGGCCTAGTCGATTCGAGCCAGCTGAAATTGCCGTTCATCGCCGCGCTTGTTGGCGGCGCGGTCGGCGCAGCGTGCCTCGGCTTGATCGATCCCTCGATCCTGTCACGTGTCATGCCGGTCATGCTGGTTGCGGTCGCGCTGTATTTCGCGCTTGCGCCGTCGGCTTCCGACGTCGGCACCAAGGCGCACCTGGGTCAGGTGGCATTCGCCATCGGAATCGCCGCTCCAATCGGCTTCTACGATGGCATGTTCGGCCCCGGCACGGGATCGTTCTTCACGGCGGGCCTGGTCGCGCTGGCGGGTTTCGGCCTGTTGCAGGCGATCGCACACACCAAAATCCTCAACACCGGCTCGAACGTCGCGAGTCTCGCGATGTTCGTTGCCCTCGGCCAGGTCTATTTCCACATTGGCCTGCCCATGGCGGTCGGCCAGACGCTAGGCGCGATCGCCGGCTCCAAGTTGGCCATGAAGCATGGCGCGAGGCTCATACGGCCGCTGATCGTGGTGATGACGATACTGGTCGCCCTGCGACTGCTGATGCGGTAGGCCGTGACGCCAATGCGCATCACTTTCGTTGCGGCTTCGACGCGGTATCCTCGCATTCGATTCGCCTGCCTTCGGAAACCGCCATGACCGACGACATCCTCAACGGCGCCTCAGCGCGGCTGCAATCGGAGCTGGTTGAGATCGCTCGCGAATGGCTTGGCCACTTGGCGCACGAGGCCGGTGCATCCGACCTGACGATCGTCGCCTACGAGCGCGACCTGCGTCAGTTCCTCGAACATCTGCATCGCACTGAGAAACGTCCACCCGGGCTCGCCGACATCGCCGCCGCCGACGTGAAGACTTTCCGCTCATTTCTCGCCGCCCGCCGCCGCGACGGCGCGACGAGCCGCTCGCTCGCCCGAACCATGAGCGCGCTCCGCTCTTTCTACCGCTGGCTGGAGAACGCCGGCCGAATCAAGAACCGCGCCATCCTGTCGATGGACATGCCCCGCATCCCACACGGCGTGCCGAAGCCACTGACTATCGACAAGGCAAGCGAGCTGATCGACGAGGTGGGCGCAGCGAAAAACGACTGGGTGGCCGCCCGCGACGCCGCCGTTCTGCTTCTGTTGTACGGATCCGGCCTGCGCATATCCGAAGCATTAGCCGTCACGTATGCGAACAGGCCGACACCCGAGCGCGATACGCTTCGGATTGTCGGCAAGGGACAAAAGGAGCGCCTGGTGCCCGTCCTCCCGGTAACGACGGCGGCGGTCGAACGGTATCTGGGCATGTGCCCATACCCCCATCAGCCGGAAACGCCACTCTTTCTGGGTGAGAAAGGTGGCCCGCTGTCGCCCCGCCGCATCCAACTGAGAATTGAGCGTCTTCGCGAGGAACTGACGCTTCCCGATTCGGCCACGCCACACGCGCTCCGCCACTCCTTCGCGACCCACCTGCTTGCGACAGGGGCGGACCTGCGCCAGATTCAGGAGCTGCTCGGCCATGCCTCGCTATCGACGACCCAGGTCTACACGGAGGTCGATCGCGAGCGGCTCCTGAAGGTTTATGATGCCGCCCATCCCCGCAAGTGACGGCCCGTTACTCGAACCGACCGGCGACATAAGTACCGATGGACGCAGAAATACCCGTCAGCAGCGCACCCCACGCGATGTCGACCAGTGACATCGGCAACGACCACCCCTTGAGCGTTGCGAGATTGGTGAGATCGTAGGTCGCGTAGCAGAAGAAGCCGAGCAACCCGCCAAGCAGAAGCGCGCGACCCGGCCCACCGGAGGCAAGTGCTGGCAGGATCGCGAAGATCACGATGCCGGCGACGTAGACGAGATAGAAGACCACCACCGCGATGATGTTGAATTCCGGCGCCAGCAAATGCCCGATCTGCGCCCGATAATAGGAATGCGCGACATAGCCGAGCCAAACCAAATCGACGGCCGCGAAGACCACCAGCGTGGCGACGTAGGCAACAAGCGCTATCATGGCATGAAGCCCCTAAGATTGATCATGCTAACAGTAAACGCAGCTGACGACAGCCTGGATCCGATGTGCGCAGACCGCTCCGGACAAAAAAAGACCGCCGGAGTTGGAACCGGCGGCCTTCATTGAACACCTGAACTCGATCCGGCAGGCTACTTGGGCTGGCTGACACCGGTCTTCGCGCGCATTTCCTCGGCACGCTTCTTGATCTGCTCGAGTGTCGGCTTTTCGCGCGCGATCCACTCCTTGAGCTCTTCGGCGGCCTTGAGTTGCTCGGGCGTCGCCTGCTTGTTGACGAGGCCCGGATCGACCTTAGCCGGAGCGCCCTGCGCATGAGCCGATCCGATCAAGAAGCCCGCCTTTTTAGCGTTCTGAACCACCCACTTAGGCCCACCGAAGATGATTCCCATGTACATGGTGGATGCGATGTTCTCGCTTGTCCCGCGCGCCACGGCGGCCTCGTAGAACATGCGGTGCGTGTCGTCGTCCGTCCGTGTCTTCTGATCGCAGAAGAAGTCGTGGATCACGGCTGCATCGCGATAGGGTCCGTCGAGCGGCCCTCCAACCACTGGCCACAACGTCGGGGGGATGGAAGCGCCGTTACTGATGTAACCCGGGGGGACATCCCACTCGACGCCCTTGCTGTCGACGAATCCAAAGGAATCGAGAAGCTTGATGTCACGGAACGTATCGGCGGGCCGCGAGGGAGCCAGCAACTCCGCCTTGACCGTACCCTTGAAGGTCAAGACCGGCGTTGTGCCGCTTGTTCCGGGCTTTGCGGCGAGGCTCGGTTTATGGATGAGCCCGTCTGGTAGATAGGCAGGCAACTGGCCGCTAAGGTAGAGCCAGCCGCCGATCCCGATGCAAACGATGAGCGTCAGGAGAAAGGCAATAAGTCTCATGAAGTGACCTCTTGGAAGTCGAGACGAGAAAAGGCGGCGGCATGCCCGTGATTGTCATCGTGCCAATATACGCCTGAACGGGCCCTGAAGAGAGCCCGTACAGCATCATCGGTGGCCGCAACGTTTCAGCCACCGCCGATTTAGAAACCCAATATGACGGCGTCAACACGACCCCGCCGAAACAACGCTCACATATGCAGGGCGCGCTTGTCGACCGCCAGCGCCGCCTCCTTCACGGCCTCCGTCAGCGTCGGGTGAGCGTGGCAGGTCCGCGCCAGGTCCTCAGCCGATCCGCCGAACTCCATGATGACCGACGCCTCGCCAATCATCTCCCCGGCGTGCGGGCCGATGATGTGGACGCCGAGAATGCGGTCTGTCGAGGCATCTGCCAGCACCTTCACAAACCCATCTGTCGTCCGGTTGACCTTGGCGCGCCCGTTGGCGAGGAATGGGAATTTGCCGACGTTGTAGGCAACGCCGGCCGCCTTGAGGTCTTCCTCGGTCTTGCCGACGCTCGCCACCTCGGGGGATGTGTAAATGACGTTCGGGATCACGTCGTAATTCACGTGTCCCGCCTGTCCAGCAAGTATTTCGGCCAGCGCGACGCCCTCGTCCTCGGCCTTGTGAGCAAGCATCGGCCCGGCGATGACATCGCCGATGGCATAGATGCCCGGAACGTTGGTCTGGAAATGGTGATCGACCACGACGCGCTTGCGGTTGTCCAGCGCCACGCCTGCCTCGGTGAGCCCCAGCCCGTCGGTATAGGGCACGCGACCGATCGCGACCAGTACGACATCGGCCTTGATCAGCTCTTCCGCCCCGCCTGCCGCCGGTTCGACGGCGACGGTGCATCCACCCGACGACTTCTCGACGCGAGTTACCTTCGAGCCGAGCTTGAACACCATGCCCTGCTTGTTCAGAATTTTTTGGAAGGAATTGGCGACGTCTCCGTCCATGCCGGGCAGAATGCGATCAAGGTACTCGATCACGGTTACCTCGGCGCCGAGGCGCCGCCATACCGAGCCGAGTTCCAGACCGATGACGCCTGCACCGATGACGAGCAACTTCTTCGGAACTTTCGAAAGCTCAAGGGCCCCCGTGGAAGAGACGATCGACGTCTCGTCAATTTCAACGCCGGGCAGCCGCGTGATATCCGACCCCGTTGCGATCACGATCGAACCGGTTTCGAGAACCTGCTTGGTGCCGTCGGACTTCGTCACCTCGACCTTTCCGGCGCCGAGGATCCGGCCTGTCCCCTGATGCGCGTCGATCTTGTTCTTCTTGAGCAAGAAGGCGACGCCGTCGACATTACCTTTCACGCCCTCGGCCTTGTAAGTCTGCATGCGTGCCAGATCGAGCATCGGCTTCACGCCGATGCCCATGGCGGAAAACCCGTGCCCGGCCTCATCGAAGCACTCTGACGCATGCAGAAGCGCCTTCGACGGGATGCACCCGACGTTGAGACAAGTGCCGCCGTGCGTCGGCCTCTTCTCGACGATGGCAACCTTCTTACCGAGCTGGCTCGCGCGGATCGCACAAACGTAACCGCCCGGACCGGAGCCGATCACGATGACGTCGTATGCCGTGTTGGACATGGGGATATGGTTCCCTTCCCAGATGATGGACGTGATGATGTCAACTTGAAGATGGTGATAGGACGGGTGAGGTAGCGCCGCCTGGAGCGTAGTGAGATCGCCGAGCCGCGCCGAAGCCGATCCAGCGCGTTACTGGCAAGCCAGTCTCCGCACCTGCGCGCAGTGACAGGATGAAAAGAACCGCAGGCACCGCGACGCCGAAGACTGTGCCGAGAACGACGAGCCCCATTTCCGATGGTACCCCCGCGAACTTCAGCATCGTGCGGACAATCGCAATGACAATGAGATGGACGAGATATATGGCGAGCGATGCCTCGCCGAGAAAGGCGAGCAGCCGGAGCCCAGGTCCGCTCGGCGTCGGTAGCAGCCTGGCAAAGCTGATCATCATCGCGGTCCCAAGGGCGGCAACGATGAACATCCCCGCCGACACGGACCCTGGCCTCAAGAGCCCAAACGCAAATGCAAACACCGCCGCCAGGACCAGCGTATCCCACACCGCCGGACGAACGGTATCGCTGCCGCTGGAAAACTTCGTGCTCAACAGCAAGCCCGCGCCGAAAAACCCAACGTTCCCGATAAAGTAGCCAAGCTGATCCGCAAGCCCAGGCCTGCCCCCGAGATAGGAACCGGCCATAAAACAGGCGACGACGATCGCTGGACCGACGTAGCCCCGCCGCCCGTCGTCGAGGCGTCCCGCCACCTGTGCAACGAGCCAGAAAAGCCGGGCGAAGAGTAGATGGTAGAGGAACCAGAAATGCTCGACCGGAATGACGAGCGCCCGAGAAAGTTCCGATATGGCCAGCGGATGGTTCACGGCCGAAGGCAACGCCGCCTTCATGCCGAACCAGATCACCGTCCAGATCAAGTAAGGGACCGCGATACCCCACACGAGCGACCGCCAGGCGCTCCCCGGTCTCCCGTCGGACAGTCCGGCAGCGATACCGGCGAGGACGAAGAACAGGGGCATATGGAAGGCATAAACGACCTCGTCGGCAAACCGCAGCGGCTCGCTCCAAGTCATATCCGGCGTCCGCCCGACCGAGCGGTTGGCGTGTCCGAATACGACGAGAATTATTCCGAGCCCCTTGGCGTAATCGAGCCACGCGTGACGGCCCTCGCGGGTGTCCAACACATTCTCCGTCACGTTTGACCCTCCGCCCGTGGCCATTGTGGCCCAGGGCTGGCGTTATCGAGATCTGCCGATCAGATATCCAGGATGAAGCGCTGCGGGTCCTCGAGGCACTCCTTGACGCGAACGAGGAACGTCACAGCCTCTTTACCGTCCACGATACGGTGGTCGTATGAGAGGGCGAGGTACATCATCGGACGCACGACCACCTGCCCGTTGCGCACGACGGGCCGTTCCTCGATGCGGTGCATGCCGAGGATGCCCGACTGCGGCGCATTGAGGATCGGGGTCGACATCAGCGAGCCGTATACGCCACCGTTCGTGATGGTGAACGTACCACCCTGCATGTCCTCGATGCCGAGCTTACCGTCCCTGGCGCGCTTGCCGTACTCGGCGATCCGCCCTTCGATCTGGGCCAGCGACAGTTGATCCGCATCGCGCACGACCGGGACCACAAGACCCTTGTCGGTGCCGACGGCCACGCCGACGTGATAGTAGTTCTTGTAGATGATGTCGGCGCCGTCGATCTCGGCGTTGACCGCCGGGATCTCCTTGAGCGCCTGGAGGCAGGCCTTGACGAAGAAGCCCATGAATCCGAGCTTCACGCCGTGGCGCTTCTCGAAGGAATCCTTGTACTGCGCGCGAAGAGCCATGACGTTGCCGAGATCGACGTCGTTGAAGGTCGTCAGCATCGCAGCTGTGTTCTGCGCATCCTTCAACCGGCGCGCAATCGTTTGGCGCAAGCGGGTCATCTTCACCCGCTGCTCGCGCTCGGCATCCAGCGTGGCGGACGGCACGCGTAGCTGCTGGACGGGAACCGGAAGGGGGGCCGCCGTATAGGGAAGCTCAGGAGCGGCCGCCGGTGCCGAGACCGCCGCCGCAACGTCGGATTTCAGAACTTGACCGCGCCGGCCCGAGCCCTCGACGGCCGCTGCCGGAAGCCCGGCCTCCGCAAGGGCTTTGCGTGCCGCAGGTGACGGCGGCATTGCGACGCCGCCGTTGCCCGATGCCTGAGCGATCGGTGTTTGCGGGGCCGGAGCCGCGGGCTTCGCCGCCGGCGTCGGGGCTGCCGCCGGGGCCGGAGCTGGAGCAGAGGCAGCGGCGGCCGCTCCACCCTCGCGAAGCTGGGCCAGCGTAGCGCCGACGGCGACCGTCGTTCCCTTGGCAACGAGGATCTCCGCGAGCACTCCCGAAGCCGGGGCCGGGACCTCGACCGTCACCTTGTCCGTCTCCAGCTCGACCAGCGGCTCGTCGGCCTTCACCGTGTCGCCGACCTTCTTGAACCACTGTCCGACCGTGGCCTCGGTGACGCTCTCGCCGAGTGTCGGCACGCGGATGTCGATCGCCATATTGCTTCCCTTCAGGCTTGATGTGACGGCGCACGCGCCGCTCTTTGGTTCTGAATTCTTGCCGCGGCCCGTTAGCCGGTCAGCGCTTCCGTGACGAGTGTGGCCTGTTCCTGCTGGTGACGCGACAGCAGACCGGTCGCCGTGGACGCAGCCGCTGCACGCCCAGCGTAGCGTGCCCGCTTCGCCTTGCCGTTGGTATGGCCGAGCACCCACTCGATATTGGGCTCGATAAAGGTCCAGGAGCCCATGTTCTTCGGCTCTTCCTGGCACCAGACGACGTCGGCGTTCGGGAACCGCCCGAGCTCCTGGATGAGCGTACGTGCCGGGAATGGATAGAGCTGCTCGACCCTCATCAGGTAGACATCGGACAGCCCCTGGGCGTCGCGCGCATCGAGCAGGTCATAGTAGACTTTGCCAGTCGACAAAACGACGCGCTTGATCTCGGCGTCCGGCTTGAGCCGGACCGTCGACGATTCCGGGTTCGACTGGGCGTCGTCGAACAGCACGCGATGGAACGTCGTTCCGGCCGCGAGCTCATCAAGTCGCGAAATGACCCGCTTGTGTCGCAGTAGCGACTTTGGCGTCATCAGGATCAGCGGCTTGCGGAACTTGCGATGGATCTGCCGGCGCAGAATGTGGAAGTAGTTCGCCGGTGTCGTGCAGTTGGCGACCTGCCAGTTGTCCTCTGCCGACAGCTGCAGGTATCGCTCGAGGCGCGCCGAAGAGTGCTCCGGTCCCTGGCCTTCGTAGCCGTGGGGAAGCAGGCAGACAAGGCCTGACATGCGCAGCCACTTGCGCTCGCCAGACGACAGGAACTGGTCGAAGATAACCTGGGCGCCATTGGCGAAGTCGCCGAACTGGGCCTCCCAGCACGTCAACGCCATGGGCTCGGCGAGCGAGTAGCCATACTCAAAGCCGAGCACCGCCTCCTCCGACAGCATCGAGTTTATGACCTCGAAGCGCGCCTGGTCGGGCGAAACGTACTTGAGTGGCGTGTAGCGGCGCTCGTCCTCCTGGTCGATCAGCACCGCGTGACGCTGTGAGAAGGTGCCACGCTCCACGTCCTGGCCCGACAGCCGGACCGGCAGACCCTCGGCGGCGAGCGTACCAAACGCCAGGTGCTCGGCCATGCCCCAATCGATGCCGAGACCCGTGTCGATCATTTCGCGGCGCTTGTCGATCAGGCGCAGCACAGTCTTGTGGGCTCGGAAATCGGACGGAAGCGTCGTGATCGCCTCGCCGACGCGCCGCAGCCGATCGATATCGACGCCGGTCACGCCGCGGCGCGCCTCGTCGTCGGCAAGTGACAATCCAGACCACCGCCCATCGAGCCAATCGGCCTTGTTCGGGCGATAAGCGGTGCTCTCGGCGAACTCGGTGTCGAGATGGGCTCGGAACCGGCCCTTCATCTCGTCGACTTCGCCTGAGGTTACGACGCCTTCCTCGACGAGGCGGCCCGAATACATTTCAACGACCGACGGATGCGCCTTGATCGTTTTGTACATCCGCGGCTGCGTGAACGCCGGCTCGTCACTCTCGTTATGACCATGGCGGCGGTAGCAGAACATGTCGATGACGACAGGCTTCTGGAACTTCTGCCGGAACTCGGTCGCGATCTTGGCTACGTGGACGACGGCCTCGGGATTGTCACCGTTCACGTGGAAGATCGGCGCTTCGATCATCAAGGCGACGTCGGAGCAGTAAGGCGACGAGCGCGAATAGCGCGGGTTCGTTGTAAAGCCGATCTGGTTGTTGATGACGAAGTGTATCGAGCCACCGGTACGGTGGCCTTTCAGCCCCGAAAGACCAAAGCATTCCGCCACGACGCCCTGGCCGGCGAATGCCGCGTCACCGTGAATGAGAAGCGGCATGACGGCCGTGCGGTCGTCCGGCTTGCAGCCATGCTGGTCCTGCTTCGCGCGCACTTTGCCCAGCACGACGGGATCGACGATCTCGAGGTGAGACGGGTTGGCCGTGAGCGAAAGGTGGACGTTGTTGCCGTCGAACGCGCGATCAGAGGACGCGCCGAGGTGGTACTTCACGTCGCCCGAGCCTTCTACGTCGTCGGGCTTGAACGAGCCGCCCTGGAACTCCTTGAAGATGGCCCGATGTGGCTTGCTCATCACCTGCGCGAGAACGTTGAGCCGCCCACGGTGCGCCATGCCGAGAACGATCTCGCGGACACCGAGTTGCCCGCCCCTCTTGATGATCTGCTCGAGCGCTGGAACCATCGATTCGCCACCATCGAGGCCGAACCGCTTGGTGCCCGTATACTTCACGTCGATGAACTTCTCGAAGAGCTCCGCCTCGATGAGCTTGTTGAGGATCGCTTTCTTGCCCTCGGTGGTGAAGCGAATGTCCTTTTCCTCGCCCTCGACCCGCTCCTGGATCCAGGCCTTCTGAGCCGGGTTCGTTATGTGGGTGAACTGGACGCCGATGTGCCGGCAATAGGTGCGGCGAAGAATTTTTATGATCTGCCGCATCGTCGCCGTCTCGAGCCCGAGCATACGGTCGAGGAAGATCGGACGATCGAGATCCGCGTCGGTGAAGCCATAGGTCTCAGGCTTGAGTTCCTTATGGATGCGGCGCTCGTCCAAACCGAGCGGATCGAGATCGGCGGCGAGGTGGCCCATCACGCGGTAGGCGCGGATCAACATCAACGCCCGGATGCTGTCCTGGGTGGCGCGCATCGAGGCGACCGGCGACAGCTCGAATCCATGGGAGTGGGCCTGTTCCGCGATCCGCGAGCGAACCCGGCTCTCAACGCCACCCCAGTCGCTCGTCAGCGCCGATACGAGGTCGCCGTTGGTGGCGATCTGATCGAGCGGCGTACCCCACGACGGATCGGACGGCGCCGCGACGGCGGCACGTTCCTCTTTCAGACTTTCGAAGAAATGGCGCCACTCGTCACCCACCGAGCCTGGATTTCGCTCGTATTGAGCCTGCATCTCTTCGATGTAGGCGGCGTTGGTGCCGGAGAGAAAAGAGGTCTGGAGAAACTGAGCGTTGATCGCTTGCCGGGACATAACGGTTCCTATTGTGGCGGCGGCCGTTTCACGCATGGCCGGCGCATCGAACGAGAGGGTGAGACGGCATCCACACCAAGGCGGCGATGCTGCGGCGCACCGGAACTGGCCGTCATGTATTACAATTTTGTCGCATGTATAAGACCGCCCAAAGTTGTGGGGGGTCCAAAAGTTTAGAATTGCCGTTGCGAGGATGCGGCAGAAAACGGATAAGACTGCCTTTTCAAAGTTTTAGACGTCGGCCTCAACCTTGCCGGCGCAAACTTTGATGATCCGTTGTATGTCGGGTCGGCACGATCCGCAGTTCGTACCGGCCTTTGTGACGGCGCCGACGGTATCGACGTCGCAACTCCCGGCGACAACCGCCGCCTCGATGAGCCCCCTCCGCACCCCAAAGCACGAACAGACGACCGGCCCGTTGTCTGTACCCCCGCTCGGCGGACGGCCGGCGAGCAGCGAGCGCCGGCTCGACGGTTCGAGCACCGGCTGGGCCAGCGCGTCGATAATCCAGTCCATCGCATTCAAGTCGCGTTGGGTCCCGACGAACAGGGCGGCGTCGAGCCTGGCACCATCGAAAACAACCGTCCGGAAAGAGCCAAGCGCCGGGTCCGACAGCACGCGCCGCTCGAACCGCGAGCCGAGTGCGTTGAGCAGCAGACCGTTGAGCGTCTGGGGATCGTGAGGTGACGCAAAAATCACGGCTTCCCCTTTGGAAACGCGCACTCGAACGTGATGTAGCCACGAGGGAACTGGCAGTCGATGCCGCGAGACGAGAAATCCCTCGGCGGCGATGTGGACGCGCGAAACGAGCACCGGGGTCGCTTTGGCTTCTGGCTGGCCGGAAATCGGATCGGTAGCGCCTTCGACCACGCTGTCGACACGGACGAGGCCACCTGTCGCGTCGCTCCAGTGAAACGGGGCAAACAGCATCCCGCACGGCAGACCGTCGTCGAGCAACACCCGAAGCGTCACGGCCCCCCACTGGCTCTCGACACGAGCCAGGCCGTTCTCCACCAGACCGTATTTTTGCGCATCGTCAGGGTGGATCGACACCGTTGGCTCGGCGACGTGCCGCGCCAGACGCGGTGCTTTTCCGGTCCGGGTCATCGTATGCCAGTGGTCGCGCACGCGACCGGTGTTGAGCAGGAGAGGAAACTGCCGGTCGGCGGCGCGCGCGAGCCCCGGATCGGCGATGGCAACGAAGCGCCCCCTCCGGTCCGCCGTATAGAAATCTCCCTCCGCGAAGAAGCGCTCCCGCGGCGCGCATCCGCGCGGCCAAGGCCACAGGAATGGCTCCATGGCCGCGTACTCGCCATCGTCGACCGTGGCCGCCGCGCCGATGTCGAAGTCTCGATCGCCCCCGTTCTCGAATGCCGACAACGCCGCGTGCTCCCGGAAGATGTCGGCCGGCCCCGCGTAGGAAAACGCACCGCCATACCCCATCCGGCGGGCAACGAGGGCCACGTGTTCCCAGTCGGGCTTTGCCTCACCCGGTGATGGCAGGAACGCCCGCTGGCGGGAAATGCGCCGTTCGGAGTTCGTGACGGTGCCGTCCTTCTCACCCCAGGCGGAAGCCGGCAGCATCACATGCGCGCCCGCGAGGGCAGTATCAGTCTCGGCCATAGCCTCGGATACGACGAGCAGTTCGAGCGACTTCATCGCCTTCCGCATGGCATCCGCGCGCGGCAGCGTCACAGCCGGATTGGTGTGCATCACCCACAGCGCCTTGATCCGCCCCGACGCAATCGCATCGAACATCTGGACGGCTTTCAGCCCCTCTTGCCGTGCAATACGCGGCGCATCCCAGAACCGCCGAACGCGGTCGACATCTGAGGCGCCATACCCCATGTGCGCCGCCAGCATGTTGGCGAGCCCCCCGACCTCGCGGCCGCCCATCGCATTTGGCTGGCCGGTGAGCGAAAGCGGCCCCGAGCCCACGCGCCCGATCCGGCCCGTGGCGAGATGACAATTGAGGATCGCATTGACCTTGTCGGTGCCCTGCGCCGACTGGTTGACGCCCTGGCTGTAGCAGGTCACCACGCGATCGGTGTCGACGAACCAGTCGACGAACCGCGAGATGTCTCTCCCATCGAGCCCCGTCCGCGCCATCACGGAGCAAAGGTCTGGCGCAACGGCGCGAGCGGCGGCGAGCGCCTCGCCAAAGCCCGACGTGTGCGCTTCGACGTAGCGATGGTCGACCGCGCCGCGTGCCACGATCTCGGTTAGCAGCCAAGCGAACAACACGCTGTCCATCCCAGCGCCAATCGAAAGCTGAAGATCGGCGCCTTCGCTCGTCGCTGTGCGGCGCGGGTCGATGTTGATCACCCGCGCACCGCGGTCCTTGCGGGCTCTTTGTATGCGCTGATAAAGCACCGGATGGCACCACGCGGCGTTGGAGCCGACGAGAATGATGACATCGGCATCGTCGAGATCGCCATAGATGTTGGGGACGGTGTCCGATCCGAAAGCGCGGCGATGCCCTGCAACCGACGAAGCCATGCACAGGCGCGAATTGGTGTCGACGTGCGGCGTACCGATGAAGCCCTTCGCGAATTTGTTGGCGATATAGTAGTCCTCGGTCAGCAGCTGTCCCGAGAGATAGAAGGCCACCGCATCCGGGCCGTGACGCTCGATGATGCGCGACAGACCGTTCGCCACGAACCCGATCGCCTGATTCCACGTCGCCCGCTGCCCGTGAATCTTGGGATGGAGCAATCGCCCATCGAGCCCGAGTGTCTCGCCCAGTGCCGTGCCCTTGACACACAATCTGCCGAGGTTTGCCGGATGCGACGGGATGCCGGCAACCGTCAGCGCATCCTTGCCTGACGTAGCTCTGACGCCGCACCCCACCCCGCAATAAGGGCATGTGGTATCGACGGTGACCGTCCCGGCAGCATCCGACAGATCATGCGGCATGGCGGGAGTCCGCCAGCAACGTTTCGGAGAAGTCGCGTCCATGAACTAGGCTTGAACGCATGCCCGTGATGTCGGCACCCCGCCGAATGAGATCGAGCAGCCACAAGCCATCGTCTGCGTCTCCAACGAGCACGCAGCCAACAAGCTGTGTACCGCGAAATACGAGCTTGCGATAAAGCCCAGTGCGCCGGTCCTCGATGATCGAGCAGGTGCAGCCCTCCCCACCTTCGAAATCGCCGGCCGAGAAAACGGGAACACCGGAGGCCTTGAGGTTGGTCGAGAGCACCATGCCCGTGAACGGCAGGCTTTCGCCGTTGAGCCGCGCCGCGAGCGATTCTGCCTGCGCGTAGCAGGGCTCGACGAGCCCATAGGCGGTTCCGCGATGCTCGGCGCATTCACCGATCGCGTAATATCCAGGATGGCTTCCCCCCAACAGGTCGTCAACCACGATACCTCGGTTGACGGCGAGCCCCGCGTTCTTCGCGAGAGCCGCGTTGGGTCGCACCCCGACCGCACAAACGACGAGATCGGTAGCAAGCTCGGTCCCATCCGCGAACCGTAGTCCATTCGCCGAACGCTCGCCGGTCACGCAGACGGTCTGCCGCGCAAGTGCGAGCTGGACACCTTTGTGTTTAAGGGCACGTGCCAGCAGCGCGGCCCCCGCTGCGTCGAGTTGCCGTTCCATCAGCCGGTCGAGAACATGCACCAAGGTCACGGCCACGCCGCGCTTGGCGAGACCGTAGGCCGCTTCGATGCCGAGAAGCCCGCCGCCGATGACCGCCACGCGCTGACCATCCGCCACCGCCTTCTCCATGACGGCGACGTCGGCTAGATCGCGGAAGGTGATGACGCCGGGCAGATCGATACCGGGAACCGGTAGCTTGAAAGCATTAGACCCGGTTGCAAACACGCAATGGTCGAAATCGATCATCCGCCCGGACGAGAGGTGCGCGACCCTCGAGGAACGGTCGATCCGCGCTACGGGATCCCCGGCGACCAGCTCAAACCCGTTGTGCAGATACCAGCCGGCGTTCCTGAGCTCGAGATCCGACGGCGTGACGTCGTTAGCCAGCAGTGCCGACAGCAATACGCGGTTGTAGGCCGGCCGATCCTCCGCACCAACGACCGTAACCTTGAAAGCACCCGACGCCGCGCGCCGCGACAACGCCTCGAGGAAACGCACGCTCGCCATGCCATTGCCGACGACAAGAAGACGCTGCGGAGTGCCTGCCATGGTCTGGTCCATCTGATCGCGCGCCAGTCCGCGCGCCAGATCGCTAACCGCAAGCGTCATGCCAGTATGATTAGGCCATCCAGCGACGGTTCTGCGGTCGACGCAGCCGCCGAAGTGCCTCTCGAACAGGCATAAAGCGCAAGCTTTGTGCGCCGCACCACCGCATGGAAGCCGCGGGAACTTCGGCGGCGACCATTCGGATGATCGAGGCTCCGACAAAACGGCGCGTGCGCCGCCCGATTAAAGCAAAACGCCCCGCCCGGTCGGGGCGGGGCGTCGAAATTGTGCGCCCAAGCGGCGAAACTCGATCGACGAACGGGCTCAGCCGATCGCCTTGAGCAGCGTCGTGCCGAGCGAGGCAGGGCTGTCCGCGATCGCGATGCCGGCCTGGCGCATGGCTTCAAACTTGTCCTCGGCCTTGCCCTTGCCGCCCGAAATGATGGCGCCGGCATGGCCCATGCGGCGGCCCGGAGGCGCCGTCGAACCGGCAATGAAACCTGCCATCGGCTTCTTGCGCCCCTTGCGGGCCTCGCCGATCAGCCACTCGCAGGCTTCTTCCTCGGCCGAGCCACCTATCTCGCCGATCATGATGATCGCTTTGGTTTCCTCGTCGGCGAGGAAGAGGTCGAGCATGTCGATAAACTCGGTGCCCTTGACCGGATCGCCGCCGATTCCGACGGCCGTCGTCTGACCGAGGCCCGCGTCCGAAGTCTGCTTCACCGCCTCATACGTCAGGGTGCCCGAGCGCGAGACGATGCCGACGTTCCCATCCTTGAAGATGTTGCCCGGCATGATCCCGATCTTGCACTCGCCGGGGGTCAGAACACCCGGGCAATTCGGCCCGATGAGGCGGGACTTCGAGCCCTGCAACGCGCGCTTCACTCGGATCATGTCGACCACCGGAATGCCCTCGGTGATGCAGATGATGAGCGGTATCTCCGCGTCGATGGCCTCGAGGATCGCGTCAGCCGCAAACGGCGGCGGCACGTAGATCGCGCTGGCGTTGGCGCCCGTGGCGGCCTTGGCCTCCATCACGGTGTTGAACAGCGGAACATCGGCGAGTTCCGGATCGGGATGCTTCGACCCGCCCTTACCCGGCGTGACGCCGCCGACGCATGGCGTCCCATAGGCCTTTGCCGCCTTGGTGTGGAACGTCCCCTGGGCGCCGGTGAGCCCCTGGCAGATGACTTTCGTATTCTTGTCGACGAGGATGGCCATTCGATTTTGTCCTCTGCTTCAGGGTGTTGTGGAGGTGAAGGGATTGATCGCCCGGACCCGGCCGTAGACTTGGCCGTGTATCAGGTCCTCGGTGAAAAGTGTCGTGGCGCCAAGCGCCTCGGCCGCCGAAATGACGGCGGCGTCCCAGTAGGATATCTTCCAGGCCTGAGACCGGATGATCGCCGACTTGAGAAGCGGTGCGTCGGTCGGCACGAAAGCCATCCGCGAGAGCCGGTCGACCCAGCGCGCGGCAGCGACCGGCGACAGCGGCTTTGCGAGCTTGGCAGTGACCGTGGCGTAGAATTCCTGCACGACCTGAGCGGACGTCCCGAACCGATCCTCGCGGATGATCTCGCGGGCGCGGACGCGCTTGGCAGCGGCCGCCGGGTCGGTGTCGACCGCATGGACAAGGATGCTGGTGTCGAGAAACACATCAACGCTCATGACTTGTCGCCTGGGGCGCGCCCACGGAGGGTGCCACGGGAGACGCCACTCCCATGCTCATGGAGTTCATCGCGCGACCAGGATGCGGCCCCCATCCGTGCCCCCTCCCGGTCGGCAAGCGCGAACAGCTCGTCCCACTCGCTCATCTGCCGCCGCGCGCGCTCCGCGACCGCAACGAGCGCATCGCGAACCAGCGCGTTGACGGTCGTGTTGTGCGCGGCCGCATAGCGGCGCACGTCGGCCAACACATCCTCATCGACGGCGAGCGTGATGTTCTTCATGGGCACAGTCTATGTGGGACTGTGGAGTGGCGTCAAGGAGAAGCAAATCCTGATCGAGGTCCCGCCGCCACAATGTCTTCCGACAGCGCAGGCCAACCATCAGCCCAAGACACCTCGACGCAACGGGTAAGGAGTCGAAGTTTGGGTTCTGAGCAAACTCTGAGATCAGGAACAAGCTGTAACCGCCGCGCGCGCCGGTGGATCGCAACGACCTCCTAGGTGGCCTCCCGCCACGCTCGGGGCCACAACCAGCTCTCGACACGCAGCTGTCGCCGGATCGGTGGGAATACGATGAGCAGGATGAGCCCAACAGACAGCAGACACCAGACGGCGGGCCACTCGTTCATGTTTCCGGTGAGCGCATAGGCGAAGATTGGTCCAGTCACCAGATGAAATAGGGTGATCCGCCAGGACCCGTACAGCGCAGGCAGGGTAAACGCCGTGACGATGTAGGTTGGGAACACACCCCACCAGTTCCTCAGAAGGTCGTTGCTCGGGATCTCCCACGCGATGTGCCAGTTCCCCGCCACGGAGCACAAGCGCTGCCCGCACAGGGCCGTGCCCGCCAGGCACTGGCCAGCCCAACTGAACGGATAGAGCTGGGTCAGCATCACCAGCGACGACGCGAAGCACAACGCATAGGCCCACGGCGCGATCCGTCTCGCCACGGGCTGCGGTATGAAATGCAGCGACAGCGCGTTGATGAAGAAGGGCTGAAAGCAGATGTGCAAGTATGAGAGATAGGTCACGAGCTGGTTGCCTGGTTGGGCACAGTCGTTCAGCACCAGGTAGGCGTAGGTCTGCAGCCCCTCCATGATCGAGAAATAGCCGAGCGGCACCCACAAGGCTGGCGGCTCGCGCTTGGCGGCAGCATAGCCAGTGGCAGCAAAACCAAGGGTGGCCAGCGTCGCCGACGCTTCGAAACTCCAGCACATATTGAACGGTCCTTCTTGTTCTGGCTTCCTGGCAGACCAGTTGCGGTGGTGTCTGCCAGCCTTCCGAAACGACGGCGCGTCACGGAGCGTCGCGAACGCATCAGACGGGCCTCTCGGCTCGTCGTCTTTGATACGGTTCAAGGCGTACCTTCGCTTCGCTGGTTCTGTGGCCGTGATTTCGCCATCGGCCCGTATCCGACCCAACCTGACCGCCGTCCCTATGGGCATTCCAGCCATCACAATCTGCGCAACCGATATGACGGGGCAGCGACCGGACAAAAAAAGGGGGCCGCGCGGCCCCCTCTCCATTTTCAAGTCACGCTAGTCTTCGCCAGCCCGGTCACGCCAAGTCGAACCGGTCGGCGTTCATCACCTTGGTCCAGGCCGCAGCGAAATCGCGAACGAACTTCTCGCCGGCGTCGCTCTGGGCGTAGACCTCGGCAATCGCGCGCAACTGCGAGTTCGAGCCGAACACGAGGTCGACACGGGTGCCGGTCCACTTGAGTTCGCCCGTCGCCCGGTCGCGGCCCTCGAACACGTCAGCGCTGTCCGAGACCGGCTTCCACTCCGTGCCCATGTCGAGAAGGTTGACGAAGAAGTCGTTCGTCAACGCCTCCGGACGCTTGGTGAACACGCCGTGCTGGGCCTTTCCGACGTTGGCATCGAGCGCGCGCATGCCGCCGACAAGAACGGTCATCTCGGGCGCCGTCAGCGTCAGCAACTGCGCTTTGTCGACCAGCAGTTCCTCGGCCGAGGCAGTGTAGGCCGCCTTCTGATAGTTGCGGAACCCGTCGGCGATGGGCTCGAGCAGGGCAAAAGACTGGGCGTCGGTCTGCTCCGCCGAGGCGTCGGTGCGGCCCGGTGTGAACGGCACATCGATCTTATGACCGGCGGCCAGCGCGGCTTTCTCGACTGCCGCACCACCGGCGAGAACGATCAGGTCGGCAAGCGATACCTTCCGGGCCCCAGCCTGCGCGGCGTTGAACGCCGACTGTATGCCCTCGAGAACCCCCAGCACCTTCGACAACTGGGCCGGCTGGTTCGCCTCCCAATCTTTCTGTGGCGCCAGCCGGATACGCGCGCCGTTGGCGCCGCCGCGCTTGTCGGAGCCTCTGAAAGTAGACGCCGAGGCCCAGGCGGTCGCCACCAGCTCGCGTATCGACAAGCCCGAAGCGAGCACCTTTGCCTTGAGATCGGCGATGTCGTTGGCATTGATCAGCGCATGGTCGACCTCGGGCACGGGGTCCTGCCAAACGAGCACCTCGGCCGGAACCTCGGGCCCGAGGTAGCGGACGCGCGGACCCATGTCGCGGTGAGTAAGTTTGAACCAGGCTCGGGCGAAGGCGTCGGCGAACGCCGCCGGATCCTTGTGGAAGCGGCGCGAGATTTTCTCATAGGCCGGGTCCATCCGCATCGCCATGTCGGCGGTCGTCATGATGATCGGCACGCGCTTCGAGGCATCATGGGCAGCCGGCGCCATGTCCTTTTCGGCGAGGTTCTTGGGCGTCCACTGCCAGGCGCCGGCGGGGCTCTTCACGAGCTCCCATTCGTAGCCGAACAGCACGTCGAAGTAGCCGTTGTCCCACTTGACCGGGTTCGGCGTCCACGAGCCCTCGAGCCCGCTCGAGATCGCATCTCCGCCCTTGCCCGTGCGGAAACGGCTGAGCCAGCCGAAGCCCTGCGCCTCGAGACCGGCGGCCTCAGGAGCTGGCCCGACGTTGGAAGCATCACCCGCGCCGTGGCACTTGCCGAAGGTGTGCCCACCGGCGGTCAGCGCGACCGTCTCCTCGTCGTTCATCGCCATGCGAGCGAACGTCTCGCGGATGTCGCGGCCCGATGCGACAGGGTCAGGCTTGCCGTTGGGACCTTCGGGGTTCACGTAGATAAGACCCATCTGCACGGCGGCGAGTGGACTCTCGAGCAGCCGGTCTCCGCTATATCGCGTATCGCCGAGCCACGTGTCCTCGGCGCCCCAGTAGATATCCTCTTCGGGCTCCCACACGTCCGCGCGGCCGCCGCCGAATCCGAAAGTCTTTCCACCCATCGATTCGATTGCGCAGTTGCCGGCCAGGATCATCAGGTCGGCCCACGAGATCTTGTTGCCGTACTTCTGCTTGATCGGCCACAGCAGGCGGCGCGCCTTGTCGAGGTTGACGTTGTCGGGCCAGCTGTTGAGCGGGGCGAAGCGCTGCGTGCCGGAGCTTGCGCCGCCACGACCATCAGCCGTGCGGTAGGTGCCCGCGCTATGCCAAGCCATGCGGATGAAGAGCGGGCCGTAGTGGCCATAGTCGGCGGGCCACCAGGCCTGCGAGTCCGTCATCAGCGCGTAGAGGTCGGCCTTGAGGGCCTTCAGGTCGAGCTTCTTGAACTCCTGCGCATAGTTGAAGTCGCGCCCCATGGGATCGGACAGAGCGGAGTTCTGATGGAGGATCTTGAGGTTCAACTGGTTCGGCCACCATTCCTTGTTGGACCGGCCCTTGAACGTCGCATTCGGGCGAACTCCGTGCTTCACGGGGCAACCGTTACCATCAGCCATAAGTGTCTCCTAATCTCGCGCATGTGGCGCGTGTGCAGGCAAATCAGAAAGCTTCGAGCGGGACACTACGCGACGCCTCGCATCAAATGAAGTTCGCATAAGTGAAGCCACTCATAAGAAATTATAATGGCCAGTTCCCCCGAACCACGGCCTTCGGGCGCGCCCGCGCCCGAAGGTGAAACCGACCAAGATCGGCGACACATGGCGCCAGCGGTCAACCCTGTCGTTCAGTGAGCTACGGCCTCTGCCGATTTGAAATGCAAAAGCGACGTATCTTAGCCGCCACCTCATTTTGCACGTACGAAAGGCTTTGAATCGAAAAGTCATTGGCCGAAGGCGAACATTACACCTTCAGCGCGGGTCCAAATATGTTGAGCGCGCCCGCTGAGATGCAGGGCGGCAACGGTCCATCTAGAAGAGACCGCGCGGTTGGCGCAATCGAACCACAGGTTCGGGGGATGATGGCCCCGTGACACCGGGACGAACTTGTGCCACGTCCCCGGCAAGAATAATACTTCGCGAATCCATGGCTCCGTGGAGCAGCCGGCTTCGGGACCAATCTCAGGAGGAGCCGCATGCGCGGACCAGTCGTTATGCTGCCGGTGCTGTTCGCCGGGTTTGCGTTCGCTCCCTTGTCCGCCCACGCTCAGGCGACCTGGACCGACCGCGGCGCCGTCTACGAGAGCGACGCCCGGCAGAAAGAGGGCCAGGAAGAGGCCGAGCGCGCCGCACGCCGCAAGACCTACGCGCCGGTCGTCTATCCAAAGTTCATGGACGGCGGCGAGCGCCCCGACATCAAGCCCGCCGAACCGCCGATCGTCTATTTCGACCAGGCCGAGGACGTCGGCTCGATCATCGTCGATACGGCGAACCGCAAGCTCTACTACGTGCTGCCCGACAAGAAAGCCTATGCGTATCCAATCTCGGTCGGCCGCGACGGTTTCACTTGGTCGGGCACCGAGCGGATCAGCCGTATAACGGCATGGCCGTCGTGGACCCCGCCGCCGGAGATGCACAAGCGCATTCCGGGCCTTCCGATCACGGTGACGGGAGGTTTGAAAAATCCGCAAGGCGCCCGCGCACTCTATCTCGGCAATACCATCTACCGCATCCACGGCACCAACAACGACCGTACCGTCGGCCGCGCGAACTCATCGGGCTGCTTCCGCCTCATGAACGAGCACGTGGTGCATCTCGCCGGGATCGCGAAGGTCGGCTCCAAGGTGAAGGTGCTGCAGGCCTACAACGGCGGCGTCAGCGAAAGCGCTCCGCTGTCGAGCCTGTTCAACTGGGGCAGCACGGAGGCGAGCGCTGCGCCCGCCAAGCCGCGGCCCAAGAAGCCCCTCGTGACGAAGACCACGACCGCCGCGCAAGGAGCCACGACGGCGAAGGCCGCGTCAGCACCCGTCGAGAAGAAAGCGGAGTAAGCGGGGCGGCGCCGCGCGCGCCATCACCGCAGAACCTGACGTCTTTGTCGGGGGCACGACGGCCCTACCATTCCAGCACCGGGCCGAGGGTCTGCACCGGTTTGCACCCGGTCGCGCCGATTCCGCTCCGCCATCCGCGAAGTCTGCGACAGGCCACAGGTTATGCCAACGGCCGATTTGGTCCGCCGCTGCTGCTGCGATCTCGCTCTGCGCCACACCCGAAAACGAAAAAGGGGACCTCTCGGTCCCCTTCACAACCCTTCGCCCGAACGCGACTTGGCCATGAGGCCCGGTCAGCGTCACCCGGCCCGCGCCTGTACCCCGCTCAACCCGCGGCCCTCACCGCATCCGTGATCTTCTTGGCTGCATCCGCGAGGTTATCGGCCGCGACAACGGCGAGGCCTGACTCCGACAGGATCTTCTTGCCGAGCTCGACGTTGGTGCCCTCAAGGCGCACCACGAGAGGAACCTTGACCGACAACTCGCGCGCCGCCGCGATAACGCCCTCTGCGATGATATCGCACCGCATGATGCCGCCGAAGATGTTGACCAGAATGCCCTTCACGGCCGTGTCGGCGAGGATCAGCTTGAAGGCGGCCTGCACCTTCTCCTTGCTCGCGCCGCCGCCGACGTCGAGGAAGTTGGCGGGCTCCATGCCATAGAGCTTGATGATATCCATCGTCGCCATGGCAAGGCCCGCGCCGTTCACGAGGCAGCCGATCGTACCGTCGAGCTTGATGAAGGCGAGATCGTGCTTCGAGGCCTCGATCTCCATCGGGTCCTCTTCGTCGAGATCGCGGTAGGCGACGATCTCCGGGTGGCGATAGAGCGCGTTCGAATCGAAGTCCATCTTGCCATCGAGGCAGATGAGCTTGCCCTCCTTCGTCACGACAAGCGGATTGATCTCGAGCAGGCTCATGTCCTTCTCGATGAACATCCGATAGAGGTTTCCAACGAGCGCCACGCACTCGTTGACCTGCCCGCCCGTAAGCCCCAGCGCGAACGCCACCTTGCGGCCGTGGAACGGTTGGTAGCCGGTGGCGGGGTCGATCGACAGCGTGACGATCTTTTCAGGCGTGTCGTGAGCGACCTGCTCGATGTCCATGCCGCCAGCCTGGCTGACGATGAACGACACGCGCGAGGTGGCGCGATCGACGAGCGCGGAGAGATAGAGCTCGCGATCGATCGCAGAACCATCTTCGATGTAGAGGCGGTTGACCTTGCGGCCAGCCTCGCCCGTCTGCACGGTGACGAGCGTGTTGCCGAGCATCTGCATGGCGGCGTCGTGCACTTCGGCAACCGACTTCGCAATGCGCACGCCGCCCTTGTCGCCGGCGGCGGCTTCCTTGAACTTGCCCTTGCCGCGACCGCCCGCGTGAATCTGCGCCTTCACAACCCACACCGGCCCAGGAAGCTTGGTCGCCGCCGCCACCGCCTCGTCGACCGTAAAGGCAGGATAGCCCATGCCGGTCGGCACGCCGTACTGACGATAGAGTTCCTTGGCCTGGTACTCGTGGATGTTCATCGGCTTGGTTTCCTTAGGCGGGCGTGGACGATTTTTCGAATTTCGGCGCGAACGCAGCGGACACGGCATAATACTGCGCAATCTGGCATACCGTATGCCAGCGCATGAATTGCCCTGTAAAGGCCGTCATGGGGCACTGCGGCATGGATTGAGCAAGCGCGGCAGGAGATAGCGCGCCGCAAACGCCAAGGCCAGCGCATCTTTGGCAAGGGGATGGTGGCCATCCATCTCCAGTCGGGGTCTGCCGTATGCCGGCCTCTCGCCAGGGGAATCGAACTGGCCCTCGGTCTGAAATGACGGCCGGGCTGTTAGAGTTATTTTCCACTTGGGAGTGTTGGCGCAAAAAACAGATCGCCTGACGAAAGCCCTCACGACGCCGGAATTATAGTCCTGTCCTGGTCGTGCAAGGACAATCGCCCGCGCCGCGTATCCGGACGTGCAGTTAGAAGTGGGGCCGACTCCGCATTGGGGTCGGCCCCACCGAATTTCCTCTCAGGCCCCCAGGTTGGGAGCGATCTGGTTGCAGGCCGCGATGAGGCCCTGCACGCTCTCGACCGACTTGAGGAACATGGCGCGCTCGGCACCATTGAGATCGATCTCGACGATCCGCTCGACGCCGTTTGCGCCGATAACCACCGGCACGCCGACATAGAGGCCCTTCACGCCGTACTCGCCGTTGAGATACGCGGCGGCCGGCAGGATACGGCGCTTGTCCTTGAGATAACTCTCGGCCATCGCGATGGCCGACGAGGCCGGCGCGTAGAATGCCGAGCCTGTCTTCAAGAGGCCCACGATCTCGCCGCCGCCCTTGCGCGTGCGATCGACGATGGCATCGAGGCGGTCTTGCTTGATCCAGCCCATCTTGACGAGATCGGTGAGCGAAACGCCACCGACGGCCGAGTAGCGCACGAGCGGCACCATATCGTCGCCGTGGCCGCCGAGGATGAGTGCGTTGACGTCCTCGACCGAGACCTTGAGCTCATCGGCGATGAAATGACGGAAGCGGGCGGCATCGAGCACGCCGGCCATGCCAACGACCTTCTCGCGCGGCAGGCCGGAGGCCTTCTGCAGCGCCCAGACCATCGCATCGAGCGGGTTGGTGATGACGATGACGAACGCGTTCGGCGCGTACTTCTTGATGCCGGCCGCGACCTGCTCCATCACCTTGAGGTTGATCGAGATGAGGTCGTCGCGGCTCATGCCCGGCTTGCGCGGCGAGCCGGCGGTCACGATGCAGACGTCGGCACCCTCGATATCGGCGTAGGTGTTCGTGCCCTTGAGTGCGCAATTGAAGCCGTCGACCGCCCCCGACTGAGCGATGTCGAGGGATTTGCCCTGCGGCGTGCCCTCGGCAATGTCGAACAGGACGACGTCACCCAGCTCCTTGAGCGCGATCATGTGGGCGAGCGTGCCGCCGATCATGCCTGAACCGATGAGAGCGATCTTCTTGCGCGCCATGGAAATCCCCGTTTGCAGATAGAAGGGTCTGAATGTCGGACGGGCCGGAGGGCTGGAAGGTTCTGTAGCGGGCCGGCACGCCTGCTGCGATGCGATCCGGCGTGCCTATCGCGAAAGCGAAGGGGCCTCAAGGGCAACCAACGACGAACCGACGAAAGTCGGCGGCTAGGTCGTCGGTAGCCCCGGCCGATGGCCTCCGGTGATCTCCATTCGTTACGCCGCGCGCTTACCGCGACCCGCCAGGAAAGCGTCGCTCCGCATCTCCATCAGCCGCGAAGCCGTCCGCACGAAATGATCCGCACCATCGCCGGCCGGATAGAGTTCTGCGGGCTCGGCATCGGCCGATGCGATCAGGCAGACATGATTGTCGTAGAGCGCATCGACGAGAGTAATGAAGCGTCTGGCTTCGTTTCGACGCGCCGGACCCAGGATCGGGATGCTGTCGATGACGACCGTATGGAAGTCCTTGGCGATCGCGAGATAATCGAGCGGCCCGAGAGGCACCTCGCACAGATCGGTGAAGGCGAACCGCGCCGCGCCCATCGCCGACTGCGGCACCACGAGGGAACGGCCCTTGACGATGAGGTGACCCGCTCGGCTCTTGGGCTCCCCCGTCAGGCGTAGCCAGTGATGATCGAGCGCGGCCCGTGCTTCGAGATCTGCGGGCGAAAAATAGAGCGTCTGCCCGGACAGCTTCGCCAGCCGGTAGTCCTGCGCCGAGAGTAGCTCGACAACGTCCATACGGTCTTCGATCTCGTCGATGAACGGCAGAAAGAGTTGCCGGTTAAGCCCATCCTTGTAGAGATCCTGCGGCATAGCATTCGAGGTCGCGACGACGATAGTGCCAGCCTCGAAGAGCGCCCGGAACAATCGCCCCAACACCATGGCATCGGCGATGTCGCGCACGAACAGTTCGTCGAAGCACAACAGGTGCGTCTCCGCCGCCAGCCGCGCCGCGACCACGGGAATAGGGTCGCCGTCCAGCGTCTTGCGAGCTTCCCCAATTCGGTCGTGCACATCCGCCATGAACGCGTGGAAGTGCACGCGGCGCTTCTTGGAAATGTGGACCGCGCTGTAGAACAGATCCATCAGCATGGTCTTGCCACGGCCAACCCCGCCGTGAATGTAGAGCCCGCGCGGCTCAGGCCCCGAAGCCGCAACGAAACGCCCGAACAGGGAGTTGCGACGCCGCGTATGGGCCATCACATCGGTTGCGAGCTGGTCGAGCCGCGCGACGCAATCCGCCTGCGCCGGATCGGGCGAGAGCCCTCCAGCCGTCAACCGTTCGCGATATGCGGACACCACGCCGCCCATGCGGTCGAATACCTTGCGCTGGCTCAACGGCGCCCCAGGCGCTGGTCGAGCCTTAACCAATCCGATCTCCGGCACATTTGCACGAGGTGCCACCGAAGCGAAGGGGGCGGGAACCCCGACTTCCGGACGTATGTTGCGATGCACAATACGCCAGCGGCGCTGTGTCATCGAACCAAAATCTAGGGATTTACTTGAGCAATTACAAACGAAAGTCTGCTGGTATACCAGAACCGCAAAGCTGCTAATCAGCTTCAATCTATATTGCGCCGCATCAAAGACACCATATTGCGAGCTACGTTTACGTCAACCGCTCCGGGGCGTTCGGGCACACGGCCCGCATGCCGACGGAAACGGGAGAGGGAACTGCACCAGCACAGACAGGACGACCTTGTTCGCGCCGGCCGCAGCAAGCCGCGAAACAGCGATCTGCAGCAATGCTGTCCATCGCGCATCGCGGAATGGATTGGAGACAATGACATGTTCAACCTGACACGCCAGGGAGGCATCACGAGCGGCACCATCCGCAAACTGTGGCCGATGGAAGCCGATAAATTCCGCGACCACCTGCTGCGGCTCGATCAGAAGAGCCGCCGGATGAGATTTGCCCACGCCGTCTCCGACGGCTTCATTGTCGAGTACGCGAGCCGCATGGGCGTCAACGGCGCGATCATCTACGGCTACTTCGATGGCGATCAGCTTCGCGCCACCGCCGAGTTGCGTCGCATGAGCGACGCCTGGGGCGACGAGGCCGAAGCCGCCTTCTCGGTCGAGACGGAATATCAAAACCGCGGCATCGCCACCGAGCTGATGGGCCGGGTCATTCGTTCGGCACGCAATCGTGGCGTCCGCCATTTGATCATGACCTGCCTCGCCGACAACGCGAAGATGCAGGCCGTCGCCCGCCACCATGATGCCGAGCTCCGCTTCGAGCATGGCGAGGTCATCGGCGAGCTCGTGCCCGATCAGGCGAGCGCCTCCTCACTCATGGCGGAGGCATTCGATGATCGTCTCGGATACCTGATGGCCGTTTTCGATCTTCAGTCGAGCGCAGCAAAAGCGGCCTGAACGTACAAATCATGCGGACGGAAAATTCAATTCCGTCCGCAACTTCGAGAGTAAGGCTGACTAAAAGAGTCGCGATAGGCAGACAAACATAAGAAAAAACGCAAAAATTGATGCTTTTGAGTCACAGCGACACGCCAATGATCCGTTGGCGACATCCGGAATTCGCTTTTATTATCAACAAAAATCTCGAAACTAGACATTCTCTCTCTAGTTCGAACTGATTCGAACTATTTCAAATGGAGAGAAACTCATGGCCACGAAAACGACGAAGAAGGCCGCTCCGGCCAAGGCTGCTACGAAGCCCGCCGCGAAGGCTGCTGCCCGCAAGCCGGCCGTCAAGGCTGCCGCTAAGAAGGCCCCTGCCCGCAAGCCGGCTGTCAAGGCTGCTGCTAAGAAGGCCCCCGCCCGCAAGCCTGCCACGAAGAAGGCTGCCTGAAATCAGGCACAGGCCTTCGGGCGCGCGAGCGTTTAGTACCTAACCGTTGCTTTGGTGCACTCGGCCAGTCGGTTGCGCGCCTACTTCCCTTTGATGAGAAAGTTGAACGAGACGTTTGAACTATTCAATCAAGGCCGGCGGCGACAGCCTCCGGTCTTGAATTTTTTTGGCCGAGCCCCGCAAGTGGCTCCCGTCATTGCCAGATCAGACGCGCCGCTCGACCATGAGCTTCTTCAGCTCAGCGATGGCTTTCGCCGGAGAAAGGCCCTTGGGGCAGGCGCGGGCACAATTCATGATGGTGTGGCAGCGGTAGAGCCGGAATGGATCTTCGAGATTGTCGAGACGTTCACCCGTCGCTTCATCCCGGCTGTCGATCACCCAGCGGTAGGCCTGAAGCAGCGCGGCCGGACCAAGGTAACGGTCTTGGTTCCACCAATAGCTCGGGCACGAGGTCGAGCAGCACGCGCACAGAATGCACTCGTATAGGCCATCGAGCGCTTCGCGGTCTTCCCGCGATTGGTCCCATTCCTTCTGCGGCGCAGGCGTGGTCGTCTGCAGCCAGGGCTCGATCGAGGCGTGCTGGGCGTAGAAATTCGTGAGATCAGGGACAAGGTCCTTGACGACCTTCATATGCGGCAATGGATAGATCTTCACCGGGCCAGAAACGTCGGCAATCGCCTTTAGGCAGGCAAGCCCGTTGGTCCCGTCGATGTTCATCGAGCACGACCCGCAGATGCCCTCGCGACAAGAGCGGCGGAACGTCAGCGTCGAATCAATCTCGTTCTTGATCTTCATCAGCGCGTCGAGGACCATCGGACCGCAGGTTTCCAGATCGACGTGGTAAGTGTCGATGCGTGGCTGCCCCCCATCATCCGGGTTCCAGCGATAGATCCGAAATTCTTTTGTCGTCTTGCCCGGCTTGTTCCAGACCTTGCCGGTCTGGATCTGGGAGTTTCGGGGCAGCGTGAGTTGTACCATCGGGACCGATCCTGAATTGCACGCGGGTGCACATGCGAACGACTGTGAAGCCCCGCGGAAACGCCGTCAACTCGACAAAAGCCGCGTCACGACGCCAGCCGCGAGGACCCCACGATCCCGCAGCGCATACAAACCGCGACAATTGCGCAATACGGGGCCCAGAGGGCGCCAACGATCGAATGTTGCCACGTGAGGGCCACGTTTCTGTTGGACCGCTATCGGTGGGGTTGGTGGCGCGATTCACCTGCGGTCCCTTGCGGACCGAACGCGGAGACCAACAAGATGACCACGAAGACACGGCGCCACGGGCTTGGCGCCTGCGCAATATGCGCGCTGACCGCCGGCACATTTCTACTGACGCAATCGGCGCTCGCAGCTGATCTCGGCGGCGCTCCCCGTTACGGCGGCTCGCTGAAGGACCCACCCGCGCCGGCATACGAGCTGACGCCCTACCGCTATTACCTAGCTGTCCGCGGAGGCGTAACGTTTCCCGATAATACCGATTTCAACACTGCAACCCTTGGCTTCAGCAGCGAGTACGAGACCGGCTACTCGATATCGGGTGCAGCCGGCATAAGCGGTCTGCTGGGCGTGCGCGGGCTGCGCGGTGAGATCGAGATCGGCTACAACAGCGCAGACGTGGAAAGTCGGAATGTCGGAACATTCGGCCGTACCGACGTCACTTTCGGCCTCGCGAGCGTCTACTACGACTTCGACACTGGATCGTTCCTTCGGCCCTTCATTGGCGCCGGTGTCGGTATTGCCGACGTCAACTTCGACAACCACGGTATTTCTGGGGTCGGTGTCGTCCTGGACGACAACTCCACCGCGTTCGCCTACCATCTGACCGGCGGCGTCAACATGAGGCTCTCCGATAGCCTCAACCTCGAGCTCGCCTACCGCTACTTCGGCACGGCAGGCGCCGAGTTGACGGCGCGCGACGGAACGCGAAACGACATCGACGTCTCTGACCACCAGATTCTGGTTGGCCTACGCCAGAGTTTCTGAGCAAGAGCGTGCAGCCGAGTAATCGGGTATTGGCCCGGCCGAGCGGACATACCGCGGCCGGGCGGTTTACTCGACCCGGTAAGACTTGAGCTGTCGAACGAGACTGGCCAGCTTGTCGGCAACCTCGACACCCGTGTCGACGACCACCTTCAACGACGCCCGACCTGAAATCAGCGCGTTGAGCCGTTCCTGCTGCTCGCCGAAGCCGTAATAGATCTCCTCGGGAGCGTTGATCTCACCGTCCTCGACGGCGCACATCACATCGAACGCATTCTGCGAAGCGAGCACCAGCATGGACGCGACGTCGTTCATGATTTGCTGGAAGCCCCGCGCGCCATCCGAATTGACCCGTGTGCCGAGTACGCCGAACTTCATTGGCGCCGCCGGTCCGCCCTCCCCGCTGAAAACCCGAGAATGGCGCTGAAATCGGCGAAAAATCTCGGCAAGACCCAGGCAGCACGTCTCGAGTTCCCGGAGTGCGGTTGCCGCCTTCCGCTTCGACTTGGCCCGATCGGGCGTCTTGTCCTGGCTCGTCCAATTGATAGCGGCGATGGAGGCTATCGCACCCAACGCAGCCACGGCTGGCAGCACTGCAGTGAACGGATCGGGCGGCAGCCGCGTGTCGGCCGCCTGGGCCTCAGGCGAACGCTTCTCTGTGGCGGCTGTCGCTGAAGACCTTGGTTTTTCGGGCTTCAAATCTTGCATCTCGGTTGTTGCGCGACAACACCATCGTCGCCGATCGTGCCTAGAGCAAGTTCGTGACGTGGCAATATCCCATCGAAGGACGGGAAATTTTCCCCACAGCTAGCGCCCGTCGCGCTGGAGAGGTCCACAGTCATCGAACCTGCGAACCTCTCGCAGGCGGCACAAGGCATTGATACGTTTGATTTTCGCCCGAAGATCAGGTGTCGGTCAGCCGACGATCTGCGCAATTGCGGCCGGAGATGACGCCAGCCCTGTCCGGCGAAAAGCGGCATTGTCTCCGGCGACATGCAAGCGCCGCCGGAGAATCGGTAGAGGCGGATGCCGCCTCAGTACACGCGTGCCTTGGGCTCGATGTACTTGACCTCGTTGGTCAGGGTCGTGGTGTGAACCGGACGGGTGTCGAGCGTTACAGTCTTCGCGTCGGTGTCGGCAAAAGCCAGGGTATGGCTCATCCAGTTGGCGTCGTCGCGCTTGGGGAAGTCGTCACGAGCATGCGCCCCACGGCTCTCCTTGCGGTTCTCGGCGCTGACGACCGTCACGACCGCCTGCGAGATGAGGTTCTCGTATTCCAGCGTCTCGATCAGATCGGAATTCCATACGAGCGAGCGGTCGCCGACCTTGACGTCGGCACTGTCGCGCCAGATTTCGTTGATCTTGACGACGCCCTCCTGAAGCACCGGGCCATCTCGGAATACCGCACAGTTGCTCTGCATGACGCGCTGCATGCGGCCTCTGAGGGCAGCCGTCGGCGTGCCGCCGTTCGCATTTCGGAGCCGGTCGAGGCGCGACAGTGCCAGTTCCGTGCTGCTGGCCGGCAACGGAGGCAGCTTGGCTCTCCGATCGACCGTTTCGAGGCACCTGAGGCCCGCGGCACGCCCGAACACCACGAGATCGATGAGGGAGTTCGAGCCGAGTCGGTTTGCACCGTGAACGGAAACGCACGCAGCTTCACCGACCGCCATCAAGCCGGGAACGACCGCATCCGGATCTCCGCCCTTTTTGGTCAGAACCTCGCCGTGGTAGTTCGTCGGGATGCCGCCCATGTTGTAGTGCACGGTCGGCAGCACCGGAATGGCCTGCCGGCGCAGATCAACGCCCGCGAAGACCTTCGCATTCTCGGTGATACCGGGCAACCGTTCGGCGAGGATCTTAGGGTCCAGGTGGTCGAGATGAAGGTAGATGTGGTCGGCATCCTTACCGCATCCACGCCCCTCGCGGATCTCGATCGTCATCGAGCGTGAAACCACGTCGCGCGAGGCGAGATCCTTGGCATGCGGTGCGTAGCGCTCCATGAAGCGCTCGCCCTGGCTGTTGGTGAGGTACCCGCCCTCGCCGCGAGCGCCTTCCGTGATCAGAACGCCCGCGCCGTAGATACCGGTCGGATGGAACTGTACGAACTCCATGTCCTGCAGCGGAAGCCCGGCGCGAAGCACCATGGCGTTGCCGTCACCCGTGCAAGTGTGCGCAGAGGTACACGAGAAGTAAGCGCGACCGTAGCCACCCGTCGCCAGAATCGTTTTCTGTGCGCGGAACGTGTGGATGGTCCCATCGTCGAGATTTAGTGCGACGACGCCACGGCACCCGCCTTCGGCATCCATCAGAAGGTCGATCGCGAAATACTCGACGAAGAACTCTGCCTTGTGGCGCAGCGCCTGGCCGTAGAGCGTGTGGAGCATGGCGTGGCCGGTGCGGTCGGCGGCGGCGCACGTCCGCTGGGCCGGCGGTCCTTCGCCGAACTCGGTCGTCATTCCCCCGAACGGACGCTGGTAGATCTTGCCCTCTTCCGTCCGGCTGAACGGCACGCCGTAGTGCTCGAGCTCGTACACGGCGGCGGGAGCGTTGCGGCACAGGTACTCGATCGCATCCTGGTCACCGAGCCAGTCGGCACCCTTGACGGTATCGTACATGTGCCACTTCCAATTGTCGGGGCCCATGTTGCCGAGCGCAGCGGCGACGCCGCCCTGCGCGGCGACGGTATGTGATCGTGTCGGAAACACCTTGGTGACGCAGGCGGTCTTGAGACCGGCCTCGGCTGCACCGAGCGCAGCCCTGAGGCCCGCGCCGCCGGCGCCGACGACAACGACATCGAACTCGTGATCAGTGACGGGATAGGCTTGGCCGTTGACGGCGGGACGGCTGAGGTGGGCGCCGTTTGCCTTGGAGGTCATATTAGTTGGCTCCGAAGCTGAGTTTGAGGACGGCGAAAACACACGCAACGCCGATCAATATTGAGATGAACGTATTGAGCGTCAGGGCTGCGATCTTGCTGCCCTCGCCGTGTACGTAGTCCTCGATGATGGTCTGCATCCCGAGCCGCATGTGAATGACGCCCGAGCCAATCAGCAGGAGCAGCCCCATCGCGACGAGTGGATTTGCGAGCATCGCCTTGGCGGCCCGATAGTCGGCGCCGGCGATCGAAGCCACGAGCCACACGAGAAAAACCGCGAGAAACGCGTTCGCGAGACCGGTGAGCCGCTGGAGCACGAAATGGTCCGCTCCTTCCTTGGCCGAACCGAGGTGTCGGACGTTCTTGAGCGGAGTTCGAAGTTTTTTCGCCATGAGTGAAGCCTGAGGGATTGGGTTCGGGAAAGCCCGGATACGGCACGAAAGGCGGCGCAGGGCTGACTGGGACGTCAGCGCAGTTGCGTGAACCAGATGAGCGCCGTCAACGCGAGCGACAGGATGATGGTGCCCCATGAGAGGCGCTGAACGGTCACAAGGTCGTAACCCGCCCCGGTGTCCCAGATGAAATGACGGAGGCCACCCAGCAGGTGGTGCATCAACGCCCACGTATATCCGATGAGTACGATGCGGCCCGGTATCGAACCGAGGATATTGGAGACGAACTGGAAGTAGTCAGGACCAGTAGCGGCGGCCGTCAGCCACCACGCGAGCAGCACAGTGCCCGTGTATAGCGCCACGCCCGTGATGCGATGCATGATCGACATCACCATGTTGATGAGCGGCCGGTAGACCTGGAGATGCGGCGAGAGCGGTCGCTCCCGGATGGGTTCAGCCATGATTGTCCTCGGAACCTGAGTTAACCGAGGTCTATCGTGCTGCAGATGCGAGAGCAATTCGCCAAATGGCGCGAAAGTAGCCTGCAAGCTTGGTTGAAGCGCGAAAAACTAGGCGAGAGCCGCGACGATGGCGCGTCCGAGCGAGGTCCCGCTATCGTAGGCATGCTCGGCCAACCGGCCAAGGCACCAGTCGCCCGTCACACCGACCATGTGCTGGCTGGAGAAAATGTAGCTCTCGCCGAGCGACTGGTCGACAAGGCCATGCCGCCACAAAGTAGCGGCCATGATCTCCGGTTTGACGGATGAGAGCCCCAGCGCCCGGCGGACTTCGTCCCAGAGTTCCTGGCCGATCGTATCTGGATCGGCATCCTCGGCCTCACGGCTGTATCCCGGCGATGCATGCACCACGATCGACTCACCCGATTTTTGTCGCCCTGGCTTGGAATTGTTTCGGGCGATCCACCGGATCACCTCCGTCATATCCGAGATGACGTCGAGTTTCGGCGGCAGAACCGGTTGATTGAAATGCAACATGAGTGCCCAGCACGGCATCATGCGAACCCGTGACAGGGGATGAGCGAGATCCTCCAGCCGGCCGAGAAGCAATCGCGCCTGCGGCGCTGGAACTGCGATTGCGACGGCGCTGAACGGTCCCGCGGAAGTCTGGTCGTCGAACCAGATGTGCCAGGCATGACCCGACTTGGCTTCCGCGCGTGAAATCGTATGGGCTCGCCGCCCTGTGTGAACGCGCAATCCTTCGGCAAGCGGCCGCACGAGTGAAGCCATTCCCGGCGTACCGACCATCCAGGGTGTCATCTGGACCCCGCTTTCGCCAGCGGTCGTTCCAGGCTTCCATGGTGCGAGGTAGCCCGTCCCGTTGAGCTCATTGAGGTAGTTGCCGAACGAATTGCCCCGGGCGCTGACATACTGCGCGCCATGATCGAATGAGATGCCACCTTGCCTCGCGGTGGCAATCCGGCCGCCAATCACGCGATCCGCCTCGAACACGTCGACATAGCAGCCCGCGCGGCGCATGAACTGGGCGCAGGCGAGCCCCGCCAAACCGGCCCCAATGACGGCGGTGCTTTGTGTCAAGCGGCTCGTTTCCTGAATGACGCGCGGACAATATTTTGGCGCAATAACCTGAAATTAATTGTCCGCCGACTCGCCGTTCAGCGGCCGCGGATTAATTATTATTACACTTCATGACAAACAGACATTTAACGCACCTTAAGGATACGCGACCCAAGACGCGGAAAATTTAAAATGGATCACTTCGCAGGCGAAACAACACCGCAAGCGATCCGGGAACCGCTGTTACCCTCGGGCTCGGTGAGATAGTCGTCAGGTTTCTCGAAGACGACAAGCGACGTTCCGTCTGCGTCGTAAATCGATTCCTCGGCTTCCTTGGAGAGCGTGACGAAAGGACTGACGAGCTCAACCTCCACCTCGCCATTGGCGCCGGCAATCAGATTCGGAAGATCACCGACCATCGGTCCTTCGTCGTTGAGGAAACCGTGCTTTGCCCCGAGCGGATTATAAATGCTTCCGGCGCTCGCGAAGTCGCCCTTGCACTCGCCCCGGTCGTGAAGGTGGAAACCGTGCGCGCCCGGCGGCAATCCCTTGAGCTTGACCTTCAAGAGCACGCCCGCCGTGGTCTCGATCATCCGGATCTGACCGAGATCTTTGCCATCCATCCCCTTGATTTCGACGACCGATTTCTCCCCGATCGCCAGAGCCGGCCGGTCGGCGATTGTGCCGACGGACAGCAGCGTCACTACAGCAGCGACGGCGAAATTAGACCGGTACATCGTAACCCTCTGCAAGTGGCTCTTTAATTCCCCACTTCGTCGATACTTCGATTAGTCCAGCCCGCCAAGCGGGTTTCGCCGCCCGGCTCCCCTGATTAGCGAGGCAGTGCAAGCCACAAATCGAGGTCCAGAACCACGCCGTCGGCATAGTCCGAACCGGATTTATAGGGATAAGACGAGCACGGTGTATTCTTGGTTGCGATCAGGCGGATGCGCAGTGCACCGATGTCGCTGCGGCCCGAAATCTCCGACTTTTCCAGGATTTCCGACCAGGCGTAGATCGTATCCCCGGCAAAACATGGTGCGACATGCCTCCCACCGTTGATCGCGGCCACGTGAAAGGCGTTACCGAGCCCGTTGAACGATAGTGCGCGTGCGAGCGAGATGACGACGCCGCCGTACACGAGTCGCCGCCCGAACCGTCCCTGCCCCTCGGTGTGCTGGTTGAAGTGCACCTTCGCGGTATTCTGGTAAAGGCGCGTCGCCATCTGATGCTCGGCTTCCTCGAGCGTCATTCCGTCGACGTGGTCGATTTTTTCTCCGACGACATAGTCCGCCCAGCGATGGCTGGACCCAGACAGCCGAGGGTCCCAGCCCGTCCCGTCCATCCGCGGCGCGTTCCACGAGCCGGTATCGATCGGGGGTACGGCCCCACCGATCCGCGCCGGGTCGACCCGGTCCGGAAGTGTGGGCACCACGACGTCGGGCGCGGGCGCGGACTTGTCGCGTTTGCGGACCATCACCCAGCGCGTGTACTCGAGCACGGTTTCGCCACGCTGATTGCGGCCCGTAGACCGGACATAGACCGTACCGGTCTCGCGATTGGAGTTTTCCTTGAGGCCGATGACCTCCGAGATCGACGCGAGCGTGTCGCCGGGATAGACTGCTGTGAGAAATCGGCAGTCGGCGTAGCCGAGATTGGCAACCGCATTGAGCGAAATATCGGGCACCGTCTTGCCGAAGACGATGTGGAACGTCAGCAGATCGTCGACCGGCGATTGAGAGTAGCCGATCGCCCGGGCGAAACTGTCGGCCGACTGGACCGCGAACCGGGAACCATAGAGTGCCGTATAGAGTGCGACGTCGCCCGCCGTTACGGTCCGGGGCGTGGCATGGTGAATGACCTGCCCCAGCCGGAAATCCTCGAAAAAGTTACCGGGATTGGTCTTGGCGGCGGGCGTGTTCATGGTCATAGGAGGCGGCCTCATTCGGATCAGGTCCCCGTCCTTACGGGGATTACGACACACACCGCAAGACGGGCAGTATGAAGCATGACTGGAGTGCTGCGCTGACTGCCCTTGGCCACCGGTGCTCGGACATGAGGTTAAGGCGGCCGGACCGCACGCTCCGGCCAAGGTTACTACCCCTACCGAAACGTAATCCGCCCGCGCCGTAGCGCCCCCTGGACCCAAGACTTTCCGCGCCCTACAAGTCCACCATGACCACGCAATCGATTACCCAGCGGCTCGCCAATCCGACCCGATTCATGGACCTTTCGGGGGCAATACTTCCGTGGCTGTCGCTCGCCGCCTTCGTAACCATCGTCTATGGCTTGGTGATTGGGTTCTCGGTCCCCCCGGATTACCAGCAGAAGCACACCGTCAAGATCATGTTCATTCACGTGCCGGCCGCCTGGCTGGCGATGATGGGCTACGGTCTGATCGCGGTATCGAGCTTCGGTCTGCTCGTTTTCCGCCACCCGCTGGCCGATGTGTCGGCGAAGGCGGCTGCGCCCATCGGCGCCGCGTTCACGCTGCTGGCACTCGTCACCGGCTCCCTTTGGGGCAAGCCGATGTGGGGCACCTACTGGCAATGGGACGCGCGAATGACGTCGGTGCTGATCCTGTTTTTCCTCTACCTCGGGCTGATGGCGCTGCGCTCCTCGATCGAGGACGACGTGCTGGCCTCCAAGCTGACCGCGGTGCTCGCGCTGGTCGGCGTGGTGATCTTGCCGGTCATCAAGTTCTCAGTGGACTGGTGGAATACGCTGCACCAGCCCTCGGGCGTTCTGAAGGGCGCGGTCGACCCCGTCTTCCTCCAGCCGCTCCTGATATGCGCGATTGGTTTCTCCCTGCTATTTTTCGCGCTGCACATGAAGGGCATGCGTAACGAGATCTTGCGACGCCGTCTGAAGGCCCGCCAGCAGCTCGAGGTCGACCGCGCAGCACGCTCCGGAGAGGCCGTCTGATGGAACAACGTCTGCCGCCGCTGGCATGGCTCCCCGACCTGGGCGATCACGCCAACTTCATTTGGGCAAGCTATGCGATCATGTTCTTCGTACTTGGCGCCCTCGTCGTTTGGCTTTTCATCGAGGGCCGCAGTCTCGAACGGCGCCTGACGGCGCTCGAGGATCGCACTGGAAAACGGAACGCCCGGTCGAAATGAGCACGAATGACCCCACGGACCCCACGGCGAACGTAACGACCGGCAGAAGTCCACGTGGCTTCACGTGGCTGATTTTGCCGTTGTTGATTTTTGCCGGTATCGCGGCCCTGTTCGCCCTTGCCCTTAAATCCGGAGACCCGTCGCGGCTGCCGTCGGCATTCATTGGCAAGCCGGCACCCGCTTACGCCTTTACGCCGCTGGACGGAGCGAGCGGAACGAAAGTGAACGGCTTCGACCAGAAGGCGCTTTCGACCGGTAGCGTAACGATCGTGAACTATTGGGCCTCGTGGTGCGCGCCCTGTGTCGAGGAGCACCCTCAGCTCGTGGCGCTGAAAGACGTTCCAGGTGTTGTCCTGGCAGGCGTCAACATGAAGGATGAGCCCGACAACGCCCGCCGTTTCCTGTCTCGCTACGGCAATCCGTTCGCAATGCTCGGTCAGGACCGATCCGGCCGCGGCGCCATCGAATGGGGCGTGTATGGAACGCCGGAAACGTTCATTCTCGATGCAAAAGGTATTATTCGCGCAAAGCACGTCGGCCCGATTTCGAAAGCCGATCTGGACCGGAAAATATTACCTGCAATCGAAGCCGCCCGCCGGTAGCCACGTAACGGCCCTGGCTTCCCTCGCGTATCGTTGAATGACGCGACAACGCAGGCCGCCATGTACGGATGTCGAAAGGGTCAAGCATGAAGAATTCCCTTGTCGGCCGGATGGAACGAGCTTCGTGGCGCCGGACCGCGTTTGCCGCGCTGACTCTCGCACTGTCCTCGATGTTGCCCGGCCCGAGTCACGGTCAGCAGGAGGTTGAGACACCTGGCGTATCGAAAATCGTCAACGTGATTGAGCTGTTTACGAGCCAGGGTTGCTCGTCTTGCCCGCCGGCGGATGCGCTGTTGAAGACCTATGCGGCCCGCTCGGACGTGCTCGCGATTTCGTTACCCGTCGACTACTGGGACTACCTTGGCTGGAAGGATACCTTGGGCAGCCCGAAGCACACCGAGCGTCAGCGCAACTACGCGCGCGCGCGCGGCGACGGGCAGGTCTACACGCCCCAGGCCGTGATCAACGGGGTCGCCCACGCTGTCGGCAGTTCCAAGACGGCGATCGACGCCGCGCTGATGCTGACTGGTGACGATCTCAAGGCCAGCCGCGTTCCGATCAAGTTCTGGACCGACCGCGGCAGCATATTTATCGAGGCGGGCGCAGCCGCGCCGAATGCCAGCTACCAGGAAGCGACGGTATGGCTCGCGGTCATCACCCCATCGGCCGACGTCGAGATCGGACGCGGCGAAAATAGCGGTCGAAAAGTAACCTACACCAACGTTGTCAGGGAACTGACACCGGTCGGTACCTGGAACGGTCGACAAATGCGCATCCAGCTCGCTCGCACGGCGGTCATGCGCAAGGACCACGATCAGATTGCCGTCCTCATCCAGAACGGCAAGGCGGGCCCGATCATTGGCGCGGCGATGACCGGCCTCTGGTGAGCCCACTCATGCTTCTGCACTCTCGCTTGCGCTAGATCGGGAAGAAGTCGCCCGTCGCGTTGTTGAGCACTGTGAGCTGCCCGGACGCGATGTCGAAATGGCACCCGTAGAGCGTCAACCGGCCTTTACTCTCCTGCTCGGCGACGAACGGGAACGACCGCAGATTGGAGAGCGAAACCTTCACGGCCTCGCGTTCCATCTTGCTGACGAGCTCGGCCCGATTTGCACCCTGGTGCGCACTCATAAGACTGAGCCGGGTAGAATCGAGCATCGACATCCACTTCGAAATGAAGTGGGCCTCGGTCTGCACCGCAGCGGACTGGTCGAGTGCGGCCTTGATGCCTCCGCAGCTGGCGTGGCCCATGACGACGATGTGCTTGACCCTGAGATTGAGCACCGCGAACTCCAGCGCCGCCGAGACACCATGGAACTGGCCACCGGTCTCATAGGGCGGAATTAGGTTCGCTACGTTGCGCACGACGAACAGCTCGCCCGGCATCGCCGAAAATATGGTCTCGGGATCACACCGGCTGTCGCAACACGATACGATCATCACGTCCGGGTTCTGTCCGTGCGTGGCAAGCTCTTCGTAGTGATCCCGGTTGATATCGAAGTGGCGGAAGCGAAAGCGAAGGTAGCGGTCCTTCAAGTGCTCGGGGAAGCTGGACATTCAATCCTCGATAGCCTGGTGTTTTAACGTAGTGCGGCGGCTGACGTAGTGCGGTGGCAGCCGAATGTCATCCCCAGATCTCGCATTTGAGCCCTCTGGCGTCTATTTCTGGTTCGACCGGGAAGCACCGGGCTGCACCCAGCGCAAGACGGACTGCAGTCCAGGAATTGGCCGCAGCATCGAGTAAATCATCCGGGCCAGCACCCACCGGCCTCACGTCCGCGTTGAGGATCTGCGCGGAATATCCCGCTTCCGCAAGCAGTTCGCGCCGCATTTCGAGGCCGGGTTCGAATGGCCGGGATTTGACTTTTTTCGGCAAGCCGAGCGGTTTCCAGCCATTCAAGGCAGAAAATGCCACCTCGGGATGAACCTCCCGCACGCGCCGTTGGAGTTCGGGGGTCATGAGGGCATCGACTTCCCGGATCTTCGGAAAGAGATTGAACGCTTGCTTAGAAATTTTGCGCGGCGGATCGGACGTTGCCAGCGCGATCTCGCATGCGGACCGATAGTCTGTCTCGACGACCGCCGCCCGTGACGGCACTGAAAAGACCGACGATTGACGCGCCCCGAGCACCTTTCGCGCTTCGACGTCGGCGGCGCGTCCCCCAAGTCGGGCCCGTTCAGGCAAGCCGATCGGAATATCCACCGTGACCATGGCAAATGGTCCGCTGGCCAGTACGTCGAGAAACGTCTGGAAGGCGTCGATCCTGGCCGACTGCGGATCATCGACCCGCCGCACGACCGCGATCCACCCGCCAGGACAACCGTCCACCCCCGCAACGATCTCCCCATCGGATCGTGGCGCCGTGCTCATGCGGTGGTCCGGTTGGTCGCCATGGGGAAGACCGGCCAGGACAACGGCGTGGCCGCCAGCGGCAGCGCACTGACTGAGATGGCCTCCTCCGACAGGCTCCCATCGAGCGCGAAATCGACCCCCGCCGTTGCATAGGCCAAAGGATCCGCGGCTGCAGACGGGTCTGGCGAGGCAATGACACCGTGCTGTTCGATCCACGCCGCCAGCAACAGCGCGGAGAACAGATCGCCGGTCCCGTCCGGCACCGATTGCCGCAACGGAACACGGGCGACGGCGCCGATAGCCCCGGTGGTCATGACGTTGAGAAGTTCCCCCGGCCGGTCGGACGGTATCGACGTGGCAATGGTCGACAATCGGCCGAGCGGATGCGATCGCGCATCCTCTGCCGAGCGAACCTCGAATCGGCTGAGAAACGACAGTTCGAAGCGATTAGGCGTGGCAAGGTCGCACATCGGCACGAGCCGGCCCCTGATCTCCTCCGCGGCGGCGCGCTCGATATAGAGCCCCTTGGGATCGTCCCCCAGTACCGGATCGCAAAGGTATATCGCCGGCCGCGCGCCGTTTACCGATCGCACGCGTGTCACGGCTTTCTCGGCGCACCGCACATGATCGACGCTCGGCAGATAGCCAGTCAGTATCCCGTCGACCCCGTCGAGCCACCCGTTGGCATCGAGCGCATCGAGAATTCCATCGAGCACATCTGCCGAAATTCGTGTTCCCGACACGTGCAGATGCCCTGGATGGTTGGAAAGTACCACCGTCGGAAGCGCGATCACGTCGTGTCCAAGCGCCTGCAGCGCCGGCACGATGACCGACAGCCCGACGGCTCCGTACGCTACTTGAGATGAGATCGCGAGAATTCGGGACATCGCCGTCGTATTTTGACTGATTGTTGAGCACCACGGCGCTGATACACCGATGGTCGGGTTGCAGGACTTTCCGCGCTGTTTATATCGGCCCGACGCGTTTCGCACACTCATGACCGACGAGGAGCCTGCCATGAAAATCCGGCCGCGCCGCAGTGTCCTTTACATGCCGGGTGCCAATCAGCGTGCCCTGGACAAGGCCCGCACGCTTCCAGCCGACGCATTGATCCTCGACCTCGAGGATTCCGTCGCCCCCGACGCGAAGCCCCAGGCGCGCGACAACGTCTGCGCGGCTGTGAAATCGGGCGACTACGGCTCGCGCGAGCTTGTCATTCGCGTCAACGCACTCGAAACGCCGTGGGGAACCGCGGACATGTTCGCGGCCGCGGATGCGGAGCCGGACGCGATCCTGGTTCCTAAGGTCTCCCACCCCGGTGACATCGTCAGCGCGGCAAAGGTAATCAAGGCAGCCGGCGCACCCGAAAAGACGCGCCTGTGGGCCATGATCGAGACCCCGATGTCGATCCTCAACGCGCGCGAGATCGCCCAAACTGGCGCCGACCCCGAAAATCGACTGTCCTGCCTCGTCCTGGGAACGAACGATCTCCTGAAAGAAAGCCGCGCGCGTATGACCGGCGACCGGTTCGCGGTCGTGCCCTGGCTCGCGATGAGCATCGTCGCAGCCCGCGCTTACGGCCTGGACGTTGTCGACGGCGTCTACAACGACTTCAAGGACGACGCCGGCTTCCGCGAGGAATGCGAGCACGGGCGAACGCTCGGCATGGACGGCAAGACGCTCATTCACCCGTCGCAGGTCACACCCTGCAACGACATTTTCTCCCCGACAGCGGACGAGGTCGCCTGGTCCCGCCGCATCATTCAGGCGTTCGCCGAACCGGGGAACGACAAGAAGGGCGTCATCACCGTCGATGGAAAGATGACCGAGCGGCTCCACCTCGTCATGGCCCGGCGCACGGTCGCCATCGCCGAGGCCATCGAGGAAATGAGCATGGCAGAGGCCGCCGAAGGTCGAAGCTGAGCTTGGCCCGCCCTCGAATAGTCCTCACACGGCCGCACGGTGGTCGCGGTCCGGCAGTAACCGATTTGTGGGGAGCTTAAGCCGCGGTTAGCTGCGGCCGGGCAAGGTGGGGCATTCGTTTCCGGACGGGGCTCTCGTAATGCGTTTTCTGAAACACCACGCCGTGGCGACGATTGCCACGCTGATATTGGCCGCCTGCTCGAGTTCGGGCCCGGGGACGATTTCGAGGCCGTCCCGCCTGCAACCCGTTTGCGACGAGGCCACCGGACAGGCCGCGACGACCGGCAAGGCATCGGCGCAAGGCTATGCCCGCGCAGCGCTCCGCTTCAGGATCGAGGAGGTGAAGGGCTTTCTTCACACCGAGGGATACCGGTCCGTGAAGTCCGAGCGCGCCCGCCTCTCATGCCGGCCCTATGCGATCGGCCCAATCACGACTGCGCTCACCCACTGCACGGCGAAGGCCCGCGTCTGCGGAAACTGACAGCACGACACGGGATAACGCTTAACCCCTGATACGCACCTGCACATAGAGTGCGCCGGCCCCGCCATGCTGAATGGCGGCTTCGGTATAGCTGACGACCAAAGAGCGCATGTCGGGCGATGCCAGCCAAACCGGCACGTTCCGCCGCAGAACGCCGGGCGGATCAGGCCTGTCCGGTGACCATGGCTCGACCTCGCCGCCCGCGAAATTCGACCGCCGCGGGGCGCCCTTTCCGGTAATTACCAGCACGAACCGATGCCCCCTCGCCTGCGCCAAGCGCAGAAACGACACCAGCGCCGCACGGGCTTCGTCCTGACGCATGCCGTGTAGATCGAGCCGCGCATCGATCTCGGTGCGCCCCCCGCGAATCCGGCGCGCACTTTTGGAATCGAAACTCGAAAGCTCAGGCAGACCGTTGCGACTGGCCTTCTGCTTCGGAACCGAAACCGGCGGCACGTATGGCGGCAGCACCGGCGGCCGCCTGTTGGCTTCAGGCCGAGGCTTCGTCTCCACTGGAGCTTTGCCGTCAGGCACGCGGACAGAAGCGGAAAGTGCCCCGTTAGGCGAGGCGGAAAAATCGCCCTCGGTCTCGTCAGCAACCGATGGATGGACCCGGCCCTTCGCCCGTTCGAGCCGCGACATCGACCGCGCCGCAAAATCCCAGAGCGCACGTTCGTCGTCCGTGAGACGCCTCGTTCGCTTCTTGCCGCGATTGTCGCTCATTGCTGAGCCCCAGACTGCGGCACTCGCGGAACGGGCCGTGGCGCAAGCACGAAGAACGATCCCGCGTGCTTCGTGATACCCGCCAAGCCGAGCGCCTCTGGACCCGTCCCGAAGAACACATCGCCACGCTCCGGTCCCTTGATCGCGGACCCCACATCATGTGCAATCATCAGCCTGTGAAACCCATCCGGTTTCACGTGAGTCATGGCCGGCGAAGTGACATAGATTGGCGTCCCCAGCGCATGAAATGCCGTGTCGACGGCCAGGCTGCGGCCGGGCGCCAGCGGACTTCCGAGCACGCCGACAGGCGCATCGCCTTCAAGCGGACGAAAAAATATGAAGCTCTTATTGTGCCACAGCATTGTACGCGCACGTTTCGGATCTGACCGCAGCCAGTCCGTCATGACCTGAAGCGTCAGATCATCGGCCGCGAACAACCCCTGATCGATCATCACCCTGCCGACCGAAGTATACGGGTGGCCGTTCTTGCCATCGTACGTGACGCGCATGAGGCTGCCGTCCGGCAGGCGGATCGCACCCGAGCCCTGGACATGCAGCATGAATGCTTCGACGGGATCCGAAAGGTAGACGAACTCGAGCCCCAGTCCTGAAAGTGCGCCCTTTTCTATCTGCTCGCGCGTCGCGAAAGGTACGGTCCGTCCGTCCGGCAACCGGCGGACATGAGTAAGCCCTTCCGCGGACTTTGCGCCGCGGTCGGCTTCCGAAACGACGTTGAGAAGATCGACGGGGCGCCGGTAGAGCGGCACGGAGAACGACCGGTCCGGACTGAGCGCACCGTCGAGGATGGGTTCGTAATATCCGGTTAGAAGCCCGCGTGGCCCATCATGGATGACACGCATGGGCGTGAAACGCGCCTCGAAGAATGCGCGCGCCGCTTGCCGGCTCGTGATGAGCGGCCGCTCACCCTCCGCGGCCCTATAGACGGAGGCCAGTGGTTCGGGCGTAGCGGAATGTGCATTTACGGCGGCGCCCCCAGCTACAAGAGCTGAAAACGCCGCGAGATGGTCGTCCCTCTCCCAGCCTGGCAGCCGGGCGAACGGAACCGGCTCGAATGTCGGGCTGGCAACGGCCATTGTGCACCAAGGGACGCTTACTGCTCTTGCGTAGCGACGAGCCGCCAATTGAGATTCTGGCGCGCACGTGGGGTCGAGATATCGCGACTGAAGGTCCACACGTCGGTGACCTCCTTGATTTTCTGCGGATCGCCGCCGATCACCGTCCCGCGCCGGTCGCGCGTGGCGCTAATGAGCTGGCTCACGAAGCGCACGGTAACGGACGCGACACCATTCTTCACATCGGCCTCGGTGATATCGGCCTTTGAAATCCCGACGAAGCTCTGATCGATGAGGTCGCCGCGGCGATCGCGTGCCATGATTTCGGTGTTGAATGCCTCGTAGACTTCCTTGCTCAGAAGCTCTTTGAGGGTTTTGCGGTTGCCCTCGGCAAACGCGGTCACGATCATTTCGTAGGCCTGCCGCGCCCCTTTTACGAAATCTGCCGGATCGAACGCCGGATCGAGCTTGTAGATTGCCACGAGGCCATCCGAAACGGTCTCGTCGCTGACAACGAATGCGCGAATGCGCTGCTCCCCATCGGCAACGGCAACATCACCCGCAACAGCCGCGGCGGCGGCCTCCCGGCGAGGCAGCGTGATGACCTTGCCCTGGTCTCCCCCCTGCGGCGAGCGCCTGCGCGGGTCGCTAGGCCTGTCCTGGCGACGCTCGGGCGGACCTGTATCCCGGCCAAGTATGCTGCGGAGTTTCCAGACGGCGACGACGGCGACGACGAGCCAAATCAAAGTCATCAATTCGAGTTGGCCGGACATGGACATGCTTTCCATTATGCGGGCGGTCGGCTGACCGTGTCGGTTTGCCAGCCTGACCGATTCCTGAGGTCTCAGATCAATTCGTCGAACACCAAATTCGACATTGTTGCCAGAAAGTTTGGTGTAAACGCGCGCAACATAACTAACATATGGTGCGCTTTGAGGGTAACGCCAACACATATCCAACGGGCGGGCGACAACAAGGATTTGTTTACCATGCCGTCCTTCGGACTGCTCATCCTGCTCTTGATCATCGCCCTCCCGTTGCTGGAAATCGCTCTCCTCATCAAGGTCGGCGCGATGATCGGCGTATGGCCGACGTTGTTGATCATTCTGGCGACGGGAATAGTCGGGCTGACCGTCTTCCAGCAACAGGGCGTCGGTGTGGCGCGACGAGCCTACGATCGGATGCAGTCCGGCGAGCCACCGCTGGAACCCATGATCGAAAGCGGCCTGCTTGCCTTCGCCGGCGGATGCCTCATCGCCCCTGGCCTCATCACCGATGCGATCGGGCTCGTGCTTCTCATTCCCCCGGTCCGTCAGTCGATCGCCCGGATGATCGCCCGGCGCGGCGGCTTTTTCGCGGTACACATCCACCGTGAAACCGGTTTTCCATGCCGGGGAGGCGGCGAGAACGCCACGATCGATGGCAGCTTCGAGCGGCTCGAAGAGCGCGACATCCCCCGACCAAGGCAGCCGGACGAGCCCCGCCTCAAGTGATCGAGGCCCCGGCGCCGTTCCGGCCGGCCGTCGATCTCATTTGCCTGTACCTTGACCGCATGCTAGCGACCCGCCCTCTAGGAATTCGGAAAAACGGACTGGACCGATGGCAGAAAATAAGAACGGCCAAAGCACTGGTAAGGAAGCCGCAGCCGCAGATGAACGCACCCTGCCGATGCAGGCCCAGGTCGTCGGCCAATTCATTCGCGATCTGTCGTTTGAAAATCCGAACGTTCACCAGTTGATCGAGGGCTTGAGCGAGAGCCCCAATCTGAAGCTCGAGGTCAACGTCGCGGCCGAACGCCTAAAGCAGCCAGAGCTGTATGAGAGCAGCATCCACTTCACGGCAACGGCCGCCACCAAGGAAGGCAAGATCTACATCCTCGAGTGCGTCTACGGCGGAATCTTCAGGCTTCAGAACGTGCCCGAGCAGGCACTTGAGCCGTTCCTGCTGATCAACTGCCCGACGATCCTTTTCCCATTCCTGCGCCGCCTCGTCGCCGACGTGACGCGCGAAGGTGGCTTCCCGCCGCTGCTTCTCGACCCCATCGACTTCGGCGGGCTCTATATGCGCCGCCAGCAGGAATTGGCAAAAGAGCAGGTCAAGAGCTGAGTAGGCGTATCGTCAACAGCGGTTGCCAGATAACGGGCAGGACCGGCCAACTGACCGCCCCGCCCGAATTCCGTCAGTTCGCGTAGCGGCCCCAGATCGCCTTCTCCCCGAGGGCCGAGATGAACGAGCTGTGCGCTTCGATATCGCTCTCCGAAAGGCGCGAGGGCAGCGGCGAAGGACGCTGCCGTGCTGGATTGCCCGCAATAACGGTGCGCGAACCACCTCGCGCACTCTTGCCTCCCGCAACCGCGAGCCCCAGCGCGGCCTGACGCTCCCCCAGCAATTCGACGTAAACGTCGGCCAGTAGCAGACTGTCCATCAGCGCGCCGTGCTTGATGCGCTTCGAAGCGTCGATGCCATACCGCTTGCAGAGCGCATCGAGCGTATTCGCGCCGCCAGGATGCTTCCGCCTCGCCAGCGCGAGCGTATCGAGCACGCGCTCCGGCCTGATCGCCGGATATTTCAGTCGCGTGAGTTCGGCATTGAGAAAGCCGATATCGAACGCCGCATTGTGAATGACCAGCATATCGCCGCCGATGAACTCCAGAAAGTCCCGAGCGACTTCGGAGAAAAGCGGCTTGTCGAGCAGGAACGCCGTCGTAAGCCCATGAACCGCTTCAGCCTCGGCCGGAACGTCCCGCTCTGGGTTGATGTAGCGATGAAACTCCTTGCCCGATGGGATCCGGTTCAGGAGTTCGATACAGCCGATCTCGATCAGCCGGTCTCCTTTGAGCGGGTCGAGACCCGTCGTCTCAGTATCGAGCACGATTTCGCGGTGCAACGCTGCCGTCCTGTCTTTGTCACGCCGTCCCGTTGTCCCAGCACCGGTCGAATGCGGACTCCGGCCGACCGGGCAGTTCGGCAAGTATCTGGTCGATTTGCGCCTGCGTGTCTTCAACCGGGCCCGTTGTATCCACGACAAAATCCGCCCTCGCCTTTTTCTCCGCGTCGGGCAACTGCCGGGAAAGGATGGTCTGTAGCTTCGCGTCGCTCATCCCCGGCCGGTCCAGTACGCGCTCGCGCTGCGCTTCGGCCGTCGCCGAAACGACAATTTTGACGTCGACGAGTGCGTCGGCTCCCGTCTCGAACAGCAACGGAATTTCGAGAACCGCGACGGGTGCTCCACGCTCCTTGACCGACTTCAAAAACGCACGTTCGACATGCCGGACGGCGGGGTGCACGATGCCTTCGAGCCGGGCGAATCCGCCGGGTTTAGTGGCCAGCACCGAAGACAACCGCGCCCTGTCGACGCGGCCGCCGACGGTGACACCGGGAAATTCCGCTTCGATGATGTTTGCCAGCGGCCCCTCGTAAAGCCGATGCACGACGGCGTCGGCGTCGAGCACCGGAATGTGCCGCGCTCTGAGATGCTTCGCTGCGGTCGATTTTCCCATTCCGATCGATCCGGTCAGACCAACGATCAGCATGTCAGCCCTTCGCGATATCTTCGGCGACGAACTCGAAAAGCTCGTCCGTCACCCTCGGCCTTACTCCGAACCAGCGTTCGAAGCCGGGAACGGCCTGGTGCAGCAGCATACCGAGGCCATCGACGGTCCGGAGCCCGTGAAGGGCCGCCGACTTTAAAAAGGCCGTCTGTAGCGGTGCATAGACGATATCGGACACGACAGTCGCCGCGTGAAATCCAGCGAAGTCGATACCGATGTCGCCTTGATGCTTGAGGCCGAGTGACGTCGTATTGACGATCACCGAGGCTTGCCTCGAGGCCTCTTCTCGGTGCGACCAGTCGAAGACCTTGACGCGCGTGCCGAAGTCCCGAGCCAGCGACAAGGCTCTATCCCGCGAACGATTGAAGACGCGCACCTCGGTCACACCGTCCTCGAGGAAACCGTATACGACCGCACGCGCTGCGCCTCCCGCACCCAGAACCGATACCGGCGCGTCACGATCCCGCCACCCGGGAGCCGACAGGTCGAGGTAGGTCATATAGCCGTACGTATCGGTGTTGGCCGCGCACAGCCGGCCGTCCTTCAGCCACAGCGTGTTGGCGGCCTTGACCGCCACTGCCGACGCATCTTTCTCGACTGCGATCCGGAAAGCGGCCTCCTTGTGCGGCACCGTGACGTTGCAGCCGACATAGCCCTGTCCCTCGAGGCCCGTCAGAAACGACGCGACGTCCTCGGGCCGCACGGCAACCTTGCGATACCGCCCCGCGATCTCATACTTGCCGAGCCAGTAGCCATGGATCATCGGCGAGCGTGAATGACTGATGGGCCACCCGATCACGCACGCCTCTCGCGGCACCGGCCGCTCGAATTCGCTAAGCAGGCACGGAGAAGTCCCGCTCATTCCGCCAGCGCCTCCCGCGCACGTAGTTCGCTCAGTAGTGGCAACAACGGCAGTCCCAGCACTGTGAAATAATCGCCTTCAATCTTCTCGAACAATTGCACGCCGAGCCCCTCAAGCTCGTAGGCTCCAACCGACCGCATCACCGCGCCGCCCGCCTGCTCGACATACTGGTCGAGAAACTCGTCGGAGAACTGCCGCATCTTGAGACGGGCGCACTCGACGATGCCCCAGACGACTTCGCCGCCCTCCGCGATCACCACCGCCGAATGCAACTCATGTGTCCGTCCTCTCAGCCGGTCGAGATGATCGCGCGCTTCGTCCGGACTTCCGGGCTTCTCGAATATCCGTGAACCAAGGGCCAAAACCTGGTCGGCGCCAATCACAAGCGCTTCGCGGTTCGACTGACTGACGAACTCCGCTTTCGCCCGGGCGAGAACACTCGCCACCATGTCCGGTTCGATGCAGTCGCTCTCCGCCATCAGCGAGGCGCGTAACTCGGCCTCGTCGACATCGGCGGGAACCACATCGAATTCCCTGACGCCGGCTCGCGACAGCAATTCTCTACGGATCCTGCTGCCCGACGCCAATATCAACCGGCGCTGGCCGGACCGGCCACCGGGAGCGCTGATGTCACTGCGCGTCATTGGATGGCAATCCCTGCTTGCGATCTTGCATCAGTCGGATGATCGCCGCCGCGCTCTCTTCGATCGACCGCCTCGTCACGTCGATGATCGGCCAATCATTTTCCGCGCAGATGCGCCGGGAGTGAAGTATCTCAGCCGAAATCTGCTGACGGTCGACGTAGTCGTCGAGATCGCGTGGCCCGAGATGCTCCGTCCGGTTCCGCCGTACTTCCGAGATGCGCTCGGCGCTCGCGACAAGGCAGACAACGAACGCTGTGTGCGGTTCGGTCAGTTTTTTCGGCAGAGGAACACCCGGCACGATCGGCACGTTCACCGTCTTGTATCCGCGCTGGGCGAGATAGATCGACGTGGGCGTCTTCGAGGTCCGTGAAATTCCCAGCAGTATGATGTCGGCCTCATTGAGATCGTCCGGCAACCGGCCGTCGTCGTAGGTCAGCGTGAAGTTCATCGCATCGATGCGCCGGAAATAGCTCGCATCGAGCACGTGCTGCCCGGCCACGACCGGCGTGCGCGGCATGCCGAGATAGTTCTCGAAGACCTGCATGATCGGCGCCAGAACATAGAGGCACGGCAGCTTCAGCTCTCGACAGCGCGCCTCGAGCTCATCCGCAAGTTCGCGGTTGACCACCGTGTAGAGCACGATGCCTGGCGCCTGCTCGATCTCTTGCAGCACACGCTTCATCTGCTTGGCGGTTCGCACCAGCGGATGCACGTGCTCGATCGGCCGCACCATCGCGTATTGGACGGCCGCCGCCTTGGCGATGATCGTCAGCGTCTCGCCGGTGGAATCCGACACGAGATGGAGATGGAAGTAGCTCGGAAGTGGGTTGGCCATCGGTGGAAAAGTTGGAGGGTTACGCACAGGGCCTGTCGCGTGGCAGAGGCAACCCCTCGGGAGGTGGCACGTCTTCCACCGTGTTACCAACACCAACACCGGACGGAACGCTCCCGCGTGGCATTATCCCCCTAACGGGGATAACCGGCTTGTGCGTGCGAGCCCCAGGGTTGTCAACATCCTGCCCCCATCGGTCGCCGCAGCAACCCGTCTCTCAAAGGGTTGAGCTTCCTGGAGTTTCATTCGCCTTGTGGTTTGATCACCCGGCTGCCATGAGATTTTGTGTTTGTCGAAGACCGTAACTGGCAAGCTGGGGATGACCTGGAGACAACCGACCAATCACCGCAGTTCGCCTCCCTAAGAGTCGTATCAATAAAAGAAGAAAAATCTCTCTCTCAATCTAAGTGAAGTGAAGGGGGACGCGACGCAGCCCTCTCCGAACCCGAGCGACGGAACGGAAAAATGGTTCAGCAGACGACGGCCACGACAAGTACGAAACCCTCGGCCAAGCCTCCGGGCTTTCGGTTCCTCGAGCCGTTGAACGGCAAAGTCGTCGCACCGCCGCCGATCTGGCTGATGCGCCAGGCAGGCCGATACCTCCCCGAGTACAGGGCAACACGTAAGGAGGCCGGCAGCTTCCTCAGCCTCTGCTACAATCCGAAACTCGCCGCCGAGGTGACCCTCCAGCCCATCCGCCGCTACGGCTTCGACGCGGCCATCCTCTTCTCCGACATTCTCGTGATCCCGGATGCGCTGGGCCAGCCGGTCCGCTTCGAGGAGGGCGAGGGACCGAAACTCGAGCCGATCCGGGAGGTTGCCGGGCTGTCGCGCCTATCGTCGGATCGCATACACGGACATCTGGCGCCCGTGTACGAGACCGTCGCGCGCCTCCGTCAGGACCTGCCTGCCGAAACCGCCTTGATCGGGTTTTGCGGAGCGCCCTGGACGGTCGCGACCTACATGGTCGGCGGCGAAGGATCGTCCGACCAAGCCCACGCACGAACCTTTGCCTATCGCGACCCGGCGGGATTTCAGTCTCTGATCGACATCCTCGTCGAAGCTTCGGTCGAATACCTCTCCCGGCAGGTCGAATCCGGCGCGAACGTCCTGCAGATTTTCGACAGCTGGGCCGGTAGCCTGCCCGAAGGCGAGTTCGCGCGCTGGGTAATCGCGCCGACCAAACGCATCGTCGCTGGCCTCGCCTCCCGTCATGGAAACGTCCCCGTGATCGGTTTTCCGCGCGGCGCAAGCCCACGCCTCGTCGCCCGATTCGTGGCCGAAACTGGCGTATCTGGTGTGAGTTGCGACACTGCCATGCCGCTGGCGGACATGGCCGAGATTCAGAAGGGCGGCGTTGCGGTTCAGGGAAATCTCGACCCGCTGCTGCTTGTTGCGGGAGGCGCCGCCCTCGACGAGCGTGTGGATGAAATCATTCACGCGCTGTCGGCGAAGCCTTTCATCTTCAACCTGGGCCATGGAATCGTGCCACAAACCCCTCCAGACAACGTCGCCCGTCTCGTCGATCGGGTTCGGGCGTATCGCGGCTGAGGCATCTGGAATGGAAGCGGGCTTGGCCTGATGGCAATCGAAGGCGACATGCGCAAAGGATCGCCCGCCCGCCGAGCGGGCGTCGCCTTGGCCATCACCGTACTGCTGACGGCAGGCGCGATCGTGTTTCTGGGGCGAGGCGCCTACGACTGGGTTAAGGCCGTCCACGTGATGGCGATCATCGCCTGGATGGCGGGGATGCTCTATCTGCCGCGACTGTTCGTCTATCACAGCGAGGCCCCGAAAGGCTCACCCCAGTCGGAGACCTTCAAGGTGATGGAGCATCGCTTGATGACCATCATCATGAACCCGGCGATGGTGATTGCCTGGGTCCTGGGCGTCTGGCTCGCCTGGCAAGGAGCATGGCTTTGGTCGGGTTGGTTTCTGGCCAAGTTCGCTCTTGTTCTGGGCCTGTCGGGCGTCCACGGCTCGCTGTCCGCGTCGGTTCGCAGGTTCGCCGAGGATCGCAACGAGAAATCCTCCCGCTATTGGCGGATCATGAACGAGGTGCCGGCCCTCCTGATGGCCGGAATTGTCATCCTGGTGGTTGTGAAACCGTTTTGAACCAATGACCTAGAGGCAGGCCAGCCACACTGAGCCCCTTCCGTTTTGCTCAGAACTCTGTTAGACCACCCCGAAATCGCGTTACTGCTCAGGTTGCGCGAACGGTTTTGGCCCACGGTTTCGGTGGGGCCAGCCACGCGGCAAGCAGGTGCCCCGCGCCAGAATTCCCCAAAACGCTTGTTCCCAGTTCGCTCTGAATTCCGTTCGTTCCCCTAAACTTCCCGCCCCGCCTCGGAACACTTCGCTGGCCTTTCATGATCTGGCCGTTGCGCACCGTGGCACCTCCCGGAGCCTGTATCCCATGAAAGAAGTCAAGCTTGAGGACTTGAAAGCCAAGTCACCGACCGAGCTGTTGTCGTACGCTGAGGAAGTCGGCGTGGAGAATGCGTCGACACTGCGCAAGCAGGAGCTCATGTTCGCGGTCCTGAAGCAGCTCGCTGCGCAGGAGACCGAGATCATCGGCACGGGCGTCGTCGAGGTTCTGCAGGACGGCTTCGGTTTCATCCGCTCGCCGGACGTGAATTATCTCCCCGGCCCCGACGACATCTACCTCGCGCCGGCTCAGATCCGCCGCTACGCGCTCCGCACCGGCGATACCGTCGACGGCCAGATCCGCGCGCCCAAGGATGGCGAACGATATTTCGCACTGATCAAGGTCAACTCGATCAACTTCGAGGAGCCGGAGGCGACCAAGCACAAGGTCAACTTCGACAACCTGACGCCACTATATCCGACCAAGTGGCTGAAGCTGGAGATCGAGGATCCGACCATCAAGGACCTGTCACCGCGAGTGATCGACATCGTCGCGCCGATCGGCAAGGGCCAGCGTGGATTGATTGTCGCCCCGCCGCGTACCGGTAAGACGGTGCTGCTGCAGAATATCGCGGCATCGATTGCCAAGAACCATCCGGAATGTTTCCTCATCGTGCTCCTGATCGACGAGCGCCCGGAGGAAGTCACCGACATGCAGCGTTCGGTGAAGGGCGAAGTCGTCGCCTCGACATTCGACGAACCGCCGTCGCGCCACGTGCAGGTCGCGGAAATGGTGATCGAGAAGGCGAAGCGCCTTGTCGAGCACAAGCGCGACGTGATTATCCTCCTCGACTCGATCACCCGCCTTGGCCGCGCCTACAACACCGTCGTTCCGTCCTCCGGCAAGGTGCTTACGGGCGGCGTCGACAGCAACGCCCTCCAGCGTCCGAAGCGCTTCTTCGGCGCGGCGCGCAACATCGAGGAAGGCGGTTCGTTGACCATCATCGCGACGGCTCTCATCGAGACCGGTTCGCGCATGGACGAGGTGATCTTTGAAGAGTTCAAAGGCACGGGCAACTCGGAAATCATTCTCGACCGGAAGGTCTCCGACAAGCGCGTCTTCCCCGCGATCGACGTGGCGCGCTCGGGCACCCGCAAGGAAGACCTGCTCATCCCCCGCGACCAGCTCCGCAAAGTCTATGTCCTGCGCCGCATCCTCAATCCCATGGGCGCCATGGACGCCATCGAGTTCCTGGTCGACCGCCTGCAGAAGACCAAGACAAACGGCGAGTTCTTCCAGTCGATGAACACGCCCGGCAGCAACTGAAGCCGGCGTCGGGATAGCCTGAAGGGGGAGCGCCGATGGAATGGACACCGCGTCCAAGACCCGTTGGCGTCCCGCTTTCGGGGCGGACCTGCCGCCTTGTACCACTCGACATTGCCGAGCACGGAGTGGGCCTCCACGCGGCGTTTTCCGCCGCTACTGACGATGGCGACTGGCGCTATCTCCCGTATGGACCCTTTGCCGCGGAGGCGGATTTTCTCCGCTGGCTAGGTGCAACGGCGTCCGACGATCCATTATTCTATACGATTATCGCCAATAATTTGAGCGGTCCGGCAGGCTTGATCGCGTTGATGCGCATTGATGCGCCGAACGGGGTTCTCGAAATTGGACACGTTCACTTCTCGCGTGTTCTTCAACGCTCGCCGCCTGCCACCGAAGCGGTTTTCCTGCTCCTGTCGCACGCCTTCGACTATCTCGGATACCGGCGCGTAGAATGGAAATGCGATGCCGCGCATATGGGGTCGCGGCGTGCCGCCGAACGACTAGGGTTTGGCCTCGAAGGCGCATTCCGTCAGCACCGCGTCGTGAAAGGCCGTAACCGCGACACCACTTGGTTTTCCATTCTCGACCGCGAATGGCCGGAGAAGAAATCCGCCTTCGTCCGCTGGCTCGACCCGTCGAATTTTGACGTCGAGGGGCGGCAGCTCACTGCGCTGGGCCTAGCCGCCCAATCAGCTCCTCGACCTTCGGCGTGATGCGCTTGACGATCTCCGCGACGCCAGCGCCGGTCGGATGCAGGCCGTCACCCTGGTTGAGCTTGGGATCGAGCGCGACGCCATCGAGGAAAAACGGGTATAGGATGGCGCCGTGCTTCGAGGCGAGGTCGGCGTACATGCCGTCGAATGCCGCCGCGTAGGCCTCGCCCCAGTTCCTCGGCGACTGCATGCCGGCAATCAACACCGGCACTTTGCGATTGGCGAGCTTCGAGAGGATCTGATCGAGCGTGGCGCTGGTCTGCTTCGGATCGAGCCCTCTGAGCGCGTCGTTGGCGCCCAGTTCGAGTATCACCGCCTGCGCGTCGTCTGGAACCGCCCAGTCGAAACGCTCGAGCCCGTTAGCCGCCGTATCGCCCGATACGCCCGAGTTCACCACCTCGACATTGTGGCCGCGCGACTTGAGCGCGAGCTCGAGTTGCGCAGGAAATGACTCCGATGGCTTCAAGCCGAATCCCGCCACTAGGCTGTCGCCGAACGCGACGATCCTGACCGTCGTTGCGGCATATACGGGCATGGCGGACGACACCATCGCGGCCACCGCTAGCAGCAAGCCATACAAACGTTGGATTTGAACAGTCTGAACCATATCTAACGCTGAGCCGTTCGAATGTTACGGCTGCTCACCTGGTGAGACGCCGGGGAACTGGAACGCAGTTTTCCATCTGTAAGCACGGCGAAATAAAGGCCAGCGCCACGTGGCGACGCAATCGAACTCGGAAAAGCACACCTTGATGCCTCCCATCGCTTCCCTGACGGATGTCGATCTGACCCTGACCAGCAGCGCTGGCTCGATCGAAATACTTCGTTCCGTATCGCTTGCGATCGAGCCGGGAACATCGGTCGCGATCGTCGGGCCCTCAGGTTCCGGAAAGACCTCTCTTCTGATGGTTCTGGCGGGGCTGGAGCGCGCCACCCGAGGACGTGTCGAGGTTGCGGGTGCGGATTATTCGGGCCTGGACGAGGACGGCCGCGCGCGGCTGCGTGCGAAGAACATCGGAATTGTCTTCCAGGCCTTCCATCTCGTGCCGAGTATGACCGCGGAGGAGAATGTGGCGCTGCCCCTGGAGTTCGCGGGACGCTCCGATGCTGTGGAGGTCGCACGCTCGCTCCTCGACGAGGTCGGACTGGGCCACCGGCTGCAACACTACCCGCAGCAACTATCCGGCGGCGAACAGCAGCGCGTCGCGCTGGCCCGCGCCGTTTCGCTGAGGCCGCGGATTCTATTGGCTGACGAGCCGACCGGCAATCTGGACGGCGCGACCGGCCGCCAGGTGATCGACATGTTGTTCGGCCTCCAGCACCGCAGCGGGGCGACGCTGGTACTCGTCACACACGACGAGCGACTTGCCGAGCGCGCATCTAGCACGGTCCGCATGGTGGACGGCCGCATCGTGGCCGACACCTCCGCGACGGCGGTGATACCGGCATGAGCCCGCTCGACATGGCGAAAATAGGCGGGCCCTCGGCAAGCGCAAAGCCTCAATTCTGGCCGCTCTGGCTTCGCCTCGCTTTGCGCGAACTTCGATCGGGACTGTCGGGCTTCGCCGTCTTCATTGGTTGCATCGCGCTCGGCGTGATGGTGATCACGGGCGTCGGTGCGCTATCTGACGCACTGCGCGCCGGACTATATAGCCAGGGCCGGCTGATACTGGGCGGCGACGTCGTGTTCGTCCGGCCCCATGCAAGGGCCACCGACCAGGAGAAGAGCGCGCTTCGTGCGCTCGGCACTCTGAGCGAGACGGCGACGATGCGCTCGATGGGCCGTCGGCTCGACGGTTCGGATCAGACGCTGGCGGAGCTCAAGGCGGTCGACGGTCTTTACCCTCTGGCCGGAACCGTGAAAATCGATGGCGCGGAAAACCTCGCGGAGGCCATACGAGAGCCGATGACCGCAGCGGTGGAGCCGGCCCTGCTGAACCGGCTTGGCCTCAAGATCGGCGACCACCTCAAGATCGGCGACAGCGAGATTTCCGTCCGCGCGATATTGGCTGGAGAGCCGGACGGCCTCGGCGACCGCGCGTCGTTCGGGCCTCGCGTACTGGTGTCGATGTCGACCCTTGAGCAGACGGGACTGATAGAGCCCGGCACGCTCATCAGGTGGCGCTATGCGGTGGCGCTCCCTGAAGCGGCCAAAGCGACGCGCGAGGACCTGAAGTCCATCGGTGAAAACGTTAGGCGCTCCCTGCCGGAGTCAGGCTTTACGGTGGCCAACCGGTTTGACCCCTCGCCACAGTTGACGCGCACACTCGAGCGGCTCCGCCAGTTTCTCACCCTGATCGGCCTGACGTCACTGGTTGTCGGCGGTGTTGGCGTTGCGAACGCAGTCTCGACGTTCGTGGAAAAGCGACGCAAGGTCATCGCGACCATGAAGAGCCTCGGAGCGCCCGGTGCGCTGGTGTTCCGGATCTTCCTGACGCAGATCCTGGCCATGGCGGCCCTCGGGGTCGCCGTGGGTCTTGTACTGGGCTACGCCGTTCCCTTCACCGTCGACGCAATTGTCGGAAGCGCATTGCCCATCCGCGCCGAATTCTCGGTGACATGGGTGAGCGTCGCGACTGGCGTCGCCTATGGCGTGCTGGTGGCTCTGTTGTTTGCGATATGGCCGCTGGGCCGGGCCGAACAAGTGCCACCATCGGTGCTGTTCCGCGACGATGTTTCCGGCGAAGTCGCCCGACCTCGATGGCGCCTCATCTGGGCAACAGCAGCAGTGGCATTGGCACTGGTGGTGTTCACCGTACTGTCGACCGACATGTGGCGGGTGGCGCTCGGCTTTTGCGCGGGCCTCGCTTTACTCCTGTTCGTCTTCTGGGGCGTGGGGCGGATCATCCCCGCCCTCGTGAGAAGGCTGCCCCGGCCGCGCGTGCCCGAATTGACCGTGGCGCTGTCTTCGATTGCGGCGCCCGGAGGCCTCTCTGCAGCGATCGTTCTTTCCCTCGGTCTCGGACTTTCGTTGCTTGTCGCGGTCTCATTGGTCGACGCGAGCCTGCAGGATGAGTTGTCCGGGAGATTGCCGGAGCGCTCGCCGGCCTACTATGTGCTGGACATCTCCAAATCGGAGGTCGCGGCGTTCGAGAGCTTTGTCGCCGCGCAAGCCCCTGGAAGTCACCTCGAAACGGCGCCGATGCTGCGAGGTCGGCTCGTCGCTCTCAAAGGTGTTCCTGTCGAGAGCGTAAAGACGGCTCCCGAAGCGCAGTGGGTGCTCTATGGCGATCGAGGCCTGACATTCTCCAAGGATGTTCCGGCTGGCTCCACCGTCGTTGAAGGCGAATGGTGGCGTGCGGACTACCGCGGCGAGCCACTCGTATCATTCGAGGCGGATCTGGCCCGGAAGCTTGGGCTCGGCGTTGGCGACATGGTAACGGTCAATGTCCTGGGCAGGAACCTCACGGCGCGCATTGCAAACCTTCGCGACCTCAAGTGGGAAAGCCTGAACCTGAATTTCGTTCTGGTTTTCTCGCCGAATGCGTTGGAGGCGGCCCCCTACAAGCTGCTTTCGACGATAGCCCTGTCGAAATCGTCGTCGACGCCCGAAGCCGAGCTGAGCCTCGGCAGGGCGCTGGGCAAGTCGTTTCCAGGAACGACCCAGGTCCGTGTGAAAGAGGCAATCGCGCAGTTCAACGCAATCCTGGAAAAGGTACTCATAGCCGTCCGCGTCGCCGGCGGCGTGACGCTGGTGGCCGGAGCGCTGGTGCTGGCCGGTGCCATGGCGACTGCCCAGCGCCGGCGCGTCAAGGAAGCCGCCATCTTGACGGCATTGGGCGTAACGCGCCGCCGGATCATTTTCTCGCACCTGTTGGAATATGGCTTCTTGGCGATCATCGCCGGGGTGTTCGCGATCGGACTTGGAACCCTTGCCGCATGGATCGGCGCGCAGTTGATGGAGGTGCCATTCGTGTTTTCTCCCTTGGCCATCGGCCAGGCCCTGGGCGTCGCCATTGCACTGGTCGGGGCGCTTGGGGTGCTTTCGACCGCTCTCGTGTTGCGCGCACCACCCGTTCCTCTATTGAAATCTGAGTGACTTGGCGGATCGTAGGAACGAAGCGCAAACTTACCTGCTTCGGATCATCCGCGGTGCGGCCAAGTGCCCTTGAAAAGGCCATCGAACATCAGCATATCGAATGGGCGGTCTCATTCCGTCCGCAGCAACAGGGAAACTGCGAACAATGTCTCAGTATGACAACGCCCCATATGCCCAGCCCGGCATGGCAACCCGCACCGGGGTTGCTGTCGACCAGGGGCTGCGCGCCTATATGCTCGGCGTCTATAATTACATGACGCTCGGCGTCGCCCTCACGGGCTTGGTTGCATATGGCATGTACGTTCTGTCCTTTGACGGACGCAAGCCGACTGAACTCGGTATGCTCCTGTATGGGTCGCCGTTGAAGTGGGTCCTTATGCTCGCTCCTCTCGGCATCATCATCTTCATGGGCATCCGTGCCAACCGCATGAGCGCGGCGACCGCGCAGGCCACGTTCTGGCTTTATGCGGCGGCCGTGGGCCTTTCGATCGCGACGATCTTCGTTCGCTTCGACATGAACTCCATCGCGCGCACGTTCTTCATCACGTCGGCCGCCTTTGCTGGCCTGTCGATCTACGGCTACACCACGAAGCGCGACCTGTCGGGCTGGGGAACGTTCTTGGTCATGGGCTTGATCGGCGTGATTATCGCCTCGATCGTGCACCTTGGCCTGATGATGGTCTACAAGACGACCTTCCCGGCGCTCAGCTTCGCCATCAGCTGCATCGCGCTTTTGATCTTCGCCGGTTTCACGGCCTACGATACGCAGCAGATCAAGCAGGACTATTACGATCTGTCCGCTTACGGCGACCAGGAAGCTGCCGCCAAGTCGTCGATCTTCGGCGCACTGGCGCTCTACCAGGACTTCCTGGGTATCTTCATGAACCTGCTGAACCTCACCGGCAGCAACGAGTGACGAGAGGCCTCCAGGCCAATTGTTTTGAAAGGCTCCGCCTTCGGGCGGGGCCTTTTTGTTGCAGGCGCTACTTCACGACCTGTAGCCGCGCGTCGATGACGTCGAGAACGCGCTTGAGATCGTGTCCCCTCTTGAGAATGAGGCCTGTCGCGGTCACGACGGAATAGGCGCCCTGCTTGCGCGCCAGCCGGGGCGATTTCACGATCCGGTAGATGGGCATCTCGCTGGCCCTCCGGAAGATCGAGAAAACGGCGGTGTCCCGCCCCCAGTCGATCGCGTAGTCCCGCCACTCGCCTGAAGCGACGCGCCGTCCGTACACGTTGAAGATGTCCGAGAGCTCGAGCCGGTTGAAAACCACGACTCCCTGGCTGTCCTTGGTGCTTCCGGTTGATGCCGTGACGGATGGTGTGGGTGGTATGGCCTTCCCAGCGGTGCTTCGGGCGCCACGCGAAGATTCGGGGGGTTGGCGGAATGCTATCGGATCACCATCGCTCACGAGCGCCTCCTTGTCATGCCAATGACATGATTGCCTCGTCGCGCTTGTATTTCAAGGCCGTTCCGCCGCCTGATTTTCGGGCTGAAGGGTTCTTTAATGGATGCTGGAGTAGCTGAAAGTAATCGCAAAACTGTCCAAGCGAGGCCAGTAATCCGCCTTATTGGACCTTCATAAGTCCCTCGTTGCCAATCGGTCCGGTCTTCCAAAGAGAAGCCCTGGAACTCTCAGCCCCCCAGCCCCCCGGGGCGTTTCGAGGGAGACCGGTCCGATTGGCAGCGCTTGTCAGTCTCTCTCCTAGCTGTATCGGGCTGGCCTCTTAACCCTGGAGGCCGGTCCGTTTTTTTGTGTCGCGCCAGCCTTGGCCCGCGCCACCTGAACTGGCTCTATCCGTCGCCATTGATCCCGCGAACCGCCGCGCCTAATTGAAGGCGCGATCCGACGTTGAACGTCGCAGCGCATGAAGGAACAAGGTTGAGAGCGCGATCCGACGTTGAACGTCGCAGCGC
>OFDC01000041.1_pt1 | contig 177867 bp, 191 predicted proteins | sample 1520941 | NCBI WGS metagenome assembly OFDC01 (sample SAMEA94258168, study PRJEB24077) | hot springs metagenome | biome: Aquatic biome; feature: Water | place: India | collected 2012-12-06 | depth 5 m
TCGCCGAGACCGCCGGCGGCGGGGCGACCGGCTGGGCGGGCGCGGGCGGAGGCAAGGGCGCGACCGGCTCCGCCGGTTTCGCCGGTGGGGTCGCGGGCTCGTCCGAGAACTGACTTGCTAGCCAGTCGCTCGGATCGAAATCGTCGCGTTCGTCGGCCACTTACTCGAGTCCCAGGTCCGACAATCCGATCGCCGCGAAATACGGGTATCCGGCGGCCTCAATCGCCTCGCGCGCACCCGTGTTGCGGTCGACCACGACGGCGACGCCGGCGATCTGAGCGCCGACCTTCTTCAGGGCTTGGATCGCGGCCAGCGGGGAGCCACCGGTGGTGGAGGTGTCTTCGAGAACGATGACGCGCTTGCCCGCAACATCCGGCCCCTCGACCTGGCGGCCGCGGCCGTGGTCCTTCGGCTCTTTGCGCACCACGAAGGCGTCGTACTCGGTGCCGCGGGCGGCGCCCTGGTGCAGGATTGCCGCAGCGATGGGGTCTGCGCCCATGGTCATGCCACCGACGGCGGCGACATCGGGGATGTCGGCGATGAGGTCGAGCATGACCTGTCCGATGAGCGGGGCAACGCGATGGTCGAGGCTCACCTTGCGCAGGTCGACGTAGTAGGTCGCCTTCTTGCCACTCGTGAGCGTGAAGTCACCGTGGAACACCGCATCACGAGAGATGTGGTCGATGAGCTTCTGCCTGGCGTCGTTCACCTAGCAAGGATACCGACTTGGGGCGACGCCGCTCAGGCGAAGGGCTCCGTAACGAACAGGAGCAGGCTCGCGAGCAGCACGGTAAGCAGGGACAGGAGGCTGATCACGATCGCGCGACGGGTATCGCGACGATCGGCCGCAGCCTCGAGAAGATCTTCGGGTTCGGGCACCCTTGCACCATAGGCGTCGCGGCTAGCTGTGTCTTCCACCCCTTTCTAGGGAGACACGGGCGTGGTTCCGTCGGCGGCAGCTACTAGCGTGGAGCCCATGCGTGTAGCCACCTGGAACGTGAATTCGATCCGCAGTCGAGTGGGTCGCGTCGTCGACTGGTTGGGTCGTGAAGACGTCGATGTGCTTGCGATGCAGGAGATCAAGTGCACGGAGGCACAGTTCCCGTTCGAGACGTTCTCAGAAGCCGGCTACGAGGTCGAACTGCACGGACTGAACCAGTGGAACGGTGTGGCCTTCGCCAGCCGGCTTCCAATGCACGACGTCTCGGTGGGCTTCGACACCGCACCGGGCTTCGGTAAGCCGCTCGAAGACGGCACCCTCCCGAGGGAGGCGCGCGCCCTCGGGGTCACCGTCAACGGTGTGCGGCTGTGGAGCCTCTACGTTCCGAACGGCCGCGAACTCGACAACCCCCACTACCCATACAAGCTCGAGTGGCTCGCCAATCTCGCGACCGAAACGAGGGGTTGGCTCGCAGCCAACCCCGACCAACCGCTCGCACTCATGGGCGACTTCAACATCGCTCCGCTCGACATCGACGTGTGGGACATCGGGGTGTTCCAGGGACGCACCCACGTGAGCCAGCCCGAACGCGACGCGTTCGCTGCTCTCGAAGCCGCGGGTCTCATCGACGCGCTGCGCACCCGCGGCGTCGAGGGCTACACCTACTGGGACTACCAGCAGCTGCGATTCCCCCGCAACGAGGGCATGCGCATCGACTTCATCCTCGGTTCGGGTGCATTCAACGAACTCGTGACGTCGGCGAGCATCCACCGCGAGGAGCGTAAGGGCGATGCCCCGAGCGACCACGTGCCCGTACTCGTCGAACTCGACCTCGAGACCGAAGACGACGACGACCGACCGATGTTCCTCTAGGCCCCCGCTGGTTGAGTAGGCCGAAGGCCGTATCGAAACCCGTCAGTGCGGCGCAAGCAACGCCGCAATCACGACGAGCGCGGGAATCGCGAGCACGGTCGTAATCAGCACGACATCGCGCGCGAGCACCGTCGCGGCTCCGTAGCGCTGCGCGTAGTTGAAGACGTTCTGGGCGCTCGGCAGCGCCGCCAGAAGCACCACCCCGAACAGTTGACGCGGTTCGAGCGCGAAGACGAAGTGTGCGAGCATCCATGCCACCGCGGGCATGACGGCGAGCTTGATGGATGCCGAGACCACGACATCCCGACGTGCAGTTCCCGCCGCCAAGGGTCGCTGCCCATTGAGCGAGATGCCGAACGCGATGAGCATGGTCGGAACGGCGGCAGCCCCGATGATGCGGAACGGCTCCATGACGGCATCCGGAATCTCAAGGTCGGTGACCGCGACGATCACACCCAACAGCGACCCGAGGATGATCGGGTTCGTGACCGGCTGAAGCAGCACGCGGCGAAGCGACACGCGCCCGCGCGAGTGCATGTCAAGGATCGTGAGGGCGATGGGGGCGAACAGCAGCAGCTGCAGCAGCACGACGGGCGCCGAGAGAGCGGCGTCCCCCAGCACGTACACGGCAACCGGGATGCCGATGTTGCTCGCATTCAGGTAGCCCGCCCCGAGGGAGCCGATGACGGTACTACCGACGTCGCGGCGCCAGAAGACGCGCGCGATCAGGGCGTAGAGCACGAACGCTGAGACGGCTGCAGCGAGGGAGATAACCAGCACCGACGAGAACAGCACGTGTACGTCGGCGTCAGCTAGCACCGTGAAGAGAAGGCACGGCGAGAGCACAAAGAAGGCGATGCGCGACAGCACGGGGGTCGCGTGCTCGCCGAGAACACGCGTGCGACCGACGATGAAACCCGCGAGGATGACGGCGCCGATGATCGCGAATCCGATGAGCACGCCGACCATTGCTCCAGTCTGGCGCACGAATATGCGAGCTAAAGTCGAGATGTGACTCCCGCTGGTACTGACGACATCGACGCCGCACTCTTCACGCCGAGCCCGGTGGTGACGAATGTCTACGAGGAACTGCTCGAGGCGGTGCACCGGGGCGACCTTCTCCCGGGCGAACGCATCAGCGACGGCGAACTCGCGAAGCGGTACGGGGTGTCTCGCACTCCCGTGCGCGAAGCGCTTCAACGGCTGCGGGACATCGGCATCATCGAGGCCTCCGCGTCGCGGTTCACACGTGTCGCCGTCGTTACTCCGGTGCAGACCACCCAGGCCTACGTCGTGTGGTTGTCGCTCTTTGCGACCCTCGTCGAGGAAGTCATCGAGTCTGTGCCGGTGGAGACCGTCGAGCTCATGGAACACGACATGGCCGATTTCCGCGCCGCGTTCGACCCGTGGCAGCCGGAGGGGATCGCGACGGCCAACTTCGTCTTCTTCTCGCGCCTCATGGCGCTCACGAACAATCCGATCCTGCTGCGCTCGATGACGGGTGTCGTGCACGTGATCCGTCTCGGCAGCCTGCACCTGCCCGCCACCATCGACCTGGAGAAGCTCGCGGGCGCGCATCAGACGCTCGTCGACGCGGCTCGTGAGCACGATCTCGACAAGGCGCGGGTCGCGGTGCGCGCCCTGCGCACCATCAGCATTCCGCTCGACTGATTCTCGGGTCGATCTGACAGTTAGTTGCGTCAGGGCGTGATTCGGCGCAGCTTTCCGCCGTCATCCACAACCAAACGTCACGATCGTGCGGATAGCCTCGAATGGTCGAGTTCTCGTCGAGGAACGGAGGTTATCCATGTCCAGCACCACCAGCACCACGCGCGCGATCGTCGGAGAACCCGAGGTTCTCGAGGACGAGCTGGCCACCTCGCCCGCCTGGCTCGCGATCAAGTCGGCGGCGACGGCCCTGCAGGCCCATCAGGTGCAGGACGGCAGCATCCCCGACAAGTCAGCACACGCCGAATCCCGCGCCCTCGTCGAGCAGATCCGTGAAGGTCTCCTCCATGTCGTGCAGCTGCTGCCCCACGACGAGGCGTACCTGCGAGCGCTCGACGTCGACCTCGCGAAGTGGGTGGACGGTGGATTCGTCGAGCCCGACTTCCTCGATTCGCTGAACGCCTTCCAACCGCAGCTCGACCGCGTGAACGGTCGCCGCCACCTCGTGCTGTTCCCCATGTACACGCAGAACGGCAGCACCAACCGCTTCGTCGAGGCGGTGCTCATCGAGGTCGTGTGGCCCGAGTTCATCGCCGACCTCGAGGCTGGCGAGTACTCCAACGCGCTCTTCGTGCCGATCCAGTTCATCGACTTCACGCCGGGCTACGACACCAACTCGGCCGTGCTGTTTCCGGAAACGGTCGCGATGCGCGAGATCCCGCGGTTCACCTGGGGTGCGATCTTCGCGGACCGGGAGGCGGCGCGCTTCCGCCGTGTCGTGAGAGCGGCATCCGAGATCACACGACTCGAACTGCCCGAGGATGCTGCGCGCATGCTCGACGACCAGAAGCTCACGCAAGAGACGTTCGTGATGTGGGATCTCATCCACGACCGCACCCACATGCGCGGCGACCTGCCGTTCGACCCGTTCATGATCAAGCAGCGGATGCCCTACTTTCTGTACTCCCTCGAGGAACTGCGGTGCGACCTCACCGCGTTCCGTGAGGCCGTGCGTCTCGAGCGCGCCCTGTCGGCGATCGAGCCTGTCGAGATCACGCAGACGCAGCGAGCCATCCTGGAGCACGCGAAGCTCGTGCAGTACGCGGTGATCTTCGACCGCATCTTCCGGTTCGCGATCACGGGCAGTCGGGTGCGCAACTACGACGGGCTCGGCGGCCAGCTGCTCTTCGCGTGGATGCACCAGCACCACGTGCTGCACTGGACAGACACTCAGCTCACGATCGACTGGGATGAGGTGCCCGACGTCGTCGTGGCCCTGAGTGACGAGATCAACGACCTGTACTGGAAGTCGATCGACCGACCGAAGGCTGCGCACTGGCTTGCCGCCTACGACCTCGTCGCCGCAACCCTCACCCCGCACCCCGCCTCGAAGTGGGCGGTGCGCGACCTGCCACTCGACGGTCCCCCGAAGGGACTCACCGACGAGGTTCTCGACGACGAGTTCCCGCTCTCCATGTTCTACGAGGCGCTCTCGAAGAAGATGGGCGAGGTCATCGAGTCCACCGCGGGGATCACCGGTCGCGACGGGTAGGCTCGCGGCGTGAGTGAGCCCGCAGGTCGCGTCGTCGTCGTGACGGGGGCGACCGGTGCACTCGGCAAGGTCGTGTGCGCACTGCTGTCCTCGCGCGGGGCCACCGTCGTGGCGGTCGGCACCGACGCGGCACGACTCGAGGGCGTTACCGCCGCCGAACGCGAGGTGTGCGACGTCACGGATGTGGCGGCCGTAGCAACTCTGCGCGCTCGACTCGACCGCGTCGACGGGGTGCTACATCTGGTCGGCGGATGGCGTGGCGGGAGTGACCCCGCCGACTACGACTGGCTCGAGCCCCGGTTGCTCACCTCACTGCGCGCGGTCACGCTCGCCTTCGACGACGCCCTCGCGGAGTCGGGCGGTCGCCTGGCGATCATCAGCTCGACGAGCGTCGACAAGCCCACGTGGGGCAACGCCAACTACGTGGCACTCAAGGCGGCGAGCGAGTCGTGGGTGCGAGCGCTCGCGGCGAAGTGGTCCCGCGCGGCTCCCGCGGCGGCGGCAGTGATCTTCGCGATCCGGTCCATCGGTGGCGGCGAGAATGAGACGAGCGAAGCGGTCATCGCCGAGCGGCTTACCGGGCTCTGGGACTCGGCGGCGACCGAGATCAACGGTAGCCGCATCATCCTGACCCCCTGAACGCAAGGAAGACATACGTGACTCGACTGCACGACCCCCAGTACCGCGGATTCGCGAGCGACAACTATGCGGGCGCTCACCCGGAGGTGCTCGCGGCGATCGCCGACGCCAACGAGGGGCACCAGATCGCGTACGGGGAGGACGTCTACACGGCCCGCCTGCAGGAGGTCATGCGGCAGCACTTCGGCGAGCAGGCCGAGGCTTTTCCGGTGTTCAACGGCACGGGGGCGAACGTCACCGCGCTCACAAGCGTGCTGCCCCGCTGGGGCGCCGTGGTGGCGACCTCTACCGCGCACATCCACACCGACGAGAACGCCGCGCCCGAGCGCGTCTCGGGGCTCAAGCTGCTGACCGTTCCCACACCCGACGGCAAGCTCACCCCCGAGCTCATCGATGAGGAGGCCTGGGGTTGGGGCGACGAGCACCGTGCACAGCCGCTCGCGGTGAGCATCACGCAGACCACCGAGCTCGGAACGCTGTACACGGTCGACGAGGTGCGGGCGATCGCAGATCACGTGCACGAGCGGGGCATGGTGTTGCACATGGATGGTGCACGCCTGTCGAACGCGGCGGCCGCCCTGGGCACGGGGTTCCGCGACTTCACGACCGACGCGGGCGTCGACATCCTCAGCTTTGGCGGCACCAAGAACGGGTTGCTCTACGGCGAGGCCGTCGTGGTGCTCAACCCGGCCGCGAGCGACGGACTCATTTTCTTGCGCAAGCTCAACATGCAACTCGCGTCGAAGATGCGCTTCGTTTCGGCGCAGCTCATCGCCTTGCTCACCGACGACCTGTGGCTTCGGTCGGCATCGCACGCGAACGCGATGGCGGCGCGCCTGCGCGACTCGCTCGAGGGCATTGACGGGCTCGAGTTCACCCAGCAGACTCAGGCGAACGCGGTCTTCGCGATCCTTCCGGCGGGGGTCGCCGATCGGCTTCGTGAGTCGTTCCGGTTCTACGACTGGAATCCGGCGACGCGCGAGGTGCGTTGGATGACCGCGTTCGACACGACCTCAGGCGACATCGACGCGTTCGTCGCCGCCATCACGAAGGAGCTCACGTGAGCGAACAGCTCGACTTCGGCGGCAAGCCGTTCTCAGAGAACACCGTGGAGGGACGCCCGCCGCGCACGTGGGACTTCTTTCTCACGATCTTTTTGCTGTTCCTGCTGCTCGTGCTCACGGTGCTGTTCGTCGTGCTGGGGTTCGGCTTCGGCATCACGACGCTCACGTGCGCGGATGCTGCGCTCTCGTGCAACTACGACGCCATCAGTTTCGGGGCGCTGCTGGTGATCATCGGCGTGCCCGTGGTGGCGTTGGCGGGCATCATCCTCTCGGTCGTGTGGATCGCGCGGCGCAAGCTCTCGTTCCCCATGGCTCTCATCGCGAACGTCGCCGCGATCATCGTCTTCATCGCGGGCGGCACGATCGTCGACCTCGCGGTCCCCTGAGGAACTCTGACGAACTTCTCAGGCTAACCCTCTAAGCGGGTTACGGTGAGTCGGTCGCCGGAGTCGGCGACCGCCACGAGCACGGTGTCGCCGTCGCGGATGTCCCCGCCCAGCAGCGACTTCGCGAGCGTGTCGTCGATCTCCCGTTGCATGAGTCGCCGCAGCGGCCGGGCACCGTAGATGGGATCGTAGCCGCGCTCGGCGAGCCAGGCTCGGGCATCCGGGGTGACCGCGAGCGAGAGCCTGCGGTCGGCGAGTCGGCGGTCTAGGCGGTCGATGTAGAGCTCGACGATCTGGCCGAGATCCTCGGTCGTCAGCGGCGCGAACACGACGATGTCGTCGAGGCGGTTCACGAACTCGGGCTTGAACGCCTGGCGCACCAGTTCGCCCACGGCGGCCTTGCGTTCCTCCCACGGCAGCTCGGTGTCGGTGAGGTACTGGCTGCCGAGGTTGGAGGTGAGAATGAGGATGACGTTGCGGAAGTCGACCGTGCGTCCCTGCCCGTCGGTCAGACGCCCATCGTCGAGCACCTGCAGCAGCACATCGAAGACCTCGGGGTGCGCCTTCTCCACCTCGTCGAGCAGGATCACCGAGTAGGGGCGCCGACGCACCGCTTCGGTGAGCTGCCCGCCCTGCTCGTATCCGACATACCCGGGAGGGGCGCCGACGAGTCGCGACACGGAGAACTTCTCGCCATACTCGCTCATGTCGATGCGCACGAGCGCCTTCTCGTCGTCGAAGAGGTACTCGGCAAGCGCCTTCGCGAGCTCCGTCTTACCGACACCTGTGGGGCCGAGGAAGAGGAACGAGCCCGTGGGCCGGTCGGGGTCGGAGATACCGGCGCGCGTGCGACGCACCGCCTCGGATACGGCGGCAACGGCATCCTTCTGCCCGATGAGTCGCTTGCCGAGCTCGGCTTCGAGGTGCAGCAGCTTCTCGGTCTCGCCCTGGGTGAGCTTGTCGACCGGGATGCCCGTCCACGCCGCCACGACCGAGGCGATGTCCTCCTCGGTGACCTGATCGTTGACCATGCGCGGGCCCACGGGCTCATCAGATTCGGCGGCCATGAGCGCCGTCTCGATGCCGGGGATGGTCTCGTAGTTGAGCTTCGAGGCCTTCTGGTAGTCGCCCTCGCGCATGGCCCGGTCGAGTTGAATGCGCGCGTCATTGAGTTGCGTCTTGAGGTCGCCGACCCCCGTGAGCGACGCCTTCTCGGTCTTCCAGCGCTCCTCGAGCGCGGTGAGCTCCTCCTGCCTCACGGCGAGGTCTTCGCGCAGCTTCTGAAGCCGCGCCTTCGACGCCTCGTCCTTTTCCTTCTTGAGCGCGAGCTCCTCGATCTTCAGACGGTCGACCGCGCGCTTGAGCTGGTCGATCTCGACGGGGCTCGAGTCGATCTCCATCTTGAGTCGCGACGCCGCCTCGTCGATGAGGTCGATGGCCTTGTCGGGCAGCTTGCGGCCCGTGATGTAGCGGTTGCTGAGGGTCGCGGCGGCGACGAGCGCGGAGTCTGCGATCGCGACCTTGTGGTGCGCCTCGTAGCGTTCCTTCAGTCCGCGCAGGATCGCGACGGTGTCTTCGACGTTGGGCTCGCCGACGAACACCTGCTGAAAGCGTCGCTCGAGCGCAGCATCCTTCTCGATGTATTGGCGGTACTCATCGAGCGTCGTCGCGCCGATGAGGCGCAGCTCGCCGCGCGCGAGCATGGGCTTGAGCATGTTGGCGGCCGCGACCGACCCCTCACCACCCCCAGCTCCCATGAGCGTGTGCAGTTCGTCGATGAAGGTGATGATCTGGCCGTCGGACTCGTTGATCTCTTTGAGCACGGCCTTGAGTCGCTCCTCGAACTCACCGCGGTACTTCGCACCGGCCACGAGCGCGGCGAGGTCGAGGGAGACGAGCTGCTTGTCTTTGAGACTGTCCGCGACGTCCCCCGCGACGATGCGCTGGGCGAGTCCCTCGACGACGGCGGTCTTGCCGACGCCGGGCTCACCGATGAGCACGGGGTTGTTCTTCGTGCGTCTCGTGAGCACCTGACTGACGCGGCGGATCTCGGCGTCGCGACCGATCACCGGGTCGAGTTTGCCGCTGCGGGCAATGTCGGTGAGATTGACGCCGTACTTCTCGAGCGCCGACTGCTGATCTTCGTCTGTTCCGGGGGCACCCTGCATGTTCGCCATGAACCTATTGTGGCGCTGTCACCGACGCCGTCACAGTGAATTTCGCGTTGCGCGAGATTTGTCTGGTGGGCCCGACGATCCGCTGAAGTTGTGGGCGGTAGCCGAGATGCGAGTTGAACACGGTGAACAGCTCGCCGCCCGGCCGCAGCACGCGAGCGGCGGCGGCAAAGAGGTGCGTCGCGATGCGGGGATCCACCGCCGCCCCCGTGTGGAAGGGGGGATTGAGCAGCACGAGATCGGCGCTGCGCTCGGGTTCGGCTGAGGCCGCATCATCCTGCGTCACGCGCACGTCGAGACGGTTGGCCTCGGCCGTCAGGCGGGCGGATGATGCGGCCGCCGCCGACCGGTCGGTCGCGAGCACCGCGGCCTGCGGTCTCAGCCGTTTCAGCCCGGCCGCGAGGATTCCCGTGCCGCACCCCAGATCGATGGCGCTCGTGTACTCGGGCAGCTGGTCGAAGGCGGCGAGCATCGCGCGGGTGCCGATGTCGACGCTCGTGCCGGCGAACACGCCGCCCGTCGCGACGACCTGCAGTCCGAGGTCGTCGTGCAATTCGCGTCGCAGGGCGGGTGCGGCACCGGGTACCGGTTGTCGCGCGATCAGCAGCCGCGACTTCTGCCGCGCGTGCGACACGTCGAGTCGGCCGAAGTGCCGACCGAGTACCTCGTTCATGCGGAGGCTCATGTGCTTGAGGCGGCCGCCCGCGATGACGGTGACCTCGGGACTCGCGTGAGCGGCGATGAGGGCGGCGATCTCGTCGAGTGCGTCGAGCGAGCGCGGGAGTCGCACCAGCACGAGCCGTGCACCGGAGACGAGTTCGGCGGCGAGCGCGAGTTGCTCGAACGGGCCCGGGATGGGCGCGCGTTCGGCGTTGGCTCTCAGGGCACGCTCCCCCACGATCGAGTCCTGGTGCACGCGCACGCTCTCCGCGCCGGCGGCGAGAACGCCGAGCGTGAGCGCACCGTAGTCGTCGCCGATGACCGTGAGGGCCTGCCCGCCCAGCAGTGGTGCCGCTTCATCGAGGATGAGGCTGTCCGCAGCATCCCACGCCCGCAGCTCTGCCGACTCGAAGTCGGGCCAGCGCCTCAGGTAGTCCACGTCCCCACTATCGCAGGCGCCGGTGGCCCCGTAGCGCGAAGCGCGTATCGAAACCACCCGAGCCCGGTGGTTGAGTAGCGCGAAGCGCATATCGAAACCACCTGAGCCCTTCTCACCCACCGGTCCTGCCTCTGCCCCGTGACGACGAGTGCCCTCATCGTTCGTAGACCTGGCTCTGGATGAAGTCGCTGTGGAACTTGGCGTCGGGGTCGAACTCGATCGCGAGCGCCCGAAAGTCGTCGAGTTCGACCATCCTCGCGACCGCCTGGCTGCTGTTCGTGCGGTCGCAGGCTCAGCCGGCGTATTCGAGAACGGCGAGCCCGGTGACGCCGGGACGCGCCGCGTAGACCGCGCCGGCGGAAGGCTGATCCCCCTCGGCAAGGCCCTCGCGCGAGGTGGTGATGTAGAGCGTGGTGAGATCGCCCCCACCGAAGGTGCAGGAGGTGACGTTGGCCACCGGCAGCTCGACCTGATCGACGAGTGCACCCGCGGCGTCGAATCCGCGCACCACCGACCCGCCGTAGAACGCGACCCACACCGAGCCGTCCGCCGCGACCGTGAGACCGTCGGGACTGCCCGTGAGGTCGTCGACGTCAACGAAAGTGCGACGGTCGGTGGGGAGTCCATCGACCATCGTGAACGCGTCGACGCGGCGGGTGCGGGTGTCGACGTAGTACATGAGCGACCCATCGGGGGAGAATCCGAGGCCGTTCGAGATGGTGACATCCGTGAGCACGGTCGACACCTCGCCCGAGGGCGTGAGCAGGTACAGCGAGCCCGCACCCGCGGGGGCGCCGTAGCCGAGCGACCCACACAGCAGGGCACCGTCGGGGGTGCATCCACCCTCATTCATTCGGATGCCCGCATCGGTGATCACGTCGGGCAACACGGTTCTCGTGCCGTCGGCCGCCTCGAGGGTGAAGCCGCGCTCGGTCGCGAGGATGATGCCCCCACCACGGCGCGGACGAACGAGCGCACACACCGACGAACCACTCGCGGTGCGCGTGATCTCACCGGTCGCGGCGTCGAGCGTGAGGTAGTCGCCTGCGAGCATGTCCACCCACCGCAGTCCTCCCCAGGTGGGCGACCACACGGCACCCTCTCCGTGAAAGGCGAGCGGCTCCGTCACCTGCTCCGCAGAAGTCATGGGGTAAGTCTTCCACAGTGTTGTGTCTTTTCCACCATAATGAGCGCGTGCTCATCTCCGCGTTCCCCAAGGGACTTCTCACCGAAATGATCGTCGAGAGATCGATGACAGTCTTCGACTGGATCGAGCGCGCGAAGCAGCTGCCCCCGCTCGACGGACTCGAATTGCACAGCGACTTCTTCTGGCACACCGACGACGACTACATCGACTCGATCGGTCAGTCCCTCGCCGACGCCGGGTTCGTGATGCCGATGATCTGCGTCTCCCCCGATTTCGTCAATCCCGACCCCGAGGTGCGCAAGCGCGAGTTCGACCGCGAGGTCGAGATGATCAGGATCGCTCAGCGCATCGGCACGCCCGATCCGCGGGTGCGCGTGCTGAGTGGAATGGCGAGGCCAGAGATTTCGGTCGACCAGGGCCTCGACTGGGCGAGCGAGGCGATTCTCGACCTGATCCCCATCGCGAAGGAGCACGGCGTCACCCTCGCGCTCGAGAACCACTACAAGGCGAGCACGTGGGAGTACCCCGAATTCGCGCAGCGCCGCGAGGTCTACCTCGAATTGCTCGCCCGCATCGACGATCGCACGAACTTCGGTGTTCAGTTCGATCCGTCGAATGCGATCACCGCGGGTCTCGACTCCGCCGACTTCCTCGACGAGGTCATCGACCGCGTCGTCTCGATGCAGGCCTCAGACCGGTTCCTCGCGCCGGGTCACACCCTCGACGAGCTGCGCCTGGCCGACGGGACGATCGGATACTCGCCCGCCCTCGAGCACGGCGCGATCGGCCGCGGCCTCAACGACTATCCCCGCATCTTCCGCACGCTCGTCGAGCACGGGTACGACGGATGGATCTCGATCGAAGACGGTGTCAACGGAATGAACGAGCTCGCCGAGTCGGTCGACTTTCTGCTGGATGCCCGCGAGCGCTACTTCAGCGGATCCCGCGCCAACCGTGTCGCGACCCTCGACGCGGCCCGCACCACTAGCGCCGGTTGAGCGGCCGCCATACGACGACCTGATCACTGCGTTCCGCTCGGGCGCCGGCGCGCAGCGAGACGACCTCTCCGGCGACTCCGGCCGCGAACACCCGTCGACCGGGTCGCGCGAGTAGTTCATCCGCGAGCGCGTGCTCGAGCTCGCGGACACGAGCGGTGAGTTCCGCGTTTTGGTTCTCGAGATCGAGAATGCGACGGATGCCCTCCAGGTTGAGACCCTGGGCGGTCAGTGACGCGATCTCCCGTAACTGGGCCACGTCGCGCATCGAATAGCGTCGCGACTGGCCAGCCGTCCGCCTCGGACTCACGAGCCCGAGGCGGTCGTACTGACGCAGCGTCTGCGGGTGCATGCCGGCGAGTTCCGCTGCCATCGCGATCGCGAAGACGGGCGAGAACTCGTCCATGTCTGTGCTCCCTGCTTAGTGATCTTGCTTGGCCCGCGCGATGAGGTCGGCGCGGGGGTTTTCGGCGGGCATCGCCTTCTCGAAGGCCTTGAGGTGCTCGAGCGCATCATCCGGAATCCGACCCGGCACCGCCACCTGCACCTCGGCGAGCAGATCGCCCGTGCCCTTGGCGCTCGTGACGCCCCGGCCCTTCACGCGAAGGATGCGACCGGAGGGTGTTCCCGGGGCGACCCGCAGTTTCACCGGCTCGCCGCCGAGCGTCGGCACCTCGATGGTCGCGCCGAGGGCGGCCTCCGCGAACGTCACGGGCACGTCGACGCGCAGGTTGAGGCCGTCGCGCTCGAAGACAGGGTGCTTGCGCACGCTGACCGTGAGAACGAGGTCTCCCGGTGCTCCGCCATCCGGACTCTCCTGACCCTTGCCCTTGAGCTTGATCTTCTGGCCGTCGCTGACCCCCGCGGGGATCTTCACGTTGATCGGTTTGCCGTTGGCGGGCTGCAGCTTGATCGTCTCGCCATTGATGGCGGTGACGAAATCGAGCGTCGTGGATGCCGCGATGTCGCGGCCCTTCGTAGGGCCGCCCGCCCCGCGGAATCCGCCGCTCGCACTGCCGAACCCGCCCCCGCCGAACATGCCGCCGAGCAGATCCTCGAAGCTTCCCGCTCCCCCACCCGAGGTGGAGTAGCGCTGCTGCTGTCCGGCGTTGTTGAAGAGGCCTCCGAAGATGTCCTCGAACCCACCCGCCTGGCCGGCGCCGGGTGCGCTGAACCGCGCACCCGAGCCCATCGCACGGATCTGGTCGTACTCGCGCCGCAGTTCCGGGTCGGAAAGCACCGAGTGCGCCTCGCTGATCTCCTTGAACTTCGCCTCGGCCTTCGCATCCCCCGGGTTCGAATCCGGGTGGTACTGACGGGCGAGCTTGCGGTATGTCTTCTTGAGATCCGCCTCAGAGATGTCCTTCGAGACGCCGAGAACGGCGTAGAAGTCCTTGTCGAACCAATCCTGGCTAGCCACAGGCGCCTCCTCTCGGATTACTCGGCGGGGACGGACACAGCCACCTTGGCGGGACGCACGAGGCGCTCGCCGAGGGTGTAGCCGGGCTGGATGACGTCGGCGATCGTGTTGCTCGTCGCCTCGGGTGTCGGGATCTGCACGACCGCCTCGTGGAAGGCCGGGTCGAAAGCATCACCCTTCTCACCCACGCGGGCCAGTCCGAACTTATCGAACGAGCCGCGCAGCTTCTGCGCGACGAGCGTGAGCGGCGCGCCCTCGACCAGGTCTCCGTGTGCCTCGGCGCGATCAAGATCGTCGAGCGTCGGCAGCAGCGCGCGGATGACTTCCGCGATCACCGCGTCCCGGTTGGCCTGGCGGTCACGTTCGACGCGCGTGCGGAAGTTCACGAGTTCGGCCTGCGCGCGCAACATGTCGGAGCGCATCTCGGCGACGAGGTCGGCACTGGCCTGGTCGAGGAGTAGCTGGTCCTCGGGGGTCAGTGGGGTACCGGCATCCGCACTGTTCGCGTCCCCGGCGTTGCCATCGGCGTTCGGGCCATCGACGGGCGGAGCGGCATCGTCTGCTGCCCCGTCCGTCGCGGGCTCCCGAACATCGCCGGTCGCAGGATCGATCTTGCGTTTGTCGCGGATGACCGGTTCTTCGTCGTGGTTCTGTTCGTCTGCCATGTCTACTTCTTGGGCTCTTCTTCATCGTCCACGACCTCGGCGTCGACGATGTCTTCGTCGGTGCCTTCGGCTGCGGGCTCCTGGCCCCCGTCGCCCTCGGCCTGCGGCTCCGTGGCGCTCGCCGAGTAGATGGCCTGTCCGAGCTTCTGCTGGCTCTCGCTGAGCTTGTCGAACGCGACCTTGACGGCCGCCTCGTCATCGCCCGCGAGCGCCGTCTTGAGCGCATCCACGTCGGCCTGCACTTCGCTCTTCACATCGGCGGGGAGCTTGTCCTCGTTGTCCTTGATGAGCTTGTCGGTCGAGTAGGCGAGCTGCTCGGCGGTGTTGCGGATCTCGGCGGCCTCGCGGCGAGCCTTGTCCTCGGCCGCGTGCTCTTCACCCTCGCGGACCATGCGCTCGATGTCCTCCTTGGAGAGGGACGAGCCGCCCGTGATGGTCATCGACTGCTCCTTGCCGGTGCCCTTGTCCTTAGCGGAGACGTGCACAATGCCGTTGGCGTCGATGTCGAAGGTCACCTCGACCTGCGGGATGCCACGAGGAGCCGGCGCGATACCGGTGAGCTCGAAGGTGCCCAGGTTCTTGTTGTCGCGAGTGAACTCGCGCTCGCCCTGGAAGACCTGGATCGCGACGGACGGCTGGTTGTCGTCCGCGGTCGTGAAGGTCTCGCTGCGCTTCGTCGGGATGGCGGTGTTGCGCTCGATGAGCTTCGTCATGATGCCGCCCTTGGTCTCGATACCGAGGCTCAGGGGGGTCACGTCGATGAGTAGAACGTCTTTGCGCTCTCCCTTGAGAACGCCGGCCTGGAGGGCCGCGCCGACGGCGACGACCTCATCCGGGTTGACGCCCTTGTTCGGGTCCTTGCCACCGGTGAGCTTCTTGACGAGATCCACGACGGCGGGCATGCGGGTGGAACCACCCACGAGCACGACGTGCGCGATGTCGGCGAGCTTGACGCCCGCCTCCTTGATGACGTCTTCGAACGGCTTACGCGTGCGCTCGAGCAGGTCGGCGGTCAGCTCCTCGAACTTGGCACGCGTGAGCGTCTCGTCGAGGTTGGCCGGACCGTTCTCAGTGAGGGAGAGGTAAGGCAGCTGGATGGTGGTGCTGGTCTGCGACGACAGTTCCTTCTTCGCCTGCTCGGCGGCCTCCTTGAGGCGCTGCTTGGCGATCTTGTCGCTCGAGACGTCCACTCCCGTGGTCTCCTTGAAGCGCTTGATCAGGTAGTCGACGACTCGCTGATCCCAGTCGTCGCCACCGAGACGGTTGTCACCGGCGGTCGCCTTGACCTGGATGGTCGAGAAGTCGTCGTCCTTGCCCACCTCGAGCAGGGAGACGTCGAACGTTCCGCCACCGAGGTCGAAGACGAGGATGAGCTCGTCTTCCTTGCCCTTGTCGAGGCCGTACGCGAGTGCCGCGGCCGTGGGCTCGTTGATGATGCGAAGCACGTTGAGCCCGGAGATCTCACCGGCCTCCTTCGTGGCCTGGCGCTCCGCGTCGTTGAAGTACGCGGGAACGGTGATGACGGCGTCGGTGACGGGCTCACCCAGGTACGCTTCGGCGTCCCGCTTGAGCTTCGCGAGAATGCGCGCGGAGATCTCCTGCGCGGTGTACTTCTTGCCGTCGACGTCCTGCTTCCAGTCGGTGCCCATGTGGCGCTTGACGGAGGCGATCGTGCGGTCGACGTTGGTGACTGCCTGGCGCTTCGCGGTCTCACCCACGAGCACCTCGCCGTCCTTGGTGAACGCGACAACGGAGGGGGTGGTGCGGAAGCCTTCGGCGTTGGCGATGACGGTGGGTTCTCCACCCTCCAGAACTGCGACCACCGAGTTGGTGGTTCCCAGGTCGATTCCTACTGCTCGAGCCATGTGCTCTTGTCTCCTTTTAAGTTCTTGGTCTGCGCGAACCTGAGTCGCGCTGTATCAAGTTTGCGGTCTGTGGATAACTCTGTCAAGCCCATTTCGAAAAACTTGAGTCGAGTCCACTCAAGATGCTCGCCGTATAGCCGCGGGAGTAGGGTGCGGGCATGACCTCGACTTCAGAGAAGAAGACGTGGTGGCAGGCCATCGGCAGCCTCCCGTTCGTCGTGTTCGTGCTCGTCGGATGCAACGCCCTCTACATCTCGCTCGTCGCCTTCGGCAACATCACCGACTACGACACGAACTACGCATTCGTGCAGCACGTGCTCTCGATGGATACGACCAACTTCGGTGCGGACCCGGGTACCGGGCTCGATCCGGACATCATGTGGCGCGCCATCACCGACCCGGTGCTGTGGAACGTCGGCTACATCGGCATCATCGTGTGGGAAAGTCTGGCGGGCATCATCCTCATCGCCGCCCTCGTGCTGTGGATTCGAGCGTTCGCCCGGCACGGCAACTACGAGACCGCTAAGGCCATCTCGACCATCGGGCTGCTCATGATCGTCGTGCTGTTCTTCGCGGGATTCATCGACATCGGTGGCGAGTGGTTCAGCATGTGGAGGTCGGATTCCTGGAACGGCGAAGAGACCGCGTTCCGCAACTGCATGCTCGCGGCGGTCACTCTCGTCCTCATCCACACGACCGCCCAAGCCTGGGTGCGCAAAGTGCATACGACGACGGATACGGGATCAGTACCGCGCGTTAACCCGTAACCACTAGCGTGTGAGCATGACGGACTCTCCCGACAACGACGTCGCCCGCGCCACCGGCAAGAAGATCCCGACCACCGCCAACACCGGTGCCGTGGCTGCGGTCGGCCTCGACCTGCAGGAGGGCAAGGTCATCCCGCGCAAGCAGGTGGTCTCGTGGGCCCTGTGGGACTGGGCGACCCAGCCGTTCAACTCGGTCATCCTCACGTTCGTCTTCACCGCGCTCTACCTCGTGGGTGACAGCTTTCTCCCCGAGGGTGTGGCCGCGCTCGCCGACGACGACCCCATCAAAGAGAAGGCGCTCGCCGACCTCGCGAGTGGGCTCGGCCTCGCTGGCACGATTGCGGGACTCGCGATCTTCCTGCTCGCCCCCGTGCTCGGTCAGCGAGCGGATGCCCTGGGCCGCCGCAAGCGCTGGCTGCTGATCTACACCAGCGCCCTCATCGCCGTCATGTTCGCCCTCTTCTTCGTGCAGGCCGACCCCATGTACTTCGTGCTCGGCGTCGGACTCATCGCCGTCGGCAGCGTGCTGAGCGAGCTCGCCGGCGTCAACTACAACGCCATGCTCGTGCAAGTCTCCACGCCCCGCACGATCGGCAAGGTCAGTGGTCTGGGCTGGGGCCTCGGATACATCGGCGGCATCGTCGCACTCGTCATCGTGCTCGTCGCGAATGCCTTCGACTGGTTCGGGCTCGACACCTCCAATGGCATGGCGTATCGACTCATCGCGGTCGGATGCGCGGTGTGGGGCATCCTGTTCATCCTCCCCCTCATCCTCAACGTGCCCGAGAGCCAGGCCGCGCCGGGACGGCCACAGGTGAGCTTCTTCCGCAGCTACGTGGTGCTCGTGCAAGACATCCGCAAGCTGTTCCGCGAGTCCCGTCCCACCGCGTTCTTCCTGCTCGCGAGCGCCGTCTACCGCGACGGGCTCGCCGGGGTGTTCGCGTACGGCGCCGTCATCGCGGCGATCGTCTTCGGCTTCGAACCCAACACGGTCATCGTGTTCGGTGTGGCCGCGAACCTCGTGGCCGGGGCATCCACGATCATCGCGGGGCGCTTCGACGACCTCTTCGGCGCTCGCGCGGTGATCCTGACGGCCCTCATTGGGCTCGTCATCTCAGGCCTTGTCGTGTTCTTCTTTCACGACTCCGGCCAGATGATGTTCTGGATCTTCGGCCTCGCACTATGCCTCTTCGTGGGACCGGCCCAGGCCTCGAGCCGATCGCTGCTCGCGCGCGTCACCCCCGCGGGCCGTGAAGGCGAGATCTTCGGCCTTTACGCGACCACCGGACGCGCCGCGAGCTTTCTCTCCCCCGCGCTCTGGACGATCTTCATCGCCATCTTCGGCGCGACATATTGGGGCATTCTCGGCATCGTGATCGTGATCGCCGTGGGACTTGTGCTCATGCTCATGGTGAAGATGCCCAAGCACGTGCGGCCGGCCAAGGCCGCGTGACCCGCTGGGCGGCTGCGGAGAAGCTGTTCAGCGAGAACGGTATCGAGGCTGTGGACTACTTCACCGGCGCCGACCCGGCCGAGATCAAGAAGATCATCTCGGACGAGCTCGCCAAGGGTGACGTCAAGGGCATCTGGATGGACGCCGGCGACGGTGCCACCGCTGCCCTCGAGGCCTTCGAAGACGCGGGCGTTGACTACCCCGTCATCACGGGTGAGGACCAGATCGCGTTCCTCAACAAGTGGAAGGACACGGGCGTGACCGGTCTCGCCCCCGTCTACTCCAACTTCCAGTGGCGCACCGCCCTCCTCGCTGCCGAGATGATCTTCGACGGCGTCGAGGTTCCCAAGGAGTGGGTACTCCCGCAGAAGCCGATCACCGCTGAGGAACTCGACGAGGTTCTCGCGGCGAACGCCGGCATGCCCGATGGTCACTACGCGCGCTTCGGCGGCGAAGACCTCCCGGGTTACCCCACGGTCTGGCAGGAGCGCATCGTTCCGTAAGGAGTGACGCCACCCGCTGACTAGCGAATCGGGGCGGGGAGGGTCTACGGACTCTCCCCGCCCTTTCGTGTTGTCCTGCGCGCCCTCTCACCATCGAATTGCCACAAATCGACCTGTGGCAGCGCGGACAGGTCGATTTGCGGCAACTCGATGATGCGTTGCGGGAGGGGCGCGCGGCTAGCGCGGGGGAAGCGCCTGCACGAAACGCGTGAGCAGGGCGGCGAAAGTCTCCGTCTCCTCGGGGGTGAAGTCGGCGAGTGCGTCCGCGACGGCGGTGCGCCGAGATGCACGCGTCGATTCGAGGGCGGCGCGTCCGGCATCCGTCAGTTCGACGACGCTGCGCCGCGCATCTCGCTCGTCGGCGCGGCGAGTCACGAGGCCGCGTTCGACGGCGTCGTTGACGAGTCGGCTCGCGCGGGGTTGGTCGACCCCGATGGCTTCCGCGATCTCAGAGATGCCCATACGGGCAGCGGATGATGCGGCCACCCGCAACGCGTCGAGAAGCCGCAACCTCGCGGCTCCGCCGAGGGGTCCGCCGTGTGCGGCATGCTCTCTCCCACGCGCCCACGGAGCACCCCGTTCGCCGGCTGCAGCCGCCCACGGCGGCGGACCATCGCCCCACGGGGGCGCACCGTCGCCCCACGGCGCAGGTCGATCGCCGCCACGCCCCGTGCGACCCCGGCGGTCGGGGCCGCCCGGGCCACGCCTGCCGTGGAGGTGCTCCCGCCGCATCATCCCGAGGGCGGCCTCGATCTTCGCGACGGCGTCTTGACTTGCGGCATCCATGTATGTAATGTTACAACAGTTGTCATATGACAAGTAACGGTGATCGAGCGAGGTCGAGATCTCGACATGCTCGATCACCGCGCAACCAACCAAAGGATTCCGCTAATGAACACCCCCAACGAAAACACTGAAACGATCACCAAGCCCCGCCGCCCCGGCTTCTGGCTGCGCGCCATCGAGCACCGCAAGCACCGCCTCACCCGCGAGTACCGCGCCACGCTCGGCGACACCGCCCGCGAGGGCATCAGCGACGAGGACTACGCCACCACCATGGCGACCCTCGAGAAGATGGCCCGCAACCTGGGCTGGAACGACGACGACCACGCGGAGCGCGGCTTCGGTCGCGGCCGCGGATTCGGCCCTGGCTTCGGCCCGGCCTTCGGACCCGGTCATCGGCCCTTCCGTCGCGGTCACGGTCACGGCCGCCCCACCCCCGAAGAGCGCGCAGACGTAGCCACCGACGGCACCGAGTCGTAACCTCGAACCATGGACACTCCTCGGCCGATCGGATTCTGGCTCAAGCTCGTCGATCGCCTGATCGATGAACAGTTCGCCTCGACACTCGAGGAACACGGCGTCACCCGGCGCCAGTGGCAACTTCTGAACGTTCTCGCCCGCGAGAACGCGACGGTGGAGCAACTGGACGCGGCGGTGGCGCCTTTCCTGTCTATGTTCCCTGAGGACGGCGGCGCCGAATCATCCGCCGAACACCTCACCGAGCTCATCGACAGCGCCTGGGTCGACGCCACCCCCACCGGCTATGAACTTACCGAGCGCGGCCGCGGCGCCTTCGAGCGTCTGAGCGTCGTCGTCGCCTCCAACCGTGACGCCGCCACCAACGGACTCACCCAGGAGGAGTACGAGCAGACCCTCTCGTCGCTCGAGAGGATCGCTCGCAACCTCGGCTGGGAAGGCTAGTCGGTTCGAACCCCGATCCGACATTGACGGTGTAGTCGGCACCGTTAGACGGAACCCAATTTCACGCTGACTCCTTCGGGTGGGCGCTGACCCCATTACTACCGGAAGCAGCCAACCCGGCGCCGGAGGAAACCAGTCAGCGGACGAACGCCCACCAGATCAGCAGCATTGTCACGAGAAACCCGGTGACGAAATTGAGCAACAGGAATCGGCGCCATCCGCGGTTCGCCGACTCGGAGACGGCATCGGTAACGTTCCAGAACTGTGCGCAACTGATGGCGTAGGGCAGCACGAGCACGCTTGCGAGCGGGCCGGGCCACGCGGTGAACAGCAGCAAGACCCCGCCGACGAGGTAGGCGACCACAGCGAGACGCACGGTCGCGCGTGCCCCGATGACCGTCGCAATGGACGAAATGCCGCCCTCGCGATCCGCGATCACGTCTTGCACAGCGCCGAAGGCGTGGGATGCCGCGCCCCACAGAAAGAACGCCCCGAGCAGCGCCACGAGCTGGGGTGTGAACACGGCACCCGCGAGCACGAGGGCGTAGACGGCCGGGGAGACAAAGTGGGTGGACGACGTGATCGAGTCGAGGAACGGACGCTCCTTGAACCGCAGTCCCTTCGCCGAATACGCGGCGACCGCGAAGAGACTGATCGCGAGCACCACCCAGCTCGCGGGTCCGCCGACCAGCACCAGGTAGACGACGAACGGCACGGTCGTCACGATCGAGGCGATGATCGTGGGTCGGTGCATCCGCGTGTCCAGCACCGCGCCCTCGACACCACCCTTGCGCGGGTTGCGCAGGTCGGACTCGTAGTCGAAGACGTCGTTGATGCCGTACATCGCGAGGTTGTACGGGATGAGGAAGAAGAGCGTGCCGACGATGAGGGTCGCATCGACGCCCGCGGTGAGAACGTACGCGGCCGCGAACGGGAACGCCGTGTTCACCCAGCTCAACGGGCGGGAGGAGACGAAGAGGGCCTTAAGCATCGGCATCCTCGCCGGGTCTCGACTTCGCTCGACCACCGGGCAGCAGGTGCCACAGCGACGGCAGTCCGACGATCGCCGCGATCGCGTAGGCGAAGTCCTCGAGTGGCGCGATGCCGATGAACGCACCGCTGATAAGACTCGGCTCGTAGGCGACAAGTCCGACCGCGATCATGATGTTGTCAAACACGGCCGTCATGACGAGAAGCACGGCGGCGGTAACGCCGATCGCGGGCCACGAGACGCGCCGACGCGCGAGCAGAGCGACGACGACGATGACCGCGAGGAAGATCGCGTTGAGGGCCCAGTAGGTCATTTCGCCTCGGGTTTCGATACGCGCTTCGCGCTACTCAACCATCGGGACGCAAAGCCGTAGACGTTCATCGTGAGGTAGCACAGCAGCGTCAGAAAGAAGATCTCCTCGAGCGGCACCTCAGGCGCGACCTGCAGCCCCGTCATGAAGGCGGTCTCACCGCGAAAGAAGATGCCGAGCCCCACCCCCGCGAGATCCCAGACGAAGAAGAACAGCACACCCGCGATGAGCACGATGGATGCTCGGCGCGCGTCCCTCCAGAAGAACAACCCGAACCTCCGGTCGAGCATCACCATCCCCGTGAGGGCGATGAGGAGCGCTACGAGATAGAGCGCGATCATGGCGTGAGCGGTTCGGGCAGCGGCCCGGTCGAGGTGTCCCCCCGAAGACGCTTGATGAGGATCTCGGCGCTGATGAGACACATCGGCAGGCCGATGCCCGGGATCGTCGACCCGCCCACGTAGTAGAGCCCCTGCACCTTCTTGGAGACGTTGCCTGGGCGGAAGAACGCACTCTGCTTGAGGGTGTGAGCCGGCCCCAGAGCCGTGCCGCGCCAGGAGTTGAAGTCGTCGGCGAAGTCGCCGGGACCGACCGTGCGTCGCACCGTGATTCGCTCGGCGAGGTCGTCGACACCGGTGTACTCGGCGATCTGCGCGATGACCCTGTCGGCGATAACTTCGAGCCGCGTGTCCCCGTCACCGTTCACCTCGCCCTTGCCGATGGAGGGGTCGGCGGGGATCGGAACAAGTACGAAGAGGTTCTCGAAACCCTCGGGCGCAACATCCGGGTCGACGCCGCTCGGCTTGCAGATGTAGAGGGACGCGGGGTCGGGTACCGACGTCTCCTCGCCGAAGATCGCGGAGAAACCCTTCTCCCATTCCCGCGTGAACAGCAGGGTGTGGTGTTCGAGTTCGGGGAGCTCCCCCTTGACGCCGAGCATGAGCAGCAGGGCCGACGGTCCTGCGACCTTGAGCTCCCAGTATTCCTCGGGGTAGGTCTGGTGCTCGGTGTCGAGCAGTGCCGTCTCGGTGAAGTGCAGGTCGGCGGCGGAAACCACGATGTCGGCGTCCGCGAACTGCACCTTCTTTTTCTTGTCGAGGTACTCGACACCGGTCGCGACGCCGTTCTCGACGACGATGCGGGTGACCGCCGCGCGGGTCACGACCTTCGCTCCCTCGGCCTTCGCGAGATCGGCGATCGAGTGGATGATGCGGGTGAAGCCCCCCATCGGGTACAGCACCCCATCGCTGAGGTCGAGGTGGCTCATCAGGTGATACATGCTCGGCGTGATGTACGGACTCGAGCCCAGGAACACCGCCGGATACCCGAGAATCTGCCGCAGCCGGTTGTCGGTGAAGCGGCGACCCACATAGCGGGAGAGCGGTTCGAGCAGCAACTGGATGAACTTGGGGGCGCGCTTGAGAACATCCGCCCGCGCCAGCTTCGTGAGGTCGGCGAAGGTCGTGTACAGGAAGTACTGCTTCGCGAGCTCGTAGGTCTCGCGCGCCGACACAAGGTACTTCGCGAGGCGACGGCTGGAGCCCGGCTCGATCGCCTCGAACTGCTCGAGGGTGTCGTCGACTTCGGCGGAGATGTCCATCGGTTCAGCCTGGCCCTCGAAGTACACCCGGTAACCGGGATCGAGGGTTACGAGGCCGAGCTGCTGGTCGGCCGACGTTCCGAGCAGTCGGTAGAAGTGGTCGAACACCTCGGGCATGAGGTACCACGACGGACCGGTGTCGAAGCGAAAGCCGTCGTGCTCCCACACACCCGCACGTCCGCCGATCTCGGCGCGCTGCTCGAGCACCGTGACCTGGTGACCCTCGCGGGCCAGGAGCGCGGCACTCGCGAGCCCCGAGATACCTGCGCCGATGATGACGATGCGGCTCACGGACGTCCCCCTAGTGCTGCTGAGATCGCGAGACGCGCCTTAACCGGGTTCGGTACCCGCACGCGTGCGCGCACCAATTCTGTCGCAGGTGTTGCGCGCAGGCGAACCGCGAGCTCAGCGAAGAGGCTCTGAGCGAGTGCCACCGCGCGTCGGCTGCTGCGTGGCAGAAGCGGCACGACGGCCGCGGAGGTCGCGAGGTCGTTGTCGATGTCGTCGAGTAGGCGGTTCTTGTCCTGCTCGGTGAACGAATCGACGCTCACTCCCGGGAAGTAGCTACGGCCGAGGGTCTCGAAATCGGCGGAGAGGTCGCGCAGAAAGTTGACCTTCTGGAAGGCCGCGCCGAGTGCCCGCGCGCCCGGTATGAGCGCCTCCTCATCGACCGACTCGCCATGCACGAACGCGCGCAGGCACATGAGACCCACCACCTCGGCCGAGCCATACACATAGGTGTCGAAGCTCGCCTGGTCGTGCACGGTCTCAGTCAGGTCGGCGCGCATCGAGTCGAAGAACGGCGCGGTGTACTCGGCACCGAATCCGACCTCGCGTGCGGTGAGCGCGAACGCGTGAACGATGAGGTTGGCGCTGAAACCGTTCTCCATCGCGTTCTCGGTGTCTTTCTCGAGAAGGTTGAGCGCACGGCCCGCCTCGACGGTGTCGAGTCCCGCCTCCGTCGCCGGGCCGTCGACGATCTCGTCAGCGACGCGCACGAGGGCGTAGATGTTCTCGACGTGCTGGCGCACCCCCACCCCGAGCAGGCGGGAGGCCAACCCGAACGAGGTTGAATACTTGCGGATGACCACACTCGCGGTCTCCTCCGCGACACGGTCGTACAGCGCGAGCCGGGTGCTCACTGGCTACTTCACCCGCCCGAGTACGGCGTCGGCGACGGGGTGCAGTTCGTTGCGGAGCTCCTGCGGGATGTGCGGCTCGGCGAGGCGAGCGAGGGCTCGGTTGCCGTAGTAGCGCGCGAGACCCTCCGCGAAAGAGCGGGCGCCGCAACTGGTCAGCACGGCCCGCAGGCGTTCGGCATCCTCGTCAGACAGGCTCTCGTCGCCGAACAGGTGCTGCACGTCGGCCCAATCCTTGCTGCTGTTCGCGTAGGCGATCATGACCGTGCGCTTACCCTCACGCAGGTCGCCGAGAGTCGTCTTGCCGGTTTGCGCCTCGGTTCCGAAGATGCCGAGAAGGTCATCCACGATCTGGTAGGCGATGCCGATCTCGCGCCCGAACTCGCCCAGGGTCGCAACCACCTGCTCCGACGCCCCGGCGAGAACCGCCCCCGCCTGCAGCGGGCACTCGAACGAGTACACGGCGGTCTTGAGGCGCTCCATCGTGAGGATGTCGTCGACCCTCGGAACCTCGCCGCCCATGGAGAAGTCGACGTCGATGAGCTCGCCGGCGGCCGAGGCGAAGAGCGCATCATCCATGATCTCGAGCAGTCGCGAGCGGGTCTGGTCGGCCACGCCACTGCGGTCGATGAGCCGGTACGAATTGAAGAGGGCGAGGTCACCGGCGATCACGGCGGCCGAGATGCCGCTGTGTTCGGCGATGCGCAGCGGCCGATTGTTTGCGAGGGCCTGATCGCGGTAGGTGCCAGAGATATTCGGAAGACCGCGTCGGGTGAAGTCGTGGTCGATGACATCGTCGTGAACGATGAGCGCGGTGTGCAGCAGCTCGAAGGCGGCGCCGACGTTCGCGGCCGCCTCTACATCGGTTCCGCCGAGTGCCTGGTACGCGGCCATCACCATGCGCGGGCGAAACCGTTTGCCGCCGATCGTGTTGGCTTCGAGCGTCTCCCACAGGGCAACGTACTGGTGGCCGAAGGCACCCGCGCGGTTCTTGGCTAGGCTGAAGAAGCGCGCCAACACGGCGTCGACCTGCTCCTGTCTCTCGACCGAGAGAGTGGGCAGCCCAGATCCATCCATTTAGGCAGACTACCGCGATGACACTCACTGAAGAGGTCGTGCTTGTGGATGATGCGGGCCACCCGATCGGCGCAGCCGACAAGGTCTCCGTTCACACGTTCGACACCCCCCTGCATCTGGCGTTCTCGTGCCACGTGTACCGCGCCGACGGGAAGGTTCTCGTCACCCGCCGTGCACTCACCAAACTCACGTGGCCCGGGGTCTGGACGAACTCGTTCTGCGGTCACCCCGGCCCCTCGGAGTCCCTCGAGAACGCCGTTGCGCGCCGCGCGCAGCACGAGCTCGGAATCACCGTCGAGCGGCTCGAGGTCGTGCTCCCCGACTTCCGTTATCGCGCCGTCGACGCCTCTGGGATCGTCGAGAACGAGGTGTGTCCGGTGTATCGCGCCTTCACGTCTGACGAGGTCGTTCCGAACCCCGACGAGGTCGCCGAGTTTGCGTGGGTAGACCCGGCGGCGCTGCACGACGCCGCCATCGCCGCCCCGTACGCCTTCAGCCCGTGGCTGGGGTGGCAGCTGGAGCAGCTACCGCGTCCCTGACGCGCGGTGGTCGAGTAGCGCGCAGCGCGGATCGAGACCCGGTTTCGATGCGCCGCTGACCCGCGGTGGTTTCGATACGGGCTTCGCCCTACTCAACCACCGGGGGTTTCGATACGGGCTTCGCCCTACTCAACCACCGCCGTCGATCTCGATATCTGGCGCGAACGTCGGCACGGTGATCGTGGGCACCGTAAACGTCGGCACGGTGAAGGTCGGAAACGGGTAGGGCGTCGACTGGCGCTCCTGGTTCTGCTCGATGATGCACGCGAGCCGACTCGCCGGACGACCCACGCACTCCGACGGCCCACCCAGGGTCGGGGCATACGCCTCGTGAGAATCACGGGGGCTGGGTGCCCAGGGAACCGACATGAGTGCGAGAACGAGCGCGACCGCCGTGGCTGCGGTCGCGAGACCGAGCATCGCGCCGCTCACCGTACCGGGGCCGGGAACGGTTGCCGGAACCTCGAGCGCAGCGTCGCGCAGGGTGGACTCGATTCGCCTCATCCGCAGTGTTGCGAAGACTGATGCCCCCACCCAACCGAGCATCGCCACCATGAGCACGGGCGCGGCGTCGGCCCGGGTCATCGTCGAGATCATGAGCGCGATGACCCCGACCATCGCCGCCACTGCCGTTCGCACGACAATCGAGCTCGTGAACGCCTTGCGGAACGTGGCCGCCGTACGCAGGCCCGCGACCGAGGAGTCGAGCACGCCCGCGGCGAGCGCCGAGGTGAGGTAACGGTCGAACCACGCGGCGGCCGCGACATTGCCGATGGTCACGCCGACGGCGATCGAAATGAGCAAGACCCTCACCGCCACGGGGTCACGCACCACCAGAATGCTGACGATGGATGCCGCAGCCACCGCCACCGCAATCGCCGTGCCCGCCAGACGCCACCTCGCTCCGCGACCACCGCGCACCTGCTGCCGCACATACGTGGCGGGAGCCTTGCGCAGCACCCGCCACGACATGAACAAGCGCAGTGCCGGCCACAGGATCGCGACGATGGCTCCGGCGTTGAGGAAGCCCAGGTAGGGACCGTCGCCCATCCCGATACCCATCGCCATCGTGACGGCCACGAGCGGCAAGAAGTAAACGCCCTGAGTGCGCAGGATGCGACTCCAGATGCGACCGTACAGAAGGCGGCCCGCCGCCGCGTGTTCGGGCGACGCGCTCAGAATGTCGCTCATGCCGCTGATCTGGTCGGTGAGCGAGGTGATCGTCGGGTTGCCCTTGTTGTAGCTCTCCACGGTCGCTCCGGCGAGCACCGACCGCAGGTACAGCAGGTCGGCATCCTGTGGATCGATCGCGAGACCCTGCTCGGCGTAGCGCTGTGCCGCGGCGAGGTCGCCCATTCGCCACTCGAGTTCCGCGGCGGACTGGTAGACGCCGGAACGGTCGGGCACGAGTTCGAGCGCGGAGGCGATTCGCTGTCGCGCAACCGCGCGGTCGGCAGCGGAGATTCTGGCTCCCCCGGTGACGACGATCGCGAGCTGTAGGTGGTAACGCACGTCTTCGGGGTCGAGTTCAAGGGCCTTTTCGGCGTACGAGAGGGCAAGCTCGCGGTGCCCAAGTGCCTGCTCGACCGTGGAGAGCAGGTAGATGGGGTACGGCAGGGTCGGTTGCAGCCCGACAATGCGTTGCAGCACGGGATGCGCCATCGACCAGTGGTCGAGTCGAGCGTGGAGCCACGCCCAGGTCAGCTGCAGGGTGTCATCGTCGGGGTACTGTTCGAGCGCCTCCTCGACAATCTCGAGCGCCTCATCCTCCTTGCGGAGGCCCGCGAGCAGGTGAGCGCGCTGCACCGCCGAGTCGATCGGATCGACCACGCCCCCCGCGTCGGTCACAGGTACTTCTTCTGCCGCAGATACTCTTCGAGGTCGTCGTATCGGCCGTCCTGGTTGGCGAAGCTCACGACGTTGCGCGCCGACTGCAGCCACGCCGTCGTCGACGGCTTGATCTCCTTCATCGCCTTGCGCACGTCGTTCATGTCGATGGGACGCACCGTGCCCTTCGCGATCGAATCGGTCATCGCCACCTCCGCGGAAGTCGCGACGATGTGCTCGAGGTCGGCGCCCGAGAAGCCCTCCGTCTTCCTCACGATCTCGTCGAGATCGATACCCGCGATCGGGCGACCCGAGAAGTGGTGCTTGAGGATGGCGGCGCGGGCGGGCACGTCCGGCGGAAGCACCAGCACGGTGCGGTCGAAGCGACCCGGCCGCATGAGCGCGGTGTCGACGTCCCACGGGTGGTTGGTCGCGCCGAGCACGAAGACGCCGTCGTTGTTCGAGTTGACGCCGTCCATCTCCTGCAGTATCTGGTTGACGACGTTGCGCATCCAGCCCATGTTTTGGTACTGCGAGCGCTTGCCTCCGAGGGCGTCGAGCTCGTCGATGAATACGACGCAGGGGGCGAGGTCGCGCGCGCGATCGAAGATCTTGTGCACGTTCTGTTCGCTCTCACCGATGATGCCGCCGAGCACATCCGCGAGTGTGATGGAGAAGAAGTTGGCGCCCAGCTCCCCGGCGACCGCCTTCGCAATGAACGTCTTCCCGGTTCCGGGCGGGCCGTACAGCAGCAGGCCGCCGCGCAGGCTCTTGCCGAACGCTTTCGCAATGTCTGGGTTACGCATGGGCTCGAGGAACGCGACCCGGATGCGCTCCTTCACCTGCTCCATGCCGCCGACGTCATCGAGGGTGAGCTTCTCGGTCGTGACCTCGCCGAGGCCCTCCGCGTTGGTGTTCGCGACGAGACGCGCCTCGGCCTTATCGAGGAACGGTGGCGCGACATCCGTTTCGATCTCGCCCTCCAGGCGATCCCAGTCGATGCCGTCGGGGTGCTCGGCCGGGGCAGCCTCCCCCGCCGCTGTCGGCTCGGCCTCGGGCGCGTCCACGACAGGTGGGGTGGATGACGCACCCGCCGCCTTCCCCATGAGCTCGAGCGCCGCGGCGTTCGTGGGCTCCGACTCGAGCACCTTGGCGGCCTGCTCGAGCGACTCGCGGGTGTTGCCCGCCTCAAGCAGCAGGGTGGCGTAGTGCACCCGCAGGGCGGCCGAGTCCGGAGCCGCCTTCACGGCGGCAGCCATCGCATCCAGAATGTCGCTCATGGGCCTGCTCCTCGCGTGCGGTTCGCGTTCGACGGTCCTCTGAGAATATCTCAGTCGCGAATCTAGCCGCCGAGCGCCCCCGCGTCGGTCGAACGCACGTCGGTGCGGTGGAAGTTCTGAAAGCTGCGGCTCGCCGTCGGCCCGCGCTGGCCCTGGTACCGGTTGCCGTACTCACCAGACCCGTACGGACGATCGACCGGCGAACTCGTGCGAATGAAGCACAGCTGCCCGATCTTCATGCCCGGCCACAGTTTGATTGGCAGGGTCGCGACGTTCGACAGTTCGAGGGTGACGTGCCCGGAGAATCCGGGGTCGACGAACCCCGCCGTCGAGTGCGTGAGCAGGCCCAGGCGACCAAGGGAACTCTTGCCCTCGAGGCGCGCGGCCACATCGTCGGGCAGGGTCACGAGCTCGAACGTGGAGCCGAGAACGAACTCGCCGGGGTGCAGGATGAACGCCTCATCCGGTTTCGTCTCGATCAGTCGGGTGAGCTCAGGCTGGTCTTCCGCGGGATCGATGAACGGGTACTTGTGGTTGTCGAACAGCCGAAAGAACCGGTCGAGTCGCACATCGATCGACGACGGCTGCACCATGTCGAGGTCGAGCGGCTCAAGCCCGATGCGCCCCGCGTTCAGTTCGGCCCGGATGTCGCGGTCGGAGAGCAGCATGGGACCAGTCTATTGACGGGCCGGCGCACCCGACCGCGCGTCGCCCGCCTCTGTTCTCCCGAAATGCGTGCCCCCTCCCACAATGCGTGCCCCCTCCCACAATGCGTGCCCCCTCCCGAAATGACGGAGATCCGTCGATGGGCGGCCCGTTAGCCAGGCACGAAGGGGTGGATGATGCGGATCTCCGTCATTTCGGAAGGGGCAGGTGGGGTAGCCACCGCCCTCCGACTACACTCGGTGGTGTTGGAGCAGTTCCAGCGCGCGGATGTAGTTCAATGGCAGAACTTCAGCTTCCCAAGCTGATAGCGCGGGTTCGATTCCCGTCATCCGCTCCACGAGGGTCCCGACATCACGGCATGATGTGCGCCATGGCACGCAAGAAAAATGCTCCCGCTCGCGAGCCCCTGAGCAACACGAGCGTCGTCCTGTTCATCCTGCTCTTCGCGGCGAACGTTCTGGCGCTCATCCCTGCCATCTCACGATCGGCTCCGTTCGATCAATCCGACCCGCTGCCCTTCATCGCTCCCGCCGTGCTGTACGCCGCGGTCATCACGGCCGCGTCCCTGTCGCTCGCGAGACAGACCTCGACGTGGATGAGGTGGCTCCGGTGGGTCGGCCTCCCGTCGGTTGCCCTGGCGCTGTGCGTGCTCTCGATGCTCGTGCTCTGGTTCTCGATCACGCTCGCGATCTACGCCGGAGTCTTCCTCCTCGCGCAGGTCGTCGTGGCCGCACCCTACGGATACACCGGGCGGGACAACCCCCTCGCCTGAACGGGTGACCTCAGCCAGTGGGAAGGGGCTCGCGAGGTGCTCGTCGCCCCGCCGCGTGCACCGCGCCCATACTCGCGGCGACAACGAGGGCGATGGCGAGGGCATCCACAAGTTCGAGCTGTTGGTGCAGGATGACGAGCCCTGCGATCGCGGCGAGCGCCGGGGCCAAACTCAGCAGGATCGAGAACGTCGCGGCGGGGAGGCGCCGCAGCGCGATGAGCTCGAGTCCGTACGGGATGGTGCTCGAGAGCACGGCGACGGCGAGCCCCAGGGCCAGCACCACCGGGTTGAGGAGCACCGCCCCGGTCGTCGCGATGCCGAACGGCAGCACGCCGAGCGCACCGATCGCCATGGCGATGGCGAGTCCGTCGAGTTTCGCGAAGCCTCGGCCGGTGCGCGCCGACAGCAGGATGTAGCCGACCCACGCCGCGCCGGCACCGAGCGCGAACAGCACGCCGATGGGGTCGAGGGAGTCGGAGCCTCCGCGTCCCAGCAACGCGACGCCCCCGAACGCGAGCACCGCCCACAACCACGCCGACGCGCGACGGCTGATGACGACGGAGAGAATGAGCGGACCCAACACCTCGATCGTCACGGTCGTGCCCAGGTGCAGCCGCGACAGCGCGACGTAGAAGAGCGCGTTCATGAGGGCGAGCGCGGCCCCGAACCCGATCACGGTGAGCCAGTCCTGCCGTGAGCGACCCCGCAACGACGGGCGGAAGATGAGCATGAGAATGACGGCGCTGAAGGCCAGCCGCAGCAGCACCATCCCGATGGGCCCGACCTGCGGGAACAGGGTCACGGCAACGGCGGCCCCCACCTCCTGACAGATGAGACCCACAACGACGATGGCCGCGGCGGCGAGCGGCAACCCCGCCGCGGCTGGGGTCTTCGGGGCGGTCACATCGCAACGGTACGCCGCTACATTAGGAACACCAATTCACGGCTGAAGGGGTGTGCCATGACTGCGCTGGTGCCCATCCCGTCGCCCGGCGTTCCGCTGTTCTACGGGCGGCCCGGCGACCCGGTCGTCGTGGTCGTGCACGACATGTTCGGCCGACTGCCGAGCCTCGAACCGTTCGCCGAAGCGCTCGCGAGCCGCGGGTTACGCGTAGCCGTTCCCGACCTCTACGAGGGCGTGTGCACGGTGGATGTCGCGGCCGCCGAAACCCTCATGTCCAACCTCGACATCGGCACGGCACTCGCGGAGCTCGACGACACGGTCGCCGTGGCCCAGCAGACCGGAACCGAGCGCGTGGGACTCGTCGGCTTCTCGCTGGGCGGCTGGCTGACCCTGCTGCACGCGCAAGCCGGGTCGGCGGATGCGGTGGTGGCGTACTACGCGAGTCTCTCGGATCGCGACCATGGCATCATCCCGTGCCCGGTGCTCTTGCACTGGGCGGAGGTCGACGAGTGGGATGACGACGAGCAGCCCGAATCTCTCGTCAGGCGGCTGAAGGATCACGGCACCCCCGTGACGCAGCACACCTATCTCGGCACCCAGCACTCGTTCGCGAATGCGAGCCTGCCCGACTTTCTTCACGCGCAGGCGGCGGCGCTCGCGTTCGCGCGCACCACCGTGTTCCTCGAATCGCACCTCAAGGAGTGATCTCGACTTCGCTCGATCACCGGTGGTCGAGCGTCACCGGTGGTCGAGCGAGGTGGAGACCCCCACATCCCAGAGGTGGTGGATGGGGTCGTGCACGAAGTACCGCGCGATCGACTCGATCGTGAAGCTCGCGCCGTCGGAGCGGTGACCCGTGCGCTGCCAGGCGTCGGCGGGGACCTGCTCAAACGACCGGGCGGCGGCGGATGCGGCATCCACGAGTTCTTCGCTCACCACCGCGGGATCCTGCTCGTTGTACTTCTCCTCGACCGCGGTGACGTCCTGGTCCCAGTTCGGGAAGGCGGGGTCGTCGACGTCGAGCATGAGGCCGAGCCGGTAGTCGTAGATGCGGAACACGTCGCGCGTGTGCGCCGCGTACTCGAGCGGCGACCAGGTGGCGTCGTCGGGGCGATCGCGCACGTCGGGGCGGGCGAGTACGGCGGGCCAGGCGGCGGCGTTCTCGCGCAACAGTCGCGGAACATCCGCGGTGTCGAAGGCGGTGGCGTCGAAGCCGCACTCGGGGCACGGGCGTTCGAGCACCCAGGTCCAGTTCTTGGTGTCAGGGGTGATCGGCATGCGTCAATCGTCCCGCTCCCGCACGGCGAACGCCGTAGATTTCGCGCCAATGCCGCGCCGCCACCACTGCGCAGCGAAGAGCCCCACCCCGAGCAGGCCGACAAGGGGGATGAGGCACGTCACCGAGTAGAGCAGCGCGTCGGCATTCATGGGCTGGAAGTTGCGAAACGGCACGCCGCTCACCCCGTAGACCACCAACAGAGCGAGGGTCACGATCGACCCCACCCCGATGATCGAGATCGCGATGCCCGGAATCCTGTCGCGCCATCTCTTCGCACGCTCGCCGAGCATGATCACCACGGTCACCGCGAGCATCGCGAGCACCACGAACGCGAACCAGAGGTAGATCGCGGAGTCGGCCGCAAATGCGCCCGCGCCGTACGCTTCCCACGCCTCCCGCGCCTCACGCCGCCCGCCCTTACCCGGCAGGTAACGACCCGCCACGAAGTTCTGCAGGAGGAAGACCAGGAGGGCGATCCCGCCGACGAGAGCCACCCAGGGCACCAGCCGCTGCCAGAGCGCAACGGGGCGGGCGCGGGATCGACTCACGCCGCGATCCTACGGGCCGGGTACGGTGGTCACGTGACTTTCCCCGCTGACATCGTCGCTGCCGTACTGCACCACATGAACGACGATCACCTCGACGATAACCTGCTCATCGCGCGCGCGTTCGGCGCGAACGACGCCGAGTCTGCGACCATGACGACACTCGACGGCGACGGTGGCACGTGGGTCTACACCTCGGGCGGCACCGAGCACGAGATCACGGTGCCGTGGAGCGAGCCGATCAGTGAACGCCCGCAGATCCGCGCCGAGATCGTGAAACTGTACGACGGCGCCTGCAAGCGCCTCGGCATCGAGCCGCGGCCCCACGAATGACCCGCTCGCCGAACCGCATGCTCGGCCTCATCCTGGGGGCCGCGTTAGTGGTGCTCGGCGGGGTCGGGTTCGTCGTTTCGTCGCACCTGCCGTTCTTCGACGCCGAGGGGGCGCAGTTCGCGTGGATTTTGCAGGTCAACGGCCTGCAAAACACCGTGCACATCCTGGTGGGCGCAGCCCTCGCGATGGCCGCCCTGTCGAACGAGCGCGCGTCGGCGAGCGTGAACGCCTGGACGGGCGCGCTGATGCTCGTGCTCGGCCTCGCCGGACTGTTTCTCGTGGGTGAGCCGTTCAACGTGTTCGGGCTCAACTCGGCGGTCAACGTCGTGCACTTCGCGGCATCCGCGGTGCTGCTCGCGGCCGGTCTCGGCGCCGACTCGTTCGCCTCGTCACGCACCGAAACCCCAGACCCGCTCGCCAGACCGTGAGGACCAGCCCGTGAGCGCGATCCCGCGGTGCTGGGTCGCCTTCGCGGCCGTCGGTGCGGGACTCATTCACCTCGCACTCGCGCTCACCGCCGACCCGGCGTTCGCCGTGCCCCTCGTGCTGTTCGGGTTCGCGGAGTTCGCGTGGGGTGTGCTGGCGTTCGCCCGGGAGATCCTGATCGCTCCGCGGCTCGTGATGGTGCTTGTGCTCGTGCCGACGGTGGTGTGGGTGGCGTTGCTCGCCGGGGCGCCCGAGCTCGCATCATCCCTCGGCTTTCTGCCGCTCGCCGTGGCGGCGCTGCTCGCGTTCTTCGTCGCCATCACGATTGCCGTGAGCCTGCGGCGGGCGACGGATGCTGCGCCGAAGCAACCCACGATCGCCCGTTACCTCGTCGGCATGCTGCTCGCAGCCGCCGTCGTCGCGGCACTCACCGTGCCCGCGATCGCGGCCACCGAGGCGGGTGGCTCCTCCGTTCCCGACGACCTCTTCCTGCCCAGCCACCTGCACTAGGTACACTAAGGGTGTCCTTACCCCCAACGCCGGTCAAGTAGGCCGAAGGCCGTATCGAAACCCCCACACCCGGTGGTTGAGTAGGCCGAAGGCCGTATCGAAACCCCCACACCCGGTGGTTGAGTAGGCCAAAGGCCGTATCGAAACCCCCACAGGAGCCCCGCATGAGCGTCATCCCCTTCTCCCAGGCACTGCGCGAGCGCACCTGGTCGAGCCACGGTGACAGTGAGGGCGCGACCTTCATGAAAGACCTCATGACGGGCAAGGGCACGCGCGAGGACTACATCGCGCTCGTCGTTCAGCACTACTTCATCTATGAGGCGATCGAGCGTGCCGCCGAGCGCTTCGCCAACGACCCGGTCGCTGCCCCGTTCATTACCCCGCAGCTCACTCGCCTGCCCGCGATCGAAGACGACCTCGAGTTTCTGATCGGTGCCGACTGGCGCGACCAGATCGCGCCAGTGCCGACGGCTTCGATCTACGCAGCCCGGGTCGACGAGATCGCCGCGGAGGGCTGGGCGGGCGGATTCATCGCCCACCACTACACGCGCTACCTCGGGGATCTGTCGGGCGGCCAGGTGATTCGCACGCTGATGCAGCGGCAGTTCGGCTTCGAGACCAACGGCGTCGGCTTCTACCTTTTCGACCAGATCGCAAAGCCGAAGGAATTCAAGGAGACGTACCGCGACCAGCTCGACGCGGTGGGCTGGGATGATGCGGAGCGCGATCGCGTGATCGACGAGGTGCTCGCCGCCTACCGCTTCAACACCGACCTCTTCGTCGACCTCTCGGCCGCGAAGGCTGCCGCCTAGGCCTGGATCTCGACAGGCTCGATCACCGACCGCCTACGCGCGAATAGCCGGAATCGCCGTCGCGCGAGACATGAACCGCACCACGTTCTCGTCGACGATGATGTCGCTCGGTCGCAGCGGGCGCGTCAGGTAGAGCCCGTCGAGGTCGCTGATGCGGCTGAGCGCCACATACGTCTGTCCCGGCGCGAACGACCGCTGCCCCAGATCCACGATCGCGCGGTCGTACGTCTTGCCCTGGGACTTGTGGATGGTCACCGCCCACGCCAGCCGCAGCGGAAACTGGTGGAACTCGGCCACCACATCTTTGCGCAGCGACTTGGTCAGCGGCGAGTAGGTGTACCTGAACTTCTCCCACACCGCCGGCTTGACTTCATGCCTCGTGCCGTCGACATCCACCCACACCGTGGAATCGATCTTGAGCACCGTGCCGACCGAGCCGTTGACCCAGCGGCCCTCGCCCCCGACGTCGTTGCGCAGAAACATGACGCGCGCCCCGACCTTCAGCTCGAGCGCCTCGTCCGCCGGGTAGGCCCGCCCGCCGAATTCGCCGTTGATCTCGGCGCGGGCCGTGAGCACGCGCCCCGGGAGCCGCGCGAGTTCGGTCGCGTTGATGCGGGTCACCGTGGCGTTCGTCGTCGCGAGCGTGATCGCGCCGTCCGTGGGCGCGGGGCGCGCACCCACCTCGTTGAGCCGCGCCGCGATCTCGGCGGTGACCATGTTGTGGCGCACCGCGTTGAGCATGTACTTGAACTCGTCCTCGTGCTGACGGTGGATCGTCGAGAGCTCGTAGATCGCCAGATCCGTGTCGTTCCACACCTTCGCGTCGAAGAACCAGATCGAGCGGTAGTGGTCTTCGAAGTAGGCGCGCTCGTCGCCCTCCCCCGGCACCGGCGCAAGCTGGTAGGGGTCGCCGAAGAGGATGACCTGAACGCCGCCGAACGCTTCGTGCGGTCGCTGCCGCGCCTGTCGCAACGACCGGTCGATCGCGTCGAGCAGGTCGGCGTTGACCATCGAGACCTCGTCGATCACGAGGGTGTCGATGGTGCCGAGCAGTTTGCGTAGCTCCGCGGACTGCTCGATGTCGTGATCGGCGATGACCCCGATCGGCAGGCGGAAGAGGGAGTGGATGGTCTGCCCGCCCACGTTCAACGCGGCCACGCCGGTCGGCGCGGTGATGACCACCTGCTTCGACGTCTCGGCAGCGAGGTGGTTGAGTAGCGTCGACTTGCCGGTGCCCGCGCGACCCGTCACGAAGATGTTGTCGAGGGTCGTCTCGATGCGGTCGAAGACCGCCTGCTGCTCGGCGGACAGGGTTATCGCTGTCACGGATTCACTGTAGTCGCGCACCCGCGACCCACACCGAGACCGCCCGGGAGGTGTCAGAAACGGGTCACGAAATACACTGGATCACATGCGCCGCGAGATCATCACCTGGTCGATCGTTGGCGCCATCCTCGTCGGCGGGTTCTTCACGACCGTCGCCGTGCTCAACGCGACCCTCTACAGCGCGAGCGGTTTCGTGCAGTCCTACCTCGACGCGCTCGCGCGGCGGGATGCGGCCGGGGCACTCGAGCTGGCTGGCCCGAGCGTCGCGGGCGACGCGTCGACCGAGCTACTCGTACCGAACGGGATGGGTGAGCTCACTGGCATCCGTCTGCTCTCTGACATCGAGAACGAAGACGGCACCCACTCCGTGCAGTTCGCTTACGCCACGGGCGAGGTGTCGGGCACGACAACGTTCCAGGTGCAGCGCAGGGGCACCCTGCTGGGGCTGTTTCCGACGTGGTCGTTCGCCACGAGTCCGCTGGCTGTCATCCACATGACGGTGCTGCACGCGGACGACTTCACCGCGAACGGCGTCGACCTCGTGACCCCGAGCCAGAATGATCCGGCCCCCTACCTCGTCTTCACGCCCGGCCTCTACGCGTTCGACCACGTGTCGACCTACCTGCAAGCGAAGCGGGAGGACGTGATCGTGACCATCCCCGGAGACTCCGTGCCCGCGGCCCTCAACATCGAGGCGAACGAGCGGTTCGTGCGCGACGTGCAGACGGCGGTCAACAAGCAGCTCGACGCGTGCACCGAGCAGGAGGTGCTGCTGCCGACCGGATGCCCGTTCGGTCAGCCCATCGCGAACCGCATCGCCTCCACACCCGACTGGTCGATGACGACCTACCCGGTCGTGACGCTCGAGGGTGGTGAGCAGCCCAACACCTGGCTCATGCCGCCGACCCCGGGGGCTGCTCATCTGCTCGTCGACATCCGGTCGCTCTTCGACGGCTCGATCACCGTCTTCGACGAGGATGTGCCGTTCAGCGTCTCGTACATCGTCGAGATTCAGCCGGGCGATACCCTCGCGCTGACGGCGCGGCTGTACTGACCGGTGATTGAGTAGCCGCACAGCGGCGTATCGAAACCACAGCCACCGGTGGTTGAGTAGCCGCGCAGCGGCGTATCGAAATCACCTGTGGGGCTTCGATACGCGACCTTCGGCCGCTACTCAACCACCGTCGCCGGATGCCCGCCGCGCGAGCATCTCGTTGTACTCCGCCAGTTCGGCATCCCCATCCCGCTCCGCCTTGCGGTCGTACCGTTTCGCCGCGCGGTCATCGCTGCGCGCCCACATGAACGCGACGATGAGTGCGAGCGTGATCGTGGGAATCTCCCCCACGCTCCACGCGATACCGCCGCCCGCCTGCTGATCCTGTAGCGCCGAGACGCCGGAATCCCACCCCATCGCGCCGTACCAGTCGCTCAGCAGCAGACCCGTGCCGGTCATGAGCGCGAGTCCGAAGAACGCGTGGAACGCCATCGTGGCCAACAGAATGAGCAGCCGCACCGGGTACGGCGGCCGGTTGGGCGCCGGGTCGACGCCGATGAGCACCGAGACGAAGAGGTAGCCGGTGAGCAAGAAGTGGATGATCATCCACTGGTGACCCACGTGGTTGGTGGTGGCCCAGCTGAACAGTGGCGTGTAGTAGAACACCCACAGCGACACCGCGAACAGCGCCGACGCGACCAGCGAGCCCGAGATGATCGTGAAGAACCTGGAGTGCACGACGAGCAGCAACCACTCCCGCACCCCCCGCGACCCGTCGGTGCGTTTCGCGATCGCCCGCATCGCGAGCGTCACGGGAGCCCCCGGCACGAGCAGCACCGGCACCATCATGCCGAGCGTCATGTGGGCCAGCATGTGGGCGCTGAACAGGTAGCGCTCGTACACGTTCACGCCGCCGTTGGTGATGTAGAAGAGCAGCAGCATCCCCGCCACCCAGAACACGGTGCGGTACCAGGGCCACGAGTCGCCGCGCCCCCGCAGACGCAGCACGCCCCAGATGTAGAACACGATGCCGAAGGCGCACGCGAGAACCCAGAGCAGGTCGAAGTTCCACATCGTGAAGTACCGGTCCACGGTGAGGGGCGGGGGCAACGGCGCGCCCGTGAGGAGTTCCGCCGGCGTCGGGTCGGCCAGCTCCTCGGCAGAGATCTGCGGCACCGGGGTGGCGGTGCGCGCGAGGGCTGCGGCGACCCCGGAAGCAATACCCATGAAAGCCAGCTCGGCTGCCACCACCCACCAGAACCACTTCTTGGCGGGGGCGTTGGATCGCATCATCCGACCGATCGCCCAGCGGCGGTAGAAGGCGCCGAAGAGTCCGAGGGCGATGAGTGCCGACACTTTGACGAGCACGAGGATGCCGTAGGGAGTGAGCAGGTTGGGCAGGTTTTCGACGCGAATCTCGGCACTCACATAGCCGGATGCCGCGACGACGATGAAGCTCACGAGAGCCACCGTCGAGTAGCGGGTGAGTACGACCCCCAGCCGCTGCTTGCCGAGTAGCGATTGGCTGAGGGCGATGGTTAGCAGTCCGCCGAGCCAGATCGCGGCGAACACCACGTGCAGGTAGAGGGCGGTGGATGCCGCGTCGTGGTCGGCCGTGCCACCCCGATGCCCCTGCGTGGTCATGGGGATGAGGCCGGCGATCGCGAGCGCGGTGACGAATGCGATCGCGGTGGGGTTGCGGATGGCGAAGCACAGCACCGTGACGATCGCGGCGATCAGGGTGGTCTGCAGCCAGCTCTGCCCGGTTTCTGTGCTCGTGAGGTAGCTGGCGAGCACGTCACCGAACGCGTCGTCGAAGGCGACCGACTGTTGGGTGGCGGTGAGGAAGGTGAAGAAGGCGGTGAACCCGGATGCTACGGCCCAGAACGCCGCGGATCCCGCGGCGATATCGATGGCGCGCCCGAACTCGGGCTTGGTGTTGTCCAGCGCGAAGCACGCGATCACGAGGGCGCCGATGGTGCCGGAGGCCCCCAGGTTGACCATCAGTTTGGAGATGGGGAGGCCGTAGCGGGTGACGACGCCGGGGTCGAGGATGAGTTCGGCCTCCGCCCCTCCACCGAAGGCGAGGCCCGCCAGGAGTGCACCGAGTGCGGCCAGCAGCAGAAGCGCGGGCCCTACGATGCGGATGGCCCGGGGCATCCTTCGAGTTTAAGCGCTCGCACCGGTGCGACCGCCGTTAACGACAGAAGGCGGTCACCCTTGCGGGTGCCGCCTTCTGTTGAGGTTGCTTTAGCCCTTGGCAGCAGCCTTGAGCTTGCTTCCGGCGCTGACCTTCACGCCGTAGCTTGCCTTGATCTCGATGGCCTCGCCGGTCTGCGGGTTGCGGCCCGTGCGGGCGGAGCGGTGGCTGCGCTCGACTGCGAGCCAACCCGGGATCGACACCTTCGTGCCTTCCTTCACCGAGCTCGAGAGCACGGAGAAGATGGCGTCGACAACGCCGTTGACGGCAGCCTGGCTCTGGCCAGACTCGGCGGCGACTGCCGCGACGAACTCGGTACGGTTTAGTGACTTGTCAGCCATGTGATGTCCTCCTGGACCTCATGCAGTTTTTTGTGGAGCCTATGCGTTAACGGAGAACAAATCCCCCGTAACCGCTTGGAATCTACCAGCTTGACTTGGTAATTCCCGGCAATTCGCCCCGGTGCGCCATATCGCGAAAACGCACACGCGAGATGCCGAACTGGGAGAGGAAACCACGGGGACGACCGTCGATGGCGTCGCGTCCACGAACGCGAACCGGGGAGGCGTTGCGGGGCAGCTTCTGCAGGCCGAGGCGGGCAGCCTCGCGCGACTCGTCGGTGCCGTTGGGGTCGACGAGCGCCTTCTTCAGCTCGAGACGCTTAGCGGAGTAACGCGCAACAATGACCTTGCGCTTCTCGTTCTTGGCAATCTTGCTCTTCTTGGCCATGGTTAGCGCTCCTCGCGGAATTCGACGTGCTGGCGGATTACCGGGTCGTACTTCTTGAGCACGAGGCGATCGGGGTTGTTGCGACGGTTCTTCTTCGTCACGTAGGTGTAGCCCGTGCCCGCGGTGGAGCGGAGCTTGATGATCGGACGAACGTCTTGCTGCTTGGCCATTAGATCTTCTCCCCGCGTGCAAGGAGGTCCTTGACGACAGCCTCGATGCCCCGAGCGTCGATCACCTTGATGCCCTTGGCGGACAGCGTGAGGGTGACGTTACGACGCAGTGACGGCACGTAGTAGGTCTTCTTCTGGATGTTCGGATCGAACCGACGGCTGTTGCGGCGGTGCGAGTGCGAAATGGTGTTGCCGAAACCCGGGCGGGCTCCGGTCACCTGGCAGTTTGCTGCCATGGGTGTACTCCTGTTCTGGTTACCGTGCTGCACCCTTTTTGCTGGATGCTGCACCCAAGATCACTTGTCGGCACGCCCTTATCCCGTTACTTGCATCGGGGGGCATACGTGTGGGCGGAAATGCCCAACCTGTAGAGGATACGCGAGGAGAGTACCCCGTGCAATGTCGCGCATGACCCCGTGCCTCAATGTCGGCCGAGCAGCTTAGGTTCAGTCTTACTTGAAGCCAAAGACCGCGGTAACCCGAGGTTCCTCGCGCGATCAAGGTCAGATGTGCTTTACCCTCAAGCAATGAAAGGCGTGATTCATGACTAGTCTCACCTCCATCGATCTCTTCGCGGGCGCGGGTGGGCTATCTGAAGGACTACGCGAAGCGGGTTTTGAACCGCTCTACGCAAACGAGTTGATTCCGACTTACGCGGCCACGTACAAGCTCAATCACCCTGATACTGAGGTCGACTCGCGTGATGTCCGAGAAGTCGATGCGTCCGATATTCGTCGGCGGCTCGGTCTCAAGAAGCGCGAACTCGACCTCATCGCGGGCGGCCCCCCGTGCCAAGGCTTCTCGATCAATGCTCCGGTGCGCTCAACCGAGGATCGCCGAAACCATCTTTTCAAGGAGTTCTTGCGGTTCGTCGAAGAATTCGAACCACGTGCCGTGTTGATCGAGAACGTGCCCGGCCTGGTGTCGTTCCAAGGTGGCGCAACGCTTGGGGCGATCCTTGAGTCACTCGAACGACTGGGCTATGCCGCTGACGTACAGATTCTCTACGCTCCCCACTATGGGGTTCCACAGACCCGTTGGCGGACCGTCGTAATTGGACTTCGCGATGCGGATGACGCGAGCATTGCGTTCCCCATCCCTAGCCGTCAAGCGCCCGTGCGTGTGAACTTCACGTCGCGCTTCGACGGGAGGCAAATCGTGGCACTGCCGAGATCGGTTGAGCTTCCGCCGCACACGACCGTTCGGGATGCAATTGGCGACCTTCCGCGCCTCGCAAATGGCGAAACTGGCGCTTCGATCAAGCCCTATGCCGCGGCTCCGTCCAACGACTACCAGGTTGCCTTGAGGGCTGGCAGCGTGGGTGTGATTAATCATGAAGCAGCCAAGCTCTCCGGCGTCAACATGGACAGGCTCAAACACATTCCGCAGGGCGGCAACTGGACGGACATCCCGTTCGACCTCTTGCCGAGTGGGATGCAGAATGCGCGAAGAACCGACCACACAAAACGCTATGGTCGCGTGCACCCCGATGGACTCGCGTCAACCATCCTCACGAAGTGCGATCCGCATTGGGGCGCGTACTTCCACTACGAGCAGGACCGCGCGTTCACCGTGCGAGAAGCCGCTCGAATTCAATCCTTCCCGGATACCTATCAATTCACGGGGTCGCGGGTGGATCAATATGAGCAAGTCGGCAACGCGGTTCCGCCGTTGCTCGGCGCAGCGGTCGGTCAAGCAATATCACGTGCCCTAGGAGTCAAGTCCAATTCGCTGAGTCGAGCTGTCTAGATGGCCGGGACCGTCTACGAGTTCTTCGGGTATCGGGCGGCTGATACGTCGGAGACTGCGGTTAGGGCGGCCCACGATTTCCAATGCCCCTTCTTGGGCGACCGGTGCGAAAAGACACTCAGCGACGGATTGATCTCTGGAGTTTTCACGGTCAAGCCGGTTACCTCTGCTCCAGTCATTTGTTGTCCGGTCCGCCTCTACGCCGAGGACTATAAGATCCTGCGGGATGTGGCGGACCGGGCGTTTTCACCCGGTCTCGACCTTCTGCCGGGCCGCACTGCCGCTACCGAAGCCTTGGCGCGACGCCAGTCGCTTGTTGCCGTGTTCGGCAAACGATGGGGCGGAGAGTTACGTCTGCCTCAGAAGGACGGCGCCAACTCTTACTTTGTTGACTGGATACTCGCGCTGCTCGATCAGGAAGGCGACCTCGTCGAGTTCGTGGCGATTGAAGTTCAGACGATCGATACGACCGGCAACTACCGAGCGAGCCGCACCGCTCTGTTAGCGGAGACGCGAGATATCGTGCAGTCCACGGTCGGGTTGAACTGGGAGAATGTGAACAAACGCATCCTGCCCCAGCTCATCTATAAGGGTCAGGTTCTCCAACGCGAGGAGCTCTGCCGGAAAGGCTTGTTCTTCGTATGCCCCACTCCGATTTACGAGCGCATCATGGGTAGGTTGGGCGGCGCGGACGGCCTCATCCGATACGCGCTACAGCCCGCATCGATCACGTTTCTTTCGTACGACCTTGAACTGTTCGAACCGACGAAGGACGGGTATCCGCTCGCTCTCAAGCGGGACATGCAGCACTCGACCACCGTCTACAAGGTGCAGGAAGCGTTCAACAACGTGACGCTCCCGGACGAGAACGTCTATCGCAACGCGATCGAGAACGCCCTCCGCTAGTTCCATGGGGGTGCAGACCTGATGCGTGCGACGGCCTAAGTGCCCGCCAAGGTGGCATCCTCCTAGAACGGCTCGTTGGGACACGATCGCGGCGGCTCACCTTCATAAACCATTACGACTCAACTTTCGCGGAAATAGGGAGCCGTGGACAGGCATTCTGAGTTCTCGACGGATTCGCGGTATCGCGCCACACAACAAATAGCATCTTCCTCGCGCTGGGTAAGGAGAACTGCCACGTGCTCGGCATCGCACTGTCTAACGTGACGGCTCAAGAGCACTCCGCGTGCAGTTTTTGTCGTGGTGAGGCTCGAAGCAGATGACTTTCCGTGCAGCCTCCGGCATCATCGCTCCATGGAATACCCCGTCTGGTCGTACTTTCCGCGCAACGAGACTCCGCCAGCTTGGGTAAGTCACTTGATCGACGTTGTCGTTGCACATCGGGCAAGCGTCGACACGGGCCCTCTTCCTACATCGGGAGCGGATCGTCTAACCAGCGACAAGGTCCTGTCGATCTTCCGTCCTGGTATGGAATCGCTTGGGTACAAGGTCGAGACGGGCAAATTGGCAGGGCAGCGCATCGAGCGACCCGTTCTCTTTGGCGACAATGGGATTCCGTCTGTGAAATATGAGATCGACGCTTTCCATGACGAGCTTGGCATCGCGGTCGAGGTTGAGGCCGGCCGAGGAGCCAAGGGGAACGCGGATTATCGCGACCTCGTGCGGACGTCACTGCTGCTCGACGCACGCTTCATGGTGTTGATGATGCCAAACGTGTATCGCTACAACTCTGGGGGGAAGTCTTTGCGAGCCGATGCTTTCGCGAAAACTCGCGAGCAATTCAGCGCAATCTATGCATCGAACCGCTTGATTCTCCCCTTCGAGGGCGTCCTGTTGATCGGCTACTAAGCCTTATGGATTCCCACTCCTGGCCTTCACGAGAAGTGCATGCGCACAGGGAGGCGAACTTGGTCCTCGAAAAGGGGATGTCGATCGCGAGAACTCCAGAAGTAGTGTCGAGCCACCGATCGACGAGTGGGGGCTCGATGAGCGACAACGGGACTGCGGGGGCTTCCGCGCGACGTGAGTACGAGCGGCGGCGTGCGAACGATGAGGCGCGACTTCGAGAGCGCTGGGGTCGACTCGGAGGCGTTGCCGTCGCGCTCTCAGATGAGAGGCAGAGCACGACCGCGTGGCGGATGGGTGCCGCCGGAGAAGAGCGAGTCGGTCGGATGCTCGATGAGGCGCGATCGCCGCGAGTCGCAGTGCTGCACGATCGTCGCATCCCGGGTTCACGCGCCAACATTGACCATCTGGTTGTGACGCCCGGCGGCGTGTGGGTCGTCGATAGCAAGAAGTACAAGGGCCAGGTCGAGCGGCGGATCTTCGGGGGCATCCTACGTCCACGCGAAGAGCGTCTATTTGTAGGCAACCGCGACAAGACCTCGCTCGTCGACGGCATGCGTAAGCAGATGGACCATGTCGAGCGAGCCGTGAGCGACGTGCCGGTCGTTGGGGTGCTGTGCTTCGTGGACTCCGAGTGGGGGCTGTTTGCGAAGCCGTTCACAATCGGGGACGTGAACGTGGTCTGGCCGTCAAAGTTTCGGACGTGGCTCGATGGTGGAGGCGACGTGGACGTGGAGCGGACTGCTGCTGTATTGGCGGCGCGGTTTCGTAGTTCGTAGGGAGGTCTCGACGAGCTCGACCACCGGATAGCGGAGGGGGTGCGGCGGCGTCAAGGCGGGGTGGGCGGCGCGGCAGCATCCGTAGGGTGGAGCGCATGGGGAAGCGGCGAGCGGCGTTCGTGGGGGTAGTGGCGGCGGGGGTGCTCGCGTTGAGCGGGTGTGTCGGGGGTGCTCCGAGTCCTGATCAAGTCGCAGGCGAGTTTGCGACGGCGGTGGAGCCGAAGTGGGAGATCGCGAGCGAGACGATGTTCGGGGAGCCGGTCATCCGCGATGGGGTGTTGCTCATGTACGCGATCGATGAGGCCGTCGGGATGACGCTCACCGCGTACGACGTCGAGACCGGCGACCAGCTCTGGCAGCACGTCGCATCGCCGGGTGGGGCGTACTCGAACCCGATCCTGTCGAGTGTGGACTCCGCGGGACGGGCGTACCCGCTGCCGACGATGGCCCCGCTCGTGGTCGAGACCGGCGAGAAGGGCACGCCCGCGGTCGTGTTCTTCGAGCGCGAGCTCGACGCGGGCATCACGCCCGACGACTTTCTGCGGGCCGCCGACCTCGACACCGGTGAGCTGCTCGAGGTGACGACACCCTCCATCGACCCCGACGACCTCGTGTTCCGTCCCGTCGGCACCAACGAGAACGGTGATGTGTTCGCCAACGTCTACAGCCCCGGCTACCGCTGCGGCGACGAGATCTGCTTTGCCTCCAACGACGGGGACGAGTCAGAGGGGGTCGGCTCAGTCGTGCTCGACCCCGCCACCATGGAGGCGCGGTTCGAGCGGACGATCGTGCCGCCCGACCCCGACGAGGCCGACACCGTGCTCGCCATCGAGTGGGGCATCGAGTACGCGCGAGTCATCGGCGACGGGTTCGGTGTTGCGCGGTTCGTCGACGGCGAGGAGCTGTGGCGGGTTGACGTGAAAGAGCTCTTCGGCGTCGAGCGCACCTCCCCGCCCGACTACATCGACTTCGTCGAGGTGGGCGACCTCGTGCTCATCCAGGGCTACCAGCCGCTGCTCGAAACCCTCGACCCCGGCAAGCCGCACACCTACTCCCTCGACTTCGTCGAGTCACGCACGCTCGTCGCCGTCGACCGTGAAACCGGCGCAGTGCAGTGGCGCGTGCCCGGCGGCGACATGCTGTGCCTCGCGGTGCGGGACCGGGCCATTGCGGCCGACGCGACATCCATCCCCATCTGCCAGGCGCGGGGCGGCGGCTTCGTGTACAACATCACGCGTGAGGAGATGGAGAGCGAAGAATCCATCGAAGCCTCGATCGCCCAGCTGAACCTTTCCGACGGATCCCTCGGGTGGGAGGTCGAAGGCGCCGGGGTCTCGTCGGTCGCCCTGCTCGCCCGCCTGCTCGACTACACCTACTCGTCGCGCGGCGACCTCGCCATGACCGAGCGTGCCTCAGAAGAGAGCGAGGGTTTCGTCGACCTGCGCGACGGCAAGTGGTACCCCATCACCGTCGAAGGCGCCGCGTTCGTCTGCAAAGCCGAGAAAGACGACGTCAAGCCCAAGTACGAGGGCGCACCCCTCGCGAGCGGCCTCAACCCCATCACCGTCGGCTACCCCGCCGGCTGGTACAACTTCCCCTGCAACGACGCCGGCGAGATCAGCGACGTGTGGATGAAGGGACCCGTGCGCCTCGGCGGCTACCCGGTGCCCGACACGAGTCGCGTCGTGTTGCCGACCGAGGGTGGGTTGGCGGCGTTCGACCTGGGGTAGTTGATTATCGGTATAGCCGATACTACTATCGGTTTATGCGATCCTCGCCTCCGCTGCTCGCCCCCGTCTTCAGGTCTGACGCGCAGGCGCGGGTGCTCTCCGAGCTGCTGCTCGGTGCCAGCGAGTTGAGCGTTCGAGAACTGGCCGAGCAGACGGACCTCGCGTATGCCACGGTGCACGATGAGGTGGCGCGGCTTGTTGGCGCAGGCATTCTGACCGATCGCACCCTGGGTCGATCCCGCCTCGTTTCGGCGAACCCGACTAGTCCGCTGGTGCGACCTCTCCGCGAGATTCTGCTCGTATCGAGCGGACCAGTCGCGCTGCTGTCGGAAGAGCTCGCGAAGATCGAAGGCGTGGAACGCGCATTTCTCTACGGATCCTTCGCGGCTCGCAGTCGCGGCATCGACGGCCCCTCCCCCAGCGACATCGACCTCATGGTGATCGGGCGTCCCGCCGCCAATGACGTCTACGACGCGTGCGGACGCGTAGAGAAACTGGTGGGTCGACCGGTCAACGCGACGATCCTCACCGAAGCGGAGTTCGCCGAGCAATCCGGATTCCTCAACAGTGTCCGCTCCAACCCCACCGTGCCAATCATCGGTGACGCCCCGTGAGCGCGCAGCCGCTAAGCGAATCGCAGGAAGCGGCGGTGCGCGCACTCGTTCGGTCGGGTCGCATTCGAGAGGTCGAAGTAGACGCGACCCGAGCGGCCAACTTCCTCGAACTCGCGGACGAGCGACTGTGGGAACTTCCCTCGCTCAGCAGCCCGGTGGTTCGTTTAGGCATCGCCTACGATGCTGCCCACGATGTTGGCGAGGCGTTCCTTGCCGCATACGGATACGCGACCGTCAACGGTGCGGGACAACACGCCGCAATCGGGGACTTCTTGGTTGCGATACTTGATGCCCCACCCGAGGCGGCGAGCGCGGCCATCCACTTTGATAGAGCCAGGCGAGCGCGCAACCAGCAGAACTACCGGGCGACCACCGTGGGCGACGGTCAGGCCGTCGCGGTCGAAGAAGCTGCAGTGATATTGCGAGCGGCAGCGACCGCGAGCGGGGTCGGCACGTAGGTTTCGATACGCGCTCCGCGCTACTCAACCACCGGGGTCGGTGCCAGACTCAGCCCATGACAGTCACCGTCGACGACCTGCACGACATCACCATCCCCGGCGTGGATGATGCAAGCCCCGCCCTCCAAGGCGTGCTCGGCATCCCCACCACCGAGGGTCCCTGGCCGGCGGTCGTCGTCGTGCACGAGGCCTTCGGGGTGGACGACGAGATGCGTAAGCAGGTCGCTCACCTTGCGAGCCTCGGATACCTCGCCCTGATGCCGAACCTCTTCACCGCCGGCGGCATGCTGCGCTGCATCGGAGCCACCATGAAGGCGATGCGCAGCGGCAAGGGTCGGGCGTACGCCGACATCGAGTCCGCTCGTCGCTTGCTCGTGGGGCGGGAGGACTGCACCGGCGCGGTGGGGGTGATCGGGTTCTGCATGGGCGGAGGGTTCGCGCTCATGACAGCGGCGCAGGGGTACGGCGGGGGTGAGAGCGACTTTGACGCCGCATCATCCAACTATGGAATCTTGCCCGTGAACCTCGACCAGATCGAACACTCGTGCCCCGTCGTTGCCAGCTATGGTGCGCTCGACGGCACGCTCAAGGGGGCGGCCGCGCAGCTCGAGCTGCGCTACACCGAACTGGGTGTGCCCCACGACGTCAAGGAGTATGAGGGCGCCGGGCACGTGTTCATGAACGAGAAACTGAACGGTCCGCCGTGGATTCGGCCGATCGTGCGGGTGATGCACTTCGGCCCCGTGCCCGCGGCAGCAGCGGACGCGTGGGAGCGCATCGACGGGTTCTTCACGGAGCACCTGCGGCCGACGAAGTAGGTTTCGATACGGCCTGCGGCCTACTCAACCACCGGGGGCCACCGGGTCTCGACTACGCTCGACCACCGGAGGTCGCATGAAGATCGGGTACAGCGTCGGCTACTGGAAGCAGGGGCCGCCGCCGGGCACCCTCCGCGCGATCAAGACCGCGGAGCGTCTCGGGTTCGACTCCGTCTTCACGGCGGAGGCCTACGGATCCGACGCGTTCACCCCGCTCGCGTGGTGGGGCTCCCGCACGAAACGCATCAAACTCGGCACCGGCATCGCCCAGCTGTCAGCCCGCACGCCGACCGCTGCGGCGATGGCCGCACTCACCCTCGACCACCTCTCGCATGGGCGGGTCATCCTCGGCCTCGGGGCCTCCGGTCCGCAGGTCGTCGAGGGGTGGTACGGCCAGCCCTACCCGAAACCGCTCGCGCGCACACGTGAGTACATCGACATCGTGCGGCAGGTGCTCGAGCGCGAGCATCCGGTCACCAGTGACGGCCCGCACTACCCACTCCCCTACCGGGGCGCCGACGGCACCGGACTCGGCAAACCCCTCAAGGCCACTGTTCACCCGCTGCGGCGCGACATCCCCATCTACCTCGCGGCCAGCGGCGAGAAGAACACCGCGCTCGCCGCAGAGATCGCCGACGGCTGGCTGCCCTTCCTGCTCTCCCGCAACGGCATGGATGATGCGCGCCGAAACCTCGACGCCGGATTCGCCCTCCGCGCCCCCGAACGCAGCCCGCGAGCGCACTTCGAGGTCGCTCTCCCCATCCCGGTGATTCCGCACCCCGACCTCGAGAAGGCCGCAGACATGGTGCGGCCGCTCGTCGCCCTCTACGTGGGCGGGATGGGAGCGAAGGGCGCGAACTTCTACCACGAGGCGATGGTGCGCCTCGGGTACGAGCGGGAGGCGGACACCGTGCAGGAGTTGTACCTGGCGGGCGACAAAGCCAAGGCCGCAGCATCCGTCCCCACCAGCCTCATCGAGGAGATCGCGCTCATCGGGCCGCCGGAGAAGATCCGCGACGAGATGCACCAGTGGAACGAGTCGGTCGTCACGACGATGCTCGTGCAGGGTCCCGCGTTCGCGCTGCGCACGATCCGCGACGTCGTGACGGGGGGGTCGCTCACGCGCGCGAAGCTCGGGGCGCTGGCGTTCGCCTACGCCACCCGCAAGTAGGGATCTCGACTTCGCTCGATCACCGGTGGTCGAGCGTCGTCGAGACCGGGCGTAGTGTGAAGCGGGTGACCCGCCGCGTTCTGTCCCTCATCGGCATCGGGCTTCTCGGAGGGTTTCTCTCCGGCACGTTCGGCATCGGCGGGGGCATCCTCATGGTCCCCCTGTTCGTTCTGATCCTCGGGATTGACCAACGCCACGCGAGTGCCCTCTCGCTCACGGCGGTGCTGCCGGCGGCGATCGTCGGCTCGATCACCTACGGTGTGCAGGGCGACGTGGATGTTATCGCCGCCGCCCTCATCGCGATCGGCGGCATCGGCGGCGCGCTCATCGGCACGCGACTGCTGCGCACGGTGCCGCTCGGTTGGCTGCGCTGGGGCTTCGTGGTTCTGCTTCTGCTCGTCGCGGTGCGCATGGTGATCGAAGTGCCAGAGGGCACCGAGCACATCGAGTTCGGCGCACCGAGCATTCTGGGGCTCATCGCACTCGGCCTCATCGTCGGCATCGCGTCCGGACTCTTCGGCATCGGCGGCGGCGTCGTGATCGTGCCCGCCCTCATCGGACTCTTCGGGGTCGGCGAACTCATCGCCAAGGGCACGTCGCTCGCGGCGATGATCCCCACCTCGATCACGGGGACGATCGCGAACACCCGCGCGCGCCTGGTGCGTCCGGTCGATGGGCTGATCGTGGGGGCCGCGGCTGCCGCGGCATCCTTCCCCGGTGCCCTCGTCGCGCATGTGCTGCCGACGCGGGTCTCGCACATCCTGTTCGCGGTGCTCGTGCTGATCGCCGCGGTTCAGCTGGCGATTAAGGCGTGGCGAGCACGCAAGGATCGGTGATCGAGCAACCCTCGGTGATCGAGCCTGTCGAGATCCGGGTCTCGACTACGCTCGACCACCGGTAGCCACGCTCGACCACCGGTAGCCACGCTCGACCACCGGTAGCTACGCGTCGGCGCGGGCCACCGCGGCGCACGCCGCACACAACCCGAATACGTCGACGATGTGGTTCGGCTCGGTGAAGCCGTGCTTGGCCGCGATCGCCTTCGCCCACTCCTCGACCTCGTCGGCCTCGATCTCGACGGTGAGTCCGCACGAGCGGCAGATGAGGTGGTGGTGGTGCGAACCGGGGGTGCACGCGCGGTAGAGACTCTCGCCCTCCTGCTGCAGCGAGTCCGCCTCGCCCTCGTCGGCGAGGTCGGCGAGCGCCCGATACACGGTGGCAAGACCGATGGATGACCCGCCCTCGCGCAACGCAGAATGCAGCGACTGCGCGCTCACGAACCCCTCCGAGGTGGAGAGGGCGTCGCGCACCGCCTCGCGCTGCCAGGTCTGCCGCTTCACGTTGTCACCCTAACCCGACCGCCTGTACGGCGTGCTGCGCTGGTGTCGCGGCGCCATCCGACCACGCGACAGACGAGGTAGATCAGGAACGAGATGGTCGTGATGTACGGGCTGATCGGCAGCGACCCGCCGAGCGCGAGCAGCACGCCACCTACCGCAGAGACGAACCCGAAGATCATCGCGAGCACGGGCACGACAGCCGGTGACGACGAGACGCGCAGGGCAGCGGCGGCGGGGGTGACGAGAAGCGCGAGCACGAGCAGCGCCCCGATGATCTGCACGGAGACGGCCACGGTGAGACCGAGTAGCACCATGAAGACGAGCGACAGGGTGCGGGAAGGAACGCCACGCGCCATCGCAACCTCGGGGTCGAGACTGTCGAACATGAGCGGACGCCACACAACCAGCAAGGTCGCGAGCACGACGACCGAGATGCCGATGAGCAGGCCGAGCTGACTGAAGTTCACCGAGATGATCTGGCCGGTGAGAAGGCCGAACTTGTTGCCACTGCGGCCCGGGTACAGCGCGAGAAACAGAATCCCCAGTCCTAGACCGAACGGCATGAGCACGCCGATGATCGAGTTGCGGTCGCGAGCGCGGGCGCCGAGAACGCCGATGAGAACCGCGGCGATGAGGGAGCCCACGAGCGACCCCGCGACAACATTCGCGCCGAGCAGCAGCGCGCCGGCGGCACCCGCGAACGACAGCTCGCTGATGCCGTGCACGGCGAACGCCATGTCGCGCTGCATCACGAACACGCCGATGAGCCCCCCGACGATGCCGAGAATCGCTGCGGCGATGATCGAGTTCTGCACGAGGGCCAGCAACTCGCCGTAGTTCGAGAAGTCGAACATCAGTTGTGCTCCCCCTCGGTGTGATGGTGTGGATGCTCCGGGGCCCCGGCCACGATGATGCGGCCCTTGCTCCGCAGCACCTCCACCGGTGTGCCGTACAGGTCGGTCAACACCTCACTGCGCAGCACCTCGTCCGGCGTGCCGGTGAGAAAGCGCCCGCCGGCGAGGTACACCACCCGGTCCACCATCCCCAGGATCGGGTTGACGTCGTGGGTGACGAACACGACCGCGGTGCCGTGCTCCTTGCGGCGTTTATGGATGAGCTCCGCCACGCCGCGCTGATGCTGCAGGTCGAGGCTCAACAGCGGCTCGTCGCACAGCAGCAGAGCCGGATCGCCCGCGAGCGACTGGCCGACGCGCAGCCGCTGCTGCTCCCCACCGGAAAGCGAGCCCACCGGCCGGCTCGCGTACGAGGTCGCACCCACCGCCGCGAGCAGCGCATCCACTTGGGCGCGCACGGCGCGCGACGGGATGGGGAGGCCGAAACGGTGGCCATCGACTCCGAGCGCGACGAGATCGCGGCCGCGCAACGGTGTTCCGGCAGGAACGAGCTTCTGCTGCGGGATGTACCCGATACGGCGGTCACCACGCTTGACGGGGTCGCCTTCGAGCTCGATGGTTCCGGCATCCAACCGTTGCAAACCCAGGATGGCCTTCAGCAGGCTCGACTTGCCGGAGCCGTTGGCACCCAGCACAGCCACAAACTCGCCGCGGGCGACCGTCAGGTCGAAGCCGCTCCACAGACGGCGCGCCCCGAAGCTCAGGGATGCGTCGCTGATGGAGAGTATCGGCACACTCATGGTGCGAGTGCGACTTCGAGGGCCGTGAGGTTCGCGTCCATCCAGTCGAGGTAGTTCATGCCCTGCGGCAGGGTCTCAGCGAACGAGACGACGGGGATGCCGGCCGCCTCGGCCGCGGCGAGCACCTGCTCGGTTTCGGCGCTCGTGGTCTGCTCGTTGTAGGCGAGCACGACGACCTTGCCGTCGCTGAAAAGCGCGAGCGTCTGCTGCAGCGCGAGCGGGGGCACGTCGGTGCCCTCCTCGATCGCCTCGGTGAAGTCGGCGGGGGTCTCGTTGACGAGTCCGACCTCGTCGAGCAGGTACACCGCGACCGGCTCGGTCACCGCGGCGCCCTGACCGTGCAGGTCGATTGCGAGGGCCTGGGCGCGCTGCTCGAGCACGGCGATCTCTGAAGAGAAGGCGTTGTAGTTCGAGGAATAGGTCTGGGCGTTGGCGGGGTCGAGCGCGCCGAGTTCGTCGGCGAGCGCCTCGGCGATGTCGTCGATCGCGTCGAACGAGTACCAGACGTGCTCGTTGAAGCTCTCGATGTGGCCGTGGTCGTCGCCGGCATCGTCACCCTCGGAGTGGTCGTCATCCTCGGTCAGTCCATCGTCGATCAGTCCCGAGCGGTCGCTGGCATTGAGGATGACCGCGCCGGTGCCCGACGCCGCGACGAGAGTGTCGATGAACGGGTCATACCCGCCGCCGTTCTCGATGATCAGGTCGGCTTTCGAGATGGTCAGCTGGTCTTGGGCGGATGCCTCGTAGCTGTGCGGGTCTTGATCGGGGCTCGAGATGATGCTCTCGACGCTGATGAGATCGCCGCCGATGATCTGGGCGATGCTGCCGTAGGCGCTCGTCGCGGCGACGATGAGCGGGCGCTCGTCAGACGGCGAGGCGGGCGGGGTGGTGCCGGTGGCGCAGCTCGCGAGGGCGAAAACGGCTGTCGTTGCGGCGGCGATGAGGGCGATCTTCTTCATGGCGGGGCTCTCTAGTGATAAGCGTAATGAGATTCGTTATCAATAGCATAGTGGCCTCGGGCCACGCATCGGAATCCCGTCTTCGAGGGGTGCCGATCGGGATGCGGGTCGGTGATCGAGCGGCACGGCCCGGTGATCGAGCGGCACGGCCCGGTGATCGAGCGGCACGGCCCGGTGATCGAGCGAAGTCGAGATCCCTCACCAGCTCCGGCGTAATCGAGCGTCTCCACAAGTCCGGTGATCGAGCGGAGTCGAGATCACTCACAGGCCTACAGTGCCGGATGCCATACGTCTACATAATCGAATGCGCCGACCGCAGCTACTACGTCGGAAGCACGTGGGACATCGACCGCCGTCTGGCGCAACATAATCGTGGCGAGGGCGCCAACTACACGCGAACGCGTCGTCCAGTGCGGCTAGTGCGGCTTGAGGAGTTCGCGCGTATCGATCAGGCGTTCGCCCGGGAGAAGCAGGTGCAGAATTGGGGACGAGCGAAACGGGACGCCCTCATCGCAGGGGACGTAGCGGAACTGAAGCGGCTCAGTCGAGGCAAGTAGAGCAGCCGGTCTCGACACGCTCGACCACCGGAAAGCCGGTCTCGACACGCTCGACCACCGGTGTCGCCTAGTCGAGCAGCAGCGCCGGCTCCTCGAGCACGGAGGCGAGGTCGGCCACGAAGCGGCTCGCGACGTCGCCGTCCACGATGCGGTGGTCGAAGCTCGCGCCGACCGTCGTCACGTAGCGCGGCAACACCTGCCCATCGACAACCCACGGCTTCTGCTTGATGGAGCCCAGCGCCACGATCGCCGCTTCACCCGGGTTGATGATGGGCGTGCCGGTGTCCATGCCGTACGACCCGATGTTGGTGATCGTGATGGTGCCGCCCGACATCTCCGACGGCTGCGTCTTGCCATCGCGCGCCGTGATCGTGAGCTGCTCGAGCGCGGTCGCAAGCTCGAGCAGTGACAGCTGCTGCGCGTCCTTCACGTTGGGCACGAGCAAACCGCGGGGGGTCGCCGCCGCGATGCCGAGGTTCACGTAGTGGCGCACGATGATCTCCTGGTCCGTCCAACTCGAGTTGACGGTCGGGTTGCGACGCACGGCCCAGATGAGCGCCTTCGCCATGATGAGCAGCGGGCTCACGCGCACGCCCGCGAAGTCGGGCGAGTTCTTGAGACGCTTGACGAACTCCATCGTGCGGGTGGCATCGACATCGGTGAAGATGCTCACGTGCGGGGCCGAGAACGCGCTCTGCACCATGGCCGTCGCGATCGCCTTGCGCACGCCCTTCACGGGGATGCGCTCCTCGCGCTCAGTGCCCCACTCGGGCGTCTGGATGTTGCGGAAGACGCTCGCCTGGCTCGCCTGACGAATCACGTCGTCGCGCGTGATCTCCCCCGCGAGACCCGTCGGGGTCACGCTCGCGAGGTCGACGCCAAGGTCCTTCGCCAGCTTGCGGATCGGCGGCTTCGCAATGATCGAACTCGCGGCGGCGGCGGGCACGCTCGACGGGCGGGCAGCCGGTGTTGGCGCAGCGGCAGCAGCGGGGGCGGATGATGCGGCATCCGCACGCCGGCGACGAGAGCCGCCATGTCCACTGGAGCCGTACCCCACGAGAACCGCGCTGGGCTTCTCTTCGGGGGCCGCGACGGTCGCGGCGGTATCGGCGGCAGCCTCGGCCACCTCGTCGGCCGCGGGAGCGGCCGGCTCCACCTCCACCACGCCATCGGATGACACCGTGATGATCGGGGTTCCGACCTCGACGGTCTGGCCTTCCTCGACGAGGAGGGCGGAGACGGTGCCCGCGAACGGGGAGGGTAGCTCGACGAGTGACTTGGCGGTCTCGATCTCCACGAGCACCTGGTTGATGGTGACGGTGTCGCCAGGCTTGACCTTCCACGAGACGATCTCGGCCTCGGTGAGGCCCTCGCCGACGTCGGGGAGCGGGAAGTTCGAATTCGCCATGATGATCTCCTAGTAGGCCATCGCCCGGTCGACCGCTTCGAGGATGCGGTCGGCGTCGGGCAGGTAGGCGGTCTCGAGTTTGGCTGGCGGGAACGGGGTGTCGAACCCGGCGACGCGCAAGACGGGGGCCTCGAGCGAGTAGAACGCGCGCTCGGTGACGGTCGCGGCCACTTCGGAACCGATGGAGACGAAACCGGGTGCCTCCTGGCCGATCACCAGGCGACCGGTCTTCTGCACCGAAGCCACGATGGGGGCGTAGTCGATCGGGGAGAGCGAGCGCATGTCGATGACCTCCACGCTCGTGCCCTCCTGAGCCGCGATCTCCGCGGCCTGCAACAGCACGGGCACCATCGGTCCGTAGCCCAGCAGGGTCACCTCGGTGCCCTCGCGCACCACGCGACTGGCGTGCAGCGGGATGCCCGCGCTTGCATCATCCACCTCGCCCTTAGGCCAGTAGCGACTCTTGGGCTCGAAGAAGAGCACGGGATCGCTGCTCTCGATCGCCTCTTGGATCATCCAGTAGGCGTCGTGCGGTGTCGACGGCGTGACGACGCGCAGGCCCGCGGTGTGGGCGAAGTACGCTTCGGGGCTCTCCTGGTGGTGCTCGACGGCTCCGATGTGGCCGCCGTACGGCACGCGGATGACCACGGGCATCGTCAGTGAGCCCTCGTGGCGGCTGGTGAGCTTCGCGAGCTGGGAGGTGATCTGGTCGAAGCCGGGGAAGATGAACCCGTCGAACTGGATCTCGCACACGGGACGGTAGCCGCGCATGGCGAGGCCGATCGCGGTGCCGACGATGCCCGATTCGGCGAGCGGGGTGTCGAGTACGCGCTTGTCACCGAATTCGGCCTGCAACCCTTCGGTCACGCGGAAGACTCCGCCGAGCTGACCGATGTCTTCGCCCATGAGCAAAACCTTGGGGTCGGCCTGCATCGCCTTGCGCAGGCCCATCGTGATGGCCTTCGCCATGCTCAGGGATTCGACGCTCATTCGCCGCTCCCCTCGAACGCAGCCTCGTAGTCGGCGAGCCACTGCTCCTGCTCCCGCATGAGCGGGTGCGGCTCGCTGTACACGTGGGCGAACATCAGCGACGGCTCGGGCGTGCCGAGCGCGAAAGTACGTTTGCGCACATCGGCGGCGAGGTCTTCGCCTTCCTGCGCGATCTCGGCGAAGAAGTCGTCTCCCGCCCCCTTCGAGCGCAAATAGGTCTCGAACCGGTCGATCGGGTCGCGGGCGATCCACTCGTTCATCTCCGCGTCGGTGCGGTACTTGGTGGGGTCGTCGCTCGTGGTGTGCGCCCCGATGCGGTAGGTGAGCGCCTCGATGAAACCGGGGCCTTCACCGCTGCGGGCAGCGTCGAGGTTGGCTGCGGTGACGGCGTAGCTCGCGAGCACGTCGTTGCCGTCGATCTGGGTGGAGCGGATGCCGAAGCCGGTGCCCCTCAGGTACAGGGGTGTGCGCGACTGCCGCGTCACAGGCACCGAGATCGCCCAGTGGTTGTTCTGCAAGAAGAAGACCTGAGGGGTCTGGTAGCTCGCCGCGAAGACAAGCGCCTCGCTCACGTCCCCTTGGCTGGTGGCGCCGTCGCCGAAGTACACCATCACCGCTTCGTCGGTGTCAGGGTTGCCCGTCGCGGTTGTGCCATCGAATTGGATGCCCATGGCATACCCGGTCGCGTGCAGGGTCTGTGACCCGATCACAAGTGTGTAGAGGTGAAAGTTGCCGTGCTCGGCCGGATCCCAGCCGCCGTGGCTGAGCCCGCGGAGCATTTCGATGATGCGCATCGGATCGACGCCGCGAATGCGACCGACGACGTGCTCACGGTAGGCCGGGAAGATGTGGTCCTGCGGTTTGGCCGCGAAGCCGGATCCAACCTGCGCGGCCTCCTGGCCGATCGACGGGATCCAGAGGGCGAGCTGGCCCTGGCGCTGAAGGTTCGCCGCCTCGACGTCGAATCGACGGATCACCACCATCTGGCGATGGAACTCGCGCAGTTGTTCGTCGGTGAGCTTCTCGATGTAGGGGAGGTACTCGGCCGATGCATCGCTCGACACGAGCGTGCCCTCGGGCGAGAGCAGCTGGACCGTCGCGGCGGTGTAAGACATTCGTCTAATCTAACGCGGCCGTGTGGCCGCCCTCTTGTTGTGGTGACACAACCTCACTCGAGGCCCTTAGGAGTTTCTCCACAGACTCGGTTTCGCCGACCGTCACGCGGAGACCATCGCCCAGGGCACGAACGACGATGCCGTGCCGCGCGAACACCTCCGCCGCCTCGGCCGTTCGATCGCCCGTCGGAAGCCACACGAAGTTGCCATGCGGCCTCGGCAACTCCCACCCGTGGTCGACGAGGCTTTCATACAGCTGCTCGCGCAACTTGATGAGCTTGCCCACGCGTTCGAGTAACTCGGGTTCGTGATCGAGGGACGCGATGGCGGCGCGCTGCGCAGGTTCGGTGACCGAGAGGGGAATGGCGGTCGCGCGTGCGGCATCCATCACGTATTCGGCGCCCAGGGCGTACCCGATACGCAGACCGGCGAGACCGTACGCCTTGGAGAAGGTGCGCAACACCACCAGGTTCGGGTAGGTGTCGAGCAGCTCAGACCCGTCGACCGCGTTCTCGTCGTTGACGAATTCGATGTACGCCTCGTCGAGCACGACCAGTACCGTCGCAGGTACCTTCGCCATGAACTCGGTGAACTCGTCGCGCGTGACGATCGTCGACGTCGGGTTGTTGGGACTGCACACGATCACGAGGCGCGTGCGCTCGGTGATCGCGGCGAGCATGGCCGCGAGGTCGTGCCGGTGGTCGGCCGTGTTGGGCACCTGTACGGATGATGCACCCGAGGTCGCCACGAGCAACGGGTACGCCTCGAAACTGCGCCACGAGTACAGCACCTCGTCCCCGGGAGCGGCCGCCGCGCTGATGAGCTGAGCGAGCACCGAAACGGATCCCGCCCCCACCTGCACGCGTTCGGGCGACACCCCGTAGCGCGCGCCGAGCTTGAGGCGGAGCTCGGCTGCCGAGGCCTCCGGATACCGGTTGATGCTCGATGCCGCGACCGCCTCGAGCACGGAGGGAAGCGGCGGAAACGGATTCTCGTTGGACGAGAGCTTGAATGCGTCGTCGGCAGCGGCGCGACCCTGACGGTAGGGCACGATCGAGGCGATCTCGGGGCGGAGTCGAACCTGCGGGTTGGTCACCGGGTAAGCCTATTTGGGCGCGGCGTTCATTGCGGCGTCCGGTGGGCACGGGCATAGTGGGCAGCATGAGATTGATCGTTCGCCTGCTCATCAACTCGCTCGCACTCTGGCTGACGACGCTCGTCGTCGCGGGCGTGCACATCGTGCCCTTCGCCCCCGGCGAAACCCTGGAGCTGGTTCTCACCCTCGTGCTCGTCGCGGCCATCTTCGGAATCGTCAACGGCGTCATCGGCAACCTCATCCGGATCGTGGCCTTCCCGCTGTACATCCTCACGCTCGGGCTCATCGCACTCATCGTGAACGGTCTGCTCCTTCTGCTCGTGAGCTGGATCTCGAAGACGTTCCTCGGCTTTGGGCTCTTCGTGGACGACTTCTGGTGGGGCGTACTCGGTGCTCTCGTGCTGGGTCTGATCAGCTGGTTGATCGGAATCCTGCTGCGCCCGATCGTGGGGCGCGACAACTCGGGTCGCCGCTAGCCGAACCGGTAGCCGAGCCGCCGGTGGCGCGGCGTGGTCGTCGGCGTCGGCTAGTCCGGCTGCTGCCGCTCGAACGTGTAGGTGTAGGTGGTCGCGCGCGTCGCGCCTGCCGCGAAGGCGTCGAGCTGCCCGATCGCGCGCGTGACCTGGTCGCTTCGCGCAGCATCCATGAGTCCAGCCGTCTCGACGTAGTACTCACGGTGGTGCGCGGGCACGGCGTAGTCGGCGGGAATCTCGCGGCCCTCGAAAACGTCTCGTTCGACGATGAGCGCGTCTCGATTGAGCTGCGTGCCGCCCAGCGCGGGAACGATGTCGTCACGGTGTTCGACGATCACCGCGTTGACGGTGTCGGGAATCGGGATCTGGCCGGTCGGTCCCCCGAAACTCAGCAGCCCGACCGTCGTGTACTCGCCGCTCGCCGCGAGTCGCGCGACCACTCCCCCGCCCTGCGAGTAGCCCGTGAACTGCACCGGAGACTCGGCGGTGACGCCCGCGAGCGCCATCGCCTGCCGCACCGACTCGTACGACCCGCTGCCCTCGCCGCGAGCGCCCGCCATGTTGCTGGTCATATCCCACGGCTCCGTCGTCGGGATCGGATCGAAGGTGACGGTGCCCGCGACATAGACCTCGAAGCGCTCGACCCCGTCAGGCATCTCGTACTTCTCTATGCGCACCTGCGGATCGCCCATCGACTCGGCCTCGGGAATCCTCGCCAGCCGCTCGACATATCCCGCCGGTGGTGCCCCTCCCCCCGAGGTGCGGGTCGCCGCGACGGCAACCGGAGTCTCAGTAAACGCGCCGACGAGCGACCCCCCGCGCATGGCGGCACCCGCGCTCAGGCCGCTCGTGAGCCCGAGCGCCCCCAGAGCGGTCGCGAGGGGGACGGACACTCCGGCCGCACCGAGCAGTGCTTCGTCGCTCGCCATCGTGACGGACCGCACCGCGGACGCGGCGCCCGCGTTCGTGACGAGCGAGTTCTGATCCGGTCCGAATGCGAAGGGTGCGAGCATCCCTACCCCGGTCACGGCGCCCAGGCTCGCGACCGGGTTCGAGAGCGCAAGCGAGGGACCGATTGATCCGGCGAGCGCCGCTCCGGCACCGAGCAGGGATTCGCCCACTCCGCCAAGGAACGACTCCACCCACCCGTAGCCGTCGGCCGCGGTGTTGAGCGACCAGGCGAGCAGGCGCGCCTGCACCTCGATCTCGATGAGCACCATCACGGCCTGGTCGATCTCCAGTTCGGCCTGAGCGGCCGCGCGGGGCGCACGCGCCGCCGCGAGCCAGTCCATGGATATCCCGCGGTCGACCACCCGCACTCGCGCCTGCAGCTCCGCAGCAGAAGTCGCGAGTCGCCCGAGGGCCTGCGCGGTCGCGTACAACTCGTCGGTGGACACGGCCGTCGTGCCCCCGCCCGAGACCCACAGATCGTCAGCCACGAGCGATCAGCTCGTCGATCGCGAGGCGCGAGTTGTCGCGAGCGGCGCGCAGCGCCGCGCATCCGGCCCCCATGGTCGTGCGCAGGGATTCGAGCGCCGCGTCGTACGCGTACCGGGCCGCGCCACGCCACGCGGGGGTACCCTGCTGCGGCGAAAGCGCGGTGCGGTGCGATTCGAGCGCGACGAGCACCGCGGTGAGTTCGCGGCACTGGCTCTCGAGAAGAGCGATGGTGTGGGCATCCGGTGTCATCGTCACCCGGCAAGCTTCGGCGGTGCCCGTACGCTGAGCCGCGGTGGCCGGCCCTGCGGGGGATCGATCACCGCCCGCTGCCGATGTTGGGGACCAGACTGCGCCAGCCCCCGAACTGCGGGACAATGAACGAATGAGTTTCGACCGCACTTTCGACGAGTCGGCGCTCTTTCGTATCTGCTTCGTGTGTACCGGCAACATCTGCCGCTCACCCATTGCCGAAACCATCTTCAAGTCGATCGTCAAGAAGGCCGGCTTCGAGAAACAGGTCGCCGTGATGTCGGCGGGAACAGGCGACTGGCACGTCGGCGAGCCGTCTGACGAACGCACGCTCGCCGCCCTCAGGGCGCATGGCTACAACGGCGCCGGGCATCGCGCGCGCCAGTTCGACCCCAGCTGGTTCTCCACCCTCGACCTCGTCGTCGTGTTCGACCGCAGCCAGGAGCGCATCATCAAGGCGTGGGCGACGACCGAGACCGACCGCTCGAAGGTTCAGTTGCTGCTGAGCTTCGACAACGACCAGGCACCGCTCAGCGACGTGCCCGACCCCTACTATTCGGACGCGGCGATGTTCGACCAGGTGCTCGGGATGATCGAGCGCGCGTGCACCGCACTGTTCCGCCAAATCGAACCAGGAATCCGACAGGGAGTCACATGAGCCTGCCCGACCAGCCGCTGAGCCCACTCGACGGGCGCTACCGAGCCACCGTCAGCTCACTCGGGGAACATCTCTCCGAGGCGGGGCTCAATCGCGCACGCGTGCACGTCGAGGTCGAATGGCTGCTCTACCTCACCGACCACGAGCTGTTCGGATCGCACCGACTCGACAACGAGCAGAAGCGGCAGCTACGTGCCTTCGCCTCCGACTTCGGTCAGTCGGAGATCGACGAGCTCGCGACCCTCGAAGCGACCACACGCCACGACGTGAAGGCGGTCGAGTACCTCGTTCGTCGCAAGCTCTCCGACCTGGGGCTGAACGACATCGCCGAGCTCACCCACTTCGCGGCGACGAGCGAAGACATCAACAACCTCTCCTACGCGCTCACAATTGGCGCCGCGATCAGAGAGGTATGGATGCCGCGATTCCGCGCCGTCATCTCCGCTCTGCGGGCGCGCGCCATCGAGATGCGCGACGCCCCCATGCTCGCCCACACTCACGGTCAGCCCGCGACCCCCACGACCATGGGCAAGGAGTTCGCCGTCTTCGTGCACCGTCTCGAGCGCATCGAGTCGCAGCTCGCATCGATCGAGTACCTCGGCAAGTTCAGCGGGGCGACGGGAACCTTCGCCGCGCACCTCGCCGCCGATCCATCGCAGGACTGGCCCGCGATCTCGAAGGAGTTCGTGACCTCACTCGGCCTCACCTGGAACCCGCTCACCACCCAGATCGAGTCGCACGACTGGCAGGCCGAGCTGTATCAGCGCATCTCCCACGCGAATCGGATCCTGCACAACCTGTGCACCGACATCTGGACGTACATCTCGATGGGCTACTTCCGCCAAATCCCGCAGGCGGGCGCGACCGGCTCCTCGACCATGCCCCACAAGATCAACCCCATCCGGTTCGAGAACGCGGAGGCAAACCTCGAGCTCTCCAGCGCGCTGCTCGAATCGCTCGCGGCAACGCTCGTCACGAGCCGCCTGCAGCGTGACCTCACCGACTCGACGACGCAACGCAACGTGGGTGTCGCGCTGGGGCACTCAGTGCTCGCACTCGACAACATCGAGCGTGGGCTCAAGGAGATCGACCTCGACCCAGTGCGGCTCGCGGCCGACCTCGACGCGAATTGGGAGATCCTGGGCGAGGCCATCCAGACCGTCATCCGTGCCGAGGTGACGGCGGGCCGCAGTTCGATCGCCGACCCATACGCGATTCTCAAGGAGCTCACCCGCGGCAAGCGCATCGGGCAGGCCGAGCTCGTCGAGTTCATCGACGGCCTCGACATCGGTGACGACGCGAAGGCGTCACTACGCCAGCTGACGCCCGGCACCTACGCGGGTCTCGCGAGCGCGCTCGTCACGCACATCGAGCGCTAACCCGCCCGGTGGTCGAGCGAAGTCGAGACCCGAGCGTCGAGACCTAGTGCCCGCGGTTGCGGCGCTCGTCGTTGCGATCCTGCTCCGCGAGATCGCTCTGCTCCTCGTGGTTCGGCTGGATGGCGAGCGAGATCATCGCCAGCCCCACGAGGGAGACGATGAAGGCGATCCCCAAGAAGATGAGGGCAAGCACGAGTTCGCGCGTCGACATGAAGACGACGAGTCCCGCGAAAAGGGCGAGTACGCCAGAGAGAACCAGCAATTCGACGGGGCGCGTGCGGTCGCGACGACTGGGCTGCGTCATCATGCCTCGCCGACTAGGGTGGGCGCCGGTGCCGCGGGTGCCCACTTGAGCGAGAGTCCGGCGATCACGAGGTAGACGGCGACGATGGCCCAGTACGCGCCGAGCACGCCGACGACGATGATGGATGCCGTGAGCTCACGTGCCACCCCGTCGGGGCCGGTGAACCCCTGCACGAAGCCCGGGGGCACGAGCAGTACGACGATCGCAAGCAGTGCGGTGAGACCCCCGACGAAGAGGGAGTCCTTGGCCGACGAGTCTGTGCCGCGCGCGCGCAGGCCGAGATACAGCTCCAGGAATCCGGTGATCGCCGCGGTCGCCGTCACGAGAAAGATGAAGAACGGCAGTCCGCCGCCGGGCATCGCGAGCGCGACAACACCCGCGACCAGGGTGACAACCGCCTGAATGAGACGGATGCCCCTCTCGACCCCCGCGGCGAAGCGCAGTGCCCCCACCCCGAGAACCCCACCCGTCACCACGGCCCAGATCCCGAACACGAGGAATCCGAGGGGCGTCGAGTGGTCCGACGAGAACGTGACGACCGCTGCGAGCGCGGCAGCCGGAACGGCTCGCGCGACGGGAAGAAACCAGGGGGTCACGGCATCCAGTCTACGACCCGGTGTCGACACGGAACGCCGGGCGAGCCTACGCGCCTGGCGGCAGGTCGACGAACCGGGAGAAGTGACCGTGGAAGCCGACGGTCACCGTGCGGGTTGGACCGTTTCGGTGCTTGGCGACGATGAGGTCGGCCTCGCCCGCGCGGGGATTGTCGGCCTCGTAGGCGCTCTCGCGGTGGAGCAGGATGACCATGTCGGCATCTTGCTCGAGCGATCCCGACTCGCGCAGGTCAGAGAGGGCGGGCTTCTTGTCTGCGCGCTGCTCTGGTCCACGGTTGAGCTGTGAGATCGCGATGACCGGAACCTCGAGCTCTTTCGCGAGCAGTTTGAGCGCACGGGAGAACTCGCTGACTTCCTGCTGGCGAGACTCGACCTTCTTGCCACTCGTCATGAGCTGCAGGTAGTCGATGATCACCATTTTCAAGCCGACCTTCTGCTTGAGTCTGCGGCACTTCGCGCGAATCTCGACGAGCGTCATGTTGGGGCTGTCGTCGATGTACAGCGGAGCGTCATTGATGCGCCCTCGAGTTTGCGCGATCGTCGTCCAGTCGTTAGCGTGCACCGTGCCCTTGCGCATGCTCTGCAATCCGACCGAGGCCTCTGCCGAGAGCAAACGCATGGCGATCTCGCTGCGGCCCATTTCTAGGGAGAAGATGATCACGGGCAGGTCGTGGTGGATCGCCGCGGCCCGCGCAATGTCGAGACCGAGTGTCGACTTACCGAGCGCGGGGCGAGCGGCGAGGATGATCAGCTGACCCGGATGCAGGCCGTTGGTCAATTCGTCGAGCTCGGTGAATCCGGTGGGCACGCCGACCATCTGTCCGTCACGACCGCGCGCCGCCTCGATCTCGTCGATCGCCGTCGTGACGGCGTCGGTGAGGGGGACGAAGTCTTCACTCTCCACACCGCCCGTGACGGCATAGATCTCGGCTTGCGCGTTGTTGACCAGGTCGACGACCTCGCCCTCACTCGCGTAGCCCATCTGCACGATGCGCGTGCCGGCCTCGACAAGTCGGCGCAGCACGGCTTTCTCGGCGACGATCGACGAGTAGAATCCCGCGTTGGCGGCCGTGGGCACGAGCGCCGTGAGGGTGTGAAGGTACTCGGCTCCCCCGGCGCGGGTGAGTTCACCCGCCTTGGTGAGCTCGTCAGTGACGGCGATGACGTCGGTGGGCTCGCCGTGCGAGTACAGCGTCATGACCGCGTCGAAGATCACTTCGTGCTTGGGGATGTAGAAGTCGATGCCCCGCACGGTTTCGATGACGTCGGCTACGGCATCCTTGCTCAGGAGCATGCCGCCGATCGCGCTCTGCTCGGCGAGCAGATCGTGCGGTGGCACGCGGTCTCCACGGCTCTCGGACCGCGAGTCTCCCGGGCGTTGTTCCCCAGCAAGACCCAGGTGAGCAATGGACATTCGTACCCCTTCGGTGCATGACGCTACGCCCCAGTTGTAGCCGTGTCCTCCGACACTCCGCGACGTGTCGAGACCGGGGAAGTGCCGGTGCGATCCCGGGACTGTCACACGCTAGGGGTCACGCTCGTGCAGGGTAAAGCCGCCCTGTGGATGAGGCTGTGGGGAAAGTGCGAGAAACGCCGGACGCAGTGTGAGCAACCTGTGGATTGTTATGTGGAATCCGCAAGTATATTGGCGCACTTAACCACGCTGACCTGCATTTTTAGTTTCCACGGGATGTGTGTAGAAACATGTTTAGACTTCGACTTGAGGGTTGCCGGAATTTTGCCGTTCCTGTGCACAAACATCTTGACAAGTCGCCTTAACACAACAGCGGCGGTGGCCCGAAGGACCACCGCCGCCACCCAATTCGGGTGAGAAGAACTACTTCTTGTTCGCAACCACCTGGAGGGTGATCGTTGCCACGATGTCGTCGCGCAGGCGAACGGTGGCCTCGTGCTCACCAACCGCCTTGATGGGGCTGGTGATCTCGATCTTGCGCTTGTCGACGGTGCCGAGACCGGCTGCGGCAACCGCGTCGGCCACGTCAGACGTCTTGACCGAACCGAACAGGCGTCCGCCCTCGCCCGCCTTGACGGTGAGCTTGACAGCAGTCGCCTGCAGCTTTGCCTTGAGGTCTTGCGCCTCTTCGAGGGTGGCGTGCTCGCGCGAAGCGCGGGCGGCCTTGATGGACTCGATCTGCTTCTCGCCACCGCGCGTCCACGCCACGGCGAAGCCCTGGGGGATGAGGTAGTTGCGAGCGAAACCGTTCTTGACGTCGACGACGTCGCCGGGGGCACCGAGACCGGTGACCTCGTGCGTGAGGATCAGCTTGGACATTGTCGATACTCCTTAACGGCCCGAGCCGGCGTAGGGAAGCAAAGCCATCTCACGGGCGTTCTTGACGGCCGTGGCGATGAGGCGCTGCTCCTGCACGGAGACACCGGTGATGCGGCGAGCGCGGATCTTTCCCCGCTCGGAGATGAACTTACGAAGCGTGGCGACATCCTTGTAGTCGATGACACCGACGCGAATCGCCTTGGCCGGGGCGGCGTTCTTGCCGTCCTTGCCCTTGCGGATGGGCTTGCGGCGATCGCCGCTGCTCTTTCCTGCCATGAGTTGTTATTCCTTAGATGTAATGAGTCGGTGGTTGAGTAGGCCCGCGAGGGCCGTATCGAAACCCGAAACCCGAAATTAGAAGGGCGTCTCGTCCGAGTAGTTGCTGCCGGGGGTGTTCCACACGTCGCCGCCCGAGGAGTCCGACGGGGCCGATGCGGCCCACGGCTCTTCGGCGACCTGGTTGCCGCGCGGTGCGCCGCCGCCATCACGGGATGATGCGGCGCGGGTCACCTGGGCGGTGGCGTAGCGCAGGCTCGGGCCGATCTCGTCGACCTCGAGCTCGATGCTCGTACGCTTCTCGCCCTCCTTCGTCTCGTAGGAGCGCTGCTTCAGGCGACCGGTTGCGATGACTCGCGAACCCTTCGTGAGCGATCCGGCGACGTGCTCGGCGAACTCACGCCACACGCTCGCGCGCAGGAAGAGGGCCTCACCGTCTTTCCAGTCGTTCGTCGCACGGTCGAAGTTGCGCGGCGTGGAGGCGATCGTGAAGTTGGCTACCGCGAGCCCGTTCTGCGTGTAGCGCAGCTCGGGGTCACTCGTGAGGTTTCCCACGACGGTGATGACGGTCTCGCCGGCCACGATCTACTCCGCGTCCTCGGCGTCGGCCGTCTCGGCCTTCGCAGCGGCAGGCTTGGCGGTCGGCTTCGCCGCGGCAGCGTCGTCATCCGACTTCGCAGCGGGCGCGTCATCCGACTTCGCAGCGGCAGCCGGAGCAGCAGCTACAGCGGCGGCCGGAGCAGCAGCCGCCTTCGGAGCAGCGGCGCTCTTGCGCGCTGCCTTCTCGTCGGCGAGCTTCTTGGCTGCGGCAACCTGGGCGAAGCCCTCTTCTGCACGCAGCACCTTGGTGCGCATGACGGCTTCCGAGAGCTTCAGCTGGCGGTCGAGCTCGACCGTTGCAGCGGAGGTCGCGGTGAAGTTGACGACGGCGTAGATGCCCTCGGACTTCTTGTTGATCTCGTAGGCCAGGCGACGGCGGCCCCAGATGTCCACGTTGTCGATGGTTCCCCCATCGGTACGGATGACATTGAGGAACTTGTCTAGGCTGGGTGCCACGGTGCGCTCATCGATCTCTGGATCGAGGATCACCATGAGTTCGTACTGGTGCGTCACAAACCCACCTCCTTCGGACTTGAACGGTTGCAGACGATCTGCAACAGGAGGGTGTTGACGGTTGCCCGCCCCCACAGGAGCTAAGACAACCTGCCCAGTGTACGCATTTCATTCGAGGAGCACCATTCCATGCCAGTCCGGGTAGCTATTGCGGGCGTCGGCAACTGCGCGAACGCCCTTATCCAGGGAGTCACGTTCTACGCCGACGCCGCGCCCGACGACGTCGTCCCGGGACTGATGCACACGCGCTTCGGCCCCTACACCGTGAGCGATGTCGAGTTCGTCGCGGCGTTCGACGTCGACGCGCTGAAAGTGGGCGTCGATCTGGCCGAGGCGATGTGGGCCTCGCACAACGAGACATTCCGCTTCGCCGAGGTGACCGCGACGGGCGTCACCGTGCAACGCGGGCCCACCCTCGACGGGCTCGGCGAGTACTACCGAGAGGTCGTGACCGAGTCGGATGCCCCCGCCGTCGATGTCGCCCAGACTCTGCGCGACTCCGGAGCCGACGTACTCGTGTGCTACCTCCCGGTCGGCTCCGAACTTGCGGCGAAGCACTACGCGCAGGCGGCCCTGGACGCGGGCGTCGCGTTTGTCAACGCCCTGCCGGTGTTCATCGCGAGTGATGCCCAGTGGGCAGCGAAGTTCACGGCTGCGGGCATCCCGATCGTCGGCGACGACATCAAGAGCCAGCTCGGTGCCACGATCACCCACCGGGTACTCGCCCGGCTGTTCGAGGAGCGCGGGCTCGTGCTCGACCGCACGTACCAGCTCAATGTGGGCGGCAACATGGACTTCAAGAACATGCTCGAGCGCTCACGGCTCGAGTCGAAGAAGATCTCGAAGACCCGGTCGGTGACGAGCAACATCGAGCAGGGCATTAACTCGCGGGACGTGCACATCGGCCCCAGCGATCACGTGCCCTGGCTGGATGACCGCAAGCTCGCCTTCGTGCGCCTGGAGGGTCACGGCTTCGGCAATGCGCCCACGAGTCTCGAGTACAAGCTCGAGGTGTGGGACTCCCCCAACTCCGCGGGCGTCGTCATCGATGCGGTTCGCGCCGCGAAGATCGCTCTCGACGCGGGTCTCGGGGGTCCGATCATCCCGGTGAGCGCCTACCTCATGAAGTCGCCGCCCGAGCAGTTCCCCGACCCGGTGGCTCGGCGCATGCTCGACGAGTGGATCAGCTCAACGCAGCGGTGACCGCGGCCTGCGCGTGGATGCGCGTGGTCGGGAAGACCGGGAGTGTGGTGTCGCCGGGGCCGATGAGCAACTCGATCTCCGTGCATCCGAGGATCACACCCTGGGCACCGCGCGACCGCAGGTTGTCGATGATGCGCACGTACTCGGCTCGTGACTCGTCGAGCACACTGCCTGCGACGAGCTCCTCGTAGATGACGCGGTTGACGATAGCGCGAGCCTCCGCCTCGGGCACTACCACCTCGAGCCCGTGCGAGCGCATGCGGTCGACGTAGAAGCTCTCCTCCATCGTGAAGCGCGTTCCGAGCAGTCCAACGGTGTCGATGCCCGTCGCGAGCACGGCAGCCGCCGTCACATCGCCGAGATGCAGGAGGGGGATCCGCACCGCCGCCTGGATCTGGTCGGCCACCTTATGCATGGTGTTCGTGCACAACACGATCATCTCGGCGCCGGCCGCCTCGAGCGCGCGGGCCTCTGTGGCGAGAGCGGCGCCCGCATCATCCCATCGCCCCCCGACCTGCATGGCCTCGATGGTCGCGAAATCGACGGATGCCATGACGCAGTCCGCCGAGTGAAAGCCGCCGAGCCGCTCGGCCACGAACTCGTTGATGAGCGCGTAATAGAGGGCGGAGCTCTGCCAACTCATGCCCCCGAGTAGGCCGATGCGCTTCATGCCCGGTCTTTCCACCACGCGAGCAGTCGTTCGGTCGCGGTCTGCTCACCGAGCTGCCCCTCGTCGAGGCGCAGCTCGAGCAGGTAGCGGTACGCCTCGCCTACCTCGCGCCCGGGCTTCAGGTCGAGGATCTGCATGATCTGCTCGCCATTGAGGTCGGGACGAATCGCGGCGAGGTCTTCGGCAGCGGCAATCTCGGCAATGCGCTTCTCGAGGTCGTCATACGCGAACGAGAGGCGGTCGGCCTTGCGCACGTTGCGCGTGGTCACGTCGGCACGGGTGAGAATGTGCAGGCGCTCGAGCTGGTCACCCGCGTCGCGCACGTAACGGCGCACGGCGGAATCGGACCACGCACCGTCGGTGTACCCGAAGAACCGCAGGTGCAGTTCGATGAGCTTCGCGACACTGGCGATCGTGTCGTTGTCGAATCGCAGAGCGCGCAGTCGCTTCGTCGCGAGCTTGGCGCCGACGACATCGTGGTGATGAAAGGTCACGACACCCTTCGACTCGATGCGACGGGTGGCCGGCTTGCCGATGTCGTGGAGCAGAGCGGCGATTCGCAGCACCAGGTCGGGCTCGTGGCCGCGTGACTTCTCCAGATCGATGGCCTGCCGCAGCACCGTGAGGCTGTGTTCGTACACGTCTTTGTGATGGGCGTGCTCGTCGACCTCCAGTCGCAGGGCCGGCACCTCGGGAAGCACCAACTGCGCGATACCGGTGTCGACGAGCAGACGGATGCCCGGCACCGGGTCACCGGTGCGCAGCAGTTTCGACAGCTCATCCGCGACGCGCTCGACGCTCACGATGTCGAGGCGCGGAGCGAGCTCACCCATCGCGGCGACGGTTGCCTCATCCACGGTGAAACCAAGCTGTGACGAGAATCGGGCGGCTCGCAGCATCCGCAGTGGGTCGTCACCGAACGAGATCTCGGGGGCTCCCGGGGTCGTGATGCGCCGAGCGAGCAGATCGTCGAAACCACCCCACGGGTCGACGAGCACCTTCTCGGGCACGCGCAGCGCCATCGCGTTGATGGTGAAGTCGCGCCGCTCGAGGTCGCTCTCGAGACTGTCGCCGAAGACGACCTCCGGCTTGCGCGATGCACCACCGTAGGAGTCGCTGCGGTAGGTCGTGATCTCCACCGTGAGCCCGCGAATGCGGGCCGCGATCGTCCCGAAGTCGCGGCCTACGTCCCATTGGGCGTCGGAGATCGGTGTGACGAGCGCGAGGATCTCGTCGGGGGTCGCGTTGGTTGCGAAGTCGAGGTCGTTGGTGGTGCGTCCGAGGAAGGCATCGCGAACCGGTCCGCCCACGAGGGCGAGCTCTTTGCCCGCCGCGGCGAATGCGTCGGCGAGCGCGGCAACGGGCGCCGACGCCGCGAGTTCGTCGAGCCGCTGCAGTGCCGAGGCGACGCTCTCCATGGTTGACAAGCTTGTCACAGCGGCCTGCCTCCCAGGCTCCACGGAATAGACTCGGGGGATGCTGGCCGAGCGCGAATCCCCGGGCCGCTCCCTGCCCGTGAGAGCCGCACTCGCCGTGCTCGCTCTGCTCATTGGCCTGACCGGAGTCGTCGGCGCCACCCCGTCCGCTGACGCTCTCGAGCCCGAAGCAACCGTGCAGGTGGTGGTGGTCGCGCCCATCGTGCTTCCGGCAGGCTCTGCCGGACTCGTCGACGCCGAACTGCTCGCGCAGTACACGGCCGCGGGCGGTGCACTCACCCGCCAGCTCGATGCCGCGGTCGCACTTCCCGTCGCCCTCGCGATCGACCCGCGCATCATCGCCTCGATCCGCGTGCTCGGCAGTTCGGCGCCACTCACCGCGACCGAGTGGCTCGCTCGCCTCGCCGCCGCACCCAATGAGACGTTCGCGCTGGCCTACGCCGACTCCGACCTCACCCTCGCAACCCAGTCCGGCGACCAGGGCGTACTCACTCCGTTGTCGCTGGAGTTCGCCGTCGATCCCGCACTCTTCGCCGAGGCTCCGCAGACCACGGCGACTCCGACGCCCACTTCCACCGGCGACCCCACCCCGCCCCCGCTTCCCACGACCGAGTCCCTGCTCGACTGGCCCTACACACTCGAGCATGTGGCGTGGCCGCGTGCCAACACCGTGATCGGCGCCGACCTAGCCGCCTTCGAAACGGCCGGGTATGAAACGACGATCCTCGGGTCGGGCAACGTGACACGCGAAGGGTCGGTGACGAGCGTCGCCACGATCGGCAACCAGACCATCCTGGTCTCGGATGATGCGGCCTCCGCCTCCCTCGCGGCGGCGACCCGCGCACTCACGCCCGTCGACTGGCAGGCCGCGATGTCGCAGGCGTACGACGCGATCGCGGCTGCTGCTTCCGCCCAGTCCGGATCCTCGGCAACCGTCGTCGTCGTGCTCGACCGCACGGCACCTCTCGCCAATACACGTCTCGCCGACACTATCGGCGATCTCACCACAAAACTCACGCTGACCAGCATTTCTGATGTTCTTGACGATCCTGCCGGCGCGGCATCGGTCACCGACCAACCGCAGCCCGTCGAATCCGTGACGCTCGTGTCGCGCATGCTCATCGCCGAGCAGGCGGAGCAGCGCTTCGCCGCCGCGGCGGCCGACCCCGCCGCGCTCATCGGACTGCGGCGCCTCGCCCTGCTCGCCGTGCTGTCGAACGCGTGGCAGCCCAACCCCGCCGGGTGGATGAAGGCGGCCGAGGGCTACATCACCACCTCCCTCGACATCCGGGACTCGGTGCAGGTCGTGCAGAGCAGTTCACTCAACTTCTTCGCCGACAGCGCGTCAATCCCGATCGCGGTCGACAACTCGCTCAACCAGGCCGTGACCGTCTACATCACGGTGCACCCGCAAACCGCCCTCCTTGCCGTCTCGGACAGGTTCGTCGAGCTCACGATCGAACCCAATTCGCAGGGCAAGGGTGAGGTGCCCGTACAGGCGATCTCCAACGGCACGGTGCGCCTCACCGTCACCCTCACGGGACCCAACGGCGAGCTGATCGGAACGCCGCGCGAGATGAAGGTGAACGTGCAGGCCGGCTGGGAGACGCCGATCGTGCTCGCCGTCGCGATACTCGTCGTGCTGGTCTTCGGTGTGGGCATCATCCGCAATATCGTGCGTCGCCGCCGGCGTGTGGACGCAGACGCGAGCGGATCTGATGACTGATCGCCCCCGGTCGACGATCGGGCGGGCGAGTGCGGTGCTCGCTTCGGGCACGATCGTCTCGCGCATCCTCGGCTTCGTCAATGCGGCGGTGCTCGCGACCGCGATCGGGTACATCGGGGCCGCCGCAGACGGTTTCACGCTCGCCACGCAGATTCCCAACAGCATCTACGCGCTCATCGCCGGTGGGCTCTTGAGTGCCGTGCTCGTTCCACAGATCGTGCGCGCCGCCACCCACGACGATGGCGGCGAGCGCTTCATCAACAAGCTCGTCACCCTCGGCGTCGTCGTCTTCGCGGTGGTCGCGCTCATTGCGACCCTGTGTGCGCCGTGGCTCGTCGGGCTCTACGCGCAATCGGGTTCGCGCGGCTTCAGCCCCGACGAACTCGCCCTGGCAATCGCCCTCGCCTACTGGTGCCTTCCGCAGGTCTTCTTCTACGCGCTTTACAGCCTCGTCGGCCAGGTACTCAACGCGCGCAGCCTCTTCGGCCCGTTCACCTGGGCACCCGCGCTCAACAACGTCATCGCGATCATCGGCCTGACCGTGTTCATCGTGATGTTCGGCGCCTATCCGACCAATCAGGATGCCGCGGCGTGGACCCCCCTCATGATCGGGGTGCTCGGCGGAACATCCACGCTCGGCATCGCGGTTCAGGCGTTCGTGCTCACGCTCTTCTGGCGACGGGCGGGCCTGCGCTTTCGCCCGGACTTCCGGTGGATCGGCTTCGGACTCGGCCGCACCGGCAAGGCGGCGGCGTGGGTGTTCGGCATGATCCTCATCACGCAGATCGCCGCCATCGTCGAAACCAATGTCGCCACGATGGCCTCCGGCGAGGCATCGCTCGGCGTGCTCAAGTACGCGTGGCTCATCTTCATGTTGCCGCACTCGATCGTCACCGTCTCGATCGCGACCGCCTACTTCACCCGGATGAGCGAGCACGCGAGCGCGGGCAACCTCGGCGCGGTGCGGAACGACGTGGGCTCATCGCTCAAGACCATCCTGCTCATCATGATCTTCTCGGCCATCGGCCTCATGGTGCTCGCCTACCCATTCAGCGCGGTGTTCGGCGGCAGCTTCTCTGACATCAGTGCGCTCGGAAACGTGGTCGTCGCCTACCTCATCGGTCTCGTGCCCTTCACCATCCTTTTCGTGCTGCAGCGCGTCTACTACTCGCTCGAAGACACCCGCACGCCGTTCTTCATGCAGGCGCTGCAGTCGATCGTGTTCATCGCTGGTGTGCTCGCCGTGGCTCTGCTTCCGGTGCAGTGGATCGCCGTGGGCATCGCCCTGGTCATGACCGTGGCCGGCACGGTGCAGACCGTGGTGGCTGCGGCACTGTTGCGCGGGCGGCTCGGCGGGCTTCCCGTGTGGCCCGTCGTGCGGGCATCCCTCGGGTTCTTCGCGGCGGCCCTCGCCGCTGCGGGTGTGGGAATCCTCATCGTGTGGGCCCTGGGTGCCTTCGTTCCCGGGGGCTTCGCGATCGCCACCCGCCTCGGCGCCATTGTCACCCTCGCCGTCGCGGGCAGTGCCATGGCGGTCGTCTACCTGGGGCTGCTGGCGGTCACGCGCAATCGACAGCTGGCGGATCTTGCGGCGCCCGTTCTGCGGCGACTGCGGCGTACTCCCGCCGCCTGATCCACCCGCTCCGAACACCTCATGCGGGCCCCCGGCTCGCGGAATACCCCGTCATTAGGATGTGTTGTATTCGGCAGTCACCAGAGGAGACACCACAAGTGCGCCAGCTCATCATCATCGGCTCCGGCCCGGCCGGATACACCGCCGCGATCTACGCCGCACGCGCCAACCTCGCACCGCTGCTCATCGCCAGCTCGGTCGAGGCGGGCGGCGAACTCATGAAGACCACCGAGGTCGAGAACTACCCGGGCTTTGCCGAGGGAATCCAGGGCCCCGAGCTCATGATGGCCATGCAGGCGCAGGCCGAGCGGTTCGGAACCGAGATCGTGCTCGACGACGTCGTGAAGCTCGAGCTCGAGGGCGACGTCAAGCGGGTCACGCTCGGAAGCGGCGAGGTGCACGAAGCACTCACGATCATCTTCGCGACCGGCTCGGCCTACCGAAAGCTCGGAATTGAGGATGAGACGCGCCTCAGCGGCCACGGTGTGTCGTGGTGTGCCACGTGTGACGGCTTCTTCTTCCGCCAAAAGACCATTGCGGTCGTCGGCGGCGGTGATTCCGCGATGGAGGAGGCGACCTTCCTCACGAAGTTCGCCGACAAGGTGTACGTCATCCACCGCAAGGACACGCTGCGGGCATCCAAGGCCATGCAGGAGCGTGCGTTCGCTGACCCCAAGATCGAGTTCCTCTGGAACAAGGAAGTGGCGCACATCTACGGTGACGAGCTCGTCACGGGCATCGGCGTCGTCGATGTCACGGATGGCTCGGAGACCACGATCGACCTGAGCGGACTGTTCATCGCCATTGGCGCTGATCCCCGCACCCACCTCGTGCACGGGCAGCTCGACCTCACCGAGCATGGCACCATCGCGGTCGACGGACGCACGTCGCGCACGAACATCCCCGGGGTGTTCGCTGCGGGAGACGTCATCGACCCCACCTACCGTCAGGCCGTCACCGCGGCCGGATCGGGCACCGTTGCCGCGCTCGACGCGGAGCACTACCTCGCGGGCCTTCCCAAAGACCAGCTCGCCCGGGCTACCGAGCCCGTCGCGGCCTCCGTTTAACGAAAGAAGGAAAGAACAATGTCCTCAGCCAAGGAAGTAACCGACGCCACGTTCGCCGATGAGGTGCTCAATTCGAGCGACACCATCATGGTGGACTTCTGGGCGGAGTGGTGTGGCCCGTGTCGCGCGGTCTCGCCCATCCTCGACGCGATTGCGGCCGAGAACAGCGACAAGATCAAGATCGTCAAGCTCAACGTCGACGACAACCCGCAGATGGCGATGAAGTACCAGATCACCTCGATCCCCGCGATGAAGGTGTTCCGCGGCGGCGAGGTGGTCAAGACGGTCATCGGCGCCAAGCCGAAGCCCGCACTCGAGGCAGACCTCGCCGAGTTCCTGAGCTAGATGGCGCGCCGTACACGCCGCCGCGTGCACCTAAGCCAATTCGAACTACTGGCCCCGTCCCTCACTCTTGAGTTCTTGTGATCGTCGCAACACCTGAGTTCTTCAGGAGTTGCTCGTGTTCGAGATTCGTCAGGATCGGCAGATCCCGCAGGGCCGGAGGAAACTGCATGCTGAGCGCGCGAAGTACTTCGAGCTCGTCGCGAATGGCTATGGCTTCCTTGAGGCCGCCAGAATCGTCGGCGTGAACTATCGCACGACGAAGCGGTGGCGCTCAGGCGTCTGGACTAGTGGAACCAAGAAGAAGGCCGGTACCTCAGTGAGCAGGATCGGGTCTTTATCGCGGACCGCTTGTTGGCGAAGTGGTCGATCCGCAGGATCGCGCGAGAGCTGAATCGGAGTCCGTCGACGATCAGCCGAGAGGTCCGCAGGAACAGTCACCCGGGTACTGGCTCGTACCGGCCCTACGCAGCTCAGGCGCGTGCCGACGACCGTCGGCCGCGCCCCAAGCCCGGGAAGATCGCGCTGAACGCTGAGCTCCGCACGTATGTGCAGAGCAAGCTTGATCTGCGGTGGAGCCCGGAGCAGATCGCCCGGACGCTCCGCCGTGAGTTCCCTGATCGGCCAGAGATGCGCGTGGCCCACGAGACGATCTACCTTGCACTCTACGTCCAGCGTCGAGGTGAGCTGCACCGTGAGCTTCATCGGTCGCTGCGCACCGGGCGGGCTCGCCGGAAGTCGCGCCGTCAGGCGCAACAGCGTCAGCCCCGATATCGGGACCCGATGGTCATGATCAGCGACCGCCCGGCCGAGGTTGCCGACCGGGCCGTTCCCGGCCACTGGGAAGGTGACCTCATCATCGGAAAGAACCAGAAGACCGCGATCGGCACACTCGTCGAGCGCACCACGAGATACGTGATGCTCGTCCATCTCCCGAACGACCACGGTGCCGAGGCAATGCGAGACGCGCTCGTCAGGAGCATCGGAACCTTGCCGGCCGAACTGCGACGCTCCTTGACCTGGGACCAGGGCAGCGAGATGGGCCAGCACAAGGCGTTCACCGTCGCGACGGATATCCCGGTCTACTTCTGCGACCCCGCATCACCCTGGCAACGAGGTAGCAACGAGAACACCAACGGCCTGCTCCGCCAGTACTTCCCGAAAGGCACCGACCTGTCGCTTCACAGCCCGGCCGAGCTCGCCCGAGTCGCCCATGAACTGAACACGAGGCCCCGCAAGACGCTCGGTTGGGACACGCCAGCCGAGCGTCTTGCGAGGATCTGGGACGTCGCTGCCTGAACGTCGTCAGTCTTTGTCGTCTTTGTCGAGATCTTCGAGGACCTCGAACGGCGATTCGACGTCACCGCGCCAGGCCTCGATACCTTCGCGGATCGCGAGCACGGCGACCACAAGGGCGGCCACCGAGTCGGCCCACCACCAGCCGAACAGGCTGTTCAGGATCAGCCCGATGAAGACGGCACCCGAGAGATAGACGCACAAGATCAGCTGCTTTGCGTCCGCGAGCACGCTCTTCGAGTCGAGTTCACGCCCGGTGCGTACCTCGAACCATGCCAGCAGGGGCATGACGAGCAAGCTCAGGGCGGTGATCCCGAGCCCGAGCGGGCTGTGTTCGGGCCCTTCCTGACTGATCAGGCTCGTCACGGCATCGACGGTGACATACGCCGCCAAGGCGAAGAACGCCAGACCGATGGCGCGGACCGTGACCTTCTCCCATCGCTCGGGATCTTTCCTCGTGAACTGCCAGGCGATCGCGACCGCTGACAGCACTTCGACGACGGAATCGAGCCCGAACCCGATCAGTGCCGCCGACGATGCCAGAACGCCGGCCCAGATCGCGACGATCGCTTCGATCACGTTGTACGTGATCGTGAACCCGACGATGAAGCGAACGCGGCGGTGCAGCGTCGACCGTCGTTCGGTCGTCAACGCCGCGCTCATGCGCCTGCTCCCGCGCCGCAGCAACCCGGAACGGTGCACGACGAGTCCACGCACGGCGCGTTCTCATCGACCGCGAGCGTCACCTCAACAAGCGCGGTCAACGCTGCTGTCAGGTGCGGGTCCGCGATCTCGTAGCGCGTCTGGCGCCCCTCAGGTTCCGCCACCACGATCCCGCAGTCGCGGAGACACGTCAGGTGGTTCGAGACGTTGGAACGAGACAGCTCGAGCGAACGCGACAGCACGGCTGGATAGCTCGGGCCTTGCAGCAGAGACATGAGAATCCGCGAACGGCTTGGATCGGCCATCGCTCGACCGAGCCGGTTCATTACATCGAGACGAGAAGCAATAGTCAGCATTCGATGACTATACAGCTCTCGATGAACTTACGTCGAGCTACGCTGATCTCTCCGCCGTGTTGCGACGATCATCTGAATTCGCCACTGAGGGGCGGGGCTTTTGGTTTGTGTACGCGTTATTGTGAGAACTTCGCGACTGAAAAGGACAGCGCATGACGAACACGGGCACCAATCTCGACCAGTGGTACGACAGCTACGCGGATCGCACCGCTGGCCTCGCCGCCTCTGAGGTGCGCGCCCTCTTCGCCGTCGCCTCGCGCCCCGAGGTCGTCTCGCTCGCCGGCGGAATGCCTTTCGTCTCTGCGCTTCCCCGTGACCTCATCAACGGCGCCATCGAGCGCGTGATGCACGAGAACGGCCCCGTCGCTCTGCAGTACGGGTCGGGTCAGGGGATGCCCGCGCTGCGCGAGCACATCCTCGAGGTCATGGCGCTTGAGGGCATCCGCGCGAGCGTCGATGACATTGTGGTGACCACCGGATCGCAGCACGCGCTCGAGCTCGTCACGAAGCTCTTCATCAATCCGGGTGATGTCGTCATCGCCGAGGGGCCCAGCTACGTGACGGCGATGGTCGTCTTCAAGTCTTTCCAGGCCGACATCCAGCACGTGCCGATGGACGAGTTCGGTCTTATTCCTCAGGCTCTGCGCGAGCACATTGCGCGCCTGAAGGCCGACGGCAAGACCATCAAGTTCTTGTATACGATCCCCACGTTCTCCAACCCGGCCGGTGTGACGCTCACGTGGGAGCGTCGGCTCGAGATCCTCGAGATCTGCCGATCCCACGGCATTCTCGTGCTCGAAGACAACCCGTATGGATTGCTCTACTTCGACGGCCAGCCCCCGCACGCGATGCGCTCGGTCGAGGAAGAAGGGGTGGTGTACCTCGGCACATTCTCGAAGACCCTCGCACCCGGTTTTCGGGTGGGGTGGGCGCTTGCCCCACACGCGATTCGAGAAAAACTCATTTTGGCGAACGAGGCGGCGGTGCTCTCACCGAGTTCGTTCACCCAGCACGTCATCAACGAATACCTGTCGAGCGCCGACTGGAAGGGTCAGATCGACACGTTCCGTGGGGTCTACCGAGAGCGTCGAGACGCCATGCTCACGGCGCTCGACGACTACCTGCCCGACCTCAGCTGGACCAACCCCACCGGGGGGTTCTACGTGTGGGTGACCCTGCCCGAGAACCTCGACTCCAAGTCGATGCTGCCGCGCGCGGTCAAGGAGCTCGTCGCCTACACCCCCGGCACCGCCTTCTACGCCGACGGGAACGGGCGCAACAAGATACGGCTGGCGTTCTGCTACCCCACCCCGGAGTTCATCAGGGAGGGCATCCGTCGACTCTCGACCGTGATCAACGGGGAACTTGAGCTTCTGACGACGTTCTCACAGACCGGCCCGCTCTCCACGGTGAAGCCCGAGACCTCACTCATCAACCCGCCCGCGAACCTCGGATAGCACGTGTCTGCATCTCAGCCCCGCGTGCTCGTGCTCGCCGGCGGAATCTCCCACGAGCGCGACGTCTCACTCAGATCGGGTCGACGCGTCGCCGACAGCCTGCTCGAGCACGGCATCCACGTGGAATTGCGCGACCCGGATGCGACCCTCCTGTGGTACCTGCGCGAGAGTCGTCCCGATGTCGTCTGGCCGGCACTCCACGGTGCCAGCGGTGAGGATGGTGCGCTGCGGGGGCTGCTCGACTTCATGGGTGTTCCCTACGTCGGTTCTCGAGCCGACGCCGCGCGACTCGCGTGGGACAAGCCGACCGCCAAGACCGTGGTCTCGCGTGCGGGCGTTCCCACGCCCGCCTCGATCACCCTTCCCCGAGACGCATTCCGCGAGCTCGGGGCCAACAGCATTCTCGAGGAGATCGCTGACGAGTTCTCTGGCCCGCTCGTCGTCAAGCCCGCGCAAGGCGGATCCGCTCAGGGTGTGACGATTGTTGATGACCGCGCGAACCTCCCTCGCGCGATGGTCGACGCCTACACCTACTGGGATGTCGCCCTCGTCGAGCAACGCATCACCGGCACCGAAATCGCCGTGGGAATAATCGATAGTGGCGATGGACCGGTTGCCCTTCCCGCGGTCGAGATCGAGCCCCTGTCGGGCGTCTACAGCTTCGAGGCTCGGTACAACGCCGGAGAGACCCGGTTCTACGTTCCGGCTCGCATCTCGCCCGCGGTCGCGGAGCGTGCCGCAGAAACTGCTCTCAGCGCACACCGCGCCCTCGGTTTACGCCACCTGTCTCGCGTTGACCTCGTGGTCGACGGAGCGGGGACCCCGTGGTTCCTCGAGGCGAACGTGCTTCCCGGGCTCACCGAGACCTCGGTGCTCCCCCAGGCGCTCGAAGCGGCCGGCCACGACCTCGGTTGGGTCTACTCGGCACTCGCGGATGCGGCGATCGCGGAATCCCGCGGTTAGACGTTATCGAGCGTCAGTTCGTAGTAGACGCTGTTGGGGTCATCGGTGTACTCGGCGAACGGTCCGCAGGGCTCGAAGCCGTACTTCACATACAGAGCGCGGGCGGGAACGAAGTGATCTTCCACCCCGGTCTCTAGCCGCAGCGCCGAGTAGCCCCGATCCCGTGCCAGCTGGATGAGGCGTTCGAGCAGGCCCGAAGCCACACCCGTGCCCCGCGCCTGCGCCGTCGTGCGCATCGATTTGATTTCGCCCTCGCCGTTCCCGAGGTCCTTGAGCGCGCCGCATCCCAGCAGCACGCCGCCCTCCCGGGCCGTGAGCAGGGTCATCCCGTCTTCACCGAGTTGCTCGGGCTCGAGCGCATGCACGCTGCAGGCGGGCGAGGTCGCACGCATCTCGACGAGGTGCTCATCGAGTAGCAGCCGAACGTCAGTGGCGAACGGATCGTCGACCTCGACCTCGACCATTACTTGCTGAATCCCGGCTCGCCGAGTTCTCCCAGAATGCGATTGAGGTCTCCCACGGTGGCGAAGTCGATGACGATCTGACCCTTGCTCGCACCGAGAGTCACCTTCACTCGGGTGTTCAGTCGGTCACCGAGCCGCTCTGCTACCTCGTCGAGCTGGCCCTGGCGCTTGCCCGCGGCGGGCTTGACGGCGCGTGGGGGCTTCGCGGAGACCTGGCCGGCCGCCGCCTCGGCGGCCCGCACCGACAGGTCCTCGTTGACGATCTTGTCGGCGAGGCGCTCCATGGCGGCGCTGTCGCCGGCAGCAAGGATCGCCCGCGCGTGGCCCGCACTGAGAACACCCGCCGCGACGCGCTTCTGTACCGTCGCGGGAAGCTTGAGTAGCCGCAGCGTGTTGGTGATCTGCGGACGAGAGCGACCGATGCGCGTGGCGAGCTGATCCTGGGTGATGCCGAAGTCGGCGAGCAGTTGCTGGTACGCCGACGCCTCTTCCAGCGCGTTGAGGTTTGCCCGGTGGAGGTTCTCGAGGAGGGCATCCCTCAGCATGTCCTCGTCGGCGGTGTTCTTGATGACCGCCGGGATGGTTGCGAGCCCGAGTTGCTTGGTCGCGCGGAGTCGACGCTCGCCCATGATGAGCTCGTAGTGGGGTGACGATGACGCGCCCGTGATGGGACGCACGACGATCGGCTGCAGCACGCCGATCTCGCGGATGGAGACGACGAGTTCGTCGAGCTCCTCCTTGCGAAACTCTGTGCGCGGCTGCACCGCGTTGGGTGCGATGTCGTCGGGTGACAGGTTGGCGAGGCGGGCGCCCGGAACCGCGAGCAGCCCCTGGTTCTCACCCGCGCCGGCCGGGAAGAAGACATCGACAGGACGCTGCGTGCTCTCGTCGGATCCCGGAATGAGTGCTCCGATGCCGCGACCCAGACCGGTGCGCTTAGGAGTCGCCATTACTGCGGTGCTCCCCGGTGGGCGATCTCCGCGGCTGCCTCGAGGTACGACAACGAGCCAGGGGAATTTCCATCGAAGCTGATGACGCTCTGGCCGAAGCTCGGTGCCTCAGAAATGCGCACCGAGCGTGGGATGACGGTGTTGAGCACCTCTTTGGGAAAGTGTTCCCGCACGTCTTGCACCACCTGGTTGGCAAGGTTGGTGCGCGCGTCATACATCGTGAGCAGGATGGTCGACACCGAGAGTTTGGGGTTGAGGTGCCGCTCGATGAGCTGGATGTTGGTGAGTAGCTGGCTCAAGCCTTCGAGAGCGTAGTACTCACACTGGATGGGGATGAGCACCTCCTGAGCCGCGACGAACGCGTTGATCGTCAGGAGTCCGAGTGACGGCGGGCAGTCGATGAAGACGTAGTGGAACATCTCCTCCGAGCCCGCGAGGAACTGTTCGAGAGCGCTGCGCAGGCGCTGTTCGCGTGCGACGAGAGAGACGAGTTCGATCTCGGCACCAGCGAGATGGATCGTCGCGGGAACGCAGTACAGCGCGTCGAACTCGGGGCTCTTCTGCACGACTCCCGCCATCGGCTCGTCGTTGATGATGACGTCGTAGACACTGACGGTCTCCGAGCGGTGCTCCACACCCAGCGCGGTCGAGGCGTTGCCTTGCGGGTCGAGATCGATGACGAGCACTCGAGCCCCGGCACGTGCGAGGGCAGCAGCGAGGTTGACCGTCGTCGTGGTCTTGCCGACGCCACCTTTCTGATTGGCGATCGTGAAGACTCGGGTGTGCGGCGGCAAAGGGAGCTGCTCGGCCGCAAGGGCCTGGCGACGACGGTTGATCTCGGCGAGCTCACGAGCAAGCGGAGTCGAGTCGTCGAAGACGCTAGTCGATTCGGCGATATCGCCTTCGGGATGTTTCACGTGAAACCTTCTGGCTGGATCGGGCGTCACTCGCCCGCAGGAGTCGAAATTGGTCAGTCCACTGTAGCCCTAAACACACGGGTCGCTTCTGGCGCTGTTCCCTCCCCCAGGACGAGCACCTCCACGTCGCGCAGTCGGGCTTTCTTGATGGCTTTCTGGGCCGCTTCGACCTCGTCGCCGACTCGCAAACCCTTCATGAAGATCATCTCGCCACCGCTTCGCACGAGAGGAGCTGTAGCGGGGATGAGCTTCGACAGGGCGGTTACGGCGCGTGCCGTGACCTGGTCGAGCGCTGCATCCAGTCGGGCGTCTTCTGCGCGAGCCCGCACGACGGTCACATTGTCGAGACCGAGAGCATCGCTCTCAGACTGCAGCCAGTCGACTCGTCGTTCCATCGGCTCGATCAGCACGAGGTGGGTGTCGGGGCAAGCAATGGCGAGCACGAGACCTGGCAGGCCCGCGCCGCTGCCGACGTCACCCAGACGACCCGGCTTGACGAGCGGCGCGACGAGCGCACAGTTGATGATGTGTCGCGACCAGAGTCTCGGAAGCTCAAGCGGCCCGATGAGCCCGAGTTCCTCCCCCCGACGAGCCAAGTCGTGGGTGAACTCGCGCGCGAGTTCGATGCGGTCGCCGAACAGGTCGGCAGCGACTGCCGGTTCGGTTTCGAGTTCAGCGGTCACGGCCGTGAATGTTTCACGTGAAACACTGCGACTACGCGCGAGTGATTACCGTGTGACGGTCCCGGCCTTCGCCTTCGGACTCAGACGAGAGCCCACGGTCGGCGACAATGTCGTGAACGAGTTTGCGTTCGTACGAGGACATCGGCGGGAGCGCAGCCGACTCGGCGCCGGCCTCGATGCGCTCGACGGCCTTGTCGACGAGGATCGCCAACTCGGCGACGCGAGCCTCGCGCGATCCTCCGATGTCGAGGATGAGGCGGGAGAACGACCCCGTCTTCGTCTGCACCGCGATGCGCGTGAGTTCCTGAAGCGCGTTGACCGTCTCGGGTCGCGACAGCAGGCGCAGGCTCGAGTCGTCGGCAGAGCTCACCGAGAGGTAGGAGCGACCAGCGCGGGCGTCGATCTCGATGTCGCCATCGAGGTCCGTGATGTCGAGCAGCTCCTCGATGTAGTCGGCGGCGATGTCACCCTCCTCCTCGAGCTGGCTCGTGGTGGGGGCATCCGTCGACTCGCTGTCGATCAGTTCCTCGGAATCGGGCGTCTGCAGGTCGGTCACGTCGCTCACTTCTTCTTCTTCTTGGCGCGGTTCTTGCCGACTGGCTGCTGCCGCTGGGGCTTCTGGGGTTCTTCCATTACGGCCCCGGCTGCCTCGTCGGCGGGATCGGGGATGCCACGGCGCTGGCGCTGCTTGGCGAGTCGAGCCTCACGAGCAAGGGCAGCCTCGCTACCGGGCGTCGGCATGTTGCGAATCACGAGGAACTGCTGGCCCATCGTCCAGAAGTTCGAGAACAGCCAGTAGAACATCACGCCCAGCGGGAAGGTGAATCCCGAGAAGGCGAACACGAGAGGAAGCAAGTACAGCAGGATGCGCTGCTGGCGGTACATCGGGCTGGCCTTCATCTCGGCCGACTGGTTCTTGGACATGATCTGCAGCTGGGTGATGAACTGCGAACCCGTCATGAGGATGACCATGATGACCGCGATGACCTGCACCACGGGGGTGCTTGCCGTCGAGAACGCCTCGTGCAGAGGAGCTACACCGAAGAGCGTCGAGGTGCCGAACGACTCCGACAGGCGCGCGTCGAGCAGGCCGACACCGGGGTTACGGCTGCCGTCGGCGTTGACGTGCTGTGCGTTGCTCAGAACCGAGAAGAGACCGAAGAAGATCGGCATCTGCAACAGAAGAGGAAGACACGAGCTCAACGGGTTTGTGCCGGTGCGCTTGTACAGCTCCATGGTCTCGCGGGACATAGCCTCGCGAGAGAACTGGTCCTTCTTGCCCTTGTACTTGTCCTGGATCTTCTTGATCTGCGGGGCGACCTCCAGCATGCGACGCTGGCTCTTGATCTGTCGCACGAACACCGGGATGAGCGCCGCACGCACGACGATGACCAGGCCGGCGATCGAGAGAACCCACGTAAGGCCCGCATCGGGGTCGAGCCCGAGCGCGGTGATCAGCGTGTGGAAGCCGATAAGGATCGCCTCGATGACCCACTTGATGGGCCAAAGGAGCGTGTTGAAGAATCCGACGATATCCATGAGTTCCTTAGTCAGCCCTTTCCGTGGCTTACTGCTGCGGCGGGCGCAGGTACGACAAAACCGAAACGGGTTGTCGCGTAACGATCGTGGGTGCGAGCGGGAACATCATCGACGCCACCCGCCGCCCAGGGGTGGCATCGTGCGATGCGCCTGGTGCCGAGCCAAGTTCCCTTGGCGACCCCATGCTGTTGAATCGCTTGCATCGTGTAGTGAGAACACGACGGGTAGTACCGGCACACATCGCCATACAGCGGAGAGATGACAGCCCGATAGACCTTGAGGATTGCGACACAGGCGTTGCGCGGTATGAGGATCACGTGGGTGAGGACGCGTCTCATCAACTGACTGCCCTCCCGACCGACTCCGTGATCTCCGACTGAAGGGTAGACCACGGCAGTGTTGCCGAGCCTGGGAGTGCTCTCATGACGACGTCCGTTCCGGCCGGCACGACCGAAACGAGCTCGCGGCTCACGGCACGAAGGCGCCGGCGCACGAGGTTGCGTGTCACGGCGTTGCCGACGGACTTGCTGACGATGAAACCGAAGCGGCGAGCATCCGCGGTGGCCGAAGGAAGAACGTGCAGGACGGCCCCGTTCGTGCCCACGCGGCGACCTCGACGCACAGCAGTGCGGAAGTCGACCGGGCGGGTAACCCGGTTAGCCCTGGCGAGCACCGTCGGCGACTACGCGGAGAGTTCGGTGCGACCCTTGCGACGACGAGCGGCCAGGATGGCACGGCCGGCGCGGGTACGCATGCGAAGCCGGAAGCCGTGCACCTTGGCGCGACGGCGGTTGTTCGGCTGGAAAGTTCTCTTGCTCATGGTGATGCTCCAAAGCCCAGCTTTGAAGAGCCGGAAAGAAGTCGGTGGCCGTGAGGCCGGAAGTCAACTGATTAAAAGTACGGGGTTAACGGCCACGGGTCAAACTTTCCCAGCGAGTTATACACATAGTCAGAACTGGGGTTGGAAACCACAGCCTGTGGAGAACTAAGGTGAGAGCCTGCCGAATCCTGGGGGACCACGGCACACATCGTCGGTTGCGGGGCCTCTCCTGCCAGTGGATAACACTGTGAATAGTTCTTGTGGAAATGAGTTGATATGTCCGAAGCACCAGACTCGACCCGGGAGATCTGGCAGTCGGTCATGACCCGACTCACCGCAGACGATCGCATCACCCCACAGCTGCTCGGTTTCGTCAATCTGGTCGAACCCAAGGGAGTGATGGCGGGCACCCTCTATCTAGAGGTGCCGAACGAATTGACTCGCGGGATGCTCGAGCAGCGAATCCGCCTGCCCCTGCTCAACGCGATTGCCGAGCTCAGCTCCGACCACGAGGTCTCGAATTTCGCGATCGTCGTCAACCCAGAGATTCAGCAGGATGTTCTGGAGCAGGCGAGTGATCCCGCCGACCAGATCTACATCGAACCGACTGTGGTGCCGCCGACCGAGACTCCGGCGCGTCGATCGGACTCGCGACTCAACCCGAAGTACAGCTTCGACAACTTCGTGATCGGCGGCTCGAACCGCTTCGCACACGCAGCTGCCGTGGCCGTTGCCGAGGCACCCGCGAAGGCCTACAACCCACTCTTCATCTATGGAGAGTCGGGGCTCGGTAAGACTCACCTTCTTCATGCCATCGGTCACTACGCGGAGAGCCTGTACCCGGGCATCCGTGTTCGATATGTGAGTTCAGAAGAGTTCACCAACGACTTCATCAACTCCATCGCCAATAACCGTGCGTCTGTCTTTCAGTCGCGCTATCGCGAGATCGACATTCTGCTCATCGACGACATCCAGTTTCTGCAGGGCAAGGACTCGACCCAGGAAGCGTTCTTCCACACGTTCAACACACTGCACGACCACAACAAGCAAGTGGTCATCACGAGCGACCTGCCACCGAAGCACCTGACCGGATTCGAAGATCGCATGCGCTCACGGTTCGAGTGGGGTCTCATCACCGACGTGCAGGCGCCCGATCTCGAGACACGCATCGCGATTCTTCGCAAGAAGGCACAAAGCGAGAAGCTGCAGGTATCGAACGAAATCCTGGAGTACATGGCCTCAAAGGTCTCGTCGAACATCCGCGAGCTCGAGGGAACTCTCATTCGCGTCACGGCATTCGCCAACCTCAACCGACAGCCGGTCGACATGGCCCTCGTACAGACAGTGCTCAAGGACCTCATCACCCTCGACGACGACAACGTCATCGCACCGGTCGACATCATCAACCACACTGCGGAGTACTTCAAACTCACCGTCGACGATCTCTACGGTTCGTCACGCTCGCAGGCGGTGGCGACGGCTCGACAGATCGCCATGTACCTGTGCCGCGAAATGACCAATCTGTCGCTACCGAAGATCGGTCAGTTGTTTGGCAACCGTGACCACACGACGGTGATGTACGCGAACAAAAAGATCGCCGAACTCATGAAAGAGCGACGGTCGATCTACAACCAGGTGACAGAGCTGACGAGCCGCATCAAACAGAACCATAGGTTCAACAAGAACTAGAACTTTTCCACTGTGTGAGTAACCTGTGGATAACTAGTGAGACTCGCCGGACGTTCTGTTGATCACCAGACCGAATCTGTGGAAAGCGAAACTGACTCACTCTGCATAGAGCAGCTTTTCCCCGATCAATCCACGACTCCTCAACATCTCACACCGTTGTAGTTCCCAATTGCCGACTGGAGTCGACGAGGTTACTCACAGTTCCCACAGCGGTTAAGAATATTGATCCCTTTAACAAGAGAGTGGGAGAGAGAGAACCCATGGGCTCAGGGTCAACTCGCCTGTGCCAGTATTGAGCCCCAAGTAACACATGGTTTCTAAGGGGTGATGAGTGAAGTTCCAGGTCAATCGCGACGTCTTCAGCGAGGCCGTCTCTTTTGCAGTGAAACTGCTGCCCCAGCGCACCACCCTTCCCATTTTGAGCGGCGTGCTCATCCAAGCTTCGGGTGAAGGACTCGTTCTGTCGTCATTCGACTACGAGGTGTCTGCTCGAACGGAAATCTCCGCGAAGGTGGACGAAGAGGGAACCGTTCTCGTCTCCGGTCGCTTGCTTGCCGACATCGCGTCACGACTGCCCAATGCGCCAGTCACCTTCTCCACGGATGAGGGCCGCATCAGCGTTTCCTGTGGTTCCGCACACTTCACGCTCCTGAGCATGCCGGTCGAGGAGTATCCGACACTCCCCCACATCTCAGACCAGACCGGACTTCTTCAGGCCGAAGACTTCTCGAACGCCATTTCACAGGTGGCTGTGGCCGCGTCTCGAGACGACGTCACTCCCGTCATCACGGGTGTTCAGCTCGAAGTTTCTGAGAACTCGATCTCACTTGTGGCAACCGATCGATACCGCGTCGCCGTTCGAGAAATCCCGTGGGATGCGGCTGACTCCGGTATCGAAACCGCAACGGCACTCGTGCCCGCACGAACCTTGATCGAAATAGGCAAGACCTTCGGTCATAGCGGCAACATCTCGGTGGCAATCACAAGTTCGGATGATCGCGAGCTCATTGCGTTTCGGGCTGACAAGAAAACCGTGACCTCGCTGCTCATCAAGGGAAACTTCCCGCCGGTCAAACGGCTGTTCCCCGAGGTGGTCGATAACTATGCGGTGCTCAATACGGCTGAGCTGATCGAGGCTGTTCGTCGTGTTTCTCTCGTGCTCGAGCGTGAGGCCGCGCTGCGCTTCACCTTCACGATAGAGGGACTGACACTGGAGGCGATCGGATCCGAGCAGGCTCAGGCGTCTGAATCGATCGATGCCTTCCTCACCGGTTCTGACACCGTCGTCTCTCTCAAGCCGCAGTTTCTGCTCGACGGACTTGGCGCCGTTCACTCCGAGTTTGTGCGGATCTCATTCACCAAGACCGACAACCCCAACAAGCCGGGCCCGGTTCTCATTACGAGCCAGTCCTCAAAAGACCAGCCGGGTGCGGACAACTACAAGTACCTCCTCCAGCCGAACCTGCTGCTGCGCTAATGCACATCGGAATCATCGGCCTCGGCAAAATGGGCAACAACATGCGTGCCCGACTGAAGAAGAACGGCGTCGAGGTCACGGGATACGACCCGAATCCTGAGGTCACGGATGTTGCGTCGCTCGCCGACCTCGCGACCGCGCTGCCGGCTCCGCGGGTCGTCTGGGTCATGGTTCCGTCGGGTGCAATCACCGACCAGGTGATCCACGATGTCGCAGAAGTACTGGGCGCGGGTGACCTCGTCATCGACGGCGGAAATTCCCGGTTCACGGACGACCCGGTTCATGCCGAGTTTCTCGCGAGCAAGAACATCCGTTTCATCGACGTAGGAGTCTCGGGGGGAATCTGGGGCCTCGAGAATGGTTACGGCCTCATGGCCGGCGGCGATGCAAGCGATATATCGGAGTGCATGCCGATCTTCGATGCACTACGACCCGAGGGTCCCCGCGATGAAGGATTCGTTCACGCGGGACCGGTCGGTGCCGGTCACTACGTGAAGATGGTGCACAACGGAATCGAATATGCCCTCATGCAGGCATGGGCCGAGGGCTATGAACTGCTCGACAGCCGCAAAGACCTCGTTCACGACGTGACGGGAAGTTTCAAGGCGTGGCAGCGCGGAACCGTTGTGCGGTCGTGGCTACTGGAACTGCTCGTGAAGGCACTCGAAGAAGACCCGGAATTCAAGGACATCGCCGGCTACGTCGAAGACTCTGGCGAGGGTCGCTGGACCGTGCACGATGCACTCGATCGTGCCGTGCCGGTACCCACCATCAGCGCGGCAATCTTCGCTCGCTTCGTCTCGCGTCAGAAAGACTCCCCGTCGATGAAGGCGGTCGCCGCGCTCCGCAACCAGTTTGGTGGACACGCCGTTCGCAAGAGCTGAGCGCTAACTGCCGTGATCGTGACACAGCTGGCCCTCACCGACTTCCGCAATTACGCGGAACTCGACATCGCTCTCGCACCCGGATCGAATCTCTTTGTTGGCAGCAACGGACAGGGAAAGACGAACCTAGTCGAGGCGCTCGGCTACCTGAGCACCCTCGGGTCGCACCGAGTCTCGACGGACCACGCGATGATCCGACAGGGAATGGACTCGGCAATCATTCGAGCCCGACTCGCCCACGACGGCAGGGAAGTTCTTGCCGAGGTGCAGATCAATCGGTCGGGAGCAAATCGCGCGCAAGTGAATCGCTCAGCCATTAAGACGCGTGAGCTGCCCCGCTACTTCTCGAGCGTGTTGTTCGCGCCAGAGGATCTCGCGCTCGTGCGGGGTGAGCCCTCCGGTCGGCGGCGATTCATGGATGAACTACTCGTGTTGCGCGCCCCCCGCATGAGCGCCGTGCTCTCTGACTACGACCGCGTCTTGCGTCAGCGCAACACGCTTCTCAAGTCGGCGCGTTCGTCGGGTGTGCGGGGTGAGCAACTGTCGACGCTGGACGTCTGGGACGATCGTCTCGTCGACCTCGGCTCCCAGCTGATTGAGGCGCGTTCCGCGCTCGTCGCCGAATTGACTCCCGAGGTCGCCGCCGCTTACGCGGCGATAGCGGGGGCTGATCACGCGGCCGGTCTCACGAGTCAGCTCAGCATCTACTCGGCGAACCCGGATTCCGAGACCCACGATCTCGAGGCGACGCGTTCGGGTGTGGTTTCCGCGACAGTCGCCGCGGAGGCGTTTCGTGCGGCACTCGCGCGCCTGCGGCGCGCCGAACTTGATCGCGGGCTCACCCTCGCCGGGCCGCATCGCGATGATCTGGTGCTCGGCCTCAATGGGTTGCCCGCCCGCGGGTACGCGAGCCACGGAGAGTCATGGTCGTTCGCCCTCGCGCTGAAGCTGGCGTCGGCAGCAGTGCTGCGCCGCGAGTCGTCCGCCGGAGACCCCGTTCTCATCCTCGATGATGTCTTCGCCGAACTCGATGAGTCCCGTCGGGGCAGGCTCGCCGACGCCGTCGGAGACTTCGAGCAGGTTCTCATCACCGCCGCAGTCTTCGACGACGTACCCCACGCCCTCGCGGCACACGTAGTGCACATCCGTGCCGGTCAGGTGGTCGACGGTGACTGACGACGATCCCGAGGTCGCGCAATCTGCCGCGGATCCCGAGCACGTCGCGGTGTACCTGCGCTTTCGGCGGGCGTTCGGCGACCCGAGCACGCGGGGCGCGACGGCGCGAAAACGTGCGACCAAGAAGGAGGGAGCGACGGTGCCTTTTGGCGCCGGTCGTGATCCGCACGGTCTCGGCGATGTCATCGACTCGCTCACCTCGAAGCTCGGGTGGACGTCGCCGCTCGCCCGGTCGGAACTACTCGCATCATGGGCCGAGGTGGTGGGGGCCGAAACGGCTGAGCACTCGACTCCGGCCGGTATCGAAGACGGCGTTCTCACGGTGCACTGTGATTCCACGGCGTGGGCCACGCAGCTGCGGCTCATGCGATCGCAAGTCACGACGACGATCGCGCAGCGCTACCCCGACGCGGGCATCCATTCTGTGCGCTTTGAAGGACCCAACGCTCCTTCGTGGAAACGGGGTCCCAGATCAATTCCAGGCCGGGGTCCACGCGATACCTACGGTTAAGTAGGCAAATTCGGTCACTTGACCAAAGAAATGTCCGCAGACAGCGGATTTCGGCCGCTCAGAGCGCGCCCTTTGATAGAATTCCACCGGTCGCGACCGGCATTCTCCCGCGTGGAGTTCCTCGCCGTCGATGACACATAGACGAACAGGCAGGAGCACCACTCTTCATGACGACTACGCCCCCCGAAGACCTGCCGAACTCAAGCACCGGTCCCGCGGACTCCGACTACGGTGCCGATCAGATCCAGATCCTCGAGGGGCTCGAGGCGGTGCGCAAGCGCCCCGGCATGTACATCGGGTCGACTGGTCCGCGTGGTCTTCATCACCTCGTCTACGAGGTCGTCGACAACTCGGTGGATGAGGCGCTCGCAGGATATTGCGACGACATCAAGGTCACCATCCGCAAGGACGGCTCCGTGCGCGTGGTCGACAACGGTCGCGGCATCCCGGTGGGACTGAACAAGCAGGAGAACAAGTCCACTGTCGAGGTCGTCATGACGATCTTGCACGCCGGCGGAAAGTTCGGTGGTGGTGGATACGCCGTCTCGGGTGGTTTGCACGGCGTCGGTATCTCTGTGGTCAATGCCCTCTCCCGCGAGGTCGACACCGAGGTGCGTCGCGAGGGTCACGTCTGGCGCATGAGTTTCGAGAACGGTGTGCCGCGGGCTCCCCTGCAGAAGGGCGAGTCGTCGACCGAGACCGGCACCACCCAGACTTTCTGGCCGAACGCCGACATCTTCGAGACCGTTGAGTTCGACTTCGAGACGCTTCGGGCGCGCTTTCAGCAGATGGCGTTCCTCAATAAGGGACTGCGCATCACCCTCACCGATGAGCGCGGTGACGAAGACATCGTGCAGTCCTACTTCTACGAGCGCGGTCTCGTCGACTATGTCGAGTACCTCAACAAGACGAAGAAGAACGACCTCATCCATTCCGAGATAATCGCCTTCGAGTCGGAGGACACCGATCGCAAGATCTCGCTCGAGGTCGCGATGCAGTGGACCAACGGGTACACCGAGAGCGTGCACACCTACGCCAACACGATCAACACCCACGAGGGTGGAACCCACGAGGAGGGTTTCCGCGCTGCGCTCACCACCCTCGTCAACCGCTACGCCCGCGAAAAGAACATCCTCAAGGAGAAAGACGAGAACCTCTCCGGTGATGATGTGCGCGAGGGTCTCACTGCCGTCATTTCGGTGAAGCTCGCTGAACCGCAGTTCGAGGGCCAAACCAAGACGAAGCTCGGAAACACCGAGGCAAAGGCGTTCGTGCAGCGCGTCGCCGGCCAACAGCTCGGTGACTGGTTCGATCGCAACCCCACCGAGGCACGCGACATCATCCGCAAGGCCAGCCAGGCTGCGGCCGCTCGCATCGCGGCTCGCAAGGCTCGGGAGCAGACTCGTCGCAAGGGACTACTCGAATCCGGCGGCATGCCGGGCAAGCTGCGGGACTGCTCGAGCAAAGATCCGTCGCTCAGCGAGATCTTCCTGGTCGAGGGTGACTCGGCTGGCGGTTCGGCCGTGCAGGGACGCAATCCCGAGTTTCAGGCGATCCTGCCGCTGCGTGGAAAGATCCTCAACGTCGAGAAAGCGCGACTCGACCGTGCGCTCGCCAACAACGAGGTTCAGGCGATGATCACGGCGTTCGGCGCCGGCATCGGGGAGGACTTCGATCCCGACAAGGCCAGGTATCACAAGATCGTTCTCATGGCCGACGCCGACGTCGACGGCCAGCACATTACGACTTTGCTGCTCACCCTCCTGTTCCGTTACATGCGCCCCCTGATCGACAAGGGCTACGTGTATCTCGCTCAGCCGCCGCTCTACCGGCTTAAGTGGACGAACGCCGACCACCAGTTCGTGTACAGCGACCGTGAGCGCGATGCCCTCGTCGCCGACGGAATCGCCGCGGGCAAACGCATACCCAAGGAGAATGGAATCCAGCGGTACAAGGGTCTCGGCGAGATGGACTACACCGAGCTCTGGGAGACCACGATGGATCCCGCGACTCGAACCCTCCTGCAGGTGACGCTGGATGATGCGGCCGCCGCCGACGAGATCTTCTCGACCCTCATGGGCGAAGACGTCGAGTCGCGACGCAACTTCATCCAGCGCAACGCCAAAGACGTTCGCTTCCTCGATATCTAGACTCACGCCCGCCGGTGATCGAGCGACGTCGAGATCCCTTACGAAAGGCCACCGATGGCTGACGAAGAAACAACGCACGACAAGATCGACCAGGTAGACCTGCAACTCGAGATGCAGCGGTCGTACCTCGACTACGCGATGAGCGTGATCGTCGGTCGCGCGCTTCCCGACGTGCGCGACGGGCTCAAGCCAGTACACCGCCGCGTCATCTACGCGATGTACGACGGCGGGTACCGTCCCGACAAGGGTTTCAACAAGTGCACTCGTGTCGTCGGCGAGGTCATGGGTCAGTTCCACCCGCACGGTGACTCGTCGATCTACGATGCGCTCGTTCGACTCGTTCAGCCGTGGAGCCTGCGGTACCCGCTCGCTCTCGGGCAGGGCAACTTCGGTTCTGCCGGCAACGACGGTGCCGCCGCCCCGCGATACACCGAGACCAAGATGGCGCCGCTCGCCATGGAGATGGTGCGGGATATTGACGAGGAGACCGTCGACTTCCAGGACAACTACGACGGCAAGACGCAGGAGCCCGTCGTTCTGCCCGCCCGGTTCCCGAACCTTCTCGTCAACGGATCGGTGGGTATCGCGGTCGGCATGGCCACCAACATCCCGCCGCACAACCTGCGCGAGGTCGCGGCCGGAGCCCTCTGGGCCCTCGACAACCCTGAGGCGACACGCGAGGAGCTGCTCGAGGCACTCGTGCAGCGAATCAAGGGACCGGACTTCCCGACCGGGGCGCAGATCTTGGGCGTCAAGGGCATCCAGGATGCTTATCGCACCGGTCGCGGGTCGATCACCATGCGCGCGGTCGTGAGCGTCGAAGAGCTTCAGGGTCGCACGAGCCTCGTCGTCACCGAGCTGCCGTATCAGGTGAACCCCGACAACCTCGCGCTCAAGATCGCGGAACTCGTCAAGGAGGGCAAGATCGGCGGGATCGCCGACATCCGCGATGAGACTTCGGGTCGTACCGGTCAGCGACTCGTCATCGTGCTCAAGCGTGACGCGATCGCGAAGGTCGTGCTCAACAACCTGTACAAGCACACGCAGCTGCAAGACAACTTCGGCGCCAACATGCTCGCGATCGTCGACGGCATCCCGCGCACCCTGCCGCTCGACGGCTTCATCAGCAACTGGATCGAACACCAGATCGACGTCATCGTACGTCGCACGACGTTCCGCCTGCGTAAGGCAGAGGAGCGCGCCCACATTCTGCGCGGCTACCTCAAGGCCCTCGATGCGATGGACGAGGTCATCGCCCTCATCCGCGCATCGGCGACCGTTGACGACGCCCGCGAGGGTCTGATGACACTGCTCGATGTCGACGATCTTCAGGCTCGCAGCATCCTCGACATGCAGCTTCGCCGCCTCGCTGCCCTCGAACGTCAGAAGATCATCGACGAGTACGAGGAGCTCGAGAAGCTCATCGCTGGCTACAAGTCGATCCTCGCGAACCCCGCGGAGCAGCGCGGTCTCGTCAAGGAGGAGCTCCAGGAGATCGTCGACCGGTTCGGCGATGACCGTCGCACCGAGATCATGTTCGGTTTCGACGGCGACATGAGTGTCGAAGACCTCATCCCCGAAGAGGAGATGGTCATCACCGTCACGCGCGGCGGGTATGTGAAACGCACGCGCAGTGACCACTACCGCAGTCAGCACCGTGGCGGTAAGGGTGTCAAGGGCGCACAACTGCGGGCGGATGACGTCGTCGACCACTTCTTCGTCACGACCACGCACCACTGGCTGCTGTTCTTCACCAACACCGGTCGCGTCTACCGCGCGAAGGCGTACGAGATTCAGGAGGCCGGTCGCGACGCGAAGGGCCAGCACGTCGCCAACCTCCTCGCCATGCAGCCGGGTGAAGAGATCGCACAGATTCTCGACATTCGTGACTATCAGGCGGCGACCTACCTTGTGCTCGCCACCCGGGGCGGGCTCGTCAAGAAGACCGCGCTCACCGAGTACGACACCAACCGCAGCGGCGGCATCATCGCGATCAACCTGCGCGAGGACGACGAGGTGGTCTCCGCCCTACTCGTCGAGAACGATTCGGATGTTCTGCTCGTCTCCCGCAAGGGCATGTCGATTCGCTTCACCGCCGACGACTCCGCGATGCGTCCCATGGGCCGTTCCACGTCGGGAGTGATCGGTATGCACTTCCGCGAGGAAGACCAACTGCTGAGCGCCTCGGTCGTGAGTGACGCCGGTTTCGTCTTCGTCGTCACCGAGGGTGGCTACGCGAAGCGCACCTCCGTCGACCAGTACCGGCAGCAGAACCGTGGCGGGCTGGGCATCAAGGTGGCCAAACTCGCCGAGGCGCGTGGTGACCTCGCGGGGGCTCTCATCGTGGATGATGAGGATGAGGTGCTTGTGGTTCTTGCCAGCGGCAAGGTGGTACGCTCGTCTGTCGCTGAGGTGCCCGCCAAGGGTCGTGACACCATGGGTGTGGTGTTCGCCAGATTCGCGGATGAAGACAAGATCATCGCTATCGCCCGCAACAGTGAACGAAATCTAGAGAATCAGGAAACCGACGAACCGGCTGAGAACGTTGTCGCCGAGGTCGAGCCCGCTGGGAAGGACGAGTCAGTAGATGAGTAGTGTCGCGGAGAAGCTGCAACGCAAGTCGCAGCGTCAGGTGGCCACCAAGCAGGTGCGCCTCAAGCTCGTGTACATCGACTTCTGGTCGGCGGTAAAACTGTCGTTCCTGGTCGCGGTGTCGCTCGGAATCGTGCTCGTGGTCGCATCGATCCTCATCTGGATCGTGCTTAACTCGACCGGCATCTTCGGTGACCTCGACGACATCCTCAAGGACATCCTCGGTGACCCGGAGTTCAGTGTTGCCGCGAGCTTCTCGCTTGGCCAGGTCGCTCTGTTCTCGTTCGTCGTCGCCATTCTCAACATCGTGGTCGGCACGGCGCTCGGCGCCATCGCGAGCATGCTCTACAACTTCAGCGTGCGCCTCACTGGCGGCCTGCTGGTCGGATTCACCAACAACTGATCGCCGAATCGAGCATGGCTCGATTCGCGGTCAGATCGAGTAGCGGACCCTGCCGGGCCGCGTATCGAGATCTCACTGCGATTACGGAAAACCTCGGCCGGTAAGGTAAGTTCTTATCTGGTCTAGGGGGTATAGCTCAGGCGGTTAGAGCGCTTCGCTGATAACGAAGAGGTCCCAGGTTCAAGTCCTGGTACCCCCACTGCAAGCTGGTGATCGAGCTTGTCGAGATCCGAGGGGCCTTAGCTCAATTGGTAGAGCGCCTGCTTTGCAAGCAGGAGGTCAGGGGTTCGATTCCCCTAGGCTCCACAATGAAGAAGAGCGCCGCCCCTCGGGTGGCGCTCTTCTTTGTTTCGGTGGGTGGTCGGAATCGAACCCCAGGGTGGGTCGTCGATTCCCCTAGGCTCCACGGTTTCGGTCGAGGGCGTACCGCATCCACAGGTCGAGCATGTCGTCGTCGCCTGCGGCGTCGGCGTCGAGACGTATCCACCCGACGCCCATCGACCGCCCGCCCATCATGGGACGTTCCGCCTCCGGGCGTTGCAGAAGCTTCTCGTCGTCTTCCCGGGGCACCCGAACGAGCAGGCTCCCGTCAGTCTGTGCCGCGACGATCATCGCTCCGTTGAGCATGACGGCGACGGCGCCGAACATCCGCTTCTCCTCGAGGGGGAGATCAGGCAACCGCAGCCGCACACGATCGAGAAGGTCGATCACTCGTTCCGGCAGTGCGGCCATGCTGCGCTCCTCTCGAGCAGCAGACTACCGCTGCGCGCCCGCAACCGGTTCGGTTGCGGTTCAGTACGCGGGACGTGAGGGGGGAACCTACTGCACTTTGCGAGCGGTGAAGCCTCCGTCGACGAACAGCACCTCTCCGGTGACGAATGACGCATCATCCGACAGTAGGAAGAGTGCCGCTTTGGCGATCTCGTCGGCTTGCGCAAGTCGGTTGAGTGCGTGGAGTGCGCGCACATCTTCTTTGAGGTCGCCCGAGGCGATCGCCGCGCTGATGAGCGGGGTGTCGACGTACCCGGGGGCGATCGCGTTGACGCGGATGCCCAGCGGCGCCCACTCGACGGCGAGTGTTCGGGCGAGGGCCGAGATTCCGGACTTGGCGACCGCGTACGGCAGCCGACCCGGCCACGCGAAGTGTTGAGCGACCGACGAGAACGCAACGATCGAGCCGCCACCCTCCTCGCTCATCTGCTTGGCAGCGGCCTGGCTCGGCCAGAGCGTTCCGTCGAGGTGCACGTCGAGCACGGCGCGCCACTGTTCGGGCTGGATGTCGATCGAGGGGTGCTTGCGCTGGATGCCCGCACAACACACGAGGCCCGTGACACCGCGCCCCGCCCATTCGCGGGCGTCGTCGAACGCCGCGTTGACGGCCTCACGATCGGTGACGTTGAGTTGTCTCAGCAGCACGCGACCCGGATGAGCGGACTCGAGCGCCTTGCCGCCCTCGACATTGGCGTCGAGCACGACAACCTGTGTGTGCTCGTTGCGCTCGAGCAGGAGGCGGGCCGATTGGAAGCCGATCCCGGACGCGCCGCCCGTGATCGCGCACAGGCCGGAGTGGGTGGAGGGTCCTGGACCCGTGTCGCTACTCAACGGGGTTCTCCTCGAGCCAGCGCAGTGCGCTATCGGACTGGGAGTAGACCCACAGCACCGTCATCGGCGCGTCAGCGTCGGCTTCGGTGCGGTGCACGCTGTGGGGGGGAGTGAGCACGACGTCCCCGGTTGTGACGCGGGTGATCTCACCGTCGATCTCGATGACCCCGGAGCCGGCGGTGATGATCGCCAGTTCTTCTGCCGCGTGCGAGTGGGAGGGAGTGGTGACGCCCGCGGGCAGTGCACTCACCCCGATCGCGAAGTGACTCGCCGTAGACGAGGCGGCGCTCGCGAGCAGACCCACGATGCGCCCATTGATCCACCGACCCGCGACGGGATTCTCGCTCGAGAGGTCGGTGAGTAGCTGTTGAGCCAGCTCACCCTGGTTCCACGCATGTATCGACGTTGACACGGTCTACCTTTCGGACTGGGGATGCTGCTCAGCGGTCATCCGGATTGCTATAGTATCTAGCAGACGCTCACGCCTTGTCAAAGGTCTCGCCGGAATGAAACACCGCGAACGAGGAGTCGTCGCGATCGCGGCGGATGAGCCCCTCTGATTCGAGTTGCTCGAGGTGCCCCGCGATGGGCGAAACCAGGGCGGCCATTGAGGTGTGCTTGGGCCAGGATCCGACCTCGGGGTTGAGGCGACGGGCTAGCTCTTCCAAACCGACACCGGTGCGAGCGTCCCGCACTGCGGTGAGCACGCGGGCCCTGAGATCGAGAGCGAAATCACGACTCACGTTCAGAAACCGCGTGGCCTCGGGTCCCGTGAAACTGCCGTAGTGTGCGGTCACGATAGAAGCGACATCGAGGTCCCGCACTCTCTCGATGGACTGCAGGTAGCTGCGTTCGAAGCGGTAGGTCGGGGGAAACGCCGGAGCGCCCGAGGCGAGCGGCACGGCATCCCCGAGAATCGCGTCACCGATGGCCAGCGTCCCATACTCGGGGTCGAGCACGGCGAGATGTCCGCGTGAATGACCGGGCAGATGGATGATCTCGACGACACGGTCTCCGAGGTCGATCTGCTCATCCCCCGTGAGCCTCCGATCGACCCAACCCTCGCGAACGACCGAACGCGACCACTCGTCGGGCCCCTCGTCATACCCGTAGGCGAGTCTGAACGAGCGTCCACGATCGCGCTCGAACGCGTCGAAATTCTCCATCGCGTCGGCATCGAGTTCGTGGGCGACGACGCGCGCGGCGGGGAGATAGTCGTGCACGTCGCCGATGCCGCCGAAATGGTCAACGTCACAGTGCGAGATGACGACCAGTTCGATGTGGCTCAGGGGCAGCCCGAGCTCGCGGGCAAAGGGAATGAGGTACGTCGGGATCGTTCCATCGATGCCCGAGTCGAACAACACGGAGCGGTCACGCCCCACGAACAGGTACAGGCTCGAGAGTCGATCACCCAGTGGAGCGTCTACGCGATAGACGCCCAGGTCGGCAGAGTTAGTCGTCGTCGACATGAGCGGTCTGCACGCGAATCCGCTCCGCAGCCGTATCGATGTGCAGCGCGATCTGCTGCTCCAGCCGCTTCTCGTCCCCGCTCGCGATGGCGTCAATGATCTCGAAGTGCGACTCGGCGTGATCCGCGAGCTCGCTCGTGCTGAGAGCGTCGTTCGCCGCACGAAGGAAGCCGTTGATGCGACCCCGCAGCTGAGCGACGGTGGCCATGAGCAACTGGTGATCGGCCAGCTGCCAGAGGGTTTCGTGGAACTTCTGATCGAGCGCGAACATCGTGTCCACGTCTCCAGCACGGGATGACTCAACCATCCCTGCCGCGATGTCACGCAGCAACTTCTCGCTCTGCTCGTTCCACGCCGCCTGCGCGCGCGCGGCGACGAACTGTTCGAGCACAATGCGAAGGCTCGAGATCTCGCGCAGCCCCTTCTCGGAAAGCGCGGCGACACGCGCCCCACGACGAGGCGTTCGCTCGACGAGGCCCTCATCAGCCAGACGGCCGAGCGCTTCCCGGATGGGGATGTGGCTCACCCCGAGCGAGCTCGCAAGGGTGCGTTCGACGAGCCGCTCGCCGGGTTTGAGCTTCCCGGTTTGAATGGCGGTGCGAAGTTCCTGAGCGATCTGCTCGGACACGTTCTGCGTGACCACGGTGCCGAAAACCATTTGACTCACATTCTCTTCCTGGAATCGCTAGTACGTGTGCACGACGCGAGCGGGTCCCAAAGTGAAATCGCACGTCCAATAGAAAGCATCGAGCATCTCGACAACCGGCAGTCGGTGGACGGGCGCCTGGGCGTGCGGGCTGATCTCGACCGTTCCCGGCGCGCGCCAGCACTCGTGCACCGTCACGGCGCTCAGTTCACGTGCCGTGATCTCGCGAATGTCGACGCCGCCGGTCGAGGCCGGGATCACCTTGTAATTGATGTTGGTGATGAAATCGAAGATCGCACGCGCCTCGGTGATCTCGGCGCGCTGTTGCTTGTAGGGGGTGGTGACACGAAGGAACCGAACCCCGTTGCGCTTGATGGTGCCGACGATGAGGTCTTGGTCGACCGTGAGCTTCGGCTGCCCGTACTTCTTCGGTTGACCGTAGACCTCGCGCCCCGCGGCGATCGCGCCGTCGCTGTTGAGGAAGAGGTACGGAGAGTACGCGCCACGAACATCGCTGTCGGGGATCATGACGTCGACCTGCACGGCGGACTCTTCGTACGGACCGAAGAAGTCGGTGTCGGTCATCTTGTAGAGGTGTACCGCGACGATGTCGCTCGCAGGCACGAGGGGAGGAGGAATGACTGCAGCGACCGCGTCTCGATCCGTGCGATAGAAGGTCGTGAGGATCGTGACCTTGCGCATGTCGAACGGGAACTCGGGCACGAGCGGCGCATCCCACGGTGTCGACACCGCGGCGAGCGGATCCCTACTGTTCGTCATTGAAAGCCCTTCGCTCTCGCTAGGACGCCGACCCCTGGTCGCTGCCCGTGTTCACATTATCTCGATGGATCGCCGGCGCACCGACGGGACTGCCTCACTACCGGCGCGCGTTGAGTACGGCGGGCACGGCTCGATCGGCAAAGTAGTCCACGATGTTCGCGGCGGCGTGACGCGGTAGATCGATGAGGGACTCGGGCGAGTACCAGCTGGCGTGGGGCGTGAGGAGCACGTTATCCAGTCCGCGAAGTCCGCTCGTCGGCTCGAGCGGCTCGGGCTCGAAGACGTCGAGCGCTGCACCACCGAGGTGTCCCGAGCGCACCGCACCCTCAAGGGCCTGGTCATCGATGAGCGCACCGCGGCACGTGTTGACGATCATGCTTCCGGGCTTCATGGTGGCGATCGCGCGGGCGTCGATCATGTGCCGCGTCTCGGCGGAGAGCGGAGCATGGAGGGTGAGGACATCCGCCCGCTCAATAGCTTCGTCGAGGGCGACCGGCTCATGGCCGGCGGTGCGGATACGCTCGGCCGGCACGAGCGGGTCAGACACGAGGACCGTATAGCCGAGTGCCGAGCACCCCGCCGCCACGAGGGAGCCGATGCGCCCGAAACCGATGACGCTCACGACCATCGACGAGGGGCGCCCCGCGATCGGCGGTACGGTGACGGCGCTCCACTTGCCCGACTGAACTGCCCGATCGTACGCAGTGAGCCCTCGAGTCATGGCGAGGATCATCGCGATCGTGTGGGTCGCGACCTCTTCGGTGCAGTAGGCGGGAGTGTTGGCGACGAGGATGCCGCGCTCAGTGGCAGCGTCGATGTCGATCATGTCGCAGCCGATGCCGAGCCGACTGATGATGCGCAGGTTCGGCAGGCCATCCATGACCTCGGCGGTGATCGGCTTCCACTGCACCATGAGAGCTGCGACTTCTCCCGCGCGGTCGTGAGCCGCAGGATCCTCACCGAAAATCACTGAATGACCACCCGCCTCAAGCGCGTCTTGCGCGTCGGTGCCGGGCAGGTCGATGTCGGTGATGAGAACCAGATGAGACGACATACAGCGAACGCTATAGCATCTAGCGAAACCTGTCACCTGTTGAGAGCCGTCAAATGAATGCTATAGCGTTTGCAGCATGTCACCGAGATACGCACTGATCACGGGCGCCGGAGGCGGCATCGGAGCCGCGACCGCACTCAACCTCGCCGCCGACGGCTACTCGCTGTGGCTCACCTACGCGTCGAGCGAAGCGGGTGCACAGGAGGTTGCCCACAAGAGCCGGGAGCTCGGGGCCGCCGATGTGCACGTGAGCCACCTCGATCTTCGTGACCCCGCGTCGATCGCCGCGCTGCTCTCAGAGATCGACGCGGCCTGGGGTCAACTCAACGTCGTCGTCAACAACGGTGCGGTGTGCCACTACCGATCTTTCGAGGACATCGACATCGACGAGTGGGACGAAACCCTCGAAACCAATGCACGCGGCACGTTCCTGATCTCGCGCGGGTCGCTGCCCCTGTTGCGGGCAGCGACCGGTGACCGCGTCATCGTCAACGTCTCATCGATAGCGGGTCAGATCGGGTCGGTCACGACCGGCATGCACTACGCCGCGAGCAAGGCGGCGATCCTCGCCATCACGCGGAGCTTCGCCCGCGCGTTGTCGGGCGAAGGCATCCGCGTCAACGCGGTCACCCCGGGCCCGATCGCGAGCAACATCACCGACAAACTCACCCCCGACACCCGCGAATCCCTCGCCGGCATCGTTCCGCTCGGCCGGTTCGGCACGTCGCACGAGGTGGCGTGGATCATCTGCGCGGTGGTCTCCCCGCAGGCCTCGTTCGTGACCGGCGCGACCTATGACGTCAACGGCGGGGTTCGCATTGACTGAGTCGACTCCCCTCGCAATCTTCACTGCCCAGGTCGAGGCGTTCAATGCTCACGACCTCGACGCATTCCTGGCGACCTATTCCGCCGAAGCCGACGTCATCAGCAGTGCCGGGTCGACGCTCAGCGGACGCGACGCGATGCGAGAGCACTACGCCCGCCGACTCGCCACGCCCGGGCTTCGCTGCGATGTGCTCTCAACGGCGCCCGTGGGAAGTCGCTGGCTTATCGCCCACGAACTCGTCGGCGATGACCTGACCTGCACCGAGGTCGTCGCCACGTTCGAGATGGTCGACGGGGTGATCCGGCGGTCGATGCTCATGATCGGCGACACCCGACCACGGGATGATGCGCCGTGAGGTTGCCCTAGTGCGACTCGCGAGTCACGACATCGCCCGAGCCGCCGACGAGGAAGTCGAGGTCGGCTCCCGTGTTCGCCTGCATGACATGGTCGACGTACAGCCGTGCCCACCCTCTGGTCGGCGCCGCGTACGCTGCCTCGCTCGCGGGCGACGGACTGCGCCGGCTCAGTTCTTCGTCCGAGACATCCATCGACAGGATGCGGTTCTCGACGTCGAGGGTGATCATGTCTCCCGTGCGCACGAGGGCAAGCGGCCCGCCGGCCGCGGCCTCGGGTGCCGAGTGCAAGATCACCGTGCCGTACGCCGTTCCGCTCATGCGCCCGTCGCTGATGCGCACCATGTCGCGAACCCCCTGCTCGAGCAGCTTCTGGGGCAGCGGCATGTTGCCGACCTCGGCCATTCCCGGGTATCCGCGCGGCCCGCAGCCGCGCAGCACGAGCACGGTGTCCGCGGTGACCTCCAGGTCGGGGTCGTCGATGCGGGCATCCATGTCTTCGACCGAATCGAACACGAGCGCCGGGCCCACGTGCTGGAGCAGCTCGGGACTCGCCGCCGCGGGCTTGATGATCGCGCCGAGCGGTGCGATGTTCCCCCGCAGTACAGCGATGCCCGCGTCTTCCATGAGCGGCTTGTCTCGCGGGAGTATGACGTTCGCGTCCCAGACCGGTCGGTCGTCGAGGTAGTCGACGAGCGGCTTGCCGGTCACGGTGATGGGCGTCGGGTCGAAGAGGTCCTTCACCTCTGCCAGGAGGGCAAGCAGGCCACCCGCGCGGTAGAGGTCGTCGGTGAGGTACTCGCCCGCGGGCTTCAGGTTCGCGAGAACGGGGACGCCCTTGCCGGTGGCGTCGAAGTCGTCGAGGGTGAGGTCGACGCCGAGCCGTCCCGCGATGGCCAGCAAGTGCACGACAGCGTTCGTCGAGCCGCCGACCGCGGCGACCGCGACGATGGAGTTGAGAAACGAGCTCCTCGTCATGATGTCGGACGGTCGCCGGTCGTGCGCGACCATGTCGACGATCAGGCGACCCGTCTCGTGGGCCATCACGAGCAGTCGCGAGTCGGGAGCCGGTGTACCCGCGAATCCGGGGATCGTCATTCCGAGTGCCTCGGCGACGACCGCCATGGTCGAGGCCGTACCCATGGTGTTGCAGTGTCCCTTGCTGCGGATGGTCGCCTGTTCCGATTCGAGGAACTGGCCGTTGGTGATGGTGCCGGCACGAACTTCTTCGCTCAGGCGCCAGACGTCAGTACCGCATCCGAGCGCCTCGCCGCGAAAATGCCCGGTGAGCATCGGTCCGCCCGGCACCACGACAGCGGGAAGGTTGACGGATGCCGCGGCCATGAGCAGCGCGGGGATCGTCTTGTCGCATCCGCCGAGGAGCACGAGGCCGTCGATCGGGTTTGCCCGGAACATCTCCTCCATCGCCATAGCGGCCATATTGCGCCAAAGCATCGCCGTGGGCTTGACCTGGGTTTCGCCGAGCGAGACGACCGGAAGGTTGTAGGGCACACCGCCGGCCGCCCAGATTCCCTGTTTGACCGACTCCGCGACCTCGGTGAGGTGCATGTTGCACGGAGTGAGGTCGGAGGCAGTGTTGGCGATAGCGATCTGTGGCTTGGTCGCGTTGAGCGCGTCCTCGGGCAGGCCCCTTCGCATCCACGCGCGATGGATGTACGCGTCGCGGTCGACGTTGCCGTACCAGTTGGCGCTGCGCAGGTTTTTCACTCGAGTCTTCCTGTCTCTCTGGAGTACACGGTAGTTAATGAAATACACTTTTTATCTAGTGGAAGGGTAGTGGCATCTGACTATGGGAGTTTCTGTGAGCAATGAGGCCGGAAATTCTGGCTCACTGCGCGTTGCGGTGGCTGGTCTGCTATGGGAGACGAACACGTTCGCCCCCGGGCTAGCGACAGTCGATACCCTTCGATCGTCGGGCTGGGCCGACGGAGATGACGTCCTGACCTACGGTCAAGGCATCGACTCCATCGCTGGTGCCATGAAGGTAGCGCACGCGCACGGAGTCACGCTCGTTCCCACGACGGCGACGGGCCCCGCGAGCGGATCGACGATCGCCGCCGGTGAGTACGCGAAGTTTCGCGCCCGCCTGCTCGACGGACTCCGACCCCTCGTAGGCCAGGTGGACGGCGTCTACCTGAGCCTCCACGGCGCGATGGTGTGCGAAGACGAGGACGATGTCGAGGGCGACATCATGCAGGCGGTCTCCGACATGATGGGGGTGCCCGTCGCGGCATCGTTCGACCTGCACACACACTTCACCGACAAGATGGGCCGCGCGACGCCCCTCATCTCGGGCTACCACACGTGCCCCCACATCGACATCTACGACGTCGGCGAGCGGTCGATGGAATTGCTTATCCATCGCCTGAAGGGCGGCAAGCCGTCGCTCGCCTGGGTGCAGATCCCCATGCAAGCCTCGGCCGAGGGTCACGACACCAACGTGGAACCGATGGTGTCGGTCTTCGCGCGGCTCGAGCAGATGATGGAGGATCCGAAGGTCATCGACGGTGCGGTGTTCATGACGCAACCGTGGCTCGACGTTCCCGACCTCGGATGGACGGCAATCGTCGTCACCGACGACGACCCCGAGCTCGCTCAGCGCCTCGCGTCTGAGCTCGCCGAGATGGCGTGGGAGCGCAGGACGCGACTTGCGGCTCCGAAAGTCGAGATCTCAGACGCGATGCAACGAATCTGCGCCGTGTCGCATGATCCAACGCTCGGTCCGTTCGTGTTATCGGACGGCGCCGACAGCGTCTCGGCGGGAGCGGCTGGCGACGGCGTCGAGCTCGCCTCGGCACTCGCCGCGGCGCCACTGCCCGGCCCCGCGATGTTCGTTGTCGCCGACGCACCCGCTGCTGCTCAGTGCCTCGCCGCCGGAGTCGGCGCGCGAGTGAACCTGTCGCTGGGTGGTTCCGTCTCCACTCGATTCTTTACGCCCGCCCCCTTCGAGGGCACGGTCGTGAGTCTGCATGACGGCAACTACGGGTCGATCTATCCCCCTCGCCCCATCGAGGCCGGCACCATCGCGGTCGTTCGTGTCGACAACGGACTTCACCTCATCATCACAGAGCGTCCGGTGCCGCAACTCGATCTGGAGATCTACTCGCACATCGGCGTCGACCCCCGTTCCGTGCACGTGCTGGTCGCGAAGTCGGCCGGAGGGTACCGCGCATTCTTCGAGCCGATCTCGCGCGAGTGCATCGACGTCGCGACGCGCGGTCCCGCCGACTCGAGGATCACTGAGCTGCCGTTCGAGCGCATCACCCGGCCGCTGTATCCATTCGACCCCGACCTGACGTGGACGCCGGCGCCCCAAGTGACGGTGACCCCGTGACGCGCCGAGTCGCGGTCGTGACGGGAGCCGCCCGGGGAATCGGCTTTGCGGCTGCACGCAAGCTCGCGATGGCGGGCAACGCGATCGCGCTGCTCGACCGCTCTCCCGCCGTCGTCGAGCAGGCCAAGACCCTGACCGACCTGGGCGTACCGACGATCGGGATTGTCGCCGACGTGGGTGACGAGGGTTCCGTCGATGCCGCCCTCGCCGAGACGCGTGATGCGCTGGGACCCATTGCGATCCTCGTGAACAACGCGGGAACTGCTGTGCACCGAGACTGGAAGTCGGTTACTCCCGCGCAGTGGGACGAGGTGATGACGGTCAACCTCAAGTCGATGTTCCTCTGTTCACGAAACGTGATCATCGACATGGAAGTGGCCGGGTGGGGCCGCATCGTGAATATCTCCTCGGTCACGTTCCTGAGCGGGCAGCGCCGGCTCATCGACTACGTTGCGTCGAAAGGGGGCGTGGTGGGCTTCACTCGCACGTTCTCCCGCGAGGTCGGACCCGACGGCATTACCGTCAACACGGTCACCCCGGGCGCGATCCGCACCGAGGCCGAGATCGAGATGGTGCCCGATCCGGATGATGCGGCGCTCGCCGCCCTCACCTCGATTCAGGCCATCCAGCGCCGGGGTACACCCGACGATGTTGCCGCAGCGATCGCGTTCCTGTGCACCGAGGAGGCCGGCTTCATCACCGGCCAGAACCTCGTGGTCGACGGCGGATGGATGTTGAACTGATGCGCCTCGGCACGGTGGTGGACGCGTGCACGGCACGAAATGCTTGCGGCATTTCGCGCATTTGCGATATGGTATAGCAAATCCAGTAGATAAAATTTGTCGTTCCAAAAAATGAGACGAGGATGTCCGTGACTTGGTTGGCCCGTCGAGATGGCTGAGACGCCGCTCGAGATCGAGATCCCGTACCCCACCGACGGACACCGGTGGGTCGCGCAGCTTCCCCTGTTCCCGAACTACCCCAAGGCGTGCGAAGTCGCCGATGTCCCCAACATCCCTCTCCCCGAGATTCCGCGCTACGTCGTGAAGCGGGCCGATGCCCAGCTCGTGATCGATGGCCGACTCGATGAGGGGGCGTGGGCGAGGGCGGAATGGACCCAACCATTCGGGTCGATCAGCACGGGAGCCAAGGATGGCCCCGAGACCCAGTTGGCTCTGCTGTGGGATGACGAGAACCTCTACGGCGCGTATCGCGTGCAGGACTTCGACGTTCGCGGAACGATGGCTCGCTACCACGAGCACGTGTACATCTGCGATGACGATGTTGAGCTGTTCGTGCAAGGACCCGATGGGTACTACGAGTTCGGACTCAACCCCATCAACAACATCTACGAGCTGCGCTGGACCTGGCTCGACGCCGTGATCTCCTCGGGCGACGCAGCCGCTCTCGATAAGTTGTTCCGCCTTCGCGACAGCCTGTACTACGCGCCCCGCGGGGGAGAGAAGTACGGCCGCATCGGTGACCTCGGGTGGGCTCTCCCGGGTATCCAGCACGCGGTGCAGATCGACGGCACTCTCAACAACCCTTCGAGCGTCGACGTCGGATGGACGGTCGAGTTCGCCCTGCCCTGGGCTGGCCTCGCCGAAATAGGCCTCGGTACTCCGCAGCCGGGACTCGAGTTCCGAGTTCAGGGGTACCGAGCGGTACACGATCGTGACGATCACGAGGCCGCGCAGCTCTTGCAGACGCAGTACCCCGGCGCGACACCGTTCTACGGATACACCTGGTCGACGATGGGCAACGGCAACGTCCACAACCCCGAACGGTGGGCCAGCTTGTCTCTCAGCGGTGAGTCTGTCTAGTTCCCCCCATGAAGCACCATTCAAAGAAGAAGGAGCATCACATGAAACGATCATTCACGGCGACCGCTGTCATGAGTGTGGCGGTCACCGCCGCGCTCGTGATGACGGGTTGTACGAGTGGTGGTGACACCCCCTCCGGTGGCGGTGAGGTCAGCACGACTCTCACGGCCTCCCACCCGCAGGAACCCACGAGCTGGAACTGGCTCGAAGACGCGAGCTCCGCGTTCATGGTTCCGATCTACCTCAACGTGCTCGAGTCGCTGCTCGAGAGTGGGGCAGACGGCTCGCTGTCGCCCCTCCTCGCCGAGAGCTACGAGGTGAGCGAAGACGGCAAGACCTACACGTTCACGCTGCGCGAGGCGACCTTCCAGGATGGTTCGGAATTCGATTCCGCGGATGTCGTCTACTCGCTCGAGTCGAACAAGACGTCGGTCAACGGCCTGGTGTCCGCTCCCCTGAGCGTCATCGAGTCCATCGAAGCGCCGGATGCCCGCACGGTCATCGTGACCCTGTCGCGCCCGAGCAACAACTTCCTCGCCGCTCTGGGTAGCCCCGCGACGATGATCGCCCCCGAGGGATACTTCGAGAGCGCGGATGTCGGAAAGAAGATCATCGGAACCGGCCCGTTCGCGTGGGGTGAGTACCGCGCCGACGTAGACCTGACGCTCAACCGCTACGACGGCTACTGGGGCGAGAAGCCCTACATGGAGACGGTCATCCACCGCTTCATGGCTGACGAGACGGCGTCGATCAACGCGATGCGTGCAGGCGAGCTCGACGTGATCGGCATGCTCTTCGGTGCCGGTGTCGAGCAGGTGGCGACGTTCGAGGGCGACCCGAACTTCACGGTCTCCTTCGCGCCGAGCACCTCGGGTTCGTACCTCTTCCTCAACCCGAGCGACCCCGTGATGCAGGATGACCGGGTTCGCCAGGCGATCGCCTACGCGATGGACCGTGGACCGATCATCGACGCGGCCGTCGGTGGCTACGCCGAGCCGACGTGTGTGTACGTGCCGAACTACTCCTCCCCGTGGAACAGCGACTACTGCCCCTACGACTACAACGTCGACAAGGCCAAGGAGCTGCTTGCCGAGGCGGGCTACGCGGATGGGCTCACGATCGACTTCCCGTACCTGACGATCGCTGAGTTCCCGGCATCGTTCGAGGTCGTCGCGGCGCAGCTCGCCGACGTCGGCATCACGGTCGAGGGGCGCGGACAGGACCTCGCGACCTGGTTCGAGCAGACCTGGACGGGTGGCGACTACCAGATCAGCCACATCACCAACAACGCGGCACTGTCGACGTTCGGCTGCGCAGGCGACACCCCGCCGTTCTCCAACGGCGACCTATGTGACCCGGTCTTCGAGGCGTTCATCACCGAGAACGACCAGATCGTCGACCAGGACGAGTACATCGCGGGAATGAAGGCGGCAGCGGAGCACGCGACAGACATCGCGTGGATGATCCCGCTGTTCGCCAAGACCGAGCCTGGTATTGCGAAGGCGAGCCTCACGGGCTTCGCTCCGTACCGTACCGCGCTCGAGATGGACTACCGCAAGATCCGCCCGGCGGAATAAGGTAGCGGCCCAACGGGGGGAGGGAGTTCGCTCCCTCCCCCTTACGGCCATCGGTTGTAGCTGAAGGGTATTTCGTGATCCGATTCATACTTCGTTCCCTCGTTCTCCTGGTGATCTCAGCGTTCGTCGGTTCCGTCGTCGTATTCGCTCTGCTGCGCCTGGCCGGAGGCGACATCGCCAACGTCATGCTGGGCCCGCGTGCAACCGAGGAGTCTCTCGCCGCCCTTCGCGAGAGCTTCGGATTGGATCGTCCGCTCATCGAGCAGTACTTGTCCTGGATCGGGGGTGCACTCACCGGCGACCTCGGCGAGGCCTACTCCGGTCGCTACAACATCTCGCAAGAGATCCTGCAACGCCTCGAACCCACACTCTTTCTGACCTTCGGCGCACTCTTCGTCGCCATCCCGATCTCTCTCGCGATCGGTGTCTTCTCGGCCATGAACCACAACAAGTGGCGCGGCGCCGCGGTCGACGCGGTTGCCCAGGTCGGAATCGCAATCCCCCAGTTCTTCCTCGCGCTGGTACTCGTTCTCCTCTTCGCCGTGCAACTGCGCTGGCTACCCGCTGGCGGTTACACATCGCTCTTCGTCGATCCCGTTGCCGCCATCCGCTCGATGGTTCTGCCCATCGCCACCTTGAGCCTGGGTGTCACGGCCGTATTCACCCGGTTCGCGCGCACCTCGATGATCGAGCAGATGAACGAGGACTACATGCGCACGGCCAAGGCGAAGGGCCGCACCGGCCGCTCGGCCGCCATCGTTCACGGCCTGCGGAACGCGGCCATCCCCCTCGTCACAATCGGTGCGCTGCAGATCGGCGCGCTTATCGCCGGCGCAGTCGTCATCGAGAACGTCTTCGTTCTTCCCGGCATCGGGCGCTTGCTGCTCACCGCAGTGCTCAGTAGAGAGGCGATCGTCGTGCAGTCGCTCGCTCTCGTGATCCTTCTGATCATCCTCGTGATGAACCTCGTGATGGATCTGCTCTACGGAATATTGGATCCGCGAATTAGGCATGGGGAGCGACGCAAATGATTGGACCCGATCCGTCGACACTGACGCTGGCGCCTCGCCGCGCCGCGCGCGGACGAGCGAGCGTGCTTACGTCGTCACCGCAACTGCTTCTCGGCATCATCCTGACCGGAACGATCGCCGCGATCACCGTGCTCTCCCTATTCTGGACCCCGTGGGACCCGCTGACTCTTGACGTCGCGAATCGCCTGCAGCCGCCGAGCGCGGCGCACTGGTTCGGTACCGACCGCCTCGGCCGTGACCTGCTGACTCAGGTCATGGTGGGAGGGCAAAACTCCCTGTACGTGACCCTCGTCGCCACGGCGATCGGTGTCGTGCTGGGTACTTCCCTCGGGCTCGCAGCTGCCGGTGCGGGCCCGAGGTGGGGAGCCGCACTCACGCGTCTCTCGGACATCGGTATCGCGCTGCCGAGCATCCTGATCGCTCTCGTGCTTGCCACCGCCGTCGGCCCCGGAAACCTCAGTGTGATCATCGCGATCAGCTTTTGGTTCGTGCCGGTGACGGCGAGAGTCGTTGTGGGCCCCGCCCGCCAGGTTCTCGCGCTCGACTTCGTCGAGGCGGCGATGACCCATGGGCGACACCGCATCTACATCCTGTTCCGTCAGGTGCTGCCCAACATCGCGCCGCTCGTCATCGTTCAGGCGTCGATGATGTTCGCGGCGGGCATCCTCATCGAGGCCTCCCTCTCGTTCCTCGGGGTTGGTGCGCAACCCCCGACCGCGTCGTGGGGTCGTCTGCTCAACGAATCGCAACCGCTGCTGCAGATCGCGCCGTACTACACGCTGCTTCCCGGAACGTTCATCGTGGTCACGGTGCTCGGATTCAACCTCTTGGGTGACGGGCTCGCTGTGCTGCTCGATCCGCAACAGTCGAGGAAGGGTGTCGTCTGATGATCGAGTTCAACGACCTTCGGATCCGCATCGGCGAGAGAACCCTCGTCTCCATCGACCACTTGGCGGTGGGGCCTGGCGAGCGATTGGGCCTCGTGGGGGAGTCGGGCTCGGGCAAGACGCTCACGGTCATGAGCACGCTCGGCCTTCTGCCCGAGATGATGAGCGTCGAGGGATCCATCACGTTCGACGGTAGGGAACTCTTGGGGATGCCCGAGAACGAGCTCGCGAAAGTTCGCGGTCGTGACATCGCGATGGTCTTCCAAGACCCGAGCCGCTCGCTCAACCCGACCATGAAGATCGGTCGTCAGATTGGCGAGACCCTCAAACTCCACACGAGCATGACGCCGCAGCAGATTCGCGACCGCGTCATCGAACTGATGTACGGCGTTCGACTGAACGAGCCCGAGAAGCTCGTCAACCGGTACCCTCATGAACTCTCCGGCGGTCAGCAGCAGCGCGTCATGATCGCTATGGCCATCGCCTGTAAACCAAAACTGCTTATTGCGGATGAGCCGACCACCGCGCTCGACGTCACGGTGCAGCAGGGCGTACTCGAGCTGCTCCTCCAGCTGAGCGAAGACAGTGACACCTCGATGATCTTCGTCAGTCATAACCTGGGTGTGGTGCAGATGATCAGCGACCGGATCGCCGTCATGTACCACGGTGAGATCGTCGAGATTGGTACACCCGACCAGATCATCAATTCGCCCAAGGAGGCATACACAAAGGCACTCATCGCCGCGAACCCGCGCATCCCCGACGCGGATGAACTCGTACGCCTCGCCGGCACCCATTTCACGACGGAAGGGGCATAGATGTCGCTCGTGACCGCCCAGAATCTCCGGTTCAAGTACGCCTCCTCGGGGCCCTGGATTCTCGACGATGTCTCGCTCTCGATCGAGCCAGGCGCGAGCGTCGGCATCGTGGGCGAGTCGGGGTCGGGTAAGTCAACTGTTGTGCGGCTGTTGAGCGGACTGCTCAGGGCTCAAGAGGGAACCATCACCGCTGACGGCCGAGACGTCGGCGAGTGGTCGAAGCGTGCGCCGCACGAATTACGGCGATTCTCGCAACTGGTCTTCCAGAGTCCCCGACGTTCGTTCGACCCCCGCATGCGTCTGGGTCGCGCGGTGTCGGAGCCGATCCGTGCGCTCGAGCATCGCCGGCCCGAGCGTGCAGAGCTCGAATCGTGGATGCAGCGTGTGGGGTTGCCCGCCGAGCTGCTCGATCGCTATCCGCACCAACTCTCCGGCGGTCAGCTTCAGCGCGTAAGCCTCGCGCGTGCGATCTCGATCGGGCCTCGAGTGCTGTACGCCGACGAACCCACGAGCAGCCTCGATGTCTCGGTGCAGGCCCAGGTGCTCAACGTGCTCATGGACCTGCGCTCCGAACTGGGTCTGACGCTCGTGACGGTGACACACGACCTCGCCGTCGTCGGTCGGCTCTGCGAGCGCATCATCGTGATGAGCAAGGGCCGCATCGTCGAAGAGGGCACGGCCGTTGAGGTGCTCACGAACCCGAAGCACGAGTACACGATTGGACTCGTCGAAGCCGCGAAGGCCGTGAGCCTGAAACGTGTCTCCTGAGCGAACACCCGCGGGCGGCCTCGACCGCCCACTGGACACCCTGCTGCGCGGCGCACGGGTGCTCGACCCGGAGACCGGTGTCGATGAGGTTTTGCATGTCGGCGTGATCGGCGATCGCATCGCCTACGTGGGGCGGGATCGCCCCCCGGCCCACGAGGTGGTTGACGTCGTGGGGTTGACGCTGGCCCCCGGGTTCATCGACCTGCACTCCCACGCGCAGACGATCAATGGCATGCGCCTGCAGGCTCTCGACGGGGTGACCACGTCACTCGAACTCGAGGCGGGGCAGCTGCCGGTGGCTCGGCACTACGCGAGGGCGGAACGCGACGGCCGCGCGATCAACTTCGGCTACTCGGCATCGTGGGCACTCGCCCGCCTCGTTGCTCTCGACGGCATGACTCTTCCGGCTCCCGCCGAGGACGAGCGTCTACCGAACTTCCTCGAGACGTGGGGCGCGGGTAACACCCCCGAGTCGAGATGGAAGAGCGTGTGCTCCGACGACGAGACGGCGCGAGTTCTCGAGATTCTCGAGGGGGAAGTGGCCGAGGGCGCGATCGGCATCGGCGTTCTGCTCGGATACGCTGCCGACTCGAACCGCGGCGAGTATTTCCGGCTGGCGCAACTCGCTCAGCGACTCGGGGTACCCGTGTTCACGCACGCGCGGGGAATGTCGTACGAGGAACCGACGAACATGCTCACGGGCATCCTCGAAATCGTCGCCGCCGCGGCCGGCACGGGGGCGAGCATGCACATCTGCCACCTCAACAGCACGTCGCTCAGGCAAGCCGACGAGATCTGCGACGCCGTCGAGTCGGCGCAACACCTCGGCAACCCGATCACGACGGAGGCGTATCCCTACGGGGCGGGCTCGACCATCATCAGCGCGGAGTGGCTCGCACCGGAGCGGCTGTCTGGCCTTCAGCTGACCCCGCAGTCGATCTACTACGTGCCGGGTGCGGAGCGGATCGCGTCGGTGGAGCGCCTGCGCGAGGTTCGGGAGCTCGACCCCTCCGGAGCATGCGTCGTCGATCTCATCGACCCGGATAATGCGCAAGACCTGTCCCGTTTGCTGCGGGTAGCCCTGCTGCCCGGCGGCGCCATCGCCTCCGATGCGATTCCGCTCGGCGGTCCCGTCGACGGCGACGCACTCGAGACCCACTGGCCGATTCCCGAGGGCGCCTTCGCCCACCCCCGAAGCATGGGTACGTTCGCACGAACCCTGCGCTGGCTCGTGCGGGAACTCGGGGTGTTGTCTCTGAGCGATGCCGTGCGCCGCAGTTCCCTCATCCCCGCCCAGATACTCGAGCCCGCGGTGCCAGCCATGCGGCGAAAGGGGCGCATCCAGGTGGGTGCCGACGCGGACATCATCGTCTTCGATGCGGCCACGGTCACTGATAACGCGACCTATGTGCGCTCGTCGCCTTCGACAGGGTTCGCCCACGTGCTCGTCAACGGAGAGTTCGTGGTTCGGGACGGTTCACTGATCGTCAGCGCGCGGCCCGGTCGCGCCATCCGCAGCGGTGATCACTGAGCCGCGCACACTTCCACTAGTAGGAACGGGGTAATCCATTTTGAGTAGTCGAGCGGTAGAGTGGGAGGGCGGCATGCTCCTTCGCCCGCCTCCCCAACTGAGACCAATGAACGATTCCGACCGCACCCCGACGAAGTCCGTCTACGCTCTACGAGCGGTCGACCGGGTGTGCGATCTGTTGGACATTTTGGCGAACAGCCAGGAGCCAGTGACGCTCACGACGGTTGCCGAGAAGAGCAAGCTGCCCAAGAGTTCGGCGTTCCGCTATCTCGCGGTTCTCGAGGAGCGCGGCTACGTCTCGCGGGATGAGCCGAACGGGCTTTTCGAGCTCGGTCCGGCCTTTCGTCCCCAGAACACGCGAGCTCTCGAGAATCTGACGCAGTTCGGCCGGCCGGTCATTGAGTCCCTGCGTGACGAACTGCTCGAGACGACCAATATCGGTGTTCTCGACGGCACGTCCATCGTCTACCTGGCCGTCGCGGAGTCCCCTCACCGCATGAGGGTGGCGTCGCGGGTCGGCGAGCGCGGCTTCATCCACTCGACTGCCCTCGGCAAGGCCATCTGCTCTCAGCTGCCGGAGTCGAAGGTGCAGTCGATCTTGACCGCCGCGGGTATGCCGACGATCACGCCGCACACGATCCCCGATCAGGCAGCGTATTTTCGGGAGCTTCAGAGTGTTCGGGAGAAGGGCTACGCCGTCGACGACGCCGAGGATCAACTCGCGGGTCGTTGCGTCGCGGTGGTGATCCCGGGTCTCGAGGTTCCCGCCGGGATCAGCGTCAGCGCGCCGTCCTCTCGCCTGTCGGTCGATTCGGTCGACGACGTGGCGAAGGCCCTCACGGCTGCAGCGGCGGAGATCGCCGGATTGTTGCGCTCGCAGCTCTGACCCCTCGCGACGCTTCATTCGTCGCGCCCGCACCGATGCACCGTCTCGCGAGGCCGCAGTTCGCGGCCCACCTTGACGCACCGGATGCTATATCAATAGTGTTGCACTATAAGAAATCGACAATCCACTAGATGGAACGATCGAGTGTTACCGAGGAAGTTGACATGAGAAACGCTCCCCTCCGCTCCGGCCTGATCTCGTCATGGCCTGAGTCGGAATCCGCCTGGGCTCGCACGCGTTCGTCGCTCGCCGGAGGTGTCTCCACGGGGCTGCGCGCATCCATGAAGCCCCACCCGATCTTCTTCGAGAAGGGTGAGGGCGCCTACCTCACCGACCTCGATGGGAACACCTACACCGACTACGTTCTGGGCTGGGGGCCCGTCATCCTCGGCCACGGTCACCCCGGGGTCACCGCGGCGGTCGCCGAACGACTCCCCCTCGGTGCGACCTACGGATCCGGCCACCTGCTCGAAGCGGAGGCCGCCGAGGCCGTGCTCGCGCTCATCCCCGGTGCCGAGCGTGTGCTCTGGACCAACACGGGCTCCGAAGCCAACCAGGTCGCCCTGCGCCTGGCGCGGGCGTACACCGGTCGACGCCGATTCGTGAAGTTCCGCGGCCACTACCACGGCTGGTCCGACGTCTTCCTGCTCGGGTACCGCCCGGGCGCTGACGGCGAACTCGGACTCGGCAGTCTCGGCCAGCACCCTGACTCGCTCGACGATGCCGAACTCATCGACTGGGGCGACATCGACGCGCTGCGCGACGTACTGCAGAACAAGTCGAACGACATTGCGGCCGTGTTCCTCGAGCCCGTTCTCATCAACTCCGGAGTGATCGAGGCGCCCGACGGTTTTCTGAAGGCCGTACGCGAACTGTGTGACCAGACAGGCACGGTGCTCGTGTTCGACGAGGTCATTACGGGCTTTCGAATTGCGCGTGGCGGCGCGGTCGAACGCTTCGGCGTCATCCCCGACCTCGTCGTTCTCGCCAAGGCCATTGCTGCCGGATACCCGCTCGCGGCTATCGCCGGCAAGGCGGCCATCATCGACCAGGTGACCCAGGGTGTGGTTCATGCGGGTACCTACAACGGCAACCCCGTCGTGCTCGCCGCAGCGGTCGCGACGCTCGAGGCTCTCGGTGAGGCTGGCGTGTATGACGACTTCGAGCGGCGGGGCCGCGCCCTCGCCGACGGACTCAAGGCGGCGTTCACCGAGCACGGCGTCGCCGTCACGGTGAATCAGGTCGGTCCGGTAGTGCAGGTCGTCGCCGCCGTCGAGAACGCCGAGACGTTCGACGACTTCCTTCGAGCCGACCAGACCTACTACGAGCGCTTCATCGTCGAGATGCTGCGCCGAGGTCAGTTCATCCTCCCGGGCGGGCGCTGGTACATCTCGACGGCACACACCGACGACGACATCGCGACAACCGTCGCTGCCGCCCGCGATTCGCTCGCCGCTCTCGCCTAGACCGCTCTGAAGGGGTACCCGTGAAGATCACCTCCGTCGAGACCATCCAGCTCACCGACCTCCCCTATCTCGTGTTCGTGCGCATCGGCACCGACGAGGGCATCACGGGCACGAGCGACACGTATTACACCGCCGATGCCGTGCGCGGCTTTGTGCACCAGGATGCCGCGCCCATCCTCCTCGGCGCGGACCCGTTCCGCACCGAGGCGATCTGGGACCAGTTGCACACCCACCACATGGCCCGGTGGGGTGGAATCGGGATGGAGATGCGGGCGCTCTCAGCGATCGATGTCGCGCTGTGGGACATCCGAGCCCAGGCCCTCGGTGTTCCCGTGTACCAGCTGCTCGGCGGACTCGTTCACGACACCATCCAGACCTACAACACGTGCGCGGGGCCGATGTACGGTCTCGCCGGGTTCAATCGAGCGGGAGAGGGCAAGTCCGACCTCGACGATCTGTGGGCGCAGAACAACGAGCCAGCCCGCCTTGCCGAAGAGCTACTGGGGCAGGGCATCCAGGCCATGAAGATCTGGCCTTTCGACCGGTTCGCGCTCGCCAGTGGTGGCAAACGCGTGACCGCCGCAGAGATCCGTGAAGGGCTTCGGCCGTTCCGCGAGATTCGGGCTGCCGTCGGCGATGACATCGACATCATGCTCGAGGGCCACGGCTACTGGAACCTTACGTCTGCGCAGCAGATCGCCGCCGCCGTCGAGGAGTTCTCCCCCGCCTGGCTCGAAGACATGATCATCCCGAACGATATCGATGCCCTGCTCGAGCTCAAGAACTCGACGACGACGCCCATCGTCGCGAGCGAGATGCTCACCACGCGCAACCAGTTCCGGCCGCTGCTCGAGCGCCGTGCCGCCGACATCGTCATGATCGACCCCACCTGGGCGGGCGGTATCACCGAGTCGAAGAAGATCATCGCGCTCGCCGAGACCTATGGTCGCCCCGTTACGATGCACGACTGCACGGGTCCGTTCACGATGCTTGCGGGCATCCACCTCGCCGTCAGCGCGCCCAATGCCATCTTCCAGGAGTCGCTGCGCGCCTACCTCGCGACCTGGTATCCGGGCCTCACGACGATCGACCTGCGCATCGAGAAGGGGCGGATCCATCCGCCCACCGAGCCCGGAATCGGTGCCGCCCTCCGTGCCGACGTACTCGACCGGCACGACGTCGTGCACCAGATCAGCCAGTGACCCTGACCCCCTGAGACAGAAAGACTCCCACCCCATGATCGACGTAGTCCACGCCAACGCGCCGCTGCACCCCGACGCCCTGAGCATCCTGGCGACCCTCCAAGAAAACAAGGTTCCCGAGTGGCACACTCTCGGGGCGGTGCGCGCTCGTGAGGTGTACAACGCACGGGTGGCGATGTTCCCCACCGATCGCACGCCCGTGGGCAGCGTCGAAGACCGAATCATCCCGGGTCCGGGTGGAGATCTCGCTGTGCGCATCTATCAGCCGCTCGATCGCGGATCCGAGCCGGTACCGGCGCTCCTCTACATTCACGGCGGCGGGTGGACGCTCGGCGGACTCGACTCGCACGACGAGTTGTGCCGTCGGTTGTGTGAGGTGACGGGGGGAGTCGTGCTCGGCGTCGACTACCGGCTCGCGCCCGAGCATCCATACCCCGCTCCCCTCGACGACTGCCGCGCGGCGCTCGAGTGGCTCGCGGCCTCCGCCGACGAACTCGGTGTGGATGCGCGCCGCCTCTCGGTCGGTGGCGACAGTGCGGGCGGCAACCTGGCTGCGGGACTGTGCGTCTGGCTCCGCGATCACGGCGGGCCGTCGGTCATCGCCCAGTTGCTGCTCTACCCGGGCATCCGACCGATCTGGGAGAACCTCTCGTACTACGAGAACGCGTACGGAAAGTTCATCAGTCGTGCCGACTGCGTTTGGTTCTGGAAGAACTATCTGGGGGAGACGCTGCCCGAAGACCCCTACTCGACCCCCGGCGTCGCCGAACTCACCGGGCTACCCCGAGCGCTCGTCGTGACGGCGGGACACGATCCGCTTCGTGACGACGGCGAGATTTACGGCCACCAGCTCGCCGCCGCGGGCAACGACGTCGAGATCCGCCGCTACGACGGGATGATGCACGGCTTCCTCGGCATTCCCGCGGAGATCGCCGACGCACGCGACGCGCTCGCGGCCATCGCGACCACGCTCGACGTTGCCGGGCGTGAGGCCGTCGGCGCATGATCCGCGTCGCACTGCTGGGGATCACGCACGAGACCAACACGTTCTCGCCCGTGGTCACCGACCGAGCGAAGTTCGAGGCCGACGGCAGCCTCGTGGGCGACGAGATCATCGCGCAGCACGCGTCGGCGCGCACGATGCTCGCGGGCTTTCTCTCCGCGGGAGAGGCCGCCGACGTCGAGGTGGTTCCACTTGCCTGGGTGTGGGCAAACCCCTCGGGCACCGTGACGGCTGAGGCATTCGAGTCGGTGAGCGGCGAACAACTCGCACTACTCGAGCAGGGGGGACCGTGGGATGCGGTCTTCATGGCTCAGCACGGTGCGGGTGTCTCAGAAGAGCACCCCGATCTCGATGCCGAGTATGTGCGACGCGTGCGCGCAGTTGTCGGCGCTAGCGTTCCCATCGGCGTTGCACTCGACCTGCACTCCAACGTCTCCCAGGGACTCGTCGACGCGGCCACGGTCGTTGTCGGCTTCAAAACCAACCCGCACATCGACGCCTACGAGACCGCGCGCGAGTGCGCCCTCGTCACACTCGACGTGGCACGCGGTGCGGATGCGCCCACGATGGCCTTCCGCCGCGTCGATGCCGTCATCAATATCCTGCGTCAGGCCACCGCCGAAGAGCCGATGGCCTCGATCATGGCCCGGGTGCGGCGGATCGCGACGCGCGACGGCATCGCGAGCGTGAGCGTCTTCGAGGGCTATCCGTACGCGGACGTCGACGACATGGGCATGTCGTGCCTCGCGGTCGGCGATGCCGATGCAGCTCGTGCCGCGTGCGACGAACTGGCCGAGCTCATCTGGGCGAGCCGCCACGAGTTCACGGGTACGGCTACCCCCATCAGCGAGGCGGTCGCGTCGATCGAGGCTACGGATGATGCACCCGTCGTACTCCTCGACGTGGGCGACAACGTCGGTGGTGGGGGCGACGGACGCTCGACCGCCATCCTCGCCGAGTTGCTCGCGACCGGCCCGGGCGGCTCGGTCACGATCATCCACGACCCGGTTGCCGTGGCGGCGTGCACCGCCGCCGGGGAAGGATCGCGGGTCACCGTCGACGTGGGCCGCCCAGCCTTGCAGCTTGAGGGAACCGTCGGCACGATCACCGACGGTCTCTTCGAAGACCCGAAGCCCACCCACGGTGGCTACCGCTTCTTCGACAGCGCAACCACGTGCGTGCTGCACCTCGACAACGACGACCTCGTCGTGCTGACGACGAAGCTCGTGCTGCCGATCAGCCTCGAGCAGCTGCGGGCGAGTGGCATCGACCCGACCCGCCGTCGAGCGATCGTCGCCAAGGGTGTCGTGAGCCCGCAGCCCGCGTATGGCGCGATCGCGAGCCGCATGATCCTCGTCGACAGCCCCGGGGTGACGACGAGCGACCTCGACTCGCTGCCGTACGAGCACCGCCGCTCGCCGCTGTTCCCGTTCGAGCGGGTCGAGGGCTGAGGTCGGGGCGACCCTAACGGGGGCGAGAGCCGCATCATCCGCCTCAATAGAATTCCTCACATGTGTACTCGCGTTCTGTGGTCCAGTGGAGGTGCGCCCGGCGCCGGGTCGGTACTCGTCGGGCGAAGCATGGATTGGATGGTCGACACCGACACCAATCTCTGGGCGCTGCCCGCGGGCATCCACCATGCGGGCTCGCACGCCGACAACACCCTGTCGTGGACGTCGAAGTACGGAAGCGTCGTCGCCGGCATGTTCGATCGCCTCACGGTCGACGGCATCAACGAGCGCGCCCTCACGGTCAACGGTCTGTACCTCACCGAGGCCGACTACGGGGTTCGTGAACAGCAGCGACCGGGTCTGAGCCTCGCCGTCGCCGTGCAGCACCTGCTCGACAACTTCGCCACCGTGGCTGAGGCGGTCGAGTGGCTCGAGTCGAGCCACGTTCAGATCATCCCCGTGCTCATCGGCAAGGAAAAGGCACCCGGAACCGCTCACGTGTCCCTCGCCGACGTGACCGGGGATTCGGCGATCGTTGAGTTTCTCGACGGCAAGACGGTGATCCATCACTCGCCCGAGTTCACGATCATGACCAACTCGCCCGAATTCGACAAGCAACTCGAGCACCTCAAGGGTTTCCAGCCGTTCGAGGATCTGCAGCCGCTGCCCGGCTCGAGCGTCTCCCCCGACCGTTTCGTGCGGGCGAGCTATTACGCCGACCGCCTGCCCGAGACGGCGGATGCTCGCACGGCGATCGCGAACGTGCTGTCTGTCGTGCGAAACGCGTCTGTTCCGTACGGCGTGAACGATCCCGAGCACCCCAACATCGCGGCGACGCGGTGGCGCGTGCTCGCCGATCTCACCCACCGCCGCTACTTCTTCGATTCGACGACGGCCCCCAACCTGCTGTGGGTCGATCTCGACGATCTCGACCTGAGCGAGGGCGCACCCGTGCTGAAGCTCGATCTGCTGTCGAGTGTCGATCGGGTGGGAAATCAGTCCAGCGAGTTCGTGGCCGGGGAGACCTTCCCCGCGGCATGAGCCCCGTCACCCAGTAGGCTCCCCGCATGCAAGTGAGGGTCGCCGCCTATGCCGTCATCGTGCGCGACGGCGCGCTTCTCATGTCCCACTGGCAGGAGGGCGACCGGTGGACGCTTCCCGGCGGTGGCCTCGAGGCAGGCGAAGACCCGGCGGATGCCGCGGTGCGCGAAGTCTTCGAGGAGACCGGCTATCGGGTATCCCTCGTCCGTTTGCTCGGCATTTCGTCGCGGGTGATCCCCGCCGAGGTGCGGATCAGGGGCACAGGCGACCTCCACACCCTGCAGATCATCTACGAGGCCGAGATCGTCGGTGGCCATCTCACGAGCGAGGTGGATGGTTCGAGCGACGAGGCCCGCTGGATCCCGCTCGACAGTCTCGACTCACTCCCCCACGTCGACCACGTCGATGTCGGGCTCCAGCACTGGCGCAGCCAGGGCTAGTCGTGCCGAGAGACTACGGGGCCTCGACGGCCTCAGGCTCGTCGTCGATCCACAGGTCGTCGTCCGCGCGCAGCGTCTGCCACGCGGCGTACGCGACGGCCGCTGCCGCGACCACACCGAGTCCGATGAGAATGTAGCGACCCGGGCCCGCTGGCTTCGGCTGGATGATGCCCACGCGCGTGCCCAGATCGGTGCCGAACTTCGTGGCACTCGCGATCGCGTTGCGCACCTCGCGGTTCTTTGCCACCTCGATCGCGGCCAACGCCGTACCGAGGGCCGACGACACCGCCGGCATGACGTTGTGCACGAGGTTGTCGCGCGTGGAGTTGGCGGCGCTGCGGGCACCGCGCACTCCGGCGTTGACCGCGGGAACCAGGCGATCCTCGTAGGCGTCACGCACACGGGGTGACACTTCTTCGCGGGCGAAGTTGGCTGCCTGGCGGCTGGCCTCACGAACGACCTTGGATGCGTGATCCAACAATTCCTTCTGGTCGTCCCACAGGTCTTCTGCCTGGCTCTTCAAGCGGTTGAGTTCCTTTGCGCGCTTGCGGGATAGTGCCATGGCGAAACCTCCAGAGGTGGGGTGAGGGACTCATTCCATATTGTCACGTCATGCAAGAATTGTGACCATGTCGTTCAAGACCGCAGTCGCATCCATCAAGACCAACCTCGGGACCATCAAGGTCGATCTCTTCGGCAATCACGCGCCGAAGACCGTCGCCAACTTCACCGGGCTCGCGACCGGCGCGAAGGAGTGGACGCACCCGAAGACCGGGAAGACCTCCACCGACCCGCTGTACGACGGCGTCATTTTCCACCGCATCATCAAGCAGTTCATGCTTCAGGGCGGTGACCCGCTCGGCCAGGGCATCGGCGGACCGGGCTACGAGTTCGACGACGAGATCAACGGTGAGCTCACGTTCACTGAGCCCTACGTTCTCGCCATGGCCAACGCGGGCCTGCGCGGCGGCAAGGGCACCAACGGTTCTCAGTTCTTCATCACGACGGTTCCCACCCCGTGGCTGCAGGGCAAGCACACCATCTTCGGCGTGGTGAGCGACGAGGAGTCGAAGCGCGTCGTCGACGCTATCGAAGCGGTCGAGACGGATGGCCGTGACAAGCCGCTCACCGACGTCGTCATCGAGACCATCACTGTCGACGAGGCGTAACAGCCCTCGGTGAGAGAACCGATTCTTCCGTGACGAGTGCGCCGAGCAATTCGGCCAACTACTGCTACCGGCATCCCGACCGGCAGAGCTTTATCCTCTGCCAGCGGTGCGGGCGCACCATCTGTCCCCAGTGCCAGACGCAGGCGGCGGTCGGGGTGCACTGCCCCGAGTGCGTGAAAGAGGCTCGGGCGACCGCGCCGCGCACGAAACCCGCCATCCTCACGTCACTGCGCTCGAGCGATCGACCGGTTGTGACCTACTCGATCATCGCGATCTGCGTCGTGCTCTATGTCGCGCAGATCATCCCGGGTAGCCCCGTCACCAACGCGCTCGTGTACTACCCGCCGTTCACGGCGATCGAGCCCTGGCGAATGATCACGTCGTTGTTCGTGCACTCGCCGGGGTCGTTCTTCCACATCCTCTTCAACATGTACTCGCTGTTCGTGTTCGGGCCGATCCTCGAGCGTGGACTCGGGCGCCTGCGTTTCATCGCGCTCTACCTTCTGAGCGGACTGGGTGGATCGGTGGGCGTGCTGCTGCTCTCCCCCGGCACACCGGTGCTCGGGGCATCCGGTGCGATCTTCGGTCTGCTCGGGGCGTTCTTCGTGATCAACCGCAGGCTCGGCGGCAACAACATCCAGCTCATCATCGTGATCGGGCTGAACCTGGCGCTCGGGTTCATCGTGCCGAATGTGGCCTGGCAGGCTCACCTGGGAGGACTCGTGGTGGGCGCGCTCGTCGCTCTCGTGTACCTACGCACGAGGCGCTCCGATCAAAAGAACACGCAGATTATCCTGACGGCCGCGGTGTTCACGGGTCTTGTGCTCGTGTCGCTCGCGCGGATCTACATCTTCTGATCTCGACGGCGCTCGATCACCACTCGACGGCGCTCGATCACCGGGCCCGAGTTATCCACAGGCTTGTACACAGGGGGGATAACTACACGGGTGTAGTTCCACATGTGGAGGGGGCTGTTAGCGCCAGCGGGTCGTCATGAGGAAGCCGATGAACATGATGCCGAAGCCGATGGCGATGTTCCATGAGCCCAGGGTGGGGATCGGCAGCTGGCTCTGCGACACGTAAAAGACGATGATCCACACAAGGCCGAGCAGCATGAATCCGAACATCACCGGCTTGAACCACACCGGGTTCGGTGCCTGCTCACCCGAACGGGTCTCGGCGGGGCGTTCGGACTTGGGGCGTGAGCTCGTACGGGCCATGCCGATGATTCTAACGGGACGGCTTGGACTCAGCATCCACGGCTTAGAATCGTGCCTATGACCCTGGTGGATGGACGTTCCGCGCGTCGGCGCGCGGAGAAAAAACGTCCGCGCCCACGCCTCAGCATCGTCGGCATCCTCGGTGAGCTGCTCATCACCGCCGGCGTCGTGGTGTTGCTCTTTCTCGGGTGGCAGGTGTGGCTCAACGACATCATCGTTGGCACCCAGCAAAACGATCAGGCGCACGAGCTCAGTGAGTCGTGGTCACGGGGCGACGGTGCGACCCTCGCCTCGCCCGACCGCCCCGATCCGGGCGACCCGGTAGTCGGAACCGCGCCCGGCAACGCCGTGAAGTTCGCCAACCTCATCGTGCCGCGCTTCGGGGAAGGCTGGACGCGCTCGATCGCCGAAGGCATCGGCGTGTACGACGTGCTCAGCGAGGGCATCGGGCACTACCCCGGAACCGCGATGCCCGGGGGAATCGGCAACTCCGCCTACGCTGCCCACCGCACCGGGTGGGGTGCCCCATTCGGAGACATCGCCAACCTGCAGGTCGGTGACAGCATCTACGTCGAAACCGAGGCCGGCTGGTACCGCTACGCCGTGCGTTCCCTCGAATACGTCATGCCGAGCGGTGTCGGCGTGCTCGATCCGGTACCCCAGTCGCCCGGCGCGACCGCGACGGACCGGCTCATCACCCTCACGAGCTGCAACCCGAAACTCACGGCCGCCGAGCGCATCATCGTCTACGGCGTGTACGACACCTGGTACCCACGCGCCGATGGCGCACCCCCGGAGATCGCCTCCACCGTCTCGGCATCGGCGGCCCGCTGATGTACGGCGCACTCTGGCGAATCCTCCCCGGACCCGTGTGGGTTCGCATCCTCATCGTGCTGCTGCTCGTCTCGGCAGTGCTCAGCGCCCTCGTCTTCTGGGTCTTTCCCTGGGTCAACGGCCTCATCCCCACCCAAGATGTCACCGTGGAGAACCCATGACACACGTCCTCGTCATCGACAACTACGACAGCTTCGTCTACACGCTCAACGGCTACCTACTGCAGTTGGGCGCACAGACTACGGTGGTGCGCAACGACGCATTCAGCGCGGATGATGCGGCAACAGTCATCCGCGACTACGACGCCGTTCTCCTCTCCCCCGGTCCCGGCACGCCGGCCGCGGCTGGTGTGAGCGTGCCGATCGTTACCGCGGTGCTCGAGTCGGGCCAGCCACTGCTCGGCGTCTGCCTCGGACACCAGGCGATCGCGGAGGCCATGGGCGCGACGGTCACGCACGCCGAAGAGCTCATGCACGGCAAGACGTCACTCATCACGCACGATGACAGCGCGTTCTACGAGGGGGTGCCGCAGCCGTTCGTGGCGACCCGGTACCACTCGCTCGCCGTCGTCGACTCCACGGTTCCCGACGACCTCGTGGTCACGTCACGCACCGAGGGCGGGGTCATCATGGGCCTTCGTCACGAGAGCCTGCCGATCTACGGCGTGCAGTTTCATCCCGAGTCCGTACTCACGGAGGGCGGCTACCGCATGCTCGGCAACTGGCTCGCGACCGCGGGACTACCCGAGGCGGCGGAGCGAGCGCACGGGCTCACACCCATGGTGAAGCTGGGCTGACCTAGCCGCCGGGTCTCGACGAACTTGACCACCGAAGCGGCGGGCTAGCCGCCGCAGTAGCGCAGGGTGATCGACGACTTCTGGGGCTGATCGCCCACGATCGACTGATCAGCTACCGTACCACCGGTGCACGTCATATCCACGTCGACCTTGATGCTCAGCTGCAGCGCCGTGAGGGTCGAGCTCGCCGCGGCGATCGGTTGTCCCTTCACGTCGGGAACCTGAACGAGGCCGTTCGAGACGATGAGGTTGACGGTGTCGCCCTCGCGGATGATGCTGCCGTCGACGCGTCGCTCAGAGCCGCCCGGGGGGTCGGAGTTGATCACGACCCCCTGCCTGACATCGGGGGAGTACGCCTGTGAGGTGCTTCCGTAGACGAGCTTCTTGGCTTCGATCGCCGCGATCGCGTCTGCTTCGGCGAGGTTGCTGACGTCGGGAACGGTCACGGGTGTCGTGCCGAGCGAGACGTAGACCTTCACCTGCAGGCCGGGGGAGACCGTGGTTCCGGGCGCGGGATCGGTGCGGATGATGACGCCCTCCGGCACCGTGTCGTTCGCCTCGGTGAACTTCTGCGGCTCGAGCTTGGCTTCGGTGAGCACCTCGGCACCATCCGCGTAGGCCTGGCCCGTCACGTTGGGGATCTCGACGGAGACGTTCGCCGTGAGCTGGGCGGGCGAAAGATTGAAGGTCCAGAAGATGACCGCGACGATGATGACGACCATGCTCGCGATACCCGCCCAAATCCACGCCACGGGCGGACGGTTCTGGGTGCGCTGCACGCGGTCGTCACTGTCGACCGACAGCTGCCGCATGGTGGCCTCTGAACCGGCGACCGAGCTGGGATTCACACCGAAGAGGGTCGCGTTGAAGTCGTTCTGGGCCAGCTGCTTGCGAGCGGGCACGGATCCTGCGGCAGCAGCCTCGACGTCGTCGCGGAACTCGCCCGCGCTCTGGTACCGCTCGAACCGGTCCTTGGTCAGAGAGCGGAGCGTCACAGCGTCGAGCGCGGGTGAGACCTTCGGGTTGAGAGAACTCGGGGGCACTGCCTCCGAGTTGACGTGCTGGTAGGCAACGGCCACCGGGTTGTCGCCACGGAACGGGGCACGGCCGGTGAGCAGTTCGAAGAGCACGATTCCGGTCGAATAGAGGTCGGTGCGGGCATCCACCGTCTCGCCTCTGGCCTGCTCGGGCGAGAAATACTGTGCCGTGCCGACGATGGCGCTCGTCTCGGCAATCGTGGCGGAGGAGTCGGAGATCGCGCGGGCGATGCCGAAGTCCATGACTTTCACCTGACCACCCGAGGCGATCATGATGTTGCCGGGCTTGATGTCCCGGTGCACGACACCAGCACGGTGGGAGTACTCGAGCGCCGTCAGTACCTGCCCGACGATGCGCGCCGCCTCGGCGGGCTCGAGAGGCCCCTCGGCGACGATGTCTTTGAGCAGACGACCGTCCACATACTCCATGACGATGAACGGGATGAGCGTTTCGTTGCCGTTGATGTCGCGCACCGACTCCTCGCCGGCGTCGAAGATGCGAACGATCGTGGGGTGCGCCATCTTGGCCGCATCCTGCGCCTCGCGACGGAAGCGCGTGCGGAACTGGGGGTCATTCGCGAGAGACGGCTTCAGGAGCTTGATGGCGACGCGGCGACCGAGTCGGGTGTCCATGCCCACGTGCACGTCGGCCATGCCGCCCCGCCCGATGAGTTCACCGAGTTGGTAGCGCCCGGCGAGCAGTCGAACACTCTGCGCAACGCCTTCGGTCACTAGCTCACTCCTGTCGGGTACGGACGACGACCTTGCCAGTGTAGCCCGTGGCTCCTGCGCGACCGCCTAATCGCCCGTGATCGTGACCGCATCGGAAGGCGGCGATTCGAGGTCCGTGCACAGGGCGGTGTAGCTCACCGTGGTGTTGGCACCCGGGGTCGTCGAGACGGTGATCTGGCGCGAGGTATCCGTTGCCGCCGCGGCACCGCTACCGGCGGTACCCGGGCCCTGCACGAGCACACTGAATCCGCTGAGGGAATGGCCGGTGGGGCATCCGTTGTAGCTCGCCCAGCTGATCGTGATCTGATCGCCCGCATCGATGCCGCCCGCGGGGTAGGTGATCGCTGACGGCTTCGTGGCCACGGGCGGCGCCGGAATCGCCTTGTAGAAGTTGACCGTGATGATCTCGTTGAGGCGCACGTTTCCCTTGGGGTTCGCGCTGTAGGCCAGGCCGACTTGGTCTTGACTGGGCGCGACCTGCCCCTCGTTGGCCGTCATCTTGAGGCCGAGCGAGGTGAGGTACTGCTCGACGACGTCTTGGGTGCGACCGATGATCTCCGACTCGTCGAGGAAGACACGGTCGCTCGTCGGGGTCGGGGTGGGCGAGGACTGCGTGGGCGTCGGCGTCGTGTTCGTGGGCGTCGGATCGCCGCCGCCCGTGGGAAGAACGAGCGCGATGATCGTGCCGATGAGCACGACCGCGAGCAGCGACACGAGCGCGATGAGCGGCCAGGTCCACGGGTTGCGCTTGCGTTCGGTGCCCAGCGGTGGGGTGTCCGTAGCGCCATTGACCGGAAGCACGGTCGTCGCCATCGACGTGTTGGTCTGGCCGTAGTTCGCACCCGCGGTCGCGGCCAAGGAACCCGGGCCGAGGATGCCCGGTACGGCGGCAGCGGCGGCCGCAACATCCCCACGCCTCAGCGCCTGGGCGGCGCGGGCGAGGTGAGCGGCCGAGGCGGGACGGTCGGCAGGGTTCTTGGCGAGGCACGCGTAGATGAGGTTACGCACGGGCTCGGCGACCGTCACGGGCAACTCGGGTGGGGTCTCGTTGATCTGCGCCATCGCGATCGCGACCTGCGACTCGCCCGTGAACGGCCGGCGACCCGCGAGAGCCTCGTAGGCGACGATGCCGAGCGAGTAAATGTCGGTAGTGGGCGACGCGGGATGCCCGCTCGCCTGCTCGGGCGAGAGGTACTGAACTGTACCCATCACCTGGCCCGTGGCCGTCAGCGGAACCTGGTCGGCGATGCGCGCGATGCCGAAGTCGGTGATCTTGACACGTCCGTCGGGCGTGATGAGCAGGTTGCCGGGCTTGATGTCGCGGTGCACCAGACCCGCCGCGTGTGCCGCCTGCAGTGCGTTCGCCGTTTGGGCGACAATGTCGAGCACCTTGTCGGTCGGCAACACGCGCTCGCGTTCGAGGATCGACGAGAGCGCCTCACCCGGCACGAGCTCCATGACGAGGTAGGCGCTGCCGTCTTCCTCGCCGTAATCGAAAACGTTGGCGATGCCCTCGTGGTTGACGAGCGCGGCGTGACGGGCCTCGGCGCGGAATCGCTCGAGAAAGCCCGGATCACCCAGGTACTCGTCTTTGAGGATTTTGATCGCGACCGTGCGCCCGATGACGAGGTCTGTGGCTTGCCAGACCTCGCCCATGCCGCCGATCGCGACACGACTCGAAAGCTGGTATCGGCCACCGAAGGTGAGCCCGCTGGTGGGTCTCATCTGAATAGCACCGCCTCTAGTACTCTCTTCGCGATCGGGGCGGCGACGGTGTTGCCGATACCGTTCTGCCCCAGGCCGCCGCCGTTCTCGACGACCACGGCGACAGCGACCCTGGGATCATTTGCCGGGGCGAACCCCGTGAACCACAGCGTGTAAGGGTCGCCTTCCCCGTTCTCGGCCGTACCGGTCTTACCCGCTACGTCGACGCCATCTATTCTGGCATTACTGCCCGCGCCGTTGCTGACCGAGTTGACCATGAGCTGGGTCATGGTCGCCGCCGTCTCTGGTTTGATCGCGTTCTTGTAGACGGTCGGCTGGAGCGACTGGATGACGCTCAGATCGGGGGCCACGATGGCTTCGACGAGGTTGGGCTTCATGATGGTGCCGCCGTTGGCGATCGCCATCGAAACCATCGCCATCTGCAGCGGGCTCGCACGCACGCTCGACTGACCGAACGACGCGAGCATGGTCTGCGGTTCGTCCAGACCGCGGGGGAACTGGCTGGGTGTCGACTCGAGTGGCACCGAAATCGACTCGTTGAATCCGAACTTGTTCGCCTCGTCGACGATCGTGCGGGTGCCGAGCTGCTGACCGAGCTCGGCGAACGGGATGTTGCAGCTGATGCGCAGCGCATCAGCGAGCGACACCTCGGGAGCACCGCCACACACGTCCCCGCCCGAGTTGGTGATGACGTTGGTGGACTGCGGCAACTGCAGCGACGGGGGATTGGGCAACAGCGACTCGGGCGCGTATCCGTTCTCGAGGGCGGCCGAAGCCACCACGAGTTTGAAGGTCGATCCGGGTGGGTTGAGCGCGCCCGACATCGTGCGGTTGAACAGGGGGCCCGAGGGGTCGTCGAGCAGCTGGTTGTACAGGGCGATGACGGCATCCGTGTCATGCACCGCCAGGCCGTTGGGGTCGAACGTGGGCTTGGAGACCATGGCGAGAATCGCGCCCGTCTTCGGGTCGATCGCGATGACGGCGCCCTGCAGGTCGCCGAGGGCGTCCCACGCGGCCTGCTGCACGACGGGGTCGATCGTCAGCTCGACCGCCGCACCCTTCGGGTTCTGCCCCGTGATGATGGCATTGACCTGGTCGAGGAACTGCTGGTTCGAGGTTCCGCTGAGGTAGTCGTTGAGGGCGCCCTCGATGCCGGTGTTGCCCTGGTTGAGCGTGAAGTATCCGGTCACGGGCGCGTACAGGGGGCCGTTGGTGTAGACCCGCTGGAACTTGTAGTCGTCGTCGACGGGCTGCGAGTACGCGATGGGCTGACCGTCGACCAGGATCGGGCCGCGTTCGGCGGAGAAGCTCGCGTACAGGGTGCGGGCGTTGCGGCCATCCGCCTTCAACTCGTCTGCCGCGAAGACCTGGATGATCGTGCCCGACGTGAACAGGGCCAGGAACATGAGCAGCACGACGATACTCACGCGCTTGAGTTCTTTCGTCACTGTCCCACCACCAACCGCTGTTCAGGCGTGATCGTCGGGTCGATCACGAGGAGGGGCTGGTTGCGCACCGTATCGGAGAGCCGCAGCAACAGGGCGGCGATGATCCAGTTGGCGACGAGAGACGAGCCCCCGGCCGCGAGGAACGGTGTTGTGAGGCCGGTGAGCGGGATGACACGCGTGACGCCCCCGATGACGACGAACACCTGCAGCGCGATCACGAACGCGAGGCCGACGCCCAGCAGGCGACCGAAGTCGTCTTGCCCCGCGAAACCGATGCGGAAGCCCCGCGCCACGAACAGGAGGTAGAGGGCGAGAATCGCGAAGAGCCCCACGAGCCCGAGCTCCTCGCCAAGCGCGGAGATGATGTAGTCGCTCTCGGAGAGCGGGGTGAGGTCGGGGCGGCCGCGGCCGAGCCCCGTGCCGATGATTCCGCCGTCTGCGAATCCGAAGAGTCCCTGCACGAGCTGGTAGCTGCCGCCGATCGCCTCGTAGTTCTCGGTGCTGAACGGGTCGAGCCAGGCGTCTACGCGACCGCCCACGTAACTGAGCAGACGGCTCGCCACGAACGCGCCCGTACCGAAGAGGGCGAGGCCCAGCACGATCCAACTCGACCGCCCGGTCGCGACATAGAGCATGACGAGGAAGAGACCGAAGTAGAGCAGGGCGGTACCCAGGTCGCGCTGAAACACGAGAACGAGCATCGAGGCGGCGAAGACGACAAGGATGGGCCCGAGGTCACGAGCCCGCGGAAACTGCATACCCAGCACGCGCCGCCCCACCATCGAGAGCGAGTCGCGCGCCGTCACGAGGTACCCCGCGAAGAAAATCGCCAACGCGACCTTTGCGAGTTCCCCGGGCTGGAACGAGAACGGACCCAGCTCGACCCACAGTCGGGCGCCGTTCTTCTCCGTGCCGATGATGGGAAGCATCGGCAGGATGAGCAGCACGATGCCCGTGAACATGGCGACGTAGCGGTAGCGCTGCAACACACGGTGGTTGCGCACGATGATGAGCACCGCGCACGCGATCACGATCGCGAGAATCGTCCACACGATCTGGCGCACGCCCAGGTTCTCCCAGCCCGAGAGCTTGTAGTAGAGGTCGATGCGGTAGATCATCGCGACGCCCAGCCCGTTGAGCAGGGTGATGATCGGCAGGATGAGCGGGTCGGCGTCGGGTGCCACGATGCGCAGGGTGAAGTGCATGACGAGCACGAAGATTCCGAGGATGCCCGTGAGGGCGATGACGGTCGTGTCGAGCTGGTTGAGCGCGCCGAGCTGCACGAGCACGACGGCTCCGATGTCGATCGCGATCGCGAAGATCAGCAGTACGAGCTCGAGGTTGCGCAGCCGAGCAGGCACCCGGAGCTTCAGCCGGATGCTCGAGGTGAACGTCGCGCGCGCGCCCGCGTCAGGGTGTTCGGGCATCCGACAACTGGTCCACTATTCGGTGTGCCGCCTCGAGGGTGTCGGCGTTGATGGTCGCCTCGACGCTCGCACGCTGGTAGGCGGGAAGTTCATCGAGGCGAATGGTGGTGGCCTCGTAAACGTGGGAGAGCTTGAAGGGGCCGATGTCCTGCTGCACGCCCTGGTAGATCGCGACGGTGCCGTTGTTCTCACCGATGTAGTAGTGCCGCTGCGTGAACTGGTAGCCCAGCACGAGCGCCGTGACGATCGCGCCGATCGCGAGGGCGAGGAACACGAGCCACGTCGCGCGGCGGCGGCGCACACGGCGGCGGTCCTCCGCGATGAGCGCGTTGAGGTACTCATCTGACTCCGGCTCGAAGTGGCTGTCGTCGGTCTGCGTCGCCTTGAGGGGGTGCAGCAGAAGGCTGGGAAGCCGGATGCTGCGCCGCGCGCTGTCCGCCTCGAACTGCAGGGGCGAGGCCGCCGATCCCACCGTGAGGGGCGGGTGGTGACCCGAGTCCCCGGTCTCGTCGATGTCGACGAGTACCACCGTCACGTTGTCGGGCGCCCCCTGGTCGAGGCTCTCCTTGACGAGACGGTCGGCCGCAGCATCCGCCGAAGCGACCGTCTGCAGCACCGTCGAGATCTTGTCTTCGGCGACGTAACTGCTGAGACCGTCGGAGCAGATGAGCCAACGATCGCCGGGCTTCGTACGCATGACGGTTGTGTCGATCTCGGGGCTCGCGTCGACATCGCCGAGCACCCGCATGAGCACGGAGCGCCGCGGGTGCACCGCCGCCTCCTCGGGGGTGATGCGACCGCTGTCGACGAGCCGCTGAACGAAGGTGTGGTCGTTCGAGACCTGTTCGAGCGTGCCGTCACGAAAGAGGTAGATGCGGGAATCGCCGATGTGGGCGATCGCGACGTGATCGCCGACACGCAGGATGCCGCTGACCGTCGTGCCCATGCCCGTGAGTTCGCCATGCTCGAATACCGTCTCGGCGAGCAGCGAGTTGGCGGCGAGGAGGGCGGAGTGCAGCGCGAATTCGGCGTCATTGGGGGAGGTGTAGAGGCGGTCGGTCTCGGCGATGCGGTTCACCGCGATGGCGGAGGCGACGTCACCGCCCGCGTGGCCACCCATGCCGTCCGCGACGACGAAGAGGTAGTTGCCCGCGTAGCCAGAGTCCTGGTTGTTGGCGCGGATCTTGCCGACGTGGCTGACAGCCGCACTCTTGCCCGTAGTGGCCATTCACCTACCGCCGCAGTTCGAAGCTCGTCGTACCGATCTTGACCGGCGTGTTCAACGGCACGTTGGTGGGGACGATGACCCGCACGCCGTCGAGATACGTACCGTTGGTCGAGTCTAGGTCCTGGATAACCCAGCCGTCGTTCCACAGCAGGAGGCGGGCGTGGTGGGTGGAGGTGTAGTCGTCCCGAATGACGAGGCCCGATTCGCTCGAGCGACCGATCGTGAGCACCTCCTCGGGAAGATCGATTTCCAGGCCCTCCTTGGCCCCCGAGGTGATGACGAGGTGACGGGCTCCGAGCGATCCGGCCTGTGGCTGCATCGCCGGCTTCGGTGCGGGTGGTGCACTCGGGGACGGCGCCGGCGCGGTCGCGTAGGGCGTCGAGGCAACGACCGGCGCGGGCATCCGCCGCACCTTCTGACCGAAGAGGTCGGAGCGCAGCGCGTAGACGATCGCGAAGACGAAGAACCACAGAATCGCGAGGAACGCGACCCGCAGCAGCAGCAGAGTGAGTTCGCCCACTAGAACCCGCTCGGCATTACGGTCGTACCCGGATCGCGCGGTTCGTTGCGCAGATCGGCGAACTGATCGACGTCGGACGACTGGGCGAGCACTCGGAAGACGATACGCGTTCGACCGATGTCGATGACGGAATCTGGCGCGAGTGGCGCTTTTGCGACGGGTTGGCCGTTGAGCTGCGACCCGTTCGTGGAGCCCAGATCGTTGACCTGAGCGCGGGTGCCGTCCCACAGGATCTCGACGTGCTTGCGGGAGATGCCGGAGTCGTCGACGGTGATGTCGGCGTCGCTTCCCCGGCCGATGATCGTGTGCGATCTCGTGATCGGGTAGCGCTTGCCGGCGATGTCGAGCACGGGAGTCCACGAGACGGTGCCTTTGACGTTGACCGACTCGATGTCGATCATGCCCTGGCTGAGTCGCGGGTCTTCGGCGAGCGAGATGGAGATGCCGCCGGGGAACGAGTAATGCTGGGCGGCCGCGTGGGACTGCACAAGTTGGGTGAGCTCGTCGAGGAGGGTCTGGCCGAGTCCGGTCATCCGCTCGTAGTCGCTGCGGCTGAGGCGTACGACGAACTTGTTGGGAACCAGGATGCGGTCGCGCGCGACCACCGCCGCCTTGGTGTCGAGCTCGCGTCGAAGGGCCGCGGTGATCTCGACCGGCTGCAGACCACTCTTGAAGGTCTTCGCGAAAGCGCCGTTGACGGCGCGCTCGAGACCCCTCTCGAAGTTGTCTAACAGGCCCAAGACTCTCCCCAGTTCTCTAGAGACGGTGCAACACGATGTTAGCCGCTGGGCTTGTGAGGGGCCTGTTGGCGTGACATCGGATGCTCGGAGCGGCTGTATCGCGTGATAATCTCGCTGCGGTACGCGCGAGTGGCGAAATTGGCAGACGCGCACGGTTCAGGTCCGTGTGCCCGTAAGGGCATGGGGGTTCAAGTCCCCCCTCGCGCACCGAATACAAAAGGCCGTCCTTCGGGGCGGCCTTTTGTATTCGATGCCCGCGGGCGTCGCCTTGAACGGTCTGGGGTCCCCGCCCCGCAGTCCGGACTGTTGTCTTGCAACAGGCCGGCGGCTGGGTGGGGCGTCAAGTCCCCCCTCGCGCACCGAATACAAAAGGCCGTCCTTCGGGGCGGTCTTTCTGCGTTTCGTTCGCGCGAAACCGCCCGTTTCCGCGAGCGGAGGGGGCGAAATGGCGCGAGTGAGGGCATCCACTTTCCGTACGCTGGGTGGATGAACGGGGACGACGCCGAGGGTGGCGAGGCCGCCTGCCTGCTGCACCGCGTGTGTGCCGAGTGCGGGGCCATGCTCGAGGGCGGCGCGAGTGAGTGCTGGCGCTGCCGGAAACGCCTGCTGCCAAGAGAGGTTGCCGCCCTCTACCCCAGCGCCGCCGAGTCGTACGAGGGCCACCTCTCGGTCGACACCGAGCGGGAGTACCGCGTCATGGGCGACCGCAGGCATGAGCGCGGTGCGCTGGTGCGCGATGACGGTAGCTTCGCCGCCATGGACTGGATGCCCCACCGCGAGCCCCTCGAGATGTGGACGACGAACAGTCTGCACGCGATCGTCGCGGATGCGACGCGAAGTGCGCCGCTCTACGCGATGACTCCGGGCATCACCTGGAGGCACCCGCTCGCGCTCGAGCGTGCAACGCTGCCTCCCGGATTCGAGCGCACTCAACGCGGCGCCACGACCGTCATCACGTGGGGTGACGGTGCGTGGTGGATGGCGTGCACGGCCCCCGAGCCCATGCCGTCGATGCTCGTGGCGGTGAGCGTGTGGGTTGCGTATAGCGTGAGAGAGATCATCCACTCGCTTACCGAACCGCCCGGACCGATCGGCATGGTGCCCTTCCGTCGGTTCGAGCGGATTTCGGCAGAGGAAGCACTGAGTACACGCCGATGAACCCCGACCTTCCCCCGTACCCCGTGAGCGTCGAGCCCGCGGGTGTGAACGGGGCGCTCGCCTTCGTCATCCTCGTCGCAACCCTCACCCTCGCGGTCGCGACCGTGCTACTCGTGCTGCGGTCGCGCCAGCGGGCCGCCGCAACCGAACAGAGAGTCGTGGTGCGGCAGACGGCGATCGCCGCCGCTGTCACGGTCGGAATCGTGTGGGCGCTCAACGCTGTCGTCGTCGGGGCGATCAACAGCGCGGCGGTCGAGTCGGCGCGCTCAGCCAACTACGCCGCGATCCTCGCCTACAACCGCGCCTATGCGAACGCGATCGAGGAGGTCTACGGCATCGACATCACCGCTGATGACGCCAACGCGCTCCTGTCGGGGGTCGAGGTGCAGACGACGCTGCCAGACGGTGGGCCCGTGTCGATCATGCTCATCGACGAGTTTCAGCCCGAGGCCGGAATCATGGATGCCGACACCGAGCAACCCATCCCCACTCTGTAACCCGGCAGTTCGGGATTCGCGGGGAGACCGCCCGGCCGACACCGCAGCGCTAGGGTCGGGGCATGAACCGGTGGCCGAGGGCGGCGTTGCTGGCGCTCGGCATGGGCGGCGTCGGACCGTCGGCGGCCCGACTGCGGGTATCCGTCTCCGGCAAGCTTGTCGTGGTGACGGGCGCCTCGCGCGGCATCGGTGCGGCGACGGCGGGGCGGCTCGCGCTCGCGGGTGCTCGAGTGGTGCTGCTGGCGCGCTCGGCGCAGGCGCTCGAGGAACGGGCGGCACGCATCCGCGCTCGCGGGGGTGAGGCGCACGTCGTGGTGTGCGATCTGCGCGACACGGATGCTGCTGCGGCCGCGGCTCGCAGCATCCTCGATCTCGGCATCCCTGACATTGTCGTGTCGAACGCTGGCCACTCGATCCGCCGTGACCTCGTGGACTACGCCGACCGTTTTCACGATGTGACCCGCACCGCCGGGGTGAACTATCTGGGTCCCGTGGCGCTGCTGTTGGGTCTGCTGCCGGCGATGATGCACCGCGGATCCGGCCAGCTGGTGAGTGTCTCGTCAACGAGTGTGGCGATCCCGGCCCCCGGGTGGTCGGTGTACGGCGCGTCGAAGTCGGCGTTCGAGGCGTGGTTGCGCGCCGTCGCTCCCGAGCTCGCTGCGAGCGGGGTGACGACGTCGTCGCTGCGGCTGCCGCTCGTGCACACGGCGATGAGCGCGTCCACGTACTCGGGGGCACCGGGTCTGAGCGTGCGCGGTGCCGCGCAGTGGGTGTGTCGGGCGATCGTCGATCGTCCGCGGCTCATCTCGCCGTGGTGGGTGCGGCTCGGGGGAGCGATGGCCGACGCGGCGCCCGGGCTCACCGATCGCGTCGCCACCGCATACGTGAGGCGCCGCCGGTGAGGAGCACCGCACGACGCGGCCTCGCGGAGAGTCTCGACGATGTGCGTCGGGCTGGTCTCCTCACGGCGCTGCCCCGCCTGCTCGTGCACCGGGCCACCCTCAGCGGCGTCATCGCCTCGAGTGCGCGTCGGTGGCGCGACCACACCGCCATCGTGGATCACCGCGGAGCGCTGACCTATCGCGAACTCGACGAGCTCGTGACCGCGGCGTCACGCCACATCGCGCGGGGGGATCGCGTTCTGGTGACGAGCCGGTCGGGGCGCGAGACCCTCGTCGCCGCGGCGGCCGCGATTCGCGCGGGTGCCGACGCGGTCATGCTCGGGCCGGACGGCTCCGACATCGCGAAGCCACACCGCGGTCGCGGTCGGCTCATCCTGCTCACGTCGGGCACGACGGGCGAACCGACAGCGCCCCGGCGCGCCCCGCTCAACCCGCTCACCGTCTCGAGCCTGCTCGCCGCCATCGGGCTGCGCGAGGGTGAACGTGTTCTCGTGCTGCCGCCGGTGCACCACGGGCACGGGCTGAGCCTGACGACGGCGTGCCTCATGCTGGGGGCTCCCGCGGTGCTCGGGGGTGGTCTCGAACTCGACGAGCAGGTGGCGCTGGCGCGCGATGCCGGGGTGATCAGCGGTGTGCCGACTCAACTGTGGCGGCTCGCGGGGCATGCTGCCGCATCATCCCTGTCGCCTCGGCGCATCGTCTCGGGTTCGGGCCGGCTCTCGCCCATCCTCGCCGCGCGACTGCACGAGCTCTACGGGCCCGTATTCGTCGACTTCTTCGGAACCACCGCCGTCGGCACCGTGACCATCGCGACCGCCGCCGACCTCGCGGAGGCTCCCGGCACGGTCGGCCGCCCCGCCGCGGGCGTGCGGGTGAGCATCCGCGACGGTCTTGTGCACGTCAACGGTCGCCGCACCGGCGATCGCGGCTACCTGGATGATGCGGGCCGCCTGTTCCTGACGGGTCGGTCTGACGACCTCATCGTCTCCGGCGGCGAGAACCTCAGCCCCACGCGCGTCGAGGACTACCTCGCGGCGCACCCCGGGGTCGCCGATGTGCACGTGCGTGCCGTGCCGGATGAGGAGTACGGGCACCGCCTCGTGGCGCGCGTGGTGCTGCGGCCGGGTTTCGACGAGCCCACGGTGCTCGCGCACGTTTCCCGCGATCTCGGCCGTCACGCCGTGCCGCGCCTCGAACGCGTGGAGAAGATCGAGCGCACGGCGACCGGCAAAGTGAAACTCGTCGCGCCCCCGCGGAAACCCCCGCGAGAATAGGCTGCCGCCATGACACTGCCCGCCGGATACTCCCTGCGCACGCCCGTCGAGGCCGATCACCCCCGCATCATCGAGGCGATCCCGGTGTGGTGGGACACCCCGAACAGCGCGACCGTGCACCTCATGCTGCCGCGACTGTTCCTGCAGTTCTTCACGGAGACGAGCGCGGTGGTCGAGGACGAGAACGGCGAACTCGCGGCCTTTCACGTCGGCTTCCTCTCACCGGACGACCCCCGCGTCGCCTACATCCACTTCGTCGGGGTGAGTCCGAGTGCACGGCAGGGAGGGATCGCGAAACATCTGTACGAGCGCTTCTTCGCGATGATGAAGGAGCGTGGGGCATCCGAGGTTCAGGCGATTACCGGTCCATGGAATCGGAGGTCGCAAGCGTTCCACGTCGCGATGGGTTTCGAGATGAGCGGCGATACCGACTTCGACGGGGTGCGCGGGTACGTCGACTACGACGGCCCCGGTGAGCCCCGCGTGAAGTTCGTGCGCCCCCTATAAAGGGTGCTTGTACCCCAATGGACTACCGCCCATACTGGCGGCATGAAGACTCTGCGCGTTCTCGCGACCGCCGCCCTTGCCGTTTCTGCCACGTTCGGCCTTGCCGCGTGTTCGCCGTCCCAGGTGCTGCCGCCGGTCATGGTCAACGTCAACGACCTGCAGGGCAAGACCGTCGAGGTGCACATGGCCACGGTCATCTCGATTGACACCGAGAGCCTCGCCGTCGACAGCTACACGGCAGAGATCGCGGACCCGTCGGTCGTCGAGTTCATCCAGGGCCGCGAAGACGGCTCAGCCACCTTCAACCCCGGCTTCAAGCCGCTCAAGGTCGGGGAGACTGAGGTCACGCTCACGAACGCACAGGGGGGCATCCAGCCGCTCGAGTTCACGATCAAGGTTGTGCCTGCGCCCGCGGGTGGCAACGTGCTGGGCGGCGACGGACGTTAGTTCTTTCGCGCGAGCTGTCAAGGCAGTAGCGCGCCCGGCGGGGAGTGCTACGGTCGGCAAATGACCCGCATCGCCGCGGTGGCGCCCGTACTGCCGGAGTTCTCGTACACGCAGTCCGAGATCACCGCGGAACTCGCCCCACTCATCTCCCACGCGCCCGCCCGCCGCGCCGTGCTCGAGCGCATGCACGCCGCTAGTGGCATCGCAACGAGGCACACGGCGCTCGAACTCGAGCGGTATCGCACGCTTGGCGACTTTCGCGAGACCAACGACCTGTTCATCCAGGTGGCCACCGATCTCGCCGAACGAGCCCTGAGAACGGCCTTGGATGATGCGGGCCTCACCCCCCTCGACGTCGACTTCGTCATGTTCACGTCAGTCACCGGCATTTCGGCCCCGTCGGTGGACGCGCTGCTCGTGCAACGACTGGGGTTGCGTCCCGACGTGAAGCGCCTGCCGTCGTTCGGACTCGGCTGCGTCGGGGGAGCCGCGGGACTTGCTCGCGTGAACGACTATCTGGTCGGCCATCCGCGTCAGGTGGGCGTGTTGTTGAGCGTCGAGCTGTGCTCGCTCACCCTGCAGCGCGACGACGAGACGGTCGCCAATTTCGTCGCGACCGGGCTGTTCGGCGACGGGGCGACGGCCGTCGTGCTCGTCGGTGACGATCGGCCCGAGCCGGGCATCCGCATCGTCGACACGCGCAGTTCGTTCTACCCCGACACGACCGATGTGATCGGGTGGCACGTCGGGGGCACAGGCTTCGAGATCGTGCTCACCGCGGGAGTCGCCGACGTGATCGAGCGGCACTTTCCCCTGGAGGTCGCGGCGTTCCTTGCCGACAACTCGCTCACGATCGACGGTGTCGATGCCTGGGTGGCTCACCCCGGCGGCCCGCGGGTGCTCGACGCGTTCGCGCACTCCCTCGACCTGCCCCCCGAGGTGTTCGCCGCCAGCTGGGCCTCGCTCGACCGTGTCGGCAACCTGTCGTCGTCGGCAGTGCTGCACGTACTCGCCGACGTGATGGCAGCCGGCCAGCCCGCCGCGGCAACGGGCCTGCTGTTCGCCCTCGGCCCCGGCGTGAGCGCCGAGTTCGTGTTGTTGGAGTGGTCGTGAGCGCCGCCCTCTACACCGTCTTCATCGTTCTGACGGGATTCGAGCGTCTCGTCGAGCTGGTCATCTCGCGCCGTAACGCCGGTCGCGCCTTCGCGCGCGGCGGTCGCGAGTACGGCCAGCGGCATTTTCCGTGGATGGTCGTGCTGCACACCGGACTGCTTGCCGCGTGTATCGCCGAGGTGTGGCTGCTCGGTCGTCCGTTCATCCCGCTGCTCGGATGGCCCATGCTTGCGATCGCGATCCTCTGCCAGGTGGGTCGCTACTGGATCATTCGGTCTCTCGGCGAGCAGTGGAACACGCGCGTGATCGTCGTTGCGGGGGCCACGCGCGTCACGAGCCGCGGCCTCTACCGCTGGTTCCGTCACCCCAACTACTGGATTGTCGTCATCGAGGGGATCGCGCTTCCGCTCGTGCACACCGCGTGGATCACCGCGATCGCGTTCACGGTGCTCAACGCCGTGTTGCTGCTGGGGTTCCGCCTCCCCGTCGAGAACCGGGCCCTTCGCGAGCTGCGATGAGCGCGTCTTCGACGCACACGGATGCCGATGTGCTCGTCGTCGGCGCGGGTCCGGTGGGTCTCGCCGCGGCTATCGAGGCACGGTTGGCCGGACTCTCGGTCGTGCTCGTCGACCCGCGCGACGGCACCATCGACAAGGCCTGCGGCGAGGGCCTCATGCCGGGCGCGCTGCCCCTGCTGGTTCGACTCGGCGTCGAGCCCCAGGGGATGCCGTTGCGGGGGGTGTCGTACCGGCAGGGTCGACGACGCGTCGATCACCTCTTCGCCTCGGGTGCCGGACGGGGGGTGCGGCGTACGACACTGCACACGGCGCTCGCCGCTCGAGCCGCGGAACTCGGTGTCGAGCGGGTGGCGGGCAAGGTCGAGCAGGTCTCACAGGATGGCGCGGGCGTGGCGGCGGCGGGCATCCGGGCATCGTGGATGATCGCCGCCGACGGTCTGCACTCCACGGTTCGTCGGCTCGTGGGCCTCGACCGCACGGTGCGCGGGTCGGGGCGCTTCGGGTTGAGGCGGCACTTCCACGTCGAGCCGTGGGACGAACTCATCGAGGTGCACTGGGCTCGGTCGGCCGAGGTCTACGTGACTCCCGTCGAGCCGGGACTCGTGGGAATCGCGGTGCTGGGGGAGCGCCGCACCGACTTCGACGCGGTGCTCGCGTCACTGCCGCAACTGGCTGCGCGACTGGATGATGCGGCGCCAGCCACCCCGGTGCGGGGTGCCGGCCCGTTCCGGCAGCGGGCGGCCGCACCATCCGCGGGTCGTGTGCTGCTCGTGGGGGACGCCTCGGGATATGTGGACGCCATCACGGGCGAGGGTCTGCGGCTCGGATTCGACGAGGCGCGGGCGGCTGTCGCGGCGATCACCGGCGGACCGGCCTACGACGCGGAGTGGCGGCGGGTGACCCGGGACTTTCGTCTGCTCACCTCGGGTCTCGTACGCGCGGCGACCTCCCCGCTGCGCGCGGGGATCGTGCCGACGGCGGTCGCGCTGCCTCGTGTGTACGGCGCGGTCGTGGAGCGCCTCGCGCGGTAACGGTGGTTGAGTAGCGCGCAGCGCGTGGGCCCACGCGCCGGAACCGGTCGCTACTGGGCCGCCGGGGTCGCAGCCGACTTGCGGCCGCGGATCACGAAGCCGAAGGCCGCGGCGATGAAGAACATCAGCACGCCGTAGACCGCGCCGGGCAGCGACATCTCGAAGTTGTTGAGGGCCGTCTGCGCGATGACGATCGCGAGCGTCGCATTGTGGATGCCGATCTCGAACGAGCTCGCGATGGACTGCTCGCGGCTCACCTTGAGCAGCCTCGGGATGAGAAAACCGAGGGTGAGGCTCACGAGACAGAACACGATAGTGACTCCCGCGAGCGCGGCGAAGTTCTCCATGAGTGGCGTGAGGTTGGCAACGACGGCTCCCGCGATGACGATCACGAGGATGATGACCGACGCGATGCGCACGGGCCTGTCCATGCGGTCGGCGAACTTCGAGTTTGCGCGGCGCACGAGCATGCCGAGCGCGACGGGCACGAGCACGATCGCGAAAACCTTGAGTGCTTCGACGAAGTCGATGCCGAGCTGGCCGTCACCGGGCTGGAAGTACGCGATCGACAGGTTCACGATGAGCGGGAGCGTGAGCACCGAGATGACCGAGTTGATCGCCGTGAGACTGATGTTGAGCGCGATGTCACCGCGGAACAGGTGGCTGTAGAGGTTGGCGGTGGTGCCGCCGGGGCTTGCCGAGAGCAGCATCATTCCGACCGCGAGCACGGGCGGGAGATTGAAGAGGATGACGAGCCCGAAGCACACCGCGGGCAGCAGGATGATCTGGCAGACGAGCGCGATGACCACCGCTTTGGGATGCTTCGCAATTCTCGCGAAGTCCCCGAGCGTCAGGCTCAGGCCGAGGCCGAACATGATGATGCCGAGGGCGACGGGCAATCCGATGGTTGTCAACGCTGATCCCATGCCAGCAGTGTGGCGGGGATTGCTCGCCTTCGCTAGTCGGGTCTCGACTCCGCTCGACCACCGGGCGAGTCCGCTCGACCACCGGTGGCGGCGAGCAGGCTCGTGAGGCCGTCACGGATTCGCTCGAGCTCGGGGATCGACATCCCGAGGCGCTCCACGATCTTGCCCGGCACCTGCTCTGCCCGCGCCCGCAGCGCGTGGCCCGCCTCGGTGAGATCGACGTCGAGGGCGCGCTCGTCGCGCGGGTTGCGGGTGCGGGTGATGAGCCCGGCGGATTCGAGGCGCTTGAGCAGGGGCGACAGGGTCGGGGGTTCGAGATGGAGGGCGTGGGAGATATCCCGGGCGGTGCGGGGGCTGCGCTCCCAGAGCGCGAGCATCACGAGGTATTGGGGGTGGGTGAGGCCCATCGGCTCGAGCACGGGGCGATAGACGCCGATGACGCTGCGGCTGGCGGCGGCGAGGGCGAAGCACACCTGGCGGTCGAGGGCGAGGGGGTCATCATCCATTTAGTTAGTGTACTATCGATTCGTGGCCGAAGAAACTAAGCGCAGATGGTGGGAGAAGCTCAATCGAGCTGTTTTCCCGTTCATGGGGCCGGCGCAGCTCGGCCCGTTCGGCGAAGAGCCGCTGCCCCCGACTGGTCCCAAGCCGTGCCCGCTGTGCGGTCAGGCGATGGATGCCCACACCTTCGAGCGCAGCCAGGATCGGCACTCCACCCGAATGCACTGCCCGGTCTAGGTTTCGATACGGCCTTCGGCCTACTCAACCACCGGGGTTTCGATACGCCGCCTGCGGCGCTCCTCAACCACCGAGGAGGCGACGCTGCAGCTGGGCCGGAGTGTCGACAACCGCGATCGAGCCGACCTCCTCCGCGGGTGCGCCGTACCCCCAGCGCACGAAAACGGTAGGCACGTCATGCTCGGCCGCACCCAGCACGTCGTGGTGACGGTCGCCCACGAGTACCGGACGCGTGATGTCGGATCCGAACGCGACCAGCCGGTCGAGTGCCTCCGCGACCACATCGGCCTTCGCGCTGCGCACCTCATCGTCGCTCGCGCCCGTGACGACATCGAAGAAGCTCAAGAGCTTGAAGTGCTCGAGGATGAGCTTGGCGGGAAACTCCGGCTTCGACGTCGCGAGCGACAGCGGAATGTCGGAACGGTGGATGGCGTCGAGCACCTCCAGCACGCCGGGGTACAGGGTCGCGTTGAAGACGCCCGTGCGCAAGTACTCGCCTCGGTAGATCGCCAACGCCTCCTGCGCGCCCTCGGCGGAGAAACCCGCGCGCTCGCGGAAGGAATCGAGCAGCGGTGGGCCGACGTACGCAACCAGCTCAGCCGCAGACGGGACAGGCAGGCCCAGCTGCTCGAACGTGTAGGCGAGCGTTGCCGTGATGCCGGGAGCGGAATCGACGATCGTGCCATCGAGGTCGAACAGGATGCACGAGAAGTCGGAACTCACCGCGCAAGCCTAACCGCGCGCGACTTCAGAAAAGTCGGGAGTCTGCATCGTCGAGACCGCGCATCGCGTCGTAATCGAGGAGAAGACAGCGGATGCCGCGGTCGTGGGCCAACGTGCGGGCCTGCGGCTTGATCTCCTGCGCGGCGAAGACTCCCGCGACCGGCGCGAGCAGCGGGTCGCGGTTCATGAGCTCGAGGTAGCGCGTGAGCTGCTCGACCCCGTCGATGTCGCCGCGACGCTTGATCTCGACGGCGACGCTGCGGCCCTCGGCATCCGTCGCGAGGATGTCCACGGGTCCGATCGCCGTCATGTACTCGCGGCGCACCAACCGATACCCGTCACCGAGCAGCTCGATCTGTTCGGCGAGAAGTTTCTGCAGGTGGGCTTCGACGCCGTCCTTTTGCAGGCCGGGGTCGACGCCGAGCTCGTGGGAGGTGTCGTGCAGGATCTCGTGGATCGACACGACGAGCAGGTCGGCGGTCTTCGCCTGCGCGACCCGCCAGATCTCGGTAACCCCGGCCTCCCGCTGGTCGTCGTCGGGCTGCATGACGGCGAGGGTGCACGGCGGGCTCATCCAGTTGAGCGGCTTGTAGCTCAGCGAATCGGAGTGCACGAGCAGGCTGCCATCCGCTTTGACGACGAGCAGTCGCGTGGCGAGCGGCAGGTGCGCGCTCAGCCGGCCCGCGTAGTCGACGGAACACCGGGCAATGACGAGACGCACGGCGTCGAGTCTAGAGGGGCGGTCTCCTATGTACCGAGGCGCGAGCGCAGTATCCCCAGCTGCTCGCGCCCGAGCAGCGCCCACGGTCCTGCGGGGTTGATGACGAGTCCCTCGAATGGCGGCTCGAGTGCGTCGTCGACGATGCGGGCGATATCGATCGTCGCGAACGCGTCACCCGTGCTGCGGGCGGCGACCTCCGCCGCTGAGGTGAACGCGAGTCGCACGGGCTTGCCCTCGGGTGAGGTCGACGTGCGCACCTCGACCGACTTGTCGGGGTGCTCGATCACGGCATACATGAGGGTCCCTCCAGCCGCGAGCGCGTCGAGCACGTCGGAGGGCCTGCCGGCGGTCGCGTTCTTCACGGCGTCGTTGCGCGCGTTGCGCAGCACGAAGTCGATGTCGTGAAGGGAAACCCCGCAGGTCGGTCCGGCCGGGTCGATGTACACCCACCCGTAGCCCTGGGCTTGGGCGAACTCCATGAGCCCGCCCGCGGGCTGGCCCATGGTCGTCGCCGGCTCGCCGGGGTGCATCCGCTGCGCCTCCTCCTGCCGCGTGAAGGCGAAGAGGGCGCGCTCGCCGTTGGGACCTTTCCCCTCGTGAAAGTGGAAGCGCGAGCCCGCTGCGATCGAGGTGCCATCCTCGGTCATGGTGATCTCCGAGCCCGTGGAGTCGAGCAGCAGGTCACCCTGAAAGCAGTTGCGCACGACCTCGAGGTAGCTGGACTGCTCCGCCTTGGCCGCGAAGGCGGCGACCGCGGCACGCAGCGGAATGTTGTCGACGAGCCCCATCGACCCAGCCTAGCTAGGGGGTGGGTGTGCTGTTCGTGGCGTCACCCGGGTCGGCGAAGGGGTCCACCTTCGTCGCGGTTGCGCGGTTCGGTTCGCGCGCGCTGCCCGCGACGATCGCCCCAACGGCGCACAGTACGAGCACGACCAGCAGGGCGTTGAGGATGCCGACGTGCTCGCCGAGGAATCCGATCACCGGCGGGCCCACCAAGAAAGCGAAGTACCCGATGGTCGCGACCGCGCTCACGCGGGCCGCCGCGGTCTTCGGGTCATCCGCTGCCGCCGACATCCCGATGGGGAATCCGAGTGCAGCGCCGAGCCCCCACGTGACCGCGGCGATCATCGCCACGACCGGGTTGGGTACGAAGATGATCACGAGCAGCGACGCCGTGGCCAGCACGAAGGATGCCCGCAGCACGGGAACCCGCCCGAACCGGTTCAGCAACACGACGCCACCCAGGCGCCCGACCGTCATGGCGGTGACGAAGATTCCGAAGACGAGGGCGCCGGTCGCGTTATCCACGCCGTGCCCGTCGACCATGGCGAGGGCCAGCCAGTCGTTCGCGGAGCCCTCCGCGAAGGCCGCACTCAACACGAGCACTCCGATGAGCAGGGTGCGCGGGTCTTTCCAGATCGCGAGGCGCCCGCGCCAGGTCTTCGAGTGGTCGTCGTCGGGAACGGGCTCCTCGCCCTCCTCGATGACATGCTCCGACTGGATGAGGCGAACCACCGCGACCGCGACGACGACGATCACGAGCGCCATGATCCCCGTGTGTACCGCGATGGGCACGCCCGCCAGTTCGGCGAGGGCGCCGAGTCCCGCGCCGATCATGGTGCCGAAGCTGAAGAAGGCGTGGAAGACGGGCATGATCGCCCTGCGGAGGGTGCGCTCATTGGCCGCCCCCGAGACGTTCATGGCCACGTCGGTTATTCCCGAAGCGAAACCGAAGACGAAGAGGCCGCCAAAGGTGAGAGCGAAGACGGGCCCCACCGTGGCGCCGAGTCCCGAGACCGCGAGGCCGACCGCGGTGACGATGAGGCCGAGCAGCATGGTCGTGCGTGCCCCCAGGCGCGCGACGATGTGGCTCGAGAAGACAAGACCAATGACAGACCCCGCGGCGATCGCGAGGATGAGCACGCCGACCTGATCGATGCGAATCTCGAGCGCGTCGCGCACCGCGGGCAGCCGCGACACCCAGCTCGCCATCGCGAGTCCGGGGAGCATGAAGACCACGAAGATCGCGTTGCGCCAGTTGAGCGCCTGACGGCGGCTGAGGCCGCCCGCGTACGTCTCCGGTTCGGTGGTGGTCATGAGGTCCCTTGGGCAGTGCTCGTGCTCGTCGTGTGAGGCGGGGTGTCAGGTGTCGATTCGATTGGACCAAGCTACAACCTCGTCATCGGGCAGTTCGCGACCGAGCTGTGCGCGGGCGGCACCGCCGGGCCGCCTCTCGGAAACCCGCAATAGGCTGGAGCGCATGACTGCGCTGAGCTCTGGAATCGTCACGGAAGACCTCGATGAGGCGGTACGACCGCAGGACGACCTTTACCGTCACGTGAACGGCAAGTGGATCGAGCGCACCGAGATCCCCTCGGACAAGGCGCGCTACGGCTCGTTCATCGTGCTCGCCGAAGAGAGTGAGAAGGCCGTGCGCGACATCATCATGGAATCGCAGTCGGCCGACCCCGGCACGGAGGCGCGCAAAGTGGGCGACCTATACGCGAGTTTCATGGATGAAGCGCGAGCACAGGCGCTCGGGGCGAAGCCGATCGAACCCCTGCTCGCGGAGGCGGCGGCCGTGTCATCCATCCCCCAGTTGCTCGCGACCCTCGGACGGTTGGAGCGCGGTGGCGCGCCCGGATTCTTTCAACTCTTCGTCGATAACGACCCCGGCAACCCCGAGCGTTACCTCGTCTTCATGGAGCAGGCCGGCATCGGCCTTCCCGACGAGTCCTACTACCGCGAGGAGAAGCACGCCGAAGTGCTCGGCAAGTACCGTGCCTTCGTCGAGCGGATGCTGACGCTCGCCGGGCTCAGCGACGCGGCCGCGCGTGCCGATCGCATCGTCGCCCTCGAAACCGAGCTCGCCTCCCACCACTGGGACAATGTCGCCAACCGCGACAGCGAGAAGACGTACAACCCCATGCTGTGGCAGGCCGCCAATGACCTGACGGGCGCGGTCGACATGGATGCGTGGCTGAACGCCATCGGAGTGCCCGAGCACTCCTTCGACGAGGTAGTCGTTCGCCAGCCCAGCTTCATGGCCGGGCTCGAGTCGGTGCTGCGCGATGAGAACCTCGAGGCCTGGCGCGACTGGCTGGGGTGGCAGGTGGTCCGCTCGAATGCCGCGTACCTGTCGCAGGACTTCGTCGAGGCGAACTTCGACTTCTACGGCCGCACCCTCTCTGGCACCCCTGAGCTGCGCGCCCGGTGGAAGCGCGGCGTCTCACTCGTCGAGGGCTCGCTCGGCGAGGCCGTGGGTCGCATCTATGTCGAGCGCCACTTCCCGAAGGGTGCGAAGGTGGCGATGGATGAGCTCGTCGCCAACCTCGTCGAGGCCTACCGTCAGTCGATCACCAACCTCGACTGGATGACTGAGGACACCCGCAAGGCTGCCCTCGCGAAGCTCGACAAGTTCACCCCCAAGATCGGCTACCCCGTGAAGTGGCGCGACTACTCGTCGCTGACGATCGACGCCGCCGACCTCATCGGCAATGTGCGGGCGACGAACGAGTACGAGTTCCAGCGCGAGCTGGGCAAGATCGGCAAGCCGCTCGACCGCGACGAGTGGTTCATGACGCCGCAGACGATCAACGCCTACTACAACCCCGGGTTCAACGAGATTGTTTTTCCGGCGGCCATCCTGCAGTTCCCCTTCTTTGACGAGACCCGCGATGCCGCGGCCAACTATGGGGCGATCGGCGCTGTCATCGGTCACGAGATCGGGCACGGCTTCGATGACCAGGGCTCGAAGTACGACGGCGACGGCAGGCTCATCGATTGGTGGACCCCCGCCGACAAGGAGGCTTTCGTGAACCGCACGAAGGCTCTCATCGACCAGTACGACGGCCTTGCCCCGCGGCAGGTTCCCGATCACAAGGTCAACGGAGCGCTCACGATCGGCGAGAACATCGGTGACCTCGGTGGTCTTTCGATCGCATGGAAGGCGTACCTGATCTCCCTTCCTAGGAATTCGGTTGGTGAGCCTGTCGAACCACCGGTGATCGACGGGCTCACCGGCGCGCAGCGGTTCTTCCTCTCGTGGGCGCAGGCCTGGCAGATGAAGGGACGCGATGAGGAGATCATCCGCCTCATCTCGATCGACCCGCATTCGCCCAACGAATTTAGGTGCAACCAGATCGTGCGCAACATCGACGAGTTCTATGAGACATTTGGTGTCACTGAATCCGATGCTCTCTGGCTTGACCCGAAGGACCGCGTCACCATTTGGTAACCACCGAACGCACCCGCGAACGCTGGGAGAAGGTCCGCGCGCCTCGCGCGGCCCGTCACTCAGGAACTGGGGATCTCGAAAACTTCTCCAGTACCTTCGCTGCGCTCGGAAAACTCGCCTACGAAGGCGCCCAGGTCTCGGCGAGCGCCGTCGACCTGAATTCGGGCAAAACGCTTCTCGCGATCGACGATCGAATCGTCTTGCCCACCGCGAGCGTCGGCAAGATCCTGCTGCTCATCGAGGTGTCGGCTCGCCTGACCTCGCGTGACTTCTCGGGCTTCGGCATTCTCGACAAGACGCCGCGCGATGCCGTGGGCGACTCGGGTATCTGGCAGCACCTGCAGGCTCCCTCGCTGCCCGTGGCCGACCTCGCCGCTCTCGTCGGCGCAACGAGCGACAACCTCGCGACGAACGTGCTGCTGCGACAGGTCGGACTCACGGCCGTGCGCGCCAGAACCGAGTCGCTCGGGCTCATGCGTACCGCGCTGCTCGATCTCGTGCGCGACAGTAGGGGTCCGGATGATGCGCCTCAACTGTCTGTCGGTTCCACCGCCGAACTGAGCTGGCTATTCGGCGCGCTCGCGCGCAACGAGATCGTGGATTCGCTCACGAGCCAGCGCGTGATGGGTTGGCTCTCTCTCAACAGCGACCTCTCGCTCGTGGCGAGCGCTTTCGGCCTCGACCCGCTGTCCCACCGCGGGGTCGACCACAACACTCTCTTGGTGAACAAGACGGGCACCGACTCTGGCGTGCGATCAGAGGCTGGTGCTCTTCGAGGCAGCAGCCGCGCGGTTGCCTACGCCGTCACGGTGCAGTTCAACGACGATGGCCTCGCGGCTCGGCTGCGCGTGCTCGACGCGATGCGCACTGTCGGCCTCGATCTGCTGGAGTATGTGCACTGAGAGTGGCGGTGTCCTCCTTAAGGTGGACCCCCCTTTTATGTGACTTGTCCACCTGTCTATGCACTCATAACCTGGGAGAGCGCTGATCTGTCGCGGGCCCGAACCCGCGATGGAACCCGAATCGGCGTAGTTTGCCCATCACTACCCGAGTGATCGATGTCGTGTTGGCCGAACTCCCTTACCCAGGAGATCGACCGTGCTCAAGAAGTTTCTTGCTGCTTTCGCAACCCTTTTTCTCGCCGTAGGACTGTCTGCAATAGCTGTTGCAGCGCCCGCTTCGGCGACTCATCCGAAGGTTTCCGGTAGTTACGTCTGTAACACCGAGACCGGCCTCTATGACATCACCTGGAAGGTGACGGGCGACCCGAGTTACCCGAATGCCGTCGGAACGGTGAAGAGCCAGACGCAGCCGACGACACCGACGTTCGTTGGCCTCACGGTTCAGGGCACCGGTTTCCAGGAGTCCGTGCAGAAGGGCGTCACGGCCGGAAGCTACGAGCAGAAGATCGTCGTCAACTGGGACGGAACCCACGACGCCGACGACAAGGCGACGGTCACCATCCCCAAGACTCCCGCGTGTGCCATCAAGCCGCCGGAGTGCATCCCGACTTCCGCGGTGACCTACACCTACGACCCCGCCACCAACAGCGGCGTCGTCACGGTCCCCAACGTTGCCAGCTCGACCGGCAAGCTCTGCGACCCGTTCTGGGTGACCGCCACCAGCTGGAAGTTCACGACTCAGTCCATCTGGCCGCAGATCATCGATCAGGTGAACCCGGTCGGCAAGATCGATAAGCCCGGTGACTACCCGTACGCGGCCACGGTCGCGTGTGGTCAGGGCGACATCTACGCGTCCTTTACGGGTGAGCCCGTCGTCGGCACCTACCTGACCGCTCCCGGCACCCCGTTCGAGGACACCTTCCTGCACCAGATGGGCTTCACCGGACCGAACCCGACGTACATGCAGAACGACCCCGCGTGCGCGAAGGTCGACCCCAAGGTCGACTACCGCCTCGGCGCGTGCTACCCGAACGGCAGCTTCTCGTCGAAGAACCTCTACCTGATCTTCGACAACACCAACTCGACCGTCCCCGTCACCTTCTCGGTACCCGGCGCCATCGATGTGACATCGCCGGTCAGCCCGCAGCCGTCGATCACGCGAGTGGTTCCGGCCGGTCAGAAGATCGAGGTCGAGACGACACCGGTGTGGGATCAGGGTGTGAGCTACGTCGTTGAGCTGAGCGGTGTCTACGGTCAGAGCCTCCAGAACCTCGACATCGTCGTTCCCGCGTTCGTCGGCTGCCTCGAGGTCACCCCGGGTGACCCCAGCCACACCGACGAGACCTGCGTCGCGGGCAGCACCACGCCGGTCGGCGGCTCGATCACGGTCGGCCTCGAGACGGGTCTTACCTACACGCTCGATGGACCGGGCACGAAGTACGACGGCGTCATCACCAAGAAGACCACGACGGGCCTGCCCGCCGGTGACTACCTCGTCTCTGTGTCCGCTAACCCCGGATACGTGCTGACGGGTGCCGACAAGTGGCCGTACACGATCACCGTGGTCAAGGCTGACTGCACCATTCCTGCCCTCGCGATGACCGGATCGAGCCCCGTTCTCGGTCTCGGAGTCATCGGTGCCCTGCTCGTGCTCGGTGGTGTCGGCTTCGCAGTCGCTCGCCGTCGCATCGCAGCAGCCCGCGCCGAGTAGTCGAGGAAGGGCCGCGCAGCTGGGTAAGGCCGCGCGGTGAGGGTACTGCCCGGTGTTCCCCCACCCCGGGCAGTACCCTCCTCAAGCATCCGCTTGTACCCCGTTTAGTCCCCCATATATCGGACGCCCCCACTTTTGGAGCGTTGTCCTCAATGTGGGGGACTCGTACAGTCATTCGTGGCGCTCCTGCCGACCCATACCCGAGGGGTCGGCAGGGCGGGAACCCGAACCCGGCGCCAGGCCTACCGAGGGCAATTACCCGTGCCCAGCATCGCGCCCGCGCGCAGTTTTACCCGATGTTCGCGTTCGCCAGAGCCGCCGTCGTCACCGAGGGCAACGCCACCTAGACCCGCCGCGGAAGTGACGCGGCAATCTCGAACGACCTTGCCGACGTCGGTCGCGCCCCCGTCTATCGCGATCAAGTCATGGAGAGCTCCCACTGGGCTCGTCCTCTTTGTGGGAATATTGGAGCCTCGATCGGCTCTGATAGGCAGGGTGCCGACTTACCGCAAGGAGCGCGAGCGAGTCCGCGCTCACCCGCAGGCACAGGACGCAATACCCCGCGAAGCCCCAAACCCGTGCGCGACCGAGTAGTAGCCTCGGCTCATGACGCCGAGGTCGCTCCCGCCCGCACGTAAGGGATTCATCGCGCTCTACGCGATCGGATACGTGGGAGCGTATGTGGCCCTCATCACGCCCGTCGCCACAACGCTCGCACTCAAGGTCGGCGAACTCGACCCGGCCGGCAAGGAGACGAGCCTGGGTGTCATCAGCGCGATCGGGGCTCTCGTCGCCATCGTCTCCAACGCGCTATCGGGCGCTCTGAGTGATCGCACCCGATCGGGTCTGGGGCGACGTAGACCCTGGATCATCATCGGAGCACTCGGTGGCGTGGTCGCGCTCGCGATCGTCGGATTCGCCCCGACCCTCGTCGTCGTGACGATCGGCTGGATCCTGTCGCAACTGTTCCTCAACATGGTGCTCGCAGCCCTGCAGGCGTTGCTTCCCGACCAGGTTCCGATCGAACAGCGGGCTCGGGTCAGTGCGGTGTTGGGTATCTCCCAGCAGGTCTCGCCCCTCGTTGGTATCGGTATCGCGTTCGGGGTTCAGGCCGCCGGTGGGGGCATCGGACTCATGTTCCTCGTGCCCGCCCTCGTGGGTGCCGCGATGCTCATCCTGCTCGTCGCCCGCATCAAGGATGTCGAGCACGCCGACCTGGGTCCCTTCTCCTTCGCGGAGTTCATCGGCAACTTCCGCATCGAGAAGGGCAAGCGCTACGACTTCGGCTGGGCGTGGTTCGGTCGTTTCTTCGTGATCCTCGGTTTCGCCGTCTACACGACGTACCAGGTCTATTTCATCGGCGACCGTCTCGGCGTCTCGGGCAGCGACGTCGTGCTCATGCAACTCATCGCACTGCTCATCTTCTCCGCGGTTCTGACCGTGAGCGCTATCGTTTCCGGTCGACTATCCGACCGCACGGGTCGCCGTAAGCCGTTCGTCTTCGCGGCAGCCGCGATTGTCGGGGTGGGCTTGACGATGCTGGGCTTCACCACCACCCTGCCGTTCTTCTTCGCCTCCGCAGCGGTCATGGGCGTGGGAATCGGGGCGTTCTTCGCCGTGGACCTGGCGCTCCTCACCGACGTACTCCCCGACAAGGAGCACAAGGCGGCCAAGGATATGGGCATCTTCAACATCGCCAACTCGCTGCCGCAGTCGGTCGCACCGGCGATCGCGCCGCTCTTCCTGAGCATCGGGGGCGGCGGCAATACTGAGCCTGCCAACTACACCGCCCTGTTCATCGCGGGCGGCGTGTTCGCCGTCATCGGTGCCCTGCTGATCTCACCGATTCGCGCCGTAAAGTAGGCGAATGTCCCCGCAGACCGACCCGCAGATGTCGCAACTCACCCTCGCCGAGAAGGCATCGCTGGTGGTGGGTGCGGCGTTCTGGGAGACGGTCTCGGCTGGCAGCATCCGCTCGATCATGATGACTGACGGACCCCATGGCTTACGCAAGCCCATCGGCGGCGGCGACCACCTGGGGCTCGGCGACAGTGTGCCGGCGACGTGCTTTCCCCCCGCGGCCGGTATCGCGTCGAGCTGGAACCCTGCCCTTCTCGAGCGGGTCGGCGCGGCGATCGGCCAGGAGGCGCTCGAGCAGGGCGTGGCGGTGGTGCTCGGGCCGGGCGTCAACATCAAGCGCTCTCCGCTGTGCGGGCGCAACTTCGAGTACTTCAGCGAAGATCCGCTCGTCTCTGGGGAGCTCGGTGCGGCCTGGGTGCGCGGTCTGCAGTCACGCGGGGTCGGTGCCTCCCTCAAGCATTTCGCCGCCAACAACCAGGAGACCAACCGCATGACCGTGAGCGCGGAGGTGGACGAGCGCACCCTGCGCGAGATCTACCTTCCCGCGTTCGAACGCATCGTCACGCGCGAGCAGCCGTGGACGGTGATGTGCTCCTACAACAGGGTCAACGGCGTCTACGCCTCAGAGAACCACTGGTTGCTCACCGAGGTGCTGCGCGAGGAGTGGGGGTTCGAGGGGCTCGTCGTCTCTGATTGGGGCGCGGTCGACGAGCGCGTGCCAGCGCTCGTCGCGGGCCTCGACCTCGAGATGCCTGGGCCCCAGAAGGACTCGACGGATGCCGTCATCGACGCCGTCACCTCGGGAGAGCTCGACGAGGCCGTGCTCGACACGGCGGTCGCGCGGATTCGGGAGCTCGTCGATCGGGCCACCGGTGATCGGGCCACCGGTGATCGAGCGGAGTCGAGATCATCCGTGGGGGTCTCGACAAGCTCGACCACCGGGCTGCACCATCAGTTGGCCCGCGAGGCTGCTGCGGAGTCCATGGTGCTCTTGCGCAACGAGGGCGGTATCCTCCCACTCGCAACCGCTCAGTCGATCGGGGTGATCGGCGAGTTCGCTCGCACCCCCCGCATCCAGGGTGCCGGCAGTTCGCAAGTCATACCCACGCGCGTCGACACCGCCCTCGAGTCGATCGGGCAGCTCGCGCCCGTCGAGTTCGCGCCCGGCTACAGATTCGACCCTCGGGTCGACCCCGCACCGCTCATCGCGGAGGCGGTGGCGGTTGCGCGCCGCTCCGACACGGTGCTGCTGTTCGTGGGTCTGCCCGACGGCGACGAGTCCGAGGGTTACGACCGCACCCACCTCGGCCTCCCGCCCGCACACCTCGCACTCATCGAGGCGGTCGCTCAGGCCAACCCGCGCACCGTTGTGGTGTTGACGAACGGTGGTGTCGTCTCACTCGAGCCGTGGCATGACTCGGTTCCGGTCATCCTCGAGACCTGGCTGTTGGGTCAGGCGGGTGGGTCGGCGATCGCGGACGTCGTGTTCGGGCGCGTCTCACCCTCGGGTCGGCTCGCGGAGAGCATCCCGTTCCGCCTGCAAGACACCCCGAGCTACCTCAACTTTCCGGGTGAGAACGATGTGGTGCGCTACGGCGAGGGCGTCTTCGTGGGCTATCGGTACTACGAGACCGTCGACCTGCCGGTGCGTTACCCGTTCGGCTTCGGGTTGTCGTACACGTCGTTCGAACTCACCGATCTCGCGGCATCCAGTCGGGGTGCGGCCGTGACCGTCACGAACACGGGCGACCGTGCCGGGGCTCACGTCGTGCAGGTGTACGTCTCCGCGCCGAAGGGTGAGCTGGCGTCCCCGCGGCGCGAGCTGAGGGCCTTCGCGAAGGTCGCGCTCGAGCCGGGCGAGTCGGCGCGCGTCGAATTCGACTTGGATGATCGTGCCTTCAGCCACTGGGATACCCGCACCTCCTCGTGGGTCATGCCCGGCGGCGACTACCTGATCGAGGTGGCACACTCCGCGCACGACGTCGCCGCGAGCGCGACGGTGACCCGTCGTTCTCCCCGCCCCGGGCCGCTCACACTCGACTCCCGCATCGCCGACTTCCTGTCGCACCCGGTCACCGGTCCGATCCTCGCGCGTGCGGCGGGCGGTGCCGCCGAGCGCACGGAGGGCGGCACCTCGCAGCTCGACATGGTCGCGTCGATGCCGATGCGCCGACTAATGCGCTTCCCCGGTGTGGGCTCGTCGCTGTCGCAGTTGCCGCTACTCATCCGCCTCGCGAACAACCCAGTGGTGCGCGGCGTGGCGTCGCTGTTCCAGCGGCGCTGAGCGGCGCGGGCGTCGAGCCGCATCATCCGCCCCGCCGGGCCCGCCACTCGCGGGCGAGGATGCCGTAGACGCCCGTGTCGGCCCAGTCGCCCTTGAACATCATGTGTTCGACGAAGTGCGCCTCGTGCCGCATGCCGAGGCGCTCGCAGAGACGCACGCTCGGCTCGTTGCGGGGGTCGAGTTCGGCGTAGACGCGGTGCAGGTCGAGCAGTCCGAACGCGAGGTCGAGAATTGCGGATGCCGCCTCGCTCGCGTACCCCTGTCCGTGGAACTGCTTGTTCATCGCCCAACCGATCTCGCCCGTTTCATCGTCGGTGCTCGTGATCGTGAAGTACATGAGGCCGATGACGCGGCCGTCGGCGGTCTGCATGGCGGGCTGGATGTAGTCGCCGACCTTCTCGAGTCGGGTGGCCTTGCCCCACTCGGCCGACTTCTCGGCGACCTCCTCGCGCGTGCGGGGTTCGAAGAGCTGGTACCGCACGACGTCGGGGTCGGACTGGAAGGCGTGTACGTCGTCGAGATCGTCGGGAGTCATGACGCGCAGGGTGAGTCGCTCTGTACTGATGGGCTCGAAGTCGACGGCCTTCATGCGGGGCGCTCGGTTTTGCACCACAGGGTCACGACCTAATGTTATTCCCGTGTCCGCTCCCGACTCTCGTCCTTTCACGGTTATCGGCGGCGGCATCGGCGGGCTCGTCGTCGCTCGGCGGCTTGCGATGGCGGGCCGTTCGGTGCAGTTGCTCGAGGCCTCCGATCACCTCGGCGGCACCATCGCGAGTCATCGCGTCGGCGGCATCGACCTGGATGCCGGAGCCGAGGCCTTCGCGATCCGAGGCGGTACCGTCGCCGCCCTCGCCACCGAGCTGGGGCTCGCGTCCCAGCTCGTCGACCCGGCGTCGCAGGGAGCGTGGTTGTTCCCCGTGCAGGGTCCCGCGGTGCCGCTGCCCGCAACGGCGCTCCTGGGCATCCCCGGCACGCCCCTCGCCGCCGACGTCATCGCGGTCGTCGGCCAGGGTGCCGCCCTGCGCGCGCAACTCGACGCACTCATTCCGGCGCTCTACGCCCGCAAGTCGCTCACCCTCGGCAGGCTCGTGCGTCGTCGCATGGGGTCGGGTGTGCTCGAGCGGCTCGTTGCGCCCGTCGTTCAGGGGGTGTACTCGTTGCACCCCGATGACCTCCCCGTCGACCGCGTAGGCGGCTTGCGCGGTGCCTATGAGAAGGCCGGATCGCTCGCGGCGGCCGTACGCGACCTGCGAGAGTCGGCGCCGGGTGGCGCGGCAGTTCAGGGCATCCGCGGGGGCGTGAACCGGCTCGTCACCGAGCTCGCGGCCGATCTGGAGACGTATGGCGTGGCCGTGAAGCTCGGCAGGCGCGTCTCCGCGAAACAGCTCGAGGCACTCGGGAACCGCGCGATCGTCGCGGCTCCCGGACTGCTGGCTCCCGTCGACGGGCGGAAGGTGGTGCTCGCAACGCTCGTGCTCGACGCCCCGCAGCTGCACGACTCCCCGCGGGGCAGCGGGGTGGTCGTGGCGCCGGGGGCGGCGGGCATCCACGCGCGTTCCCTCATCCACTCGACCGCGAAGTGGGAGTGGCTGCGCGAGCGCGCCGAGGGCAGGCACGTCGTGCGGCTCACCTACGACGCCGAGCCGGCGAACCTCGCCGAGACTGCGCGAGCGGATGCTGCGGCGCTTCTTGGCGTCGAGCTCACACCCGACTCCGTGGTTGATGTCGCCCGCGTCGAATGGACCCGCCCGGCACCCCTGCCTACGCCCACGGAACACACCGTCGTCGGCGAGACGGTCGGTGGTACGGGCATAGCCGGAATCGTGGCGCATGCGGAGGCCGTAGCACGACGCCTCCTCGCCGCGTCGTGAGACGGATCCCTTACCCCGCGCACTTCATGCCGCTGTCGGCATGGATTCAGGTTCTGGGGCTGTCAACCCCCGAGACTTCCGCTCCACTGCGGTCTATGTTGGAACCAATCGTTGTTTCTGGCGCAACCTAAGGAGCGCACCATGAAAGGCAAAATCCTCCTCGTCGTGGGCCTCGGCATCGGCTACGTGCTCGGCACGCGAGCCGGTCGGGAGCAGTACGACAAGATGAAGGCCGCCGCGCAGAGGTTCTGGAACGACCCGCGCGTGCAGAAGCAGGTCGACAACGCGCAAGATTTCGTGAAGGACAAGGCGCCCGACGTCGCGGAGTTCGTCGCCGACGGAGCCAAGACGGTTGTGTCGAAGATCGCGGGAACGAACTCCACGAGCACGACGTCGAAGTCGGCGGCTCGCAAGTCGGCCGCGACGAAGTCCGCTGCCTCGAAATCATCCGCGTCGAAGTCATCGACCAGCAAGTAGGCGGCCATGTCGACCCCGACGAGAGACGCTCCCAAGCGGTCGCTTTTCCGCCTCATCGGTGACCTCCCTGGCCTTCTGACTGACCTCGTTCGTCACGAGATCGAGCAGCTCAAGAGCGAGATCGCCGGCAAGCTCAAGAGTGCCGGAGTAGGCATCGGTTTGCTCGTGGGTGCCGGGGCATTCCTGTTCTTCGCGATGCTCGTGCTCACCGCGGCGGGCATCCTCGGTCTCGCAACCGTGCTTCCGGCCTGGGCCGCCGCGCTCATCGTCGGCGGTGCTCTGCTCGTGATCACCGCGATCCTCGCCCTCATCGGGTTCGCCCAGCTCAAGCGCGGTGTTCCACCCGCCCCCACCGAAACCATCGAGAGCATCAAGAAAGATGTCCGAGTCATCAAGGGCATCGGAAATGGACCCAGATCATGACCATCGAAAACAAGCTCGCCAGCACACGCGCCGACCTTGAGGCAACCCTCGACGCCATTGAAGACAGGCTCAACGTTCCCAAGCAGGTTGGTGAGCTGCGCGATCGCGCCATGAAGTCTTACGAGCGCAACCCGATCCCGTGGTGGATCGGTGCGACGGCCGCGGCAGTTGTCGTCGCTGGACTCGTGGCCTGGGCGATCCTCAGCGACGACGACTAGTACCGCGCGCAAGATAACAACCCGCCAAGCATCCGGCCCGCGATTGGCGTCTGGCGCAGGGTTCGCGGGAGGATAGAGAGATGTCAGCCAAACCGCTCGGCGGTTGGCGCGTGCTCGTTCCCCGAGGCGGCAAGTGGGGTGACGGCGTCGCGGCAACCCTCCGAGGTTACGGCGCGGTTCCCGTCATCGCGCCCATGATCAACTTCGCGAGCGCGGACGACGGTCCCGCCCTCGCCAACGCCCTGCACGAACTGGAAGACGGTCAATACGACTGGGTGGTCATCACGAGCGCCACGACGGTCGACGTTTTCGTCGGTAATCGGGTGACCATCCCGCCGTCGACCCGTGTCGCCGCCGTGGGTGAGACGACCGCTGGTGCGCTCACGCTCGCCGGATACCGCGTCGACTTCGTTCCCGAAAGCGACAACTCGGCGCGTGGACTCGTCAAGGAGTGGCCCGCCGACGCGCCCGCGGGCCGCGTGCTCGTTCCGCAGTCAGACGTCGCCGAACCGAACCTCGTCTCGGGGCTCGGCAAGCTCGGCCTCGACGCGACCTTCGTCGCCGCCTATCGCACGGTGGGTGTTCCCGTCTCTGAGACGGTGAGAGTGGATGTGGCTACCGGTCGCATCGGTGCGCTACTGGTGAGCTCGGGCTCGGTAGCCCGACAGATCTCGGCTCAACTGTCCCCGCTGCCCGAGGGCACCGTCGTCGTGTGCATCGGACCCCGCACGGCCTACGACGCTCGCGCCGCCGGCCTCACCGTCGACGTCATCGCGGAGGACCGCACCGCCGAGTCCCTCGTGGCGGCCCTCGTCGAGCACGCGACGCGCGGCTAGGCGGCAGGCAGCCCGTGCCGCGGTCGCCTAGCGCGGCGTGATGCGGATGACGGGGATCGTGCGTTCCGTTCGCTCCTGGTAGGTGCCGAAGCCGGGCATGTAGTCGACGAGCTTCTTCCAGGCGGTCGCGTGCGCCGCATCATCCACGACACTGGCCGTCACGGGGATCGTCTCGGTTCCCACCTCGATGACCGTGTCGGGGTGGGCCAGCAGGTTGTAGTACCACGCCGGGTTCTGGGGCTGACCGCCCGCGGAGGCGACGATGAGCCAGCCGCCGTCGTCGGGGAGTGAGGCGAGCGGATGCACGCGCTCCTCACCCGACTTCGCGCCGATCGAGTGCAGCAGCACCATCGTCGACCCGGGGAACCGGGAGAGGTGACCACCGTTCTCGCGGAACTCGGCGATCATCTGGTCGTTGAAGGAACTCACACCGTGGTTAGCGCGAGAACCAGGAAGATGATTCCCAGCAGGGGTGCCGCGCCCTGGATGATTGCGGCGCGAGCGAGCTTGCGGTTCGAAAGCAGCAGTACGAGCGCTGCGGCGACCATGCTGCCCGCGGCGAACAGTGCGATGGGCACTCCACCCGCGACATTGCTGCCGATCATGATGAGGCCGATGCCGACCCCGATCGCGAGGAACAGGTTGTAGAAGCCCTGGTTGAATGCCATCGGTTTGACGGTGTCGGCGTCCGCCTGGCTGGTGAGTCCGAAGCGCTTCCATGTCGCCGGCTTCGACCACGTGATGCTCTCCATGAAGAAGATGAGCACGTGGATGACCGCCGCGACGAACACGAAGAGGGAACCGAGGATCACGAAAACTGTCATGCGGGCCAGTCTGGCAGCCCCACCGGTGGTTGAGTAGCGCGAAGCGCGTATCGAAACCCGCGTCGAAGGCTTCGATACGGCCTGCGGCCTACTCAACCACCGAGATGACCGTGCGACCGCGAAGCCGGCCCTCGAGGATGTCGGTGGCGGCGCCGATCGCCCTGTCGAGGGGCACGACCGAAGTCATCGAATCGAGCACGTCGAGGTCGAGGTCGCGCTCGAGCCGCGCCCAGGCCTCCCGGCGCAGGGACATGGGCGTGAGCACGGAGTTGATTCCGCTGAGTCGCACACCGCGCAGGATGAACGGGTAGACACTGCCCGCGAAGTCGGGCGACGAGGCGTTGCCGATGGATGCCACGGTCGAGCCGTACCTAGCCTGCGCGATCGCGTTCGCGAGCGTCGCGCCGCCGACGCTCTCCACCACCCCGCCCCAGCGTTCCTTCTGCAGCGGCTTGCCCGGTTCGCTCAGCTCGGCCCGATCGATGATGGTGGCGGCCCCGAGCGAGCGCAGGTAGTCGTGCTCCTCCTGGCGCCCCGTGGAGGCGACGACGTCGTGGCCGAGGCGGGCGAGCAGGGATACCGCGAGCGAGCCGACGCCCCCCGTCGCGCCCGTGACGAGGATCTCGCCGTCCGCGCCGTTTCTCTCGAGCTCGAGGATGGCGAGCATCGCGGTGAAGCCTGCGGTGCCGACGGCGGCGGCCTGCGCGAGGCTGAAGCTCGCGGGCACCGGCACGAGCCATGTCGAGTCGACGCGGGCGCGTTCGGCGAGTCCGCCGTGGTGCGTTTCACCGAGACCGCAGCCGTTGATGAGCACGCGGTCGCCGGGGCGCCACTGGGGGGCATCCGACGTGCTTATCGTGCCGACGAGGTCGATACCCGCGAGAAGGTCGGGCACGCGCACGACACCGGGACGACCGGCGAGCGCGAGGCCGTCTTTGTAATTGATGCTCGAGAACGCGACGTCGACTGTGACGTCGCCAGGCATGAGTACATCGTCGGTCAGGTCGTCGGCGAGCGTGACGGTCGTGGCGTCCGCGTCACGGACGACCCGAATGCCCCGCCAGACATCAGCCAAAGAGAATGGCCGCCTCGTCGTACCGCGACTGCGGCACCGTGTTGAGCTGCCCGAGCGCGTCGTCGAAGGCGACGTGGGTGATGGATGTTCCGCGCAGCGACACCATGCGGCCCCAGCGGTTGTGCACCACCGAGTCCACCGCCGCCATGCCGTAGCGGGTCGCGAGCACGCGGTCGTATGCGGTGGGTGTGCCTCCGCGCTGAATGTGACCCAGGGTCGTCGCGCGCGTCTCGATGCCCGTGCGCGCCTCGATCTCCGGGGCGAGCAGGTCGCCGATGCCGCCGAGACGGGGGCGGCCAAACGCATCGAGTCCGCGTTCGGAGTGGGCATCATCCATCGTGTCGAGCTTGAAGCCCTCGGCAACGACCACGAGCGGTGCGCGACCGCGGTCGCGAGCCGACTGCACCCAGCCGATGAGTTGATCCATGGTCGTGGCCTGCTCGGGGATGAGGATGGCGTGGGCGCCCGCCGCCATGCCCGAGTGAAGGGCGATCCACCCCACGTGGCGCCCCATGACCTCGGCAACCATGCAACGGCCGTGCGAGTCGCCCGTCGTGCGCAGGCGGTCCATGGCATCGGTCGCGATCTGCACGGCGGTGTCGAAACCGAAGGTGTAGTCGGTTGCGGAGAGGTCGTTGTCGACCGTCTTGGGAACGCCGACGATCTTGATGCCCGCATCGGTGAGGCGCTTCGCCGCGGCCAGCGTGCCCTCGCCGCCGATCGCGATGAGCGAGTCGATGCCGAGGCGCTCCATGTTCTCCTTGACGCGTTCGGCACCGCCCTCGCCCTCGAACGGGTTGGTGCGGCTGGTGCCGAGAATCGTGCCGCCCTGCTTGGCGATGCCCTGGATGTCTTTGCGCTCGAGCGGCATCACATCGCCCTCGACCACCCCGCGCCACCCGTCACGGAAGCCGACGAACTCTTGCTTGTAGATCTGGATGCCCTTGAGTACCGCTCCGCGGATGACTGCGTTCAGGCCGGGGCAGTCGCCACCACTCGTGAGGATTCCGATGCTCATGGATCAATCATTGCGCATCTCTGATGGCCCAATACCGCCACACGACAGGCCGCGGGAAGCCGTCGCGAAAATTCACAGCAGACCAGTAGAGTCTGGGGCTGGGGGTTCCACTTGGAGTTCCCCGACCATTACCTATGGGAGTCACACATGACTGACGCAACTCCGCCCGCAGCAGCTCCGGCCCCCGGCTACGCAGCACCGGTTCCCGGCAAGACGCTCGGAATCGTCGCCCTGATCGTCACCTTCTTCTTCGCGTTGCTCGGCATCATCCTCGGATTCGTTGCCCGCAGCCAGTCGAAGGCGGCCGGCGTCAAGAACACGCCCGCGACCGTCGCGATCGTGCTCGGATTCATCTTCATCGCGGCGTACATCATCTTCTTCGCCGTCGGTGGCGCAGCGCTGTTCGGTGGCCTCGCGGCCGCGTGCCAGCAGCTCGGCCCCGGCGTGCACGAGGTCGATGGAGTCACCTACACCTGCAGCTAGTCCTGCCGAATCTCGCGATGGCGCTCCCCCCGGGGGCGCCATCGCTGTTTAATGTGCGCATGACGATGCTCAATGGCGAACCGATTGAAACGCCGAACATCTCCACGGCCCCGACCCCGCCGCCCCCACCCCCTGCACCGCCCCGGTACACCGCGAGTGGTGTCGACGCGGCGCAGTGGATGGGCATCACCGCGGTCATCCTCGCCTTCACGCTCCCCATCGTGGGCATCGTCATCGCCGCGCTCGGGATGAGTCGCGCGAAGCAGCAGGGCACGCCGCCCGGGCTTACCAGGGTGGGACTCATCCTCTCGATCATCATGACCGTGGTAGTCGTGATCGTGACCACGGTCATCATCGTTCTGAGCGTGACCGTCTTCTCCCAGCTGTTTCAGATCTGCCAGCAGCTCGGAACCGGCGTTCACGTCGTCGACGGGGTGACCTACACCTGCAACGTGTGAGCTTCGCAGTAGACCGGTGACGCACCGCACTCGGCGCACACGACAAACTGCTCACGACACGCGAGGTCGCTGCAATTCTGCATCCGATCGGTGGCGGCGCTGCACTCGCGGCAACGCCCGATGACGACCGCGTCATCGCTGAACCGCATCGACATGCGGTTGTCGAAGACGTAGAGCGAGCCCTGCCACAGGCCGGCGTCGCCGAAGCGTTCACCGTAGGTGGCGATGCCGCCGTCGAGTTGGTAGACCTGGGTGAAGCCGCGTTTCACCATGTGGGCGGAGAGCACCTCGCAGCGGATTCCCCCCGTGCAATACGTGACGACGGGCTCGTTCTTGAGGTGGTCGTACTTGCCGCTGTCGAGCTCCGCGACGAAGTCGCGCGTGTTCGCGACATCGGGCACGACGGCATCCTTGAACCGCCCGATCTCAGCTTCGAAAGCGTTACGTCCGTCGAAGAAGGTCACGTTCTCGCGCGCGACGAGATCGTGCAACTCGTCGGGACTGAGGTGTGTGCCCCCGCCGATGACGCCCGACTCGTCGACCTCGAGCTCCTCGGGTGCACCGAAGCTCACGAGCTCGTCGCGCACCCGCACGCTCAGCCGCGGAAAGTCGTCGCCCCGCCCCTCGCTCCACTTGACGTCAATGTCATGGAAGGGTGGGTATTCGCGAGTCGTGCGCACGTACTTCTTCACGGCCTTCACGTCGCCGCCGACAGTGGCGTTGATGCCCTGATGACTGAGGATGATGCGGCCACCGAGACCCAGCGACGCGCACAGGTCGCGCTGCCACAGCCGGATCGCCTCCGGGTCCTTCAACGGAGTGAAGGCGTAGAAGAGCACGACCTTGGGAATGGACACCGGTCAAGGGTACGCGGCGTCGGCACCGACGCTTAGCATCGGTGCATGCTCACGACGACCTACGCGCCCGCGCGCCCCGTGAGCCTGTCGCAGACGCTGCGGCCGCTGCGGCGGGGGTACGGCGATCCGACCTTCCAGGTCGACGCGGGTGGGGTGTGGCGCACGGCACGCACCCCCGACGGTGGGGTCACGATGCGGCTCGAGCGCACGAGTGAGGGCATCCACGTGACCGCCTGGGGCGACGGAGCGGCGTGGGCGATCGCGGGCGTTCCCGAGCTGCTCGGCGAGGGTGACGATTGGAGCGAGGTGGATGTTGCGGGCAACGCCTTTCTCGCCGACTCCCTGCACCGCAACCCCGGCCTGCGCCTGCTGCGCACCCGGCAGGTCTTCGAGATGCTGCTCGCCGCGATCCTGGAACAGAAGGTCACCGGAAAGCAAGCTCGCCAGTCGTGGCGCGAGTTGCTGCGCAAGTACGGGGATCCTGCGCCCGGGCCGGCACCGGCGGGGATGCGCGTGTTTCCCTCCGCGGAGGTGTGGCGGCGGGTGCCGTCATGGGAGTGGCACCGAGCGGGGGTCGGGCCGCAGCGGGCGGACACGTGCATGCGGGTGGCGAAGGTCGCATCATCCCTCGAGCGAACGCTCGCCCTCGGGCGGGGTGGACCCGATGTCGAGCGGGCGCTGCGCAGCATCCCGGGTGTCGGCGTGTGGACGAGTGCCGAAACCACGCAGCGAGCCCACGGCGACCCCGACGCGCCGAGCGTCGGCGACTACCACCTGCCCGCGCTCGTCGGCTGGGCGCTCATCGGCAAGCCGGTCGACGACGACGGGATGCTCGAACTGCTCGCACCGTGGGCCGGACACCGTCAGCGCATCATGCGCCTCATCGAGTCGAGCGGGTTCGCGAAGCCGCGCTTCGGGGCGCGCATGACGGTGCAGGACCACCGGGGGCACTGAGCATCGGTGGTTGAGTAGCGACCGCAGGTCGCGTATCGAAACCGCAGCCGGGGCGGGTTTCGATACGCGCTTCGCGCTACTCAACCACCGGCTACTCACTCGAGACGCGGTGCGCCACGAGCTCGACCTCGACGAGCATCGCCGGGTCGAGGAAGGGCAGCACGTGCAGCATCGAGAGGGCCGGGCGAATGTCGCCGAACACCTCGCCGTGGGCTTTCGCGGCGAGCTCCCAGTCCGCGATGTTGGTGAGGTAGACCTTCGACTGCACGACATCCTCGTAGTGGAAGCCGGCCTCCGCGAGCACCGGCCCGAGCTTCTGCAGCGCGAACGCGGTCTGCTCGTAGAGGTCTCCCGTCACCGTCCCGTCGGCAGCTGCGGCGGACGTCGCCGAAATGTAGAGGGAATCTCCAACCTGGACCGCTCGCGAGTAGCCCATTTTGTTCTCCCAGGCCGAGCCGGATGAGTAGAGAGTGCGCATTGGTCTACCGTATCGACCCGTGAACATGATCTTTCGCACCCTCCTTCACATGCTCCGCAGCCGCCGCAAGTCACGCCTGCACATCCACGATGTCGGCGTCGATCGCTTTCGCGTGGTCCCCACCGACCTCGACGTTCTCGGTCACATGAACAACGGCGTGTACTTCTCGATCATGGACATCGGCCGAATGGATCTCATGATCCGCTCGGGTGCGTGGGCGAAGTTTCGCGCGAAGGGGTACTACCCCGTCATGGCGAGCGAGACGGCGACGTTCCGCAAGTCGCTGCAGCCGCGGCAGCTTTTCGATGTCGAATCGAAGATCGTCGGATACGACGACAAGGCGGTCTACATGGAGCAGCGCTTCGTGGTCGACGGTGAGATCTACATGAGCGCGATGACGAAAGCGCGGTTCCTGAAGGCCAAGGGCGGCACCGTGAGCCTCGCCGAACTCGCCGAGCTGATGGGGCTGGATGTTGCGAGCCTGCCCACCCCGCCCGAGTGGGTGACCCGGTGGTCCGCCGACGTGCTGCTGCCGACGACGAAACAGGACGCGCCGAGCGTCTGGTAGGTCTCGACAGGCTCGACCACCGGTTTCGATACGCGCGTCGCGCTACTCAACCACCGGGTCAGCGCGTGGGCCAGAAGCTCGGGTCGCCGTCCATCGCGAGGCGTTCGTAGTAGGGCTGCTGCGTCGCGTAGTCCTGCTCCACGGGTGTGGGGGTACCTGAGACGCGGGCGAGGAGCGAGTCGAGGAGGTACTCCCACTTCGGTCCCGCGGTGCCCGCCTCGCGCGTCGTCGACAGGCGCTGCGAGAGGAAGACACGGGTGCCCCCGTCGACGTCGACGAACGAGAAGGTGATGCGGGCATCATCCACGACGCCGGTGAGGCGGGTCGGCTCACTGAAGTCGTCGACGACGAGCGACGGCAACCACTTCTTGACCTTGGCTGGCGTCATGAACCAGGCCCAGGTCTCGGTCGCGGATACCGGAACGAGGCGGGTGACGTAGAGTTCGAGCCCGTGGGCGTCGCGCACCACCCGACCTGTCGCCTGTATCGCCAGCATGCGTCGAGCTTAACTGCGCTGGGGTCCGTACGCGAGGAGTCGCTGGGGGTCGTACTGGTTGCGAATCGCCTCGAGCCGCTCGAACACGGCGGGCGGCCACGCCGCACGGAACGACTCGAGGTCGTGCGTCGCAACGAAGTTGATGGTCATTTCTGGCGACACCCAGCGGTCGATGGCGTCGAGTAGACCCTGCGCGGCCGCCGGTAGCACCGACTCGAAGAGGGTCGGGTCGGGCGCGCCGATGAGCTGAAGGGTGTAGCCGGATGCCCGTCCGCCCGCACTCGACCCCTCGGGCACATCGCGGTGGGTGGCCGCGCCGATGTGCCGCAGTTCGGCGGCCATGAGGGGCGTCTGCGCGCCCGGCCCGACGAGCCCGAGGAACGCGGTCGCGAAGTCGTCGTCGAGGTCGTTGAGCATCGCTCCGCGACCCCAGGCCAGAGCGGGTTCGGCGGGGTCGTTGTGGATGAGTCCGACGTCGGTGAGCGGCAGCGGGCCGAGCGCGCCCATGACGACGGGGCCGAGCGCGCGCAGGGGGCCCGCGAGACGCTCGCCCTCCGCGACGTCACCCGGGTAGGCGAAGCGCAGCGACATGAGGGTCTGGCCCCGCATCGGTTCGGGCACGAACCCGACGTCGGGGAAGTGCACGATCGCGACGCTCGAGGTAACGCGGTCGTCGGCGGTCTTCGTGTACTCGATCCAGGTGCGCAGCGCCGACTCGATCGCGGGTGCGGGGAAGGTGAGGTTGCCGGCGTACAGGGAGGGAACGTGAGCGAGCGCGAGGGTGAGTTCGGTGACGATGCCGAAGCCGCCCTTACCGCCACGAACGGCCCACAGCAGATCGGGGTTCTCGTCGGCCGATGCCGTCACGATCTCACCCGCGGGCGTCACCACCTGAGCGGAGCGCACGTAGTCGCTCGACATCCCGTGGCTGCGTGCGAGGGGCCCGAGACCGCCACCGAGCGTGTAGCCGACGACACCGACGTTGGTCGAGGAACCGGTGATGGGGGCGAGACCGTGTGGGGCGGCCGCGGCGACAACGGATGCCCAGCGCGCGCCCGCGCCAACCGTCGCGGTACGGGCATCCGCGTCGATCGTCACGGAGTCGAGTCGCGACGTGTCGATCAGCAACCCGCCGTCGATGAGGTGGTGGGCGCCGTGGCCCGTCGCCTGCACGGAGACGGTGAGACCGTTCTGGGCGGCGAACGTCAGCGACTCGGCCACGTCGGCGGCACTCATCACGCCGACGACGGCGTCGGGTGTGTTCGCGTAGTACAGGTTGAAGCCGCTCACGGCGGCCGCGAAACCCTCGTCGGAGGGGGTGCGCACGGGTCCCGCGACGCGGGACTGCAGAAGCTCGAATGAGGTCATGCGAGAACGCTAGCCGGGGCAGACGACAGGGGGAATGGATGCCGCGGCTCGTGCAACGCCCGCGCAACGCCCTACGACTCGAGTACCGCCATCGCGGCGTTGTGGCCGCCGAGTCCGCTGACCGCTCCGCCGCGTTGCGCGCCCGACCCGCACAGCAGGATGCGCGCGTGCTGCGTCGCCACGCCCCACCGCTCGGCGGGGGTCGCGAGGGCCGCATCATCCTCGGCGAACGGCCACGACAGGGGACCGTGGAAGATGTTGCCGCCCGGCATGCCGAGCGCGTTCTCGATGTCGAGGGTCGTCTTCGTCTCGATCGTCTGCTTGCCGGCCGCGTCGGTGAGCAGCAGGTCTTCGATGGGCTCGGCGAGCACCGAGTTGAGGGAGTCGAGCACCGCTGCCTCGAGGATGACGCGCATCTCGGCGTTGTTCTGGGGCGTCACGAGTCGCGACGGGGTGTGGAGGCCGAACACGGTGAGCGTGTGAGCTCCGGATTCCCGAAGCTCCGGTGACAGGATCGTCGGGTCGGTGAGCGAGTGGCAGTAGATCTCGCAGGGGAGGGGCACGGGTACGTCCCCCCGCGCGGCCGTCTCGTATGCATCATCCAACTGCGACCACAGCTCGTTGATGTGGAAGGTGCCGCCGAACGCCGCGGCGGGGTCGACCGACTGGTCTGCGAGCTTCGGCAGCCGCTTGAGCAGCAGGTTCACCTTGACTTGGGCGCCCTCGGGTTTCTCTGTGGTCGCGGTGGTCGAGCTGGCCGAGACCTGCGCGAGTCGCCCGGCGAGGCTTGTCGGGGTCTCGACGGGATCGACCACCGGGGCGGGTAAGAGCTCGATCACCGGCCCACCGACGAGCCGCTCGAGTGCGTACGGCGCGACGTTCGCGAGTACCCAGCTCGCCGCGATCGTGCGCTGCTCGTCGCCGTGACGGTAGGTGACCTCGCCGTCGGGGGTGATGCCCGTGACCTCGGCGCCCGTGATGAGATCGGCACCGGCGAGGCGAGCGGCACGCGCGAGCTCACCCGTCACCGAACCCATGCCGCCGACGGGCACATCCCAGTCTCCCGTCTCATTGCCGATGACGTGGTACATGAAGCAGCGGTTGCCCGCGAGGCTCGGGTCGACGTTGGGCACGAACGTGCCGATGAGCGCGTCGGTGAGCACCACCCCGCGCACGAGGTCACCCCGAACCGCCTCGAGGATGCCCTCACCCACCGGTCGCTCGATGAACCGGTTCCACACCTCGTCGTCGCCCACCGCGGCGCGCGCCTCAGATCGGGTCAGCAGCGGTTCGAGGACCGTCGGAAACAGCGCGCGGGCGAGTACCCCGGTCTGGGCGTAGAACTCGTTCCACCCGTCCGCGTCGGTGCCGAGGGCCGCCGCGGTGCCCGCGGGGTCTCCGTTGTCGATGAGGAGCCCGCGCGTGCTGCCGGGTTCGGGGGTGTAGCTCGAGTAGCGCCGACGCGCGAGCCGAATATCGAGGCCGAGGTCGGAGATGATGCGCTTGGGCAGAAGCGACACCAGGTACGAGTAGCGCGAGAGCCGGGCATCCACCCCCTCGAAAGCGGTCGCCGAGACCGCTGCGCCGCCGACGTGGTCGAGCTTCTCTAGCACGGTGACGCGGCGACCCGCGAGGGCGAGGTAGGCGGCCGCGGTCAGTCCGTTGTGTCCGCCGCCGACGATGACGACGTCGCGCGACTCAGTCAACGCCGACTACTGCTTCGTCCGCGACCTCAGAGCAGATGGGCGGGTTGATCTTCTCGAGTACGCGCGCCGAGATGCCGCGCAGGGCGTCTTGCTCCTCGTCGCTGAGAACGTCGAAGAAGTACTCGCGGATGGCGTCACTCCGGTCTTGCAGGGCCGAATACACGGCGCGCTCGCCCTCGGGGGTGAGTACGACCCACACGCCGCGGGCGTCGTCCCCGCACTCCTCGCGCTTCACGAGGCCACGCGTCTCCATGCGACTGATCTGGTGTGAGACGCGGCTCTTCTCCCACCCGAGCAGGTCGCCGATGTGACCCGCGCGCATGCGCTGGGACTCGGCCTCGTACACGGTGACGAGCACCTCGAAGTCGGCCGTCGAGATGCCGGCGTCGGCCTGCAGTCGGCGCTCGAGCGTGAGTTCGAGCTGGCGTCGCATGGTGAAGAAGGCCCGCCAGAGTTCACGCTCACTGGTGGTGAGCTGCGTCAGCGCAGTAACCATGTACCCATCCTAAGGACGGGGTGTTCACGCGGTGCGGACGCCGTTCTCCAGACCCAGGTCGCGCACGGCGCGCCTCAGTGCTTCGCGCACCGCGAGGGTGCCGGGGCGCGTAGCCGACGACGACCGCGCCGACGTGAAAACGGTGCGGGTGGGTGCGCCGTCGAGGTCAATGAGACGGATGCTCGGCTCGCGGCCACCCCACACGAGGTCGGGCAGCACGGCCACCGCATGCCCCGACTCGATCAACCGGATGTGCGCCTGCAGGTCGGCCGTCTCGAACCGCACGTCTGGCTCGAAACCCGCCTGCCGACACAACTGTTCGGAGAAGTGCCGGGACGCGGTGCCGCGCGGTTCCATGACCCAGGCTGAGGCGCGGGCATCGGCGAGCGTGGTGCCGCTGAACCCGGCGGGAACCCCGAGCCGCAGCGGATCCTGGCACAGCGCGATGCGATCGAGTCCCTTCTGCACCGGGGCCGCGTGATGCGGATACTGTTCGGCGACGACGAGATCGAACTCCCGCGCCCACGTCTCGAAGAGCGCCGATTCCGGCTCGCGCTGGGTGACCATGACGCGCAACTGCGCATACTCCTCACCGAGGATCGTGAGCGCCTGCGGGATGATGCCGAGCGCCGCCGACTGGAACACCGCCACCCGCACCGTGCCTGTCACCGCCGTGAGCGACTCGCCCAAGGAGGCCGTGATGAGGTCGAGTCGGTCGAGCAGGTGCGAGGTGTGCTCGACGAGCACCTCGGCTTGGGGGGTCAGGCGCACGCGTCGTCCGCTCTTTTCGAGCAACGGGACTCCCGCCTCTGTCTCCAGCAGGGCGAGCTGCTGCGACACCGACGAGGGCGTGTAGCTGAGGGCGGACGCGACGGCCGTGATGGTGCCGCGGAGGTGGAGTTCGTGCAGCAGCCGCAGGCGGCGAACGTCGAGCATGCCTCATCCGCCTCTCGTTCAATCGTTCGGATCAGGTACAAGATACCGTGCAGTAAGCATCGCTTTTGCTACAGGAACGCCGGACTATCCTCGGAAACATGCCCCTCGATTCGAGTGCCCTCGCCGACGAGACCATCGCCACGGTTCGCCGCTGGCTCACCGAATCTCAGGGGGTACGAGCGGATGCGAGCGCCGAGCGCCTCGCGGGTGTGCTCAAGGATCCCCGCGGGCTCGAATTCACGCTCGGCTTCGTCGACAAGGTCGTGCGGCCGGAAGACCTTCGGGTCGCCGCCCGCAACCTCGAGACGCTCTCGCGTCGAGTTCCCCGGTTTCTGCCCTGGTACCTGCGAGCCGCAATCGCGGTCGGTGGCGCGTTCGCTCCGCTGCTGCCGTGGCCGATCGTTCCGATCTCGCGCTGGGTGCTGCGGCGCATGGTGTCGCACCTCGTGATCGATGCGACCCCGGCGAAGCTCGACAAGACGCTCGCGGCGCTGCGGCAGCCGGGCATCCGCCTCAACCTCAACCTGCTCGGCGAGGCGGTGCTCGGTGACGACGAGGCCGATCGTCGACTCGAGGGCACCACCGAACTGCTCGAGAGGGACGACGTCGACTACGTCTCGATCAAGGTCTCGTCGGTCGTCAGCCAGCTCTCGATGTGGGCGTTCGACGACATGGTCGATCGCGTCGTGCGTCGCCTGACTCCGCTGTACGAGTACGCCGCGAACTCCCCCACCAAGAAGTTCATCAACCTCGACATGGAGGAGTTCAAAGACCTCGACCTCACGGTCGCCGTGTTCGAGAAACTGCTCGAGCAGCCCCGACTGCGCAACCTCGAGGCGGGCATCGTGCTGCAGGCCTACCTGCCCGACGCGCTCGCCGCGCTCAAGGGCCTCACCGCGTGGGCCCAGGAGCGCCGCGCAACCGGCGGGGCCGGAATCAAGGTGCGCGTCGTGAAGGGCGCCAACCTCGCTATGGAGCACGTCGACGCCACCATGCATCATTGGCCGCTCGCGACCTGGTCGACCAAACAGCAGACCGACACCAACTACAAGCGCGTGCTCGACTGGGCACTCACCCCCGAGCACACCGCGGCGGTGCGCATCGGCGTTGCGGGCCACAACCTCTTCGACATCGCCTTCGCGTGGCTGCTCGCGAAGCAGCGCGGCGTCGAAGCGCGCGTCGAGTTCGAGATGCTGCTGGGCATGGCGACCGGGCAGGCGGATGCCGTGAAGCGCGACGTCAGAGGGCTGCTGCTCTACACCCCCGTCGTCAGGCCCGACGAGTTCGACTCGGCGATCAGCTACCTCGTGCGCCGGTTGGAGGAGAACGCATCCACCGACAACTTCATGTCGGGTGTGTTCGAGCTCGCATCGAACCCGCACGTATTCGAGCGGGAAAAGGACCGGTTCCTCGCCTCGCTCGCCAACCTCGACGACGACGTTCCGAAGTCGAATCGTGTACAGAACCGTGGCCGAACCCTCGAGCTCGGCACCGCGACGCACTTCACCAACGAGCCCGACACCGACCCCTCCATCGGCGGCAACCGTCGATGGGCGAACTCGATCCTGGAACGCAGCGTTGACTCGACCCTCGGCACCTCCTCGGTCGCGGCGGCACGGGTCTCCGACGGCGAAACCCTCGACCGGCTGATCGGCTCCGCGCTCGCCGCCGGTACCGCGTGGGGAGCGACCCCGGCCGCTGAGCGCGCGCGTGTACTGCGCGACGCGGGCGACGTGCTCGCCGCCTTCCGCGGTCGCCTCATCGAAGTGATGGCCAACGAGACCGGCAAGACCATCGCCGAGGGAGACGTCGAAGTCAGCGAGGCGATCGACTTCGCCCGGTACTACGCTGACCGCGCGCTCGAGCTCGACTCGGTCGAGAACGCGACGTGGGTGCCGCCGCGGCTCACCGCCGTCATGCCGCCGTGGAACTTTCCTGTCGCGATCCCCGCGGGCTCCGTGCTCGCGGCGCTCGCCGCCGGAAGCGCCGTCATGATCAAGCCGGCCCGACTCTCGCGTCGGTCGGGGGCCGTCATGGTCGAGGCACTGTGGGAGGCAGGCGTGCCGAGGGATGCCCTGCAGCTGCTCACGATGGATGAGGGTGCGCTCGGGCAGCAGCTCGTCTCCGATGCTCGGGTGGATCGCGTCATCCTCACCGGCGCGTGGGAGACGGCCGACCTGTTCCGCTCGTGGCGGCCCGACCTGCCGATTCTCGCGGAGACGAGCGGCAAGAACGCGATTATCGTCACGCCCTCGGCCGACCTCGACCTCGCGGTGGCCGACATCGTCAAGAGCGCCTTCGGCCACGCGGGCCAGAAGTGCTCGGCGGCATCCCTCGCGATCCTCGTCGGGTCGGTCGCGACGAGTGAACGATTCCTGCGGCAGCTCGAGGATGCCGTACGCACGCTGCGCGTCGGGTACCCGCACGACCCGCTCACCCAGATGGGCCCCATCATCGAGCCCGCGAAGGGAAAGCTGCTGAGCGCACTCACGACGCTTGGCCCGGGGGAGAGTTGGCTCATCAAGCCGCGCCAGCTCGACGAGAGCGGGATGCTGTGGTCGCCGGGCGTGCGCACGGGAGTCCCCGCGGGCAGCGAGTTCCACATGACGGAGTACTTCGGTCCCGTGCTCGGCATCATGTCGGCCCGTAGCCTCGACGAGGCCATTCGCATGCAGAACGCGGTGGACTACGGCCTGACCGCGGGCATCCACTCGCTCGACCCCGCCGAGGTCGCCACCTGGATCGACACGGTCGAGGCGGGCAACCTCTACGTCAACCGCGGCATCACGGGCGCGATCGTGCAGCGCCAGCCGTTCGGCGGCTGGAAGCGCTCGACGGTCGGAACGAGCACGAAGGCGGGTGGCCCGAACTACGTCATGAGTCTGGGCACCTGGCGCTCGGTCGAGGTCGAGCCGGTCAGTGACATCCGCATCGACGGGCTCTCGAACCGTGTTGCGAAGGTCATCAAGCAGGCGCAGACAGGGCTCGACTTCCCGGCGTTCGACCGCGTGCGGCGCGCGGCTCTCAGCGATGAGGCGGCCTACGCCCGCGAGTTCGGGGTCAGTCGCGACGTGTCCAACCTCGAGGTGGAGCGCAACGTGTTCCGCTACCGGCCCGTGCCCGTGACCATCCGGTTGAGCGAGGGTGAGCCACTCGCCCACCTCGTGCGCCTCATCGCGGCGGGAAGTCTGGCGGATGCCCCGCTCACGATCTCGTCGGCCGTGCCGCTGCCCACCCCCCTCGTGGAGTCGTTCCGGGACCCGGTTCCCTCCGCGAGGGTCACGTCGGTGACCGTCGAGTCCGATGCCGCGTGGCTCTCCCGCGCCCCCCAGCTCACCGGACGCGTGCGACTCATCGGTGGATCACACCTCGCGCTCTCGCAGGCGGTTCGCGGCAACCCGGATATCGCGATCTGGAGTGGCCCCGTCACCACCTCCGGCCGCGTCGAGATGCTGCCGTTCCTGCGCGAGCAGGCCGTGTCGATCACCGCGCACCGCTTCGGCAATCCGGACCGCGGGATGCAGTCGCTCGTCGTCTAGCCTGGGCATAGCCTGAGGGGATGATCCCCGCACTCGAGCTCAACGACGGCCGCAGCATCCCGCAGATCGGACTCGGCACCTACCCGCTCAAGGGCGAACAGGCCGCGAGCACCGTCGCGACGGCCATCGAGATCGGCTACCGCCACATCGACACCGCCATGAGGTACGGCAACGAGGAGGGCGTCGGCGAGGGCATCCGTCGGTCTGGCATCTCCCGCGACGAACTGTTTGTGACGACGAAGCTCGACGGGGAATATCAGGGCGAGGATCGTGCGATCTCGGGCCTCGAGCAGTGCCTCGAGCGGCTCGGCCTGCAGTACGTCGACCTGCTGCTGATCCACTGGCCCCTGCCGGATCGCGGCGAGTACCTCTCGACGTGGCGCACCTTCGAGACCCTGCGCGACCGCGGGCTCACCCGCTCCATCGGCGTCTCCAACTTCCTGCCCGAACACCTCGACGTGTTGAAGGATGCCGGCACCACCGTTCCTGCCGTCAACCAGATTCAGCTGACCCCGGTCATCCCGCGGCGAGAGCAGCGCGCATACGACGCGGCCCACGGGATCGTCACGGAGTCATGGAGTCCCATCAAGGGCATCCTGCACGAACAGGCGATCGTCGAGATCGGTGACAAGCACGGCCGCACCCCCGCGCAGGTGGTGCTGCGCTGGCACCTGCAGAACGGTCTCGTCGCGATTCCGAAGTCGAGCGACCCCGAGCGTCTCGCGCGCAACCTCGACATCTTCGATTTCGAACTCGATGCGGATGACCTTGCGAGCCTCGACACGCTCGACGCCGGTCCCGACGCCGGGGTCGACTCCCGCGTCGAGGGCCACTAGCGCGCCCCACCGCGCCGCACCGCGCCGCACCGCGCCCCACCGCGCCGCACCGCGCCC